>Ga0302046_10001702_pt1 | contig 20611 bp, 13 predicted proteins | sample RVTome_11_FD_200261 | JGI IMG/M metagenome (GOLD analysis project Ga0302046, IMG submission 200261) | Soil microbial communities from uranium-contaminated site in the Upper Colorado River Basin, Wyoming, United States - RVT147D111 (version 2) ...
GGCCGATCAGGCAAGAGCCCAACTCATCCAGGCAGAGGCGGCATTGAATCTGGTTCATGATGCCGTTGCTCTGGAAGCAGCGCAGAGCTATTTCACTTTACAGGAAGCCATGGAGCGCATCGCCGCGGCGGAGTTGGGGAAGAAACAGGCAACCGAAAGCCACCGAGTCATGAGTGAGCGATTCTCACAGGGCCTTGCCTCGAGTACGGATCTGTTGGATGCTGAAACAGCCCTGCTCCAGGCACGGTTGACGGAAACCCAGGCAATAACGGAGGTTGCAATTCAGCGGGAGCGTTTCCGGAAGTCTCTGGGAGGTTTTCGTGAATGAATTCGCCGTCATTGTGGAAAATCTCACGAAAACCTTCGACTCATTTGTCGCTGTGGATTCGATGAGCTTTAAGGTCAGAAAAGGAGAAATCTTCGGATTTCTCGGTCCGAACGGAGCCGGCAAGTCCACTACCATTCGCATGCTATGCGGATTGCTGGCCCCGACAAATGGGAGAGCAACTGTGGGCGGTTTCGATCTGGGCACGCAACCGGAGATTATAAAAGAGAATATTGGGTACATGTCCCAGAAATTCTCTCTTTACGACGATTTGACCGTCGAGCAAAACATCAATTTCTATGGCGGAATTTACGGCCTGGAAGGAGATCGTCTAAGTCACCGAAAAGCGTGGGCCTTGGACATGGCCGGATTACAGGGGAAAGAAAGCATGCTGACAAAAACGTTGTCGGGCGGATGGAAGCAACGGCTAGCCTTGGGGTGTGCTGTTCTTCATGAGCCGCCCATTGTTTTCCTTGATGAACCAACCGGCGGGGTCGATCCGGTCTCCCGGAGCGATTTCTGGGATTTAATTTACACCCTCTCTGAACAAGGTGTCACGATCTTTGTTACGACGCACTACCTGGACGAGGCGGAGCATTGCAATACCATAGGTCTTGTTTACACCGGCAGGCTTATTGCGCTTGGTTCACCTGTGGAGCTCAAGGAGCGTTTAAGCCGATATGCGATCTATGAAGTCGCCTCGGAGAATGCCGTGGACGCCATGGAGTTATTGCAGAAAGAGCCGTGGACGGTTGAAACATCAATTTTCGGATCGGCATTTCACATAAGCGCAGACGCGGCAACAGCCTCCGAGGACGCAATCCGCTTCACCCTGACTGCGCATGGAATCACCGCCAACCGTATTCAGAGGATTACGCCATCATTGGAAGATGTATTTATTCATTTGATTGGGGAAAGAGATAGGAATACAGTGAAGGGTAAAGAGTCCTGAAACCTGAAATCCCAAAATGGCCAGCGAGTGTTTTTCAATGAGCTGATGCCATTTTGAGCCTGCCCGCCGAACACGTTTCTCAGTGGCAGGCGGGGATCCCGCCGCTGTTCGGCGGGACCTGAAACCTGAAACCTGAAACCTGAAACCTGAAACCTAATGCTTCACCTCAACATTCTCCCCATTTTCAAAAAAGAATTTCGCCAGATCCGGAGGGATAGGCGGGCGCTCGGCATCCTTGTATTCTTGCCTGCGTTCATGCTGGTCATGGTAGGATATGCCTTGAATTTCGATGTGAAGCATCTTTCCGTCGCGGTTTTCGATGAGGATCGCAGTTCGACGAGCCGCGAGTTCATCGAACATATAACGCAATCCGAATACCTTGACCTGACCTTTGTTCTCCAATCGCGCAGGGATGTCGATCCTCTTCTGGAAACCGGCGATGCAACGATCGCGTTTGTCATTCCGCGCGACTTCTCCGACAATCTGTTCGCTGGAAAAGAGGCTCCGGTTCAGGTGGTAATAGACGGATCGAACTCGAACACGGGCTCCATCGCCCTTGGGTACGTCTCTCTCGCAGTTCGGGACTTTTCGAGCAAGCTCCTGGTTCAGTGGCTTGAAAAGCGGGGAAGATCGGCCGAGATTCCTGTTCGGCTCGAGCCGCAATTGTGGTATAATCCGGAACTCAAATCGGCGAAGTATCTGGTGCCGGGGTTATTCGGATTAATCCTTATGATCGTCACGGTGGTGTCAACGTCCCTCTCGATCGTGAAAGAAAAAGAGCTGGGCACAATGGAACAATTAAAAACATCCCCATTGTGGTCGAACGAAATCATCCTCGGCAAGACTATTCCCTACCTTATTATATCCATTGTCGCAGCGACTATCATCATTTGTTTTGGGTGGGTTCTGTTTGATGTTACCATTGAGGGAAATATTCTCCTCCTGTATGTCGCGATCGTCGTGTTTCTTCTGGGCGGACTCGGACAAGGGATTCTGATTTCAAGCGTTGCCAACACTCAGCAGGTGGCCTTCCTTCTGTCTGTATTCAGTTCATTATTGCCGAGTTTTCTTCTTTCCGGATTTATTTTTCCCATTGACAGCATGCCAGTGTTGGTGCAGATCATCTCCAATATCATCCCGGTTAAGTTTTTCCTGGTCATCGTTCGCTCAATTATTTTGAAAGGTGTGGGCCTCGGGGCGATCTGGGAGCAGTTTCTCTATCTTATCCTGTTTGCGGGTGTGACAATCGGCATCAGCACTATTCGCCTTCAAAGAGAGTTGAGCCGATGAAAGCCATCCGGGAATTGATGATCAAGGAATTCCTTCAGATTCGCCGGGACAGGCGCATGTTACCGATCATCCTGCTTGCCCCCGTCATTCAGGTGATCCTCTTGGGCTATGCCGCCACGGTGGATGTGAAAAACATCTCCCTGGTGGTTTACGATGCTGATCGAAGTTTGGAAAGCCGGGGCTACCTGGAGCGCTTCACGAACACCGGCTATTTTACCATTGTCGGTTTTGTAGAACATCCCCGGCATCTTAACGATTGGCTGGATGAAAGCAGGGCGATTCTAGCCGTGAGCATCCCTCGCCGGTTTGGCACGGACCTCGGGTCGGGACGAACTGTCACTGTCCAAGTCCTGGCCGACGGTTCAGATGCCAACACGGCCAACATCAGCCTGAATTACGCTGCGCAGATCACGGGCGGATATGCGCAGTCACTGTTGGCGGAAAGACTGGCCAGAGTCGGCGGTGCTTCGGTCCCCGTGGTCGTTCCGGAAACCCGTGTATGGTTCAATCCGGACCTCCGCAGCGCGAATTTCATGGTCCCAGGGGTGGTGGCCCTCATTCTCATGATCATTACCACAACATTCGCGGCCGCCGCTATTGTCCGGGAGAAAGAATCGGGAACGATCGAGCAGATCATGGTCACGCCAATCAGGCCCTACCAATTTATTCTGGGGAAGCTCCTTCCGTTTACCATTATCGGCTTTGTCGATGTCGTCCTCGTTCTTGGCGTTGCCGTGAATTGGTTCGGGATACCGTTGAAAGGCAGTATTCCGTTGCTGTTTGGATTGTGCGGATTATTTCTGCTGACGACACTGGGGCTTGGACTGTTTGTGTCAACGATTTCACGTACACAGCAGCAAGCCATGATGACGGCACAGTTCTTTATCTTTTTTCCGTTCATCTTCCTTTCCGGCTTCACGTTTCCGATCGATAACATGCCGCCCGTGATTCAGGCGATTACGTACGGCATCCCGCTTCGATATTTTATCACAATCGTTCGGGGGTTGTTCCTCAAGGGTGTCGGATTGGAAATTCTCTGGCCGCAGGCGCTTGCTCTGCTTGTGTTTGGACTCGCGATTCTTTCCTTAAGTGTCGCAAGGTTTCAAAAACGGCTGGGGTAAGGCGTTTCGAAATTATCTGGGACGAGTGAAGAAGATAATATCGAATATCGAACGTCGATGTTGTATGTCGAAGCGGGCTTAGCTAGGATTTGGACATTCATCATTCATCATTCATCATTCATCATTCATCATTCATCATTCATCATTCATCATTCATCATTCATCATTGAGCGTTCGCCCGCCCCGGCTGAAGGGCTAACAAGGCGGGCCGGGGAAATTCGACATTGTTTCTTCCTCCGGGTATTGACTTCCAATCTCATTTTTTACAAATTCCACCAACAGTCCCCGGGGGGGGACTTGTTTCCAATCTATCCAAAACTTCTTCATGGGGGGTCATATGTGGGGGTTCCTCTGCTGTCTCATTTTGTTCTGTTGTCCCTCTCTTCTTTCACAAACTCTTTTTCAAGAGGATTTCAATTATCCGACGGGTGACCAACTTGTTTCCCAGGGGTGGTCTGCTCACGGATCTGCCGGAACGAATCCCGTAACGGTCGTTGTGCCGGGGCTCATGTATGCAGGGCATCCCGGCTCGGGGACCGGCAACGCGGCACGATTATACGAAACGGGCGAAGATGTCAGCCGTTCAATTCCTGGTCTCAGTGACACGGATGTCTATGTTTCCTTCCTTGTCTTTGTCCGGGAAGCGACGACGAGTTCCTCCGAGCACTTTGTGCATCTCAACATCGGCACACATGTTGGCAGGGTCTTTGTCAAAAAGGCGGAGGGCAAGATAGCATTCGGCATCGCGAAGTCCACCGAGACGGCGATCTTCACAGAAGCCGTATATTCTCTCAACGCTGTCTATCTCATTGCGATGCGGTACACGCATCTCTCCGGAAACGACAATGATGTAGTACGATTCTATGTGTTTGAATCCGGCATACCATCAGTAGAGCCGGCTCTTGCATCCCTCGGGCCTATAATATCAGCAGGACCGGAGCCGTCGGAGATTACCACCGTTGCCCTTCGTCAGGGCGGATCGGTAGTGTCCGATATTGTGGTGGATGGATTCAGAATAGGTACGTCATGGAGCGATGCAGGTCTTCCCGTAACGTTTTCACGTTTCACAGCCTCTGTAGCGGGGACCGACGTTACGCTTCGGTGGACGACGGAGACGGAGGCGGGAAATTATGGATTTGAGATAGAGCGTCGCGAGATTTCACCAATTCACGCGGATATTCGCGGATTGGAGTCTGAAAATGATGGAGGGAGGATATCGAACCAACGACAGGACGAAACAACAAATCAGCGCCACGATTCACGATTTACGATTCACGATTCACAGCAATGGCTCACCATTGGATTCGTTCCCGGTTCCGGAACATCCTCTTCACCCAAAGACTATTCCTTTGTCGATAGGGAAGTAACGCAAGGCCGCTACGCATACCGCATCAAACAAATCGACCATAGCGGCGCCTCTAGCTATGCCTCTTCCTTGGATATCTCGGTAATCCCCTCGCCTCTCAGGCTTACTCTTGCGGAAAACTACCCCAATCCGTTCAATCCGACAACAACGATAAGGTTCTTCACACAGGATGAAGCAAGAGCGCGCATTGGGGTCTATGACGTGGCGGGAAGAATGGTGCGCGTTCTCCTGGACGAAGTGATCGGAGCCGGTGTACATGAAATGACCTTTGATGCGGGGGGATTACCTTCGGGGACGTATCTTGTGAGACTCCAATCCGGTTCGCGCATGGTGACGAGGAAAGTCGTGCTTATGAGGTAGGTGGGGTTATTTTTGCACGCGGGCCAGGTTGACGATTCCGGCCGCGAGAAAGAGGATGTTCGCCAGCCAGGCGGTAAGAACCGGGTTAAGGTCTCCGTTATAGCCGAACACCTGACTTGTTTTCATGAAGCCCAGGTACACGAAGGTTGCGGCAATGGAAATGCCGAACTCCACAGCGACGCCGCTTCGTCTCTTGTTTGAGGAGAACGGGACACCGAAAAGAACCACAATAAGGCTGGCAAAGGGAAAGGCGATCTTGCCGTGGTAGTCCACCATCCACCGGGAAACATCCTGGCCTGCCCGTTGCTGTGATTCGATGAATTCCTTCAACTCTCCGAAATCCATTTCGTCCGGTTTTCGCTGTTTCTTTTCGATGTCGTCCGGTCCAAGACTCAGGCGGCCCACGGGAAAACGGCTGAACTGCTCAAGCGTATGGCCGTTTGCATGGAACACGCGATGAGTCCCAATAAGCAACACCCAGCCCGGCTGCACGGTGTCGCGTTTCTCCGGGTCAAATGCCAGCCACTGCATCTGCTGAGCGTCGAGCCGGCTTACCAGTACGGTGAGATTCGTGTCAGCATAGTCCTGGATACTTACCCGGTTTGCGAGCTTTGAATTGTTATCGTAAAAACCGATTGAAACAAGCCGCGTCCGCCCTTCCTGGAAGTAGACATTGAAACGGCTGGCCGAACTCGAAACACGTTGCAGATATTGCCGCTCGATAGTGAATTTCTTCTGATTGGCAAATGGGACGATCCAGCCATTGAAGTAAATTCCGCCGAGACTGACCGCGAGGGCGACGGTTGCAAAAGGGAGGAGAAATCTGTAGAGGCTCATTCCGCTCGATTTCATCGCCGCGAGCTCATTTTGCTGAGCAAGCCTTCCGGTAACGAACAGCGCCGCCAAGAGCATGGCGACGGGCATCATGAGTTTGATAATCTCAGGCATGAAGTGCAGATAATACTCTATGATCACAGGTGTGTTGACCCTGGCATCGATGAAATCGTCGAGTTTCTCCATAAGGTCGACGACAAGGAAAATGAGGAGAAAAGCGATCAGACCAAATATGAACGTCAGGAAAAACTGGCGAACGATATAGCGGTCCAGGAGCGTCATTCGGGGCCGCTTTCCGTCGTGTCACTGCGCAGGCGCTTCGGAATGAACTTGCTGAAAGCAGACCAATCGATTGTAAGGTTTTCGCGGGCAGTACGAATCGTAAGATACAGACCAAGGATTCCGAGACCAATATTGGCGATCCACATGCCGACCCACGGTTCCAGAAGGCCGCGATCAGCCAGTTTTTCGCCTCCAATGAGGCAAGCCCAGTACATCAGAAAAAATCCAAGACTGAGACTTGCAGCGACTCCAAATGTTCCGCGCCGGGCCATGATTCCCAGCGGGGCCCCGATCAGGACAAAGATCACACAGGCGGCGGGAATGGCATATTTTTTATGGATTTCCACAAGGTATTCACGCTCCACACGGCGATACTCCCTGATCTGATGGGCTTGACTTTCAGTCGAGTTCCGCAAGATCGTGACGCGGGAAAGGGCCGTCAGGCGGGGAAATCCGGGCCTTGAGGCCACGGGATCGGGAGCTCTGGAAGGTCCTTCGAGAACGGCCTGTAGTTCGGAACGAAGGATTTGAAGGACCGATTGTTCCTGTTTCATGCGCAGTGTCCTCAGGCTGTCAACCCTGCGCATCATGTCTTCGGCGCTCAGTTCGCGATCCCCGCGCTGAAAAGCGCTTTCCTGGGACCGCTGGAAGTCAAACCCGTCTGCATTCATTGCGATGCGGTGCTTGCGGAATCGGATCTTGCGGTATTGTGTTTGTGCCGGAAGTTCAAGTTCGTGAATTTCACCGTCGAACAGGTCCATGATCAATTTTGCGTAATCCGGCGAAAAGGAAACGATGCCGCGGTGGGCTGTGACTGTGGCCATGATGTCAGGCCGTGTATTGTCAAAAATCGTCACGCCTTCCAGGTCGTTGGACTCCTCGAATGTTTTGCGCGCAAGAATCGTATAACCGGTGATGCCCTGGGAGAACAATCCGGGGACGATCGACAGAGTGGGCTTTTTTCGCTGGATATCCCGTGACAGGGTTGCGGCTTTGTGGTTCGCGTCGGGAAGGATGTCGTTGTTAAAACGCAGCAGGAGATAGCTCACGACCACGGAGGCGACCACGACCGGTGCCATCATCCGATAGAGACTGATTCCGCCCGCTCTCATGGCCGTGACTTCGTTTGCGGAGGAAAGGTTGCCGAATGCCATGAGCGTGGCCACAAGGACGGACATGGGAACCGCGAGCACCACCATCCAGGCAAGGTTTAAAACAACAACTTCGATGATGACCCCGGCGCTCAATCCTTTCCCCACAAGCTGGTCCATGAATTTCATAATGAATTGGAGGAGGAAGATCGCCATCAGAATGATCGCTGAGAACACGAAAGGAATAGCATGCGCTCGGAGGATATGTCGCCAGAGGATTACCATAACTCAAATGTACTCAGAGGAAACGCGTGATACAACATCAGCCCGGGTCCGTTGTCCTTTTCTCTCTCGCATCTCTTCAGGAATACCAATATATTCATTGCATGGGTTCAAAGAAACGGACAAGAGCGGGTCAGGTATTGCTTGAAACGAACGTCCCCCGGGATCCGTTCGTTCTTCTCCGCGACTGGTTGCAAGATGCACAAACAACAGGTCTCCGCGAACCATGGGCCATGGCGCTCGCAACGGCAACTGCCGACGGTACACCATCCGTGCGTATGGTCCTTCTCAAGGAGATCGAAGAGGGTGGTTTGGTGTTCTTTACAAGTTATGAAAGCCGTAAGTCCGCTGAACTGATTTCCAATCCGCACGCCTCTCTCCTCTTTCATTGGGACACCCTTGCCCGACAGATCAGGATTGAGGGGCAGGTGACAAAGGTAAGCGCTGACGAATCCGGGCAATATTTTGCAACGCGTCCTCGGATGAGCAAGATCGGCGCATGGGCCTCCCGGCAAAGCGCAGTGATAGGAGGGAGGGAGGAGCTGGAGTCTGCGGTGAAGCAGTATGAAAAGAAATTTTCCGGTGGTGAGATTCCGTTGCCCCCTCACTGGGGTGGTTTTCGATTGATCCCGGGGCAGATTGAATTCTGGCAGGGTCAGGAAAATCGTTTGCATGATCGACTCCGCTATGAGCGCTCCGGGTCTGAATGGACCATTGTCCGCCTTGCTCCTTGAAATGACGGGCACCGGCCAATCGAAAAGGAGGAGAACCATTCTTGTCGTTGAGGACGAGGATGTACTTCTTGAACTGCTGCGCGGCATGCTTGTGGCGAACGGTTTCGATGTCATGGTTGCCATGGACGGCGTTGAAGCTGTTCGCTTGTATCGCGAGCGGGGGAGCAACATTGACGTCGTTCTCACGGATATGGGCCTCCCGGCTCTGGGGGGATGGGAAGTCCTGGAGGAAATTCTCAAAATGAACCCCTCGGCGAAAGTCATCTGTGCGAGCGGATTTCTTGAAAACTCGCTCCGTGAAGAAATGATTGCCGCCGGGGCGGCCGAATTTATTCAAAAACCTTACTCGTATGAAGGACTTATTACTCTGATACGTAAGCTTTCGAATCCGGATTCCTGAAAAGACCACGTTTCCCCAACCATTCGACCCAGTTTTATTGCTATTCATACACCTTTTTGGTAGTTTTTTACTCCACAAAACCCCGACCGGAGATCTATCGGCACGTTGCTAACGATTTCAACAGTGTATCCGTCATTCGCTTTCAGCGGAACGACTGAGCACGTGCAAATAGACCCGATCGTGTGTGATCTCACCCAGTAGTCCATATCCCGGCTTCCTCCGCAATCGATGCGTGAATCCCCACGTCTGGGTGTTCGCGCTCACTCTATTCATTCTGCCTTTCATTCATGAAGCGGGGAGCAACGCAGTCTTTGCGCGAACCACTTCGTGGGCTGCATTTCAGGATACGACACGTACCCCCAGCCGTACAGGGTCTCCATCCCGACGCGCCATGGCTCTTCGAAAAAAACTCGGAATACCGGACACTTCTGCTGCAAGGTTGGATTCGTTGCTCATCCAAACTCTTGCAGCAAGGCGAGATTCCTCTGCCCGCCTGGCCCAGTTTCACCATGTTCGAAGGGACCTGCCTGCGGTGGATCCATTGCAGAAAACGCCACATGCACTCTATTTGAGACTTCCCCCGCAAATCCGCACTGTGGAGACGCTTGACTCGACGGATTACGTCTATCGGCTTCAGCTTGCCGAAGGTACACACGATATCAAAATTCCGCTGACGTTCTCGCTTGACGAGTACCGGGCCATCCGAATGGAGCGGACCGTTCGGAAGAACTGGGAAGCCTTGGCCCGTAAGTATGAACTTACAGCCGAGCAGAAGCAGGGACTTGGCGATGTGTTCGGTCAAATCACGAACATCCAAATCCCTGTTCCGAAGAATCCGTTGTTCAGTATTTTTGGCAAGAACGTCATCAATATTCAAATCAACGGATCTGTCGATATCCATGCGGCATTCCGCAATACAAAATCCGATCTCGTTACCTCCAACATTCTGGATCAATCCCGAAGCGAGCCGGATTTCGATCAGCAGGTGAGAGTCGGGGTGCGGGGAGAGATCGGGGACAAGCTGAGGATCGACGCGGATTGGGACACAGAAAGGACGTTTGAATATGAGAATCAGCTGAAGGTTCATTACACCGGGTATGAAGACGAAATCATTCAGAGCATTGAAGCCGGGAACGTTTCGCTGCAGACCAATTCATCATTTATTTCCAGCAGTCAGGCCCTCTTCGGTGTAAAGGCTGAACTGCAGTTCGGCCCTTTGACTTTGACGACCATTGCATCTCAGAAACGCGGACAGGTCAAAGAACTCTCCGTTTCAAGCGGTCAACGTGCGACTCCGTTCGAGAAAAAACCGTTCGAGTATTCCCGCGACCATTTTTTCATTGATACCGTGTACCGAAGCCTTTACGACGCGGCTTTTGCACAACGGCCCATCATCGTCGATCCGAATTACCAGATTCTGGATATTGAGGTGTGGGTATCCCGGGTTGAATCCGTTCAGGATCCAACGGACAGGGACGGTGTGGCCCTTATTGATCGGGACAGTGTCCTGGCCCTGCAAAACAATCCAGCCGCCCGGGCTTCGGAGATTCCGGCTGATCCCGGCCGTGTGGAGATCGCAAGGTTCATGAAGCTTGTTAAGGGAACGGATTATGGCGTGAATGACAACCTTGGGATCATCACACTGAATAGGTCGCTTCTTCCTTCCCAGATTGTTGCGGTGGCTTACACATTGCCTCAGGGGGATGTGGGAATTTTTGAGGCAAAGGACACCTCAACAACGCTTCCCTTGATTCTTAAGCTTGTGCGTCCGAAGAACCTTCAACCCAGCATGAAACCCGCGTGGGACCACATGCTCAAGAACATTTATTCGCTTGGCGGACGGGATATTGTCAAGGAGGATTTCTCAGTTGACATTAAATACCAGCTCCCCGGTCAGGAGCCGGTGCCGGCGATTACCTATGGAGAAGAAGAAATAAACCTCCTCAATCTTTTTGGTTTTGATTTCTATAAAGAAGGAGGGGAAAAGGGTGAAGACGGAAAATTCGATTTTGAGCCGGGAATTACGATTGACCAAAAACGCGGAGAGATTATTTTTCCCGCGCTGGAACCTTTTGGCGACAATCTCAGGAATCGTTTTGTGGAACTGCTCAATCCAAGCGCGGCAGAACTTCCCGGGGTGCTCGCATTTGCGGATTCGTTCGCCCTTGATCTTGTGTACGACACAACCTATAATGGAGCCCAAAACGCCAAGTCCAATCGCCTCAGCATTGTGGGATCAATTGTTTCCGGAGTGCAATCGAAATTCAATCTCGGTTTCAATGTAGCGGAAGGAAGCGTGGTTGTCAGGGCAGGCGGCGTGGTGGCCAAGCCCGGCTCGGATTATACGGTGGACTATCTGACCGGCACGGTCGTCATTCAGAACCCCGCCTTTTTGACACCCGGGACCAAGGTCGACATTGAATATGAAGCAAACGATTTGTTTCAGCTTGCATCCAAGTCCCTTGTAGGAGCCCGGGGTGAACTCAACCTCAGCAGGAACGCTGCTCTTGGATTCACAATTATGAATCTTAATCAACAAACGCTTAGTGACAAGGTCCGGCTTGGTGAAGAGCCGATCAGTAACACCATCATGGGGGTTGACGGTACCACGAACCTGGAACTGGATTTTCTCACACGAGCGCTGAATTGGCTTCCCGGGATCAGGACAAGCGCACCATCCACGCTCACCCTCAAGGGCGAAGCTGCCTACATGGTTCCAGATCCCAACACAAGGAAGAGTACCATTTCCCAGGATCAGGACGCCGGCGTGGCGTACGTCGATGATTTTGAAGGAGTTCGGAGGACCATTCCCCTCGGAGTAGCGGCGGTTGTATGGAGGGATGCGAGTGTTCCGGCTTACATTTCCACGATCGACCCGTTTATCGACGGATTTGTCAATCTCAGTGATCCGTCAGTGCGCCAAAGCCTGATGGTCGACACCTCCAAAATGGAGTTCAAATCGAAGCTGACCTGGTTCAGCATCGAACCGAGCGACGTGTACGTAACAGATATCTGGCCGACACGCCAAACGAGAAGCGCCTCGGAGGATTTTGTACCGACCTTGAGTCTCTTCATGAGCCCGGGCGTCCGCGGAGCCTACAACTATTCGTTGAATCTTCAGGACAGCCTTTTTGCGCAACCAGCAAAAGCGTGGGCAGGCATCATGCGGCCGCTCGGATCAATCGCCACAAATCTCCTCGATGAGAATATTACCTTTGTGGAGCTGTGGATCCGCGTGCAAAAAGCTTCGCCGGGGGCAAAACTGAATATCAATCTGGGGACAGTGAGCGAAGATGTCATTCCCAACCGGTTGTTGAACACTGAAGACGGGCTCGGGGGAGTCATTAAAACAGGGTTCATCAAGGAAAGTCAGGATCTGGGTCTCGATATGCTCACCGACGAAGAAGAGAAGACTCGTTACGCAGCATTCATCAGTGCCTATCCCGAATATGAATCCGATCCCTCCGGGGACAATTTTGTAACTCCTGACCAATCCTCTCTGCTGCCCGCCGGCTACACATCAATGTTTGGAACACAGGGGAACACGCAGGCGAATTGGGGTAAGAGCGCGGATACGGAAGATTTCAACGCCAACAATGTAGTGGACAGAACCGACAGCTATTTTGAATACGAGCTTTCCCTCGACACCACGAGCGCTGATTTCCGGAAGTATGTGACCGGCGGCGAACCGAACACCGGGTGGTATCAAGTCAGGATCCCCATCAAGGAATCGACGAGGCAAATCGGGAGTCCCTCCCTCACGAATATCGAGTCGGTGCGGTTGTGGTTCACCGGCGCCGATGACGACTTGTATGTCCGGATCACGGAGTTCAACCTTGTCGGCAATCAATGGGAAACCGTCAACAAGAACGATGATAATTTCCGCCTGAGCAGTGTCAGTATCGAGGAAAATCCTTTTTACACCTCACCTCCGGGTGTCAAGCGTCCCATCGACCGGACCCGGCCAGACCAGACGATTGAAGGGAATGAACAGTCCCTCGCGCTGCAAATTACCGATCTGGCTGACGGTGAAACCAAGCAGGCTGTGAAGAAGCTCATCGCGCGTCCGTTGGATGTGTTCAGTTACCGCACGATGAAGCTCTTTATTCACGGTGACGAACGCCCCGGCACCATGATGCAATATGTCGATACATCGAACTATGACGCGGAATTCTTCATCCGGTTCGGTTCGGATTCTCTCAACTACTACGAGTACCGAGCGCCGATTCGGCCGGGGTGGCATCCCGATAACTGGATCACGATTAATTTCGCAGGCCTGACCGCCCTGAAGCTTGGCCGTGATAGCGCCAACGCCCTGAGCAGACCTGTGCCTATCCCCGGTGGAGCCGAGGGGGCCACCTATCGCGTTTTGGGGAATCCTTCGCTGACCAAGATCACTGAAATTGTTCTCGGTGTTGAGAATCCGTCCGGCAAAGGAATTGCGTTTGTAACAGGCGAGGTTTGGGTGAATGAACTTCGACTGTCTGATGTGGACGATACCCCCGGGTGGGCCTACAGGACAGATGCCACGATGCGGCTGGCTGATGTTGCAACGGTATCGTTCGGTATGACGCGGCGCGATCCGTTTTTCCACAGTCTCGAAAACCGTTTTGGGACGCGATTGGATGATCAAAATTGGTCGGTGAACTCAAGCGTCACACTGGAAAGATTCATGCCCGACAGTTGGAGAGGGTCACGGGCTTCGGTTTCATATTCGCACACCGAAGTTCAGCAGATTCCGCTGTATGTTCCCGGTACTGATATTCTCGTTGATTCCGCGGCACAACGGACCAGCGACGTTGCGCTCGAACGTGGGGCTTCCGACCAGGAGGCGCAGCGGCTTTCCGATGTGGTCCGCCAGGAAAGCCAAAGTCTGACGGTCACTGAAACATTTTCCCTCCCATCGGTGCAGTTGAAGATCCCGTCGTCTTCCTGGCTCGTGACGGAGACAATCAACCGGATGAACTTTTCCTATTCCTTCTCAGATACGCGAAGGCGCAATCCTGTAACGCGATCATATCATTCGTGGCTGTGGAATTTCCGCGTCACCTATGGACTCGAATTCAGTCCACAAAACTTTTTCCAACCATTTTCCCCCTCCGGGGATTTCTTCCTCTTTAGTCCGTGGAAGGGAACAAAAGTGTTCTTTTTGCCGAGGTCGTTGAATGTCGGCACGACGTTTGCCCGTCAGCAAACACGCGAACAGGTTCGCAACCAGGTGTCGCCAAAGCCCGTAGGGAGAAGCTTTGAATCGTCGCGCACTATGTTATTTTCCTGGCCTCTGGTGGAAGGTGGATTTATCAATCCGTCCATCGATTATTCACTGGATGTAGCGAGCAGCCTTGTTCACCTCGAGGTCGATGAATTCGGGCGTCAACGTTCGTTTGGAGAGATTCTGGGTGACATGTTCGGCGGAAAGAGGCTCTTTAATTTCGGTCATGATCGCGCCTACAATCAAATTATAACATTCAATACACGGCTCACCGTTCCGGCTGTCCTCAAACTGGACAAGATCCTTACCCCCTCGTTCCGGTATTCCAGCCGCTACGAGTGGCAAAACAACTTCCAGTCCGGTGTTCTGGGGAAAAATACCGGCCGGACCGTCAGTGCAACCGGGGGATTGGACGTCACCCTTAAAGTTATCGCAGATGAAATCTGGGGGCCTCCCAAGCCCGCAGTCGCCCGGCTGCCGGCCGATACCACCGGAGGCGGTCCAAGCCTGGGTGACCGTATTGATCAAATGACGCGCATCTTGTTCAAGGTCCCATTTTTCGACTGGGACAAGCTGACGATTTCGCTCACACACTCCAATTCAGCAAGAAACAGCGGAGTACTTGGACAGCCGGGATTTCTCAATATGTTCGGGAGGGTTCCGTTTGCTCAGGAATCCCTCGACGGGTATGGCCCCTCTCTTCTCTATCAGCTCGGCCTCGCTTCGGACCCGCACGGCGATGTTGTGGTGAAAACGAAAGGCGGATTTCCGTTTGTGACCGGATACTCGGTGCCGGGAAAGCGCGCTCCCAACGGGAATTTGACCGACCTCTACAATCAGAACAACAATATCACCATGCGCACCCAGAGAAGTCTCTGGGATGGAGCACGACTTGACCTGAACTGGTCGCTCGCCTGGTCTTACAACCTTAATCGGACGATTCGAACGGATTCCCTTGGAATTCCCGTCGAGTTGAGCAGGACCGTGAGCGGCGATGTCAGCAGGTCATTTGTGACGTTTCCGAAGACATTTGTCTTCAGCGTGTTCAAGACCGGAGTGGAGGAAGTCAGCAAGCGGTTTGATGAGCTCAAAAGGATTTCCAGCGACAGCCGATCCGAAGATGTCAAACTGACCCAGGCCTTCGAAGAGGGAATGGAGGCGTTTTCTCTGGGGAAGAGCATCATCAACACACTTATGCCTCGTCCCAATTGGTCGTTTCGATGGGACGGACTCGAGCGTTTGCCTTTGTTCAGCAGCTTTGCTTCAAGGGTGACCCTGGACCATGGCTATACGTCCACGTTTCGAAGGCGATGGAGACTCACACCAAACGGAGGGGAGGTAACGGAATCCGAAAGTGTCATGTATGGATTTACCCCTTTGATAGGCGTTACGATCACGTTCAAGGGAGTTGGTAAGGGAAGTTTCACGACGAACATCCGATACAGCACGGCAACGTCCACCGATTTGTCTCCTGCGGTGCAGACCATCACTGAATCAAACACCTCTGATATTACGGTTACCGGAAATTTTTCACAGAGAGGATTTGAGTTCCCTTTGTTCGGCCTTTCCCTTTCCAATGATGTTGACATTAATTTCTCTTACAGTTATTCCCGGAATAATCGTCGCGCCTTTGATTTTCGAAAGCCCTTCAAAGAAGGTGGAGACCCTCTTGAAGGGACGATTCGAACAATCATTGAACCGCGTATCCGCTACACTCTCAGTTCACGTGTCTCTGCCTCTATCTATTATAAATACACACGCCTGAAGCCCGACGAAGGTGGCTCACGTATTCCCGGATCAACGATCAATGAGGGTGGGCTCGATATCCGGCTGCAGATTTCCTAAGTTCTCCGCAAGGTGTTACCGGTTTGCGTTCTCATGTAACCTATCCAAGGTTAAACCTTGCCAAGGTTACAAAAGCCGTGCCGGGAGTTCCGGCGCTTCGTTGATTATCCCTGCTTTTATGATTAGGTTCATCATACATCATGCCGTCTGAAAAAACCATATTGTGGGTCGATGACGAAATTGATCTCCTGAAAGCACATGTCTTGCTGCTCGAGGAGCGCGGATACAAAGTGGAAACGGCGGCCAATGGCGAGGACGCCCTTATACTTGTTCGAACGCGGAGATACGACCTTGTCTTCCTGGATGAGATGATGCCGGGAATGGGCGGACTGCGGACTCTCTCTGAGATGAAAGAGATTGCCCCGTCGACGCCTGTTGTCATGATCACAAAAAACGAGGCGGAAAGCCTGATGGAGGAAGCGATCGGGGGAAAAATCAGCGATTACCTCACGAAACCGGTCAATCCGAGCCAAATCCTCCTTGCAGTGAAGAAAATTCTTGAAGGAAAAAAGATCGCCGGAGAACACGTTTCGCGTGATTATACGCAGGAATTTCAAAGTATCAATCGGAGGTTGATGGCGCCCATGGATGAGCGTGATTGGGCGGATCTTTACCAGAAGCTTACGGCGTGGGATCTTGAGATGGATGTTCACCCGGAACTGGGGCTTCGGCAGACGCTCCTTGACCAAAAGCGGGATTGCAATCTCGAATTCGGGAAATTCATTGAACGGAACTACCGGACCTGGATCGATGGAGATCCTGGCACCCGGCCCGCTCTCTCCGTGGACGTCGTGGAGCGCTACGTGCTTCCTCATCTCAAAGGCCCGGGGCCGGTATTCTTTTTCGTGGTTGATTGCCTCCGTCTTGATCAGTGGACGGTGATGGAGAGTCTTTTGCAGGAATATTTTTTTGTCATGGAGCGTGATCTCTACTATAGCATTCTCCCAACGGCAACCCCATACTCGAGGAACGCAATCTTCAGCGGGCTCTTCCCGTCGGAATTGGAACAGCGGTTTCCCGAAATTTGGACCTCGGGCGAAGATGACGAGACAAGCCGTAATCGAAACGAGCACCAGCTCCTTGACAAATTACTGGAGCGAAAGAAAATCCAATTGAAACCGGAGTCAAAGTATATCAAAATTCTCGATGCCGAATTCGGAAGGCAGGTGGAACAGAACATTCTTTCATATCTCTCCGGGCGACTGACGGCGATAGTGGTCAATTTCGTGGATATGTTGGCCCATGGCAGATCCGATTCGCCGCTGCTCAAAGAGATCGCGCCGGATGAGGCAGCGTACCGTTCTTTGACAGGATCCTGGTTTCAGCATTCATCCCTGTTCGGTATGCTGAAGATCCTCTCGAAACAAAAAAACGTTACGATTGTGCTCACGACAGATCATGGCAGTGTTCGCTGTCTGCGCGGTTCTCGGATCGTCGGAGACCGCGAAGCCTCTTCGAACCTCCGGTACAAGTACGGCAGGAATCTCAAAGTAGACGACCGTCAGGCGGTGTTCGTCAAGAAGCCCGCGGATTTCAAACTTCCCAGGGGAAGCGTCACCACGAATTATGTGTTTGCGAAGGAAGATTTCTATTTTGTCTATCCCACGGACTACCATAAGTATCTCAACCAATATCGGGATAGCTTTCAACACGGCGGGATTTCAATGGAGGAGGTCATTCTGCCCGTTGTAACCCTCCGGCCAAAAACCGCATGATCGGCCAATACCGGACACATTCGACCGACGAAACCCGTCAGGTCGCGCGGCAATTTGCGCATACCTTGAAGCGAGGCGATATTGTTGCACTTGTCGGAGATCTTGGGGCCGGGAAAACTCAGTTTGTCAAAGGCATCTGTGAAGCGCTCACAGTTACAATGCCGGTCGCAAGCCCAACCTTCGTCCTTCTCCACCGCTATCTCGGAAAAGATGCCGCAGGGTTGGAACTGATTATTTATCATTTGGACTTGTACCGGGTCGCCTCCGTATCGGAAATTCTCGATCTGGGATACGAAGAGCTTTTCTTCGGCAACGGCATTTGCCTCATCGAGTGGGCTGACCGCCTCGCGAATCTTCTTCCGGAACGGCGTATCGACGTGCGGTTAACTCTTGGCATGACGGAAGAAGATCGCGACATCACCATAACGAAGGTCAATGCTGGAATCGGTTTGGAGAATGATGCGAGATGATTGTGCTGGGTTTGGAAACATCCTCCGGAGTATGTTCCGTCGGCCTGGCCGACGATCACGGCCCGCAAAGCGGTAAGACTCTCATCGCGGGGACAATCCATTCTGAAAAACTCCTACCGTTGATCGATTCGCTCCTCGATGAGAACCACATTGGACTTTTTCAAGTGGATGCGATCGCTGTTTCCTCGGGCCCCGGATCCTTCACCGGATTACGAATCGGATTCAGCGCCGCGAAAGGGCTTTGTTTTTCCCTGGCGAGACCCCTGGTTGTCGTTCCGACGTTTCAGGCCCTTGCACAATCCGCAGTTCAATCAGCGCCGTCCGCAGAAAATATTCTAGTGGCATTAGACGCAAAAAAAGGGGATTTTTATGTGGGATTGTTTCGACCCGGTGCAAGCGGACCTTTTCCTGTGGGTGAAACCATTCTCCTTGCCGAGCAGGCGCTTTCATCCAGGCTCCCTACAACCCCGGGGACTGCCATCCTCACCGATTCTCTCGAGAAGGTCAGACCCCTCGCAACCAACGGCTCAGTATTTCTCAATGTCACGCAACACTATCGGGGCGAGATCATCGCCTCCATCGGCGTACAGAAAGTGCTTCGTGGTGAGGTTTCGGACAGTGCCGCAGCAGAACCACTCTACTTGAAGGATTTTGTTGTGAAGGGAAGGGGTCCTGCAGTTTAACGAAGGAATGTTTCATGGCGTGGTTTAGACGATCAAAAGAAAATATTGTTTCCGAAGGCAAGAAAGAGACGCCGGACGGATTGTGGACAAAGTGTGGAGGGTGCGGTGAGATTATTCACCGCAATCAAATGGAGCAAAATTTTCATACGTGTCCCAAGTGCGGGTTTCATTTCAGAATTGGCAGCAAGGAATATTTCAGGATTCTCCTGGACGACAAATCCTTCAGCGAGACGGATAAGAAACTCCAATCGGCGGATCCCTTGAATTTTGTCGATACGAAGAAGTACGCCGATCGGTTGAAGGAATCAATTAAAAAGACTGGGCTTTATGATGCGGTTCGGACAGGAACCGGAAAGGTCAACAAAATTCCGGTTGTGGTAGCCTGCATGGATTTTTCGTTCATCGGCGGGAGTATGGGCTCTGTTGTGGGCGAGAAAATAGCCCGTGCGATTGATAAATCCATCAAATCCCGTCACCCCTTGATTATTATTTCTTCCAGCGGCGGTGCAAGAATGATGGAAGCCGCGCTTTCGCTTATGCAGCTTGCAAAAACAAGCGCAAAGCTTGCCCAGCTTTCCGATGCCGGTATTCCGTTTATCTCTGTCCTCACGGATCCGACGACCGGCGGGGTTACGGCCAGTTATGCAATGCTCGGTGACGTCAATATTGCCGAGCCTGGAGCTCTTATTGGATTTGCCGGGCCGCGCGTTATCAAGCAAACGATTGGAAAAGATCTTCCAAAAGGATTCCAGCGGTCCGAGTTCCTCGTGGAGAAAGGGTTTGTGGATATGGTGGTTCACCGGAAGGACATGAAAGAAACCGTCAGCAAGATCTTATCGCTCCTAGCCAACTGACCTCATGTATGAAGATCCATATCATTGGCGTTCCGATGGACCTTGGGGCCGGCCGGCGCGGTGTGGACATGGGTCCATCCGCGATCCGCATTGCCGGTGTTACTGAAAAACTACGCGCTCTCGGGCATGTCGTCACAGATGAGGGCGACATTCCCATTAAACCCCCCGAACTGCAAAAAATCCGCAACGAAAAACTGAAGTACCTGCCGGAAATTGTCCGTGTATGCACCCTGCTCTCCGGAAAAATTGAGAAAGCGATTTCCACGGGCGGATTTCCTCTGGTGCTCGGGGGTGATCATTCCATCGCTATTGGAAGCATCGCGGGAATTGCCGCCATGTGCAGGAAGCAGAAGAAACGCCTGGGTGTATTGTGGATCGACGCGCATGGGGACCTGAATACTAATGAGACAACTCCCTCCGGTAATATTCACGGCATGCCGCTTGCCGCGTCCCTTGGGCTTGGGGCAATTGAACTCACCTCTGTGGGAGGCGATTTTAAAAAGCTCGTCCCTCAGGATGTTGTTCTCATCGCCACCCGAGACCTCGATGACGGTGAACGCCAGGTGATCAAAAAGCTCGGCGTCAATATTTACACAATGGAAGAGATCGACAAACACGGCATGTCCGCGGTGATGGCAAGGGCGTTACGCAAACTGAAAGGTGTTGACCATCTGCATGTAAGCTTCGATCTGGATGCAGTGGACCCGCAGGTTTCGCCCGGTGTCGGAACGCCGGTGAAAGGCGGATTAAACTACCGCGAAGCCCATCTCATTATGGAGACGCTCAACGAATCGG
>Ga0302046_10001703_pt1 | contig 20607 bp, 11 predicted proteins | sample RVTome_11_FD_200261 | JGI IMG/M metagenome (GOLD analysis project Ga0302046, IMG submission 200261) | Soil microbial communities from uranium-contaminated site in the Upper Colorado River Basin, Wyoming, United States - RVT147D111 (version 2) ...
AGCTGACTAATTGACTATTCTCTGCCGCAAGAAGTGCGGCAGAGAATAGTCAATTAGTCAGCTCTGACCCCGGCCACGAATATGTTCGCCACGACACATGGAATCCACGTAGCCGTCCCGCGATGCGGGATCAGGAGGCGGCTTGGAGTGAACATGAATTCGACCAAACCACCTCCTTACGTCAGCGGCTACTTGATGTGCTTTCTGCTATGGATCCAAGCGGTGACGCCGGGGTTTGCGCAGTTTTATGACCCGCCTCCCGATGGGGCGCCCGGGGATGCCATGATCCAGGCGTATCTGGCCGGCGAAGCCCAACACCTGCACGCAGCCTTCACCAACGATATTCACGCAGACGCGATCAATCCGGACCGGCGCAGCGCGCTTCGGGAGGAATACTTTCATATGCTGGGACTCTGGCCATTGCCGGAACGGACGCCCCTGCAGGCCACCGTCACGAGCACCATCGAGGGCGACGGTTACGTGGTGGACATGATCCACTATCAAAGCCGGCCCCGGCTTTACGTCACGGGCAACCTCTATCGTCCGGCGTCGGTCGCGCCCGGCGAACGTTTGCCGGCCGTGTTCTACGTCTGCGGCCACTCCTACCAGGGTCGTTCCGGCAACAAGACGGCGTATCAGTCACACGGCATCTGGTTTGCCCGGCATGGTTACATCTGCCTGGTGGTGGATTCGCTGCAACTGGGCGAGATCGCCGCCATCCATCACGGCACGTATCGCGAGAACCGTTGGTGGTGGCACTCACGTGGATACACCCCGGCCGGTGTCGAGTGCTGGAACGGGATCCGCGGCATTGACTACCTCCAGGGCCGGCCCGACGTGGACCCCGACCGCATTGCCGTGACCGGCATCAGCGGAGGCGGCGCGGCCACGTTCTGGATCGCGGCCGCCGATGAGCGGGTGCGAGCGGCGGTGCCGGTCAGCGGCATGGCAGACCTGCCCTCCTATGTGGGGCATCGCGTCATCAACGGCCACTGCGACTGCATGTTTCTCTACAACACATTCCAGTGGCCCTGGACCCGCATCGCCTCGCTCGTGGCGCCGCGAGCCCTGCTCTTTGCCAACAGCGACGCCGATCCCATCTTTCCCATGGACGCCAACGACCGGGTCATCAACCGGCTTGAGCGCGTTTACAGTCTGCATGGCCGGTCCGACCTGGCGGATGCCATGGTCAGCGTCGGCGGCCACGCCTACCGACAGGACCTGCGCCAGGCCGCCTACCGGTTCATCAACACCCACCTTAAGAACGATCCGCGCCCGGTGGAGGACAGCGAGGTGGACCTCATCACCGGCGAACGAAATGATCCCACCTACCCCATCCCCATCGACCGGCTTCGCGTCTTCCCGAGCGATGCCGACATCCCGGCCGACGAATGGAACACCACGCTCGACGAACACTTCGTCCCGCTCGCCCAGGTGACGCCTCCAGGCGAAGGCGCGTTCGCTCCCTGGAAGGAACAACTCACGGGAGACCTGCGCCGGGTGACATTCCGGAGTTTCCCGGAACGGATGCCGGCCGCGCGCATGATCACGGGCGACACACCCAGCGACGTGCCCAGCGACGCGCGCCTCGAAACGGAACCCGGCATCCGCATCCACTTGCTCCCTGTCACCAACGCTGCGCCCGCCGCCGCGCAGGGACGCATCCTCCTTGGCGTGGGCGACGCGGAGGCGGACAAGGCGTTCGTGGAAGAACTGCGCGCCATGGCCCGGCCGGGGGACGTGGTGTACCTCTGCGAACCGCGCGGCATGGGTGCCACGCGCTGGTCGGAAAAGAATCCACCGAATTACGTCCAGCGCAGCCATGTGCTCCTGGGGCAGACGGTGGACACGGGCCGCGTGCGCGACGTGATCGCGACCGGATTGGGATTGCGCAATCGCCATGGCAAGGAACGCCCGCTCATCGCCGTGGGCCGAGGGGCTTCCGCGTTGTTGGCGGCTTACGGGGTGCTCTGGGAACCGGAGTTCAGCGGCGCCATCGTGCTGGACCCACCCACCACGCACGGCGCCCCGGAAGCTCCGCAGTTCCTGAACATCCTGCGCGTGTGCGACGTGCCCGACATGCTGGGCATGCTGGCACCCCGTGCGTTGACGGTGCGGACGCCTCGCAAGGAAGCCTTCGACAAGACGGCGGCCATCTATCGGGCGGCGGGCGCCGGGGATCGGTTGACGTTGGAGTGATGTGCGTCGAGAACGGCCAAACTGGCTGAAGCCAGAACTACCAACTCAGACGGCCACCATTTGTAGTTCTGGCATTAGCCAGTCCGGGAACGCGTTTCATGGGGAACCCCTTTATCCAAACGGATTGGACACGCATTGGGACCATGTACCGTACCATGCAAAGGCCCCTCACCCTAACCCTCTCCCGCGGGGAGAGGGAATAGGGAGCCGGGATGGGGGAGAGGGACGTTGATTTCAGTTCTCCTGGTTTGGCCTCAGCGCCCCTTGCACGAAGGTGATCAGGTCCGCCATGTCCTGGGGTGTCATCCCCGCCTCGAGGCCTTCGGGCATGAAGGAAAGACGCGAGCCGGTCAACGATTGGATGTCCTTGCGCAGGACCTGGTGCGTCTGGCCGTCGAGCGTTTTCATGATCACGCTGTTGCCGGTCTCGGATGCGATCAGGCCGTACACCGTCTGGTCGTTGCGCAGGGTGGCCGTGTAGGCGAGGTAGGTCGGCTCCACGTTCTGGTTGGGATCGAGGATGGCGGAAAGCAGAGCCGGCCCGGATCGGTCGCTCAAGGACCGCAGGTCAGGCCCGATCGCGGTGCCAAGGTCGCCCAACTGATGACAAGTGGCGCAGCGGTCCTGGAACAGCGTCCGCCCCGCCGCCTCGCGTCCGGCCAGCTTGAGCGCCGGCTGGAACGTTTCCAGCAACGCCTGCCGGTCCACGTCGGACTCGGCCCGCAACACCTCCTGAGCGCGGGCCGCGATCTCCTTGTCGGGATGCTCGAGCAGTTGCTGGCGATGGGCGGGGCTGAGGTCGATGACGACGACACGCTGCGCCGCCACCTCTTCAAGGAGCAGGCGCGTGCCGGTCTTGTTCTTGAACAGGAGATCCACCAAGCCCATTCGCAACCGTGGCGGGTAGGAGTTCCACAAAGCCAGCAACGTGCGCGTCGCCTCGGGCCAGTTCCACGAGGCAAGCGTGGCCAGGGCCGCCTCCTGGAGCTCGGCATCCACGTTGGGTTGCAGCAGGCCGGCCAACAGACGTGTGTCCCCGGCGATGTCGGCATCCTGAAACCCAAGCAAACCCATGGCCGCCACCTGAAGAGAAACGGTCGCCGAATCGGCAGCGCACACGGACCGCGCCACCAAGGCCAGCAACCCCAGTCGCGAGCGGGCGCGATCATCCAGCGCTGTCCAGGAAAGGTTCTGTTCCCGCATCACGGCAAGGAACATCCCGTTCTGCTGGAAATGCAGCAGCGAAGGCACGGTCCCGGGGGGAGGCTGGATAAAATCCAGCAACTGGTCGCGTCGCGCCTGGTCCCGGCAGGCCATGGCCAGCAGGGCGCGAGTGAAGCGTGGTTCGTTGAGCAACTCGCCGAGGAGCACCTGGTAATGAGGCACAGCGGAACTGAGGATGGCCGCGTTGAAAAAGGGATCATCATTCACATGCAACGCCAGGTGAGCCAGCGCCTGTCCCGCGCGTGGATCGTCCCATTGCCCCAACGTGCAGGCCAACTGCAGCCGAACCCACGCTTCCGGATCATTCACCATGCCCAACACTGCCTCCATCAGCGCGGCGTCGTGCCGGGCAGGCTCCTCGGCCAGACGAACGGCGGCCCGGCGCACGGCGGGATCCCCATCCTGCAGCGCCGCCTTGAGGAGAGGCGGCGTCACAGCCCGAAGGCCATCGAGCACGCACAGCGACTGGAGCCGGACGCGTGCATCCTCACCTCCGCGCACCCACCGTTCCGCGCCCGGCACCACGTCCTCCCGCGGGCGGCGCAGCAGTTCCCGATGCGCCAGGTCACGCACCAGGCCGTTGGAGTGCCCCAACGCCTGGACGAGTTCCGCCGTTGGCCGTCCGGCCAGGCGCGGCACATCGCGCGGTTCCCCGCTCGCAGGCACGATGCGGTAGATGCGCCCGTAGTTCTCGCCCGACCGGTAGAACGGCTTCAACTCATCGCGCCCCCCCTGCGGCAGCCAGTCCGGGTGCTCGATCATGTAGCGGTACATGTCCACCACGTAGAGGGCGCCATCCGGCCCGGTCCGGGACATGACCGGGCGACACCAACGATCGGCCGAGGCGAAGAAATCCAGGTCGCCGTCGTCGGCGCGTTCCCCTTCGAAGGAGGGCCCCTCGATGCGAAGCAGGTGGTGCTGGACGACGTTGTGGAACGGTTCGCAGGTGAAGGCGTGGGTAAGGCCCGGCGCGCGCGCGAACAGCAGATCGTCCCGGTAGATGGTCGGCCCGCAGGCGGAGGTGAAACGCCCGGATTGTTCGAAGCTGTGAAAGCGTTTCTGTGGCGGCTTGTTCTGATACACCCGCGGGTTGGGCGGCATCCGCAGTTGCTTGCGCACGTCAGGCGCGGCGACGTCGGGGTTGCGGCGCAGGTAGGCGTCGTCCAGGACGTAATGCCAAAGGGGGAAGCTGTTCTGCACGCCGAACCAGTTGCCCCAGTCATCGCGCACCCGCCCGAACTGGGCCGGACCGGACTGCGGCTCCAGCAACGCTTCATCAGGGTTGAATCGAAAATCGCGACTGCCGAGAGTGAACTCCTGGCCGGTGACAAGGGATTGAATCTTGGTCTCCTTGCCGAACCCGGCGTGGTGCCCGCCGCTGGCGGCATGGACCCAGTTGTCGAGGCCCCAGCGCAGGCTGTTGACGCGCAGTTGCTGGTTGCCCTGGATGAACCCGCGAAACAACACCTCGCGCCGGTCGGCCTTGCCATCGCCGTCCGTGTCCTCGGCATACAACAAGTCGGGCGCGGCCGTGACGAGCACGCCGTTGCGCCAGGCCATGACGCTGGTGGGGAAGCTGAGGTCTTCGAGAAAGAGCTGCGACTGTTCGTAGGCGCCGTCGCGGTCGGCGTCGATCAGGTAGCGCACGCGTCCTCCCGCCCTGCCTTGGCCATCCATGCCGTAGGGGTAGTCGGCCATCTCCGCCACCCAGAGTTTGCCGTCGGAACCCCAGTCGATCGCCACGGGGTCGCGCACCAACGGTTCGGCGGCGGCGACTTCCAGCCGGAATCCCTCCGCCACATGGGTGCGGCGCATGGTGTCCGCGGCGGACATGGGCAGGTTTTCCATGCCATCAACCCGAGCGGGCGCAGCCGCAGCGAGGTCCGCAGGCTGGGAAGATGTCGCGACGGCGGAGGCCTGATCGGGCAAGGGCACAGCCGCCAAGTGATGATGTCCCGCGATCTCCTGCGCCGTCATGGCACGGTCGTAGAAGGCGACTTCGTCCAGGCGCCCTTCGAAGGGAAACGCCTCGCGCCCCGGGACCCGGCCAAGGCGCGCTGGCCCGGTCGCTCCCTCTGCGCCAAACGGGCCGGCAAGGTCGGGCTTGGGATCCCCGTCCAGGTGCACGCGGAAGGCGGTCGCTTCCCGCACCAGAACCACATGATGCCAAAAGCGGAGTTGCAGTTCCTTCTGCCCGGTCACACCAGCGAACTGAAGGCGGCCGGAGGATGGCCCTTCGGTCCCGGTCAGGATCAGCGAGTCCTTCCCCTTGGACCAAAGACTTCCCGTCACCGCGCGGACGTCAGGGGGCACGCCGTTCCACATCCAGAACTCCACGGTGTAGGGCGTCTTGAGATTCGAGGCTTCCCACTCGATGTGTCCCCCGGCGAGGTGAATGGCACGGGATTCGTGCGGGGAACCGAGCGCGTCGGACGAGGGTCCCGGCAGGAAATACGCCACACGACCAATGGCCTGCCCGTTGTGGTTGTGCCCGCTGACATCGTTGAGCGGCCCGGCTTCCATCTCGCCCAGACGCCAGTAGGCGATCGACTTGGATTCAAGAACGGCAGCGGTGTAGGCGCCGGCGGGTTCCCGGAAAGGGCGGCGCGGCTGGCCGGACACGTCTTCGAGGAGCGCCAAGATGCGTTCCACGATGATGGGTTCGGCCTGCACCTCGAGGCCGGCGGTGCGGGCCGGCCATGTGTTGTATCCGCCCAAGTCGTGTTGTTCAGGAGGCGGGATGTAGCCGGACGCGCCATTGGCCAGCTCGATGTTGAAGGTGTAGGGCAACGGGCTGCGCGCCTTGAGCTTGAGTCCGGTCAGGGCATAGACCTCGTTGGGCATGGCCGTGATGCCGATGTCCCCGATCCGCAGCGCCTGAAGGACGACGTCGTCCGTCGGGTTGTCATGCAGGTAAACGGCCTGCTCCGCATAGACCTCAGGACGATCCTGCGGACGCCTGTCCCCCATCGCTTCCAACACGCCCCGGGCCCAGGCCAGCCGTTGGGCGTCGGGCACGCGCCGGTTCAGCGTCAGGCGCTCCTCCGCCATGCCGATGGGAAGGTTGTTCTGGTAACGGACACCGACCAGCGCCTGGTCCGCGAGGTCGAGCATGCGATCGACGTATTGCTGGATGGACCAGGTCCGTTTCGAGGGCCGGCTGTAGTCGCCCCACCAGAGATCGCCGCTGGTCCCCTGGGACATAATCCCGACAAAGTCCGGATCGCCCGGTGCGAGGCGTTGCGCGAGGCCCTCGCAGAACAGGCCGAAATAATCCGGGGACACGCCGTTGTGCCCGCTGAAGTAGTGCATCGAAAAGTTGGCCAGCACAGCCAACGGCTGGCCGTCGGCGGTCTGCACGCTCAAGAGCGACAGCCAGGGATCCTTGGGACCGGATTCACCGACGGCGTCGGGTTGCTGGTAGCCGGGATGCATGTTGGCATGCATGGTCGCCTCACCGAAGGGATCGGTGCGGACCTTGTCCGTGCGGAAGATCCAGCGTCGATTGGCGGTGAACGCCCCGGCATCCACGCGAGCCCAGCCCACCTGGGCGGGGGCGAAGCGCTCGTTGGCGGCGGCGACGGCATCGGCAATCTTCCCGGGAAGCACTTTGGTGTAATTGGGGTCGGCGCGTGAGCCGAGGCAGTACTCCATCACGCTGGGCGCGCTGTGCGTGTGGGTGGCGGCGATGAGGATGTGATCCGGGTCCAGCCCGGTGCGTTGGCGAGCCAGTTCCTTGGCCGCGTCACAGACGTCCAGCGGCACCATGCAACTGTCCACGATGACCAGGGCCAGGCGGTTCGCCTCGTTGCCCAGGACCAAGGCGCGGGCGTGGAGGGGCGATTCCACCCGGTCATCCATGGCCTCGATGAACCCGCCGTTGCGGATGACGGGAAAGGTGTCCGGCGTGATGTCCACCTTGGCGGCGCCGGCCTGGAATGCCCCGCGAAGCTGGGCGGTCAGGAGGAGAGAAAACGTCAGGAGCAGTGACAGGACAGGGAAACGCGAGGCATTCATGATCCGGCGGTTTGTGTCCTGTCAGCATGGAGAATCCCGCAATGATGGGCCAGAGAAATGAGGAGGAGGCCTCCCGCCAAGTCGCCAAGCCGCAAAGGACAGTAGCCGCCGACGTCAGGAGGCGGTTCCAGCGGTTGCGCTCAACGTTCAACCGAATAGAAGTAGCCGTCCCGCGGCCGCGGGATCAGGAGGCGGTCCCCTCCTTTGCGCCTCCGCGTCTTGGCGGGAGAATCTTCTCCTCCCAATCCCCGCACGGTCCACCGCCTCACGGCGGTGGCTACGTGTCCTGCTCCTCCTCCCACCCAGTAGCCGTCCCGCGGCCGCGGGATCAGGAGGTGGTTCAGCGCCCTTGCGGGACATCGTCCGTCGTTTGGAAGGCGCGGGCGCGGAAGAGGAAATCGGTGATGTTCCCCTCGTGGGGCTGCAGCCAGTCGAGCTTGATGGTCGGGATGGGGCCGATGTTGAGCCGGTCGATGTGGGTGGCGTTCATCAACTGCCGCTCCCAGGCCTTGTCGCCGGTGATGGCGCTGCAGACAAGCGTCTGCCCGATGCGTTCGATCATCTCGGCCTGCGGACATTCCACCACCGTCGCGTAGGGGAACATGTATTCGGTTTGGGCGATGGCGCGTTCCGGTCCGTCGCAATGGATGATCCAGGGGCGGATGTAGGCGCTGCGCTCCTTCTCCACGAGGCGCGCCCCAAAGGACGCCGTCACGTCGGTCACGCCGTTCTCCTTGAGCTTGTCCTGGATGGAGGCATGGATGGCCTGGGCCTGGCCGGGCACGGTGAACGCCGCCAGCGCCGCCTCGGGATCGGTGGGCGGCTTGGGCGCGATCGGGCCCAGACGCTCGGCCAGCGCCTGCGCGATCTCCTTGGTGTGACGCGAGGCCCAGACGCTGGAACAATTGATGCAGCCGCGTCCGCTGTTCAGGTAGATGCTGTCCACCATCAGGTCGATGTACTTCTCCCATTGATCCACCACGTCGTCCCCGAGCAGGATCTTGCTGAACCCGGGTCCGTGGACCTGGACGCGCGGGTCGCCCTCGTAGCGTTTCACCGTCTCGGTGCTGCCGAAGATCTTGGTGCGCCGGCAACGGTTGACCACCTCGGCGCCCATCTCGCCGGCGCCGGGATAGATGCCGATCGCCTCGCGGGGCACGCCCGCCTCGAAGAAGGCCGAGGCCATGCGGTAGGGGGTCCAGGGCTCCTGCGGCCCGGGCTTGAGCACGAGGCCGACCTGCATCGGGATGACCGGCAGCCAAAGGGTGTGCACCCCGGGCGAGTTGGAAGGCAGCACCAGGCCCAGCACCGGCGACTGCGCCTGGTAACTCACCACCACGCCGCGGGATTCCATGCCGTAACCGCGCGTCAGGATGTCCGGATCCAGCCCGCGGGTCAGGCAATCGAGGATGCGGTCCATGTTCGACAGCACAAAGTGGTTCTTGGCCATGTTGCCCTTGCACATGTGCTCGGGCAGGCCGGTGGAGGCGGACTGCTGACGCGCGAAGTCGTCCGGGGACTGTTCGCCGTCGCCCAGCGCCACGGTGGCGTCCTTGTAGAGGTCGGCGGCCTTCTTCATGATCCCGATCAACTCGCGGATGGGGATCTCGGTCAGGACATCCCGCGCCCGCTGCGCCTTCTTCATGTCCTTGGCCAGGAGTCCGGGATTGGCCTGGCTCACCTGGGCCAGCGTTTCGCCCGTGTCGAAGTGGACCACGTTGTCCATGTCCATGCTTTCATACGGTTGGCCCCAGCGCAGAATCGGAATCTTGATCATGACAGTGCTCCTGATGAATGGGTCGTCCATCGACCGTGGACGGTTGTGCCCCCATTGGGATCCGGACGCCAGCCGACGGCAAGCAGAAAGTGGCGGCGCGACGCCTCCCGCCAAGCCGCAAAGAATCGAACAACAAGTAGCCGACGACGTCAGGAGGCGGTGACGTGAACGTTCAACGCTCAACGTTCAAGCGCCCCGTAGCCGCCGCCGTGAGGCGGCGGACCCAGTCGTACTGAGACTGGGTCGAAGTGCGAGGAAGGCTCAATGACCGGAGGGAGGCGATCCATACCCACCATTCACGGGTGTGATTGGACATGGGCGATGCTGGGATCCCATTCAGCCGCTGGAATAGGAACGGAGTTAGAATACATCATGCCCCAGACGCGACTGGGGAAAGAAGGCTGCGCAGCGGATTGCGTCACAAGGTGAAACATGGGCGGCCAGAGCACTCTACATCGCGCCCTATCAAAGGCCCCACACCCCAGCCCTCTCCCGGCGGGAGAGGCCTTCGACGAGCTCAGTCGAGCGGAGACCCGTCCACTCCGGGGAGAAAGGCCCCTGCGCTCATCCCTCTCGCCCATCCCGGCTCGCTTTTCCCTCTCCCCCCGGGAGAGGGTCAGGGTGAGGGGCCCTGAAAAACGACAACATGGTGGTCGTTCTTTTCGGGCAAAGAGCAAGAGCAAGAGCAAGAGCAAGAGCAAGAGCAAGAGCAAGATTTGCCATCTTACTCTTACTCTTGCTCCTACTCCTACTCCAACGGGTCACCCGCTTTTAATCACGCTCACCACTCACCACTGCACCATCCCCGGGTCCACCGCCTTACGGCGGTGGCTACGTGTCCTGCTCCTCCTCACCCCAGGTAGCCGCCGAGGGAACGAGGTGGTCCCCCCTTTGCGCCTCCGCGTCTTTGCGGGAGAACCTTCTTTCCCAAATCCCCGCAGGTCCACCGCCTCACGGCGGTGGCTACGTGTCCTGCCCCGCGCCCACCCAGTAGCCGGCGACGTCAGGAGGCGATCCCCTCCTTTGTCAGGCGTAGGATGAGGAAGGCCACCGCCCCCCCAAACACACCGCCCGCATGACACACCACCTGCGGATCGCCCATCAGCCCAAAGTGAAGAAATCCCAGGAACGAAAGGCCGGTCCCAGCTTCCCAAATCGACTTCCCCGCCACAGCCAAAAACGCCAGCCAGCCGATTCGGCGATCCCATGATCCTCTTTCACCCTGCATGACCATCTCCAGGCCGCTGACCGCCATCAAGCCGTGCGCCACTCCGGACAAGCCGCACAACCCGCTCGAATCGATTGCCGAGCTGAACATCCATGCAAAGGCCAGACTGCCCAGCCCGCCCGCCGCCACCAGCCACAACCGCCGCGCCCAACGCGCCTCGCGCAGCCCTTCATACAACATCAGGAAGGCGCCCGCATCCAGGAGGAGGTGATACCAACTGACATGCACGAACGGATGCGTCACCACCCGCCACCACTCCCCGCCCAGCACCAGGTCGGGACGAAACACCAGCGAGGTCGTGACATGCCCGACCAGGAGCGGGGCGTTGAGGATCAGAAGGAGCGTGGCAAAGAGGCGGGTGTCCAGTCGCATGGAGGGAAGGCGGAAGCGGGCACGCATGCGACGTTCTCGCTGGCAAAAGCCAGAACTACAAACGGCACGCCGACCTGCTTGTAGTTCTGGCTTTAGCCAGGTGGAACGTGAGTTGGTGGACGAGCTGGCAATGTCGGTGGTTTGCATGGAATCCTCGATGTTCAAATCAGATGATCTTCGGCGAGCAGGCCTCCCCGGCCCCGGCATGTTGCCGGGACCGGGGGCCCATTGCGGACTAGCCATTCTTGCGGCGCGCGCGGCGCGCCAGCCAGGCCGCCATCAACACGCCCAGCGGACCGACCGGGCCGCTGCCGCCACCAAAGTCCCAGCTCTGCCTGTCACCCGACCGCTCGGGGGACGAGGAGGGTGCCGGTGTGGCGGAGGCGTCCGGCATCCGGGGCACGGCGGGATGCGCCTGCGCCGAGGCCATCTTCACCGGCGCCGCGCCCTCCTTGGCGGCCGCTTCCGGCCCGAGACCGGCCAGCGCCTTGTTGCGGATCAACTCCAACTGCTCCTGCCGCGCCGCCAGGGCGCGCCGGTCGGCCTCCATGTTCTCCAGGTTGCGACGCGCAATCTTCCAGCGCTGAAACTCGGCATCGTTCTCCAGCACGAGGAAGGAGGTGTATTCGGTCACGACGGAGAAGGCCTCGCCGAGCCGGATGATCTCGTCCCGCACCGCATCCCGTGAACCGGTGCGGTCGGCCTTCTTGAGCAGGCCGTCGATGCGGTGCATGGCCCAGAGCCGGTTGATTTCCGGGTTGGCCTTGTCGATGTCCGGGAAGGCGAGCGTGCCGGTCTCGGAGAAGGCGCGTCCACGGATGGTCGCGCGCAGGGTCACCTTGGCCTCACCTCCGTTGAGATAACGGCCATACAGGCGAAGGGGCGTGCCATGATAGAGATTGGGCAACTGCTCGGGTTCGAGGCCCTCCACCGGCACGCCGTCAATCTCGATGCGGACGTCGCTGGCCACCGGCTTGGTGACCTTCTGCCGGAACAGGCGCGCCTGACGATCAAAGTCGTCCCCGGCCGAGACAAACGCCGCAAGACCGCCGGCATCCCCCGCCATCTGCTCGAGCAAGGGGCGGTTGACGTCGTTGCCCACGCCCACGCAGAACACGCGCGCGTTGCGCGGACGCTGTCCGATCAACTCGATGAGGGTGCGGCGCTCCTGCTGCTCGGTCAGGCCGTCGCTGAGGATGACGACGTTGAGCTGGCGGTCGGGCCCGGCGTACTTGTAGGCGGTGGCCAGGGCCGACCGCAACACGGTGCCGCCGCGCGCCTCGCTGCGATCGAGGAAGTCGGAGGCCTTTGCCTGGTTTTCCGCCGAGGCGGGCTGCAACCGGCTGAAGACCATGGCCGGCTGGTTGTTGAACGTCATCACCTCGAACTGGTCCTCGGGACTGAGCTCGCGGAGGAAGGCCTCGATGGATTCGCGCGAAATGCCCAGCTTGCCGTCGTTGGCCATGCTGCCCGAGACGTCGAGCACGAAGACGTAATCCATCGGCTCGACCAGGTCGCCAAGGTCCTCCCCCGCGGTGAGGGTGAGGCTGAAGAAGCCGTCCCCTTCGCCGGTGCGGGAGGTGAGCAGGTCCATGCCGGTGTGCGAACGGGTGAATTGCGCGGCCAGGACGACGTCCCGGGCCAGGCTGCCGCCGGTGGTTTCCAGGCTCGCCTGCCAGTAGGTGTCGTCGTGCCTGGTGAACACGAAGTCCGGCCCGTGGCTCGGGCTCTCCATCGCGCTGAGCGGGATGGGCGACTTGACGTCCAGGTTGAGGGCGAACTTGCCCGTGGTGCGCCCGTCTATGTCCCGGCGGGTGGAGGTGGCCAGGGGATAGACGTAGGTCGCCCAGTCATGGTCGTAGTCCAGCTCCTGGTAGTAGGTGATCTGGACGCGTTGATCCGCGTTGGCGGCGATGGGGAAGATGCGCATCTCGAAGGTGCGGTAATCGACCTGCTCGAGCAGGCCGGGGTCGCGCCGGACGCGCTTGTAGCTGTTGTAGATTTCGCGGGCGCGTTCCTTCTCCAGGACTTCGCCCACCATTTCCTTGCCGTTGATCCACATGCTGAAGTTGGCGACGGACGCGCCCTTGGGCACGGGGAAGGTGTAGAGCGCCTCGACCTGGCGGTTCTCGGTGTTGTGAAACACCTGGTCCACGCGGGTCACGGCGATGCCGTTGTTGATGGTGACATCCACGCTGTGCTCCTTGATCTCCAGCACGCCGCCAAAGCCGCCGTCGGCCACGAGCAGACCGGCCGCGCGGGCGGGTGGGGCGCAGACCAGGGTGAAGCCGGCGACGGCGAAAGCCAGCGCCAGCCAGGTGCGAGTACGATGAGTGTTTGTTCGTTTCATCATGTTCCAAGGTTGAGTGTTTTGTTTTGGCCGGGCGGGATTCGGTTCCCCATGCCCGACGCATCTGCGCTCCCTTTAACAAGTGGCATGCCAGCCATTTGGGAACATATGCATCATGCTTTGCTTCAACATTTTAAATGTATTTCATCGCCTTTCCCTTCACCGCCTATTAAGCCTGTTATCGACATTTTTTGAATGCCATGTCATGCAATTAATGCGTGAGCCCTGTTGCATCGATGGATCCGGCGGATCTGCCTTTCTGGGAGTTGATCTCGCGGGCGGCGTTCTGCAATCCGTTTGATGAAAACCGCGCGGTGCTGGACCGGGAGATCCTGGGGCGCGCGGTGGACCCGTTCACCGGGGAGCGGGTGGAACTGCTGCTGCAGGCCATCGCCGAACGCATGGGGGCCATCGAGCGGGCGGGGCTGGGCCACCTCAACCGGCTGCGCGGGACGCAGCGGGAGGTGATGAAGACGGCCTTCCTCTTCCAGGTGTATCACCGGTATTGCCGCGAGTTCGACCAGCTCATCCCGCTGCAGCTCGAACGCGGGGACCAGGCGGCGCCGGTGCCGTTCGCGGTGGAGGCGTTGCGCGAGCTGGGACGACGCGGCTTCGAACGGGCGGAGGCGGTCCGATACTTCGCCATCTTTTACCAGTTGCGCCGCGCCTTCTACTTCATCATTCACGGCCTGCTGGGCGGCAGCGCCTCGATGCAGGAACTGCGGCGTTCCCTCTGGAACAATGTCTTCACGCAGGACGCCGGGCTCTTCGACCGGCATCTCTGGGATCGCATGGAGGATTTCTCGACGTTGCTGCTGGGAGAGACCGGCACCGGCAAGGGCACGGCGGCGGCGGCGATCGGGCGTTCGGGATTCATTCCCTTTGCGGAGCGGCGCGGATGCTTTGTCGAAAGCTTCGCCCGCAACTTCATCGCCCTGAACCTGTCGCAGTATCCCGAGTCGCTCATCGAGTCGGAGTTGTTCGGCCACCGCAAGGGGGCCTTCACGGGGGCGGTGGAGGCGCACGAAGGGGTGCTGGCGCGCTGCAGTCCGCATGGTTCGATCTTCCTGGATGAGATCGGCGAGGTCAGCGTGCCGGTGCAGATCAAGCTGCTGCAGGTGCTGCAGGAACGGACCTTCCACCCCGTCGGAAGCCACCAGACGATCCGGTTCCGCGGACGCGTCATCGCCGCGACCAACCGCCCGCTGGAGGAACTCCGGGGCGGGGGCGGATTTCGCGATGATTTTTATTACCGCCTGTGCTCGGACCTGATCGAGGTGCCGCCGCTGCGACGGCGGCTCCGTGAGGACGCGGGCGAGATGGAGCACCTGGTCGGCAACATGATCCGGGGCCTCGTCGAGGAGGATGCCCGCAGCCTGTCGGGCTGGGTACTGGAGGTGTTGCGACGCGACCTGCCCGGGGACTATGCCTGGCCGGGCAACGTGCGTGAGCTGGAACAGGCGGTGCGGCGCATCCTCCTTTCCGGCCGCTACCAACCCACCGTGGTGCCCGATGGCGGAGGCACGCGGGGACAATGGCTGCGCGAAGCGGAGGCCGGCGACCTGGATGCCGATGGGGTGCTGAGCGGCTACTGCCGCCAACTGCACGCGCAACTGGGGAGCTACGAGGCCGTGGCCCGCCAAACCCGGCTCGACCCGCGCACGGTGAAGAAGTATGTGGGCCTGTAAGGGGAGGCGCGTCGGCAGGATTCAATGCTCCTGTGAGATCGGACCGATCCGACCAATCCGACTGATCGGTCCGATGCGTCAACGAACCGCGCCTTTTTCTTTACGGGCAGGAACGGGCCGTTCAGTCTGGGTGGACCCATCCAACCTGATACAGATCCCCACATCGCATGACACGCCTCGTTCAGATCCAAAATGGAACCGACCGTCGCCTGGCGGTCGTGGAGGAACCCAATCTGCGGATCCTGAGCACGGGCATCTCCCTCTATGCCCTGGCCCAGGCCGCCCTGATGGACAACCTGCCCTTGACCGGGATGGTCCATTCGTGGGGCACGGACGAACTGCTCCGCTACGACTCGGTCTATGAAGGCCTCTCGGACTGGAAGCTCCTGCCCCCGATCGATCATCCGTCCGAGCCGTCCCGCTGCCTGGTTTCCGGCACGGGCCTGACGCACCTGGGAGGCGCCAAGGATCGCGACGGCATGCATCAGGGAGCCGAGATGACCGACAGCATGAAGATGTATCGTCTGGGCGTGGAAGGCGGCCGCCCACCCAAGGGCCGGATCGGCGCGGCGCCCGAGTGGTTCTTCAAGGGGACCGGCACCATCCTGCGCGGCCACAATGCGCCCTTGGTGGTGCCTTCTTTCGCGGAGGACGGCGGCGAAGAGGGTGAGATCGCCGGGATCTACATTATCAATCCCGAGGGGCACCCGGTCCGCCTGGGCATGGCCATCGGCAATGAATTCTCGGACCACAAATTCGAGAAGAAGAATTACCTCAACCTCGCCGCCTCCAAGCTGCGCACCTGCTCGCTCGGACCGGAGATCGTCATCGACCCCGACTTCCAGTCCGTGCCGGGCAAAGTGTCGATCTATCGCCAGGACCAGGTGCTTTGGTCCAGGGACATCCGGACCGGGGAGAACGAGATGTGCCACAACCTGGCCAACCTCGAGCACCATCATTTCAAGCACGAGCCGCACCGCCGCCCGGGCGACATCCACGTCCATTACTTCGGCGCCTGCGCCCTGAGCTTCGGGGAGGGCGTGGCGTTGCAAAACAGGGATGTGATGGAGATCCGCTTCGAGGGTTTCGGACGCCCGCTGCGCAATCCCCTGCATGTGGACCTCACGCCCGACGAACTCCGCACTGTGGAAGTGATGGAATAGGGCGCCACGACGAACGACCAGCGCGCCGAGCCCGACCGGCTAAAGCCGGTACTACAAACATGGGCCGCACGCACGTAGCCGCCGCCGTGAGGCGGCGGACATGGTCGTGACGTGAAGTGTGAGGAACCACCTCCTGACGTCGGCGGCTACTTCGTGCCGTTCAACTGATCGAGCATCATCCGGGCCCGCTGATCGTCCGGAGCGTATTTGAGTCCCTCCTCCAGTGCCCGCTTGGCTTCCGCAAGCTGGTCCATCCGCAGGTGGACCTGGGCGGCCTGGAAATGAAGCTGCGCCTGCCAGGGCCGGGCCTGGATGGCCCGCTGCAGATCGCGCAACGCCGCCTCCTTATCGCCCGCGGTCAGGTGCGCCAGGGCGAGCTGGGAGAGGGTGACGACGTTGTCCGGGACCAGCTCGACCGCCTTTTCAAAAGCCCGGATGGCGCCGGGCAGATCGCCGTTACTTCTCAGCATGTCCCCGATGTAATCCGCGGCGATACTCCAGCGACGGCGCAATGCGGTCTCGTCCGGTCCCATGGTGGCGCGCGCGGTGGAGAGAAAGTCTCGCACCTTGGGTTGGTCATCAAAGCGCACATGCAGCGCGGCCAATGCAAGGCCGCGCACATCGAGATCGGGATGGCGCGCCAGCGCCATGAGTGGGGTGGCGGCGGTCGGATCGACCGGCACGGCCGGGTCGCACAGGAAGCGGCGCGTGAATTCGGCCAGGCCGGTCAACTGCGCCATCCGATGAGTCGTCTCCGGCTCCAGGAGCAGCGCCGCGGCGGCTTTCGGATCGGCCTCCTTCTCCGCCTGAATGAGCCGGGCGATCATGGGATGGCGCGGCTTGATCTCGCCGTACCACTCGCGTGTCCACCGTTCCTGCCAGGCCAATCCCTCGTCGGCATGGCATTTCTGACAGGCGTTCTCGATCCCGATCGAGGCATCAAACCCAGGCCGCGGGATGGGGATGGTGTGGTCGGATCGCGTGAAGGCGAGCAGGTCGCCGACTCCCTGGTGCTGGAGGAAGGGCATATGACAGTCCACGCACCCGCTGCCAGGCGTGCCCGGTAGGTGATGCGTGTGCCGTTGGGGATCCTCTCCCTTGCTGGCATGACAACCGATGCATTGCCCATCCGCCAGCTTGCCCTCGAGCGGGCGCCGAAACACATCCCGGTACCTCTGGCTGTGCGGATCGTGGCAATCGACGCAGGTCATCGACCCGTTGATGTAACAGTCGCTGAAAAGATGGTTGAGCTGGTAGCCGAACGACTTGACGCGGCCATCCACCAGGAACGGGTTGTAGGGCAGGATCGGCAACTTCAATGAGAAGTGATCCTCCAGACGCAGGCCGGGCAGGTAGGGGGTTTCCGTCAGCACATCCTTGCTGGCGTGACACTGGAAGCAGACCTGGAGCGAGGCGTCCTTGGTAACCGTGTCGAGCGCCTGCACGCCGAGGTCCGCTTCCCGTTCCCATCCGGGCTTGCCCACGATCTCGACATGGCGCCGCCCCGGTCCGTGGCAGGATTCGCAGTTGATGGCCAGGGTCTGGTAACGGGTTTCAAACGAACGCGCCTCCACGTTGTAGGCGGCCATGATCTGGCTGCCATGACAGTTCTGGCAGTTGGAGAATTCCATCAGGGACCCCAGCACCCGCCGCGGCGGCCAGTTGGCCAGGTCGGTCCGGAGCGAGATCGACTCGTCCACCGGCGCCCAGGTGCCGTCCCGCGCCAACTGCACGAACCAGGCGTCGGCGTCGCGGTGGAAGTCAAAGGGAAGAAACCGCACGGTGCCGTCGGGGAAGCGCTCGAAGAAGGTCTGCGTCCCGCCGCCCTGCATGTGCCCACCGCCCACCGCGGCGGTGACCGGGACATCGAACGGCGGCAAGCCCTGCATGTTCACCGCGAAGAGATTGCCTCCATCCTCGTCGCGCGTCGGCACGACCACGCCGTCCTTGAACCGCAACGGTTGCCCGTCGAAGCGCGCGATGATGCGCGCCTTTCCGGGAGCGCCGCCGGCGTGGGCGTGGGTGGAAATGCGCCATTGGTCGTATTGATCCTGATGACACAGGGCGCAGGTTTCGGAGCCGACAAAGTCCTCGAAGCGCACGGCGGGTCCGGGCGGAGCGCTGCCGGGCGAGGTCGCAGGCGTGGGCACCGGGGCGGCTTGCAACGGCGGGGCGGCAACAGGTGCGATCAGGGGGTTGGTGGATGCCTGGCTCGGACTGGCCACGGGCGGCGCATGGTTGGTCTGTGCCGGCGGCTCGGGGGATCGGCCACAACCGGCGACCAGAAGTAGGAGGCACGCGACGGTCGCGGGAATCACGGGAATGGGGGCCTGAACCTCTGTGGCCCTCTGCGCTTCTCTGCGACCTCCGCGTTGCAGGAACGGGCGCGAGGATTGTGCCGCGGGTTGGCATGCCGGCTTCGGGTTGGAGGCGGGGGCTTTTTTTGGTGACGCAGAGGGCTCGGAGAAGCGCAGAGGGCCACAGAGGAGAGGTGGCAGCCCGTCTTGAAAGTAGCCGCCGAGAGGCCAACCACGTTCCACGTGGTCACGAGGCGGTACCTGATGGTCATGCAACCGTGGAAAACGCTTGTTCCTGAAAAGGAATGCCACGGCCTCTGTCAGAAAAGCGACCACCTCCTGACGTCGGCGGCTACTTCGTCCTCGTGAACGTGTTGACACATCCACCTCCTGACGTCGGCGGCTACTGCTGCGTCTCATGGCGCGTCCTCCGCCCAGGCGGGTTGCCGGCACTGGCACAAGGTCCGCAGGTGCGCCACCAGGGCGCGGATGTCCTCCGGCGCCAGCGTGCCGCCCCACGCCGGCATGCGCGGAGACTTGTTCAGGATCGCGCCCCCCCCATGGATGCCATCAAAGAGCGTATCGTCCGGCCGTGTTCCCATCATGGCCGCGTCGGCGTGTGCGGTGGGCTGGACGGGAAGATAGCGCGCGTTGAATCCGTCCCCGTGTCCGGCGGTTCCATGGCACCCGGCACAATGGGTCAGGTGAAGGTGGGGCGCAGAGTCCGGCCGTGTATCCGGCCCACCCAACAGGAGCGGATGATCGAGCGGGGAGAGAGAAGAAGTGGTGGTTTCAATCGGTTCCCCATCCATGAGGAAGCGTGTGATCAAGTCCGCCGTCGACTCCGGCAGCATCGGCTTGGGCATGATGGAATGGGGCGCCACCGACTGCGGATCCCGCAACATCTGGCGCACGTATTCCGGTCTCAGGCGCTGCGCGGCCAGGGCCAGGTCCGGAGCCATGCGTCCCCCTTCACCGCGCCACGCATGACAGCCCAGGCAATCAAGCTTGTCGCGCATCAGGTTTACCGCTTTGCGCCGGGAAAAGACACTGGGTGGTGGTGCCTCAAACGCCGGCAGGGCGGTGGTGGTGGCATGCGACAGGTAATTGGCCAGCAAGGAGACTTCCACGGGCTCCAGCCGGAAATCCGGCATGCGCGCCCCGTCACCCGGTTGAAATCCAAACGGACGCACCGGTTGGGGATGGCGCAGGAAGGCTTCCAGCCAACCGCTTTGCAGGCGTGTTCCGGCGCTCATCAATGGAGGCGCCGCCGCCGTGGTCCGCGGCGAGAGTCGGTGGTGCCGGTGGCAGGCAGCGCAGTTGAACGCGACGAACAATTGTTCCCCCTGAGCGGCGGTGACATCCGGATGCCGGGTCCGAGCCTCCAGCCAGCCTGCCTCAAGGGCAGCCCGTCGTTCCCCTCCTTGGGCGGACAGGAAGGAGGTGATCGTGTTGATCGCCCGCACGGCATCATTGGTGAGGGGCTGAAACGCTGTGGACGCCGTGTTGGGCTGGAAGAAGGGGGGCGGCATGATGCCGGGATCCACGCCGAACATGGCCGGCGCCACCAGATAACGACGCACCCAGTCCGGCTGAAGGCGGTAGCCCACCGTCGTCAACTCGATGCCCACGCTGCCGCCCTCCCCGTTGACGCGATGGCAATTCAGGCAGCGCCCCGCATCGCGCAACCATGGCATGGCCTCGGCAATCTCCACCGTCGCTCCCACTGCCGGAGCCTCGAGTCCGGGCGGCATCGGCGGCCAGGTGCCGCGCGTCTGGCGTTGATCCTGCAGGAACAGCGCCAGCGCCAGCGCCTCCGACGGGGAGAGGTGGAAGTCCGGCATACGGGCGCGGCCCAGATGCGGATGCACGCGGGCGGGATCCTGAAGGAAATCGAAAAGGTAGGCGGGCCGGTAACGCAGCCCGGCGCTGGCCAGGTCGGGGGTGCGATCCCGAAGCGTGGTGGGCGCCGGGAGGTCCCCATGACATGCGGCACATCCCAGCTCGGTCATGAGTTCAAGCGCGGGTGGGTTCGCGCCGGGCGCCGCGTCAGCCGTCACCCCCGGCCAGAGGCCCAACGCCGCCGGCAGGACGAACACCTGGAACGCGCGCAGCAGCGGTGAGAACCGGCGAATGACCCTGCGAAGCACGGCCACATTTATTCCGAAGCCACGACGAAGTTCACGAAGAAAATGAGAGGGAGGGGTCAGACTTGACTATGTGAGTATGAACCGGTTGAGCGGGGCAGCATTCCGACGCGCTGACCCGGTTCATAGTCACATAGTCAAGTCT
>Ga0302046_10001704_pt1 | contig 20603 bp, 18 predicted proteins | sample RVTome_11_FD_200261 | JGI IMG/M metagenome (GOLD analysis project Ga0302046, IMG submission 200261) | Soil microbial communities from uranium-contaminated site in the Upper Colorado River Basin, Wyoming, United States - RVT147D111 (version 2) ...
GCCTGGTTTCACGAATATTTCATCCTGCGCCGCGAGTACGGCCGGGCGCCGCTGCTCGACCGGGGCGACCGGGTCTACGACTCCATCGCGATTGCCCACGACCTGCGCTGGGACCTTCCGCTTTATTCGCTGGACGAGATCCGGGACTACATGGCTCGGGTGCTGGATGCTCTGCAGGCGCGTCTTCCGGCCGGATTGGCGAGCGAGCGCGACAGCTTCCTCTATCAGTTCACGGTGTTCCACGAGGACATGCACGACGAGGCCTTCGTCTGGTCGCGTCAGACCCTGGCCTATCCGACGCCGGTCTTCGTGCCCGAAGGGCCGCTTCCCGAACGGGGGCCCGAGACCGGGCCGATCGAGGGCGACGTGGACATACCCGGCGGGACCTATCCGCTTGGCGCGCCGCCCGAGGCACCGTTTCTGTTCGACAATGAGAAATGGGCACATTCGGTTACGGTTGCGCCGTTCCGCATGGCGCGCGCGCCGGTCACCAATGCGGCATTCGCCGCCTTCGTCGACGACGGCGGCTACGGCAATCGCGCGCTGTGGTGCGAGGAGGGCTGGGCCTGGCGGCAGGCGGCGCAGGTCGACTGTCCCGTTTACTGGCAGCCCAACCGCTCGGGCGGCTGGCGCGTGCGGCGCTTCGACCGCTCGGAGCCGTTGCCGCCGCACCAGCCCGTCGTTCACGTAAACTGGTACGAGGCGAGCGCCTGGTGCCGCTGGGCCGGCCGCCGCCTTCCCTCGGAGGCGGAATGGGAGTTCGCAGCGGCCATGCGTCCCGGACCCGGCGGCGCGCTCGTCAAGGCGCGGTATCCCTGGGGCGACGCGGCGCCGACGTCCGGCCATGCCAATCTCGACGGCTTTACGCTGGGCTGCGCCGATGTCGCCGACTATCCGGCCGGCGACAGCGCCTGGGGCTGCCGGCAGATGCTTGGCAACGTCTGGGAATGGACGGCGGACGTGTTCGGGCCGTTTCCGGGTTTCGCGCCGGACGACTACAAGGAGTATTCCGAGCCGCTGTTCGGCACGACCCGGGTGCTCCGCGGCGGCGCCTGGATGACGCGTCGGCGGATGATAACCTCGACATACCGGAACTATTTCGGTCCCGAGCGGCGCGACGTGTTCGCCGGCTTCAGGACCTGCGCCCTGTGACGGGCGGACGGGAGGAGATATGCGCGTCCTGATCATCGGTGCCGCCGGCATGATCGGCCGGAAGCTCGCCCGGCGGCTCGCCGCCGACGGAAAAATCGCGGGTAAGGCAATCTCGGCGATGACGCTCTACGATATCGTGCCGGCATCGCCGCCCGCGGGCGCCGCGATGCCGGTCGCAGTCGAGACGGGCGACCTGCCGGCGCCGGGCGAGGCGGCGCGGCTTCTCGCCGCGAAGCCCGACGTCGTCTTTCACCTCGCCGCCATCGTCTCGGGGCAGGCGGAGCAGGACTTCGACCTCGGCTACCGCATCAACCTCGACGGCACGCGCGCCGTCCTGGAGGCGGCGCGCGCGGCCGGCCATCGCCCGCGCGTGATTTTCGCCAGCTCGCTCGCCGCCTTCGGCGCGCCGCTGCCCGACCCGATCGGCGACGACTATCTGGTCGCGCCGCTCACTTCCTATGGCACGCAGAAGGCGATCGGCGAGCTGCTGGTCTCGGACTACACGCGAAAGGGATTCGTCGACGGCTATGCGCTGCGTCTGCCGACGATCTGCGTCCGCCCCGGAAAGCCGAATGCCGCAGCCTCCGGCTTCTTCTCGGCGATCATCCGCGAGCCGCTCGCGGGCGAGGAGGCGGTGCTCCCGGTGTCGGAAGACGTAATGCACTGGCACGCGTCGCCGCGCGCCGCCGTCGGCTTTCTCCTGCACGCCGCCACGCTGGACGGCGAGCGGGTCGGTCCCCGCCGCGCCTTCACGCTGCCGGGCGTCGCGGTCACCGTGGGCGGGCAGATCGCGGCGCTGCGGACGATCGCGGGCGATAAGATCGCCGCGCGCATCCGCCGCGCGCCAGATCCGTTCGTGCAGCGCATCATCGCCGGCTGGCCGCGCCGCTTCGATACGAAACGCGCGCGCGAACTCGGCTTCGAGGCGGAATCCAGCTTCGAGGAGATCATCCGCGTCCACATCGAGGACGAGCTCGGCGGCGTGGTGCCGTCGTAGGCGGCGTCCGGCGGCTCAGAGCGTGCGCTCGCCCTCTACCGTGATCCGGTGCATGACGCGGCGATGGCCGTTGTAGTCGTTGATCGGGTAGTGCAGCGCGCGGCGGTTGTCCCAGACCGCCAGCGATCCGACCTCCCAGCGGAAGCGGCAGGTGAATTCCGGACGCGTCGCGTGGTTGACCAGATAGGACAGAATCGGCTGGCTCTCCGCTTCGGTCATGCCGGCGATGCGGCGGGTGATGCTCGCGCTGGAAATGTAGAGCGCCTTGCGGCCGGTCTCGGGGTGGACGCGGACCAGCGGATGTTCGGCTTCGGGCGCCGGCACGTCGATGTCGGTCGGCGTCATGGCGGCGGGGCGCTTCTTCTTCTTGTCGTACTGGCTGATCGTGTGCAGGTCCGCGATCATCGCCTTCATGCCGTCCGACAGCGCGTCGTAGGCCTGGTAGAGATTGGCGAACATGGTGTCGCCGCCGGCCTCCGGCACCTGCTTCGCATACAGCATCGTCACCCGCGCCGGGGTCGATGTGAACATCTGGTCGGTGTGCCAGTTGCCGCCGAAGACGACGGTGTCATCTTCCTTCTTGACGATCTCGATGATACCCGGGTGATCGGGCAGGCAGGGCATGTGAGGGTGCAGGTGGATATTGCCCCAATGCTTCGCGAAGGCCATCTGCTGCGTCGGCGTTATCTCCTGATCACGGAAGAAGATCGCTCCGTGGTCGAGCAGCACGTCGTTAATCGCGCCGAATGAGCCGTCGTCCAGGGTCTCCGACAGGTCGACGCCGTGGATTTCCGCACCCATGGAACCGGCGATCGGCCGGACGTCGAGATGGTAATTCCGCATGAACGGCACTCCCCGCATGGCCCAACGATCAGCACCGATTATAACCGGAGACGCGGGCCGAGGACAAAGGCGCGCCCCGTGCCCTCCGTTCCGCTGTCAGACCGGCCGGTCGCCGGCGATCTGGGCGCGGCGCATGACGCGGCGATAGCTCGGATCGAAGGGGATCCTGCGGTGCATGGCGCAGCGATTGTCCCACAGCACGATGTCGCCCGGCTGCCAGTGATGACACCACGCGAATTGTTCCTGCGAGGCGTGCGCCCATAGTCGGTCGAGCAACGCTTCGCTTTCGGCGACGCTGGCGGCGCCTACGAACCATGCGTAAGGCCGGCGGCCGAGGAACAGCGCCTCCCGGCCCGTCACCGGATGGGTGCGCAGGATGGGATGCTGCGGACCCGGCGTTTTCCGGGGGTCGTCGACCTCGTCGTAGCCGGGACGCAGCTTGCCGCCGCTGTTATGCGCCGCATCATGCACGATGCGGCAGCCTTCCACCGCCTTCCGCAGGTCGTCCGGCAGGGTCTCGCAGGCGAGATACATGTTGGAGAAGCAGGTCTGCCCGCCGGTTTCGTCCGGCGGCACCTCGATGGCATAGAGCGCGCTGCCGGACGGCGGCTCGTCGATATAGGACATGTCGGTATGCCAGTACGCTTCGCCCGCGCCGAGGCGCCTGGCCGCGGCGGCATCCGCCGGGCCGGGAATGTGCTGGACGCGCAGCAGATCGGGGTATTTCTCTCCCGCCGACGGCTGGGTCCGGGGATTGGGCGGCTGCAGCTTGCCGAAATTCTGTATGGCCCGGAGCTGCTCGTCGTTCTCGAAATGCTGTCCGCGGAACAGCAGCACCAGATGCTCGGCCCAGGCATCATTCAGTGCCTTCCTCGTCCTGGCGTCGGTCGGCTGCCGCAGATCGATGCCGCGGACCTCGGCGGCCAGGGGACCATCCATCGGAATGATCTCGAGGCCGGCGTCGGTGTAGGGAGCATGCCGTCGCGTGGATGCAAGCGGCGGGCGCGGATCGCGCGCGCCAGCGGTTCCGGTTCTCGTCATGATCGCCTCGTATATGGCAGGAATCGGCGTCGAAACGGCGCCAGAATATCTCCTGTCAGGAGACCACGGCCGCCGATCCCTGTCAAAGCTGCGGGCGGTTGCGGCGTGGCTTCCGGTAAGGGGATTACTTCCATTTCCGACGGCGCCGACCTACATAGATGCACAGGGCGGCGCAGCACGACGTCGCCGTTCGACACGGGAAAATGGCGGCCCCGCGCGGGCCCGGACAGCGGAGCGACGGATGGCGGATGCGAAAGCGCAGCAACTCGGCAATCTCCCGAACTGGGATCTGAGCGACCTCTACCCCGGGCCGGACAGCTCGGCGCTGAAGGCCGACCTGGCCCGCATGGAAAAGGAGGCCCGGTCCTTCCACGACGCATACAAGGGGAAGCTCGCGGGACTCGACGGGCGGGCATTCGGCGCGGCGATCGCCGCCTATGAGGCGATCGAGGAAGTCATCGGCCGCATCATGAGCTACGCCCAGCTCCTGTACTCCGGCAATGTCGCGGACCCGCAGATCGGCAAGTTCTACCAGACCATGCGGGAGCGGGTGACGGCGATCTCCACCGACCTCATCTTCTTCTCGCTAGAGATCAACGAGATCGACGACGCAGTGCTGGAGAAAAAGCTCAAGTCGCCGGAGGCCGCGAAATACGCGCCCTGGCTGCGCGATGTCCGGGTGTACCGGCCGCACCAGCTTCCCGAGGATATGGAGCGGCTGCTGCACGAGAAATACGTCGCCGGCCGCGCCGCCTGGAATCGCCTGTTCGACGAGACGCTGGCCAACCTGCGCTTCCCCTACGAAGGCAAGATGCTGACCAGCGAAGAGGTGCTGCATCTTATGTCCGAGCCGGACGCCGCAGTGCGCGAGAAGGCGGCCAAGTCGCTTGGCGGCGTGCTGCGCCAGAACGCGCGCATCTTCTGCCTGGTCACCAACACGCTCGCCAAGGACAAGGAGATCGAGGACAAGTGGCGGCATTACGCCCGGCCGCCCTCGGCCCGCAACCTCGGCAACCAGGTCGAGGACGAGGTGGTGGATGCGCTGGTCTCCGCCGTCAAGGCCGCCTATCCGCGCCTCTCGCACGCCTACTACGCGATGAAGGCGCAGTGGTTCGGCAAGGACCAGTTGGACTACTGGGACCGCAACGCGCCGCTGCCCGACGCCGAGGACAAGATCATCCGCTGGGACGAGGCGAAGGGCATCGTGCTGGATGCCTACGGCGCCTTCTCGCCGGAGCTGGCGGCGATCGGCAAGCGCTTCTTCGACAACGCCTGGATCGACGCGCCGGTCCGCGAAGGGAAAGCGGGCGGCGCCTTCGCGCACCCGACCGTTCCCTCGGCGCATCCCTACCTGATGCTCAACTACCAGGGCCGGACGCGCGACGTGATGACGCTGGCGCATGAGCTCGGCCACGGCGTGCACCAGGTGCTCGCCGCGCCGCAGGGCGCGCTGATGGCGGACACGCCCCTGACGCTCGCCGAGACCGCGTCCGTCTTCGGCGAGATGCTGACATTTCGCGCGCTGCTGGCGCGCGAGCGCGACCCGAAGCGGCGCCGGTCGATGCTGGCGTCCAAGGTCGAGGACATGCTCAACACGGTTGTCCGCCAGATCGCCTTCTACGAGTTCGAGCTGCGCATTCATACCGAGCGGCGCGAGGGCGAGCTGACCGAGGACCGGCTGTGCGAGATCTGGCTCGACGTGCAGCGGGAGAGTCTGGGGCCGGCGCTCCGCTTCGACGGCGACTACCGCTATTTCTGGACCTACATCCCGCACTTCATCCATTCGCCCTTCTATGTCTACGCCTATGCCTTCGGCGATTGCCTGGTGAACTCGCTCTACGCGGTGTACGAGAACGCCGAGGCGGGCTTTGCCGAGCGCTATCTCGACATGCTGCGCGCCGGCGGCACAAAGCGGCACAAGGCGCTGCTGGCGCCGTTCGGCCTGGACGCCACCGTCCCCGCCTTCTGGGGCAAGGGGCTCGGCGTGGTCGCGGGGCTGATCGACGAGCTGAGGGCGCTATCGTAGCCCGTATGGAGCGCAGCGGAATACGGGATCGTTCTTCAATCGTCCCGGCCAGGCCCGGATTACGCTGGCGCTCCATCCGGGCTACAAGCTGAAGGAGGGATACCATCATGCTGAAGCGATTGCTTGTTCCGGTCATCATTGCCTTCGCCATTTTTGCCGGCCCGGCGATGGCCAAGGACCCGGTCTTTACCGGAACGCTCAGCAGCCTCGCGGTGAGCGGCTACGACCCGGTCGCCTATTTCACCGACGGCAAGCCGGTCGAGGGAAAGTCCGATTACCAATACAAATGGAAGGGTGCGACTTGGCGCTTTGCCAACGCGAAGAACCTGGAAGCCTTCAAGGCGGATCCGGAGGCCTACGCACCGCAATACGGCGGCTACTGCGCCTGGGCCGTGTCGCAGGGTTATACCGCCTCGGCCGATCCGAAGGTGTGGCGCATCGTCGGCAAGAAGCTGTACCTGAACTACAATCAGGACGTTCAGAAGACCTGGGAACAGGACGCCGCCGGCAATATCTCCAAGGCAAACGCGAACTGGCCCGTGGTTCTCGAGAAGTAGTCAGGCGGCTTTCGCGTCTTCGCGGATCATCGCCGCGCCCTTCTCGGCGATCATGATGGTCGGCGCATTGGTATTGCCGGTCGTGACCGTCGGCATGATCGAGGCGTCGATCACCCGCAAGCCGGCGATGCCGTGAACCCGCAGACGCGAATCGACCACCGCCATCGGGTCCTCGCCCATCTTGCAGGTGCCGACCGGGTGATAGATCGTGTTGCCGTGGCGGAGGCCATAGTCCTTCACCGTGTCCGGGCTGTCGATCTCCGGTCCCGGCGCGATCTCGCCTTCGCTGTAGCCCGCCAGCGCGGGCGCGCCGAGAATGCGCCGGGTATGCCGCATGCCGGCCAGCAGGACGTGGACGTCGCCCTCCGCCGTCAGGTAGTTCGGCCGGATCGCCGGCCGTTCCAGTGGGTCCGCGCTCTTCGCCATGATCGTGCCGCGGCTTTCCGGGCGCACCGGGCAGACCGCGACCGTCATGCCGGGCCGGCGGTCGAAGGTCTTGATCTCGACGGCGCTGTAGCTCGCCGGCGTGAACAATAGCTGCAGGTCCGGGCTGCTCAGCCCTTCCCGGCTGCGGCAGAACACCATCGCACTGGTCACGCCGAAGGTCAGCGCGCCGTCCGCATGGACGGCGTAGCGGTAGATCTCGCGGAACACGCGGGGCGCGCGGGCGAGCTGATTGATCGACAGCGTGCCGTCCTTCGCCCGATGCGCGATGCGGATGACGTAGTGGTCCGACAGGTTGCCGCCGACGCCCGGCAGGTCGTGGCGCACCGGCACGCCGATCGACTGCAGGTGCTTGCCGGGGCCGATGCCGGAGATCTGCAGCAGGTGCGGCGAGTTGATCGCGCCGCCCGAGACGATGACCTCGCGGTCGGCGCGCACCTCCGCATCCTTCCCGCCGCGCCGGTAGGCGACGCCGACGCAGCGCTTGCCTTCGAGCAGCAGGGACGTGGCGACCGCTTCGGTGACGACCTCGAGGTTCGGCCGCGTCTTGGCCTCCGCCAGGAAGGTGCGCGCGGTGGACGCGCGGAAGCGGACGTTGCGGGTCATCTGCGAATACGCGACGCCTTCCTGCCGCTGCCCGTTGTAGTCGGGCGTGAAGGGGAAGCCCGCTTCCTGCGCCGCTTCGACGAACTTATGGGTCAGCGGCAGGATGGTGCGGTAGTCTTCCACCGGCAGCACGCCGCCGCGGCCGCGATAGGAATCGTCGCCGCCGTTGCGGTAGTCCTCCGATTTCTTGAAGACCGGCAGCACGTCGTCGAAGGACCAGCCGCGGCAGCCGCGCTGCGCCCAGCCGTCGTAATCGGCGGGATTGCCCCGCACGTAGAGCATGCCGTTGATCGAGCTCGACCCGCCGAGCGTTTTGCCGCGCGGCCAGTGGATGCTGCGGTTGCCGTTCTTGTCGTCAGTCTCGGTCGCGTAGTTCCAGTTCAGCACCGGGTGGGTCAGCAGCGTGCGCAGGCCGGCGGGAATGTGGATCATCGGGTGGGTGTCGCGAGGTCCCGCTTCGAGCAGCACGACTCGTGCGCCGTCCGCGCTCAGCCGGTTCGCCAGCACGCAGCCGGCCGATCCGGCGCCCACGATGACGTAATCCGCACGCATTTCCCCACCTCGTTGCATGTCCTTGCCGCTTGTTCTGGCCGAAAGTTTAACCCGGTGGGCGCTCTCTGTCATAATTACGGGCCAGGGCCATCGGAGGACGACGCGGATGGGCATCGACGTTGGAAGAATTGACGGCAGCTTCGCCGGCGAGGTGCTGGGCGCCGACCTGGAGCGCGAGGCGGATTTCGCCGCCGTGCACCGGGCCTTTCTCGACCATGGCGTGATCGTGGTGCGAGACCGGCCGTTGTCGCCCGAGGCGCAGATCGCCTTTTCCGGGCGATTCGGCCCGTTGATGGGGCGGCGGCCGTCGATGTCCGACAAGGCGCTGATGCCGGGCCATCCCGAGATCACCATCCTCTCGAACCGGAAGAGGAACGGCGAGGCTATGGGCCTCGCCGATGCCGGCCGCTACTGGCATTCCGATCTGTGCTTCGAGGAAAATCCGAACCTGGGGACCATCCTCCATGCGGTCGAGGTCCCGCCCGAAGGGGGCGATACGCTATTTGCCGACCTGGAACTGGCCTATGCGACGCTGCCGGACGCCGTGAAGCGACGCATCGAGGGACGGCGTGCCGCGCACACCTTCGCCAAGCACTACCGCGAAGTCATGGCGCAAGGCAGCAACCGTACGCCGCTGACGCCCGAGCAGGTCGCCGCCCTGAAGACGACATGGCACCCCATCGTACGCATCCACCCCGAGACGGGCAGGAAGGCGCTGTACGTCAATCCGGGCCACACGACCTGCGTCGAGGGGATGGACGAAGCGGAGAGCGCGGCGCTGCTGGATTCGCTCTATGCGCACAGCGTCCGGCCGGAACATATCTACCGTCACAAATGGCGCGTCGGCGATACGGTCGCCTGGGACAACCGCCGTGTGATGCACAATGCGCAGGGCTACGACATGGCGCGCTACACGCGGCACATGCACCGCACCTGCATCCATGGCGACCGGCCGTTCTGAAGCGGCCGGCGTGGCGTCTTACGCGAGGTTGAGCTGCCGGAGCTGTTCCAGGGTGCCGCTTGAGATCGTCGTCCGCTGCATGACCCGGCGGTGGCGGACGGTGTCGTAGGATGTCGCGCGGTGCAGCGCCGCCTGGTTGTCCCAGATAACGACGTCGCCGTCCCGCCAGTCGTGCGCAAAGGTGTTCTCCGGCCGGGTCGCGCGGCCCAGCAGGTCGTCCAGCAGCGCGCGGCCTTCCGCCTCGGGCCAGCCGACGATCCCTTTGGCGTGCGCGCCGATCAACACGGACTTGCGGCTGTTGTTCGCGTTGACGCGCACAAGCTTGTGCCGCACCGGCGGGAATTTCGAGGACTCCTCGGGCGTGAAGGTGAAGCCGATAAGGCCGCGCGAATAGATGAAATCGTGCTCGACGATCAGATCGTCGAGCGCTGCCTTCTCGGCGTCCGACAGCGTTTCGTAAGCCGCGCGGGTTGAAGCGAATTCCGTGGCGCCGCCTTGCGGCGGGATCTCGCGCGCCGACAGGACGGAGCAGAGCGAGGGGATCGCCTTGAAGGTGCTGTCCGCGTGCCACAACATGTTGGCATTCTGGTAGAACATGCGACGGTCGTCCTTCGGAATGACCGTACCGGACTTGATGTCGATGTTCGACTGGCGGGCGAACGGCGTGCCGGCGGCCGGGTTGACGCCGGCCGTCCGCTCGAGCGGACCGAAGCGCTCGCTGAAGGCGACCTGCTGGTCGTCGTTCATCGGCTGATTGGGGAAGACCAGGATCGAATAGCTGTCGAACGCCGCGCGGATCTCCGCAAAGGCGTCGTCGTCGAGCGGTTCGGTGATGTCGACGCCGGTAACTTCGGCGCCGAAGACGGGCGTAAGCGGGGTGACGGTCAGCGGCATGGGGGAGCGTCCTGGTTTCCTCCGGGGCGTCCCCGGCAGTGCGGCGCCCCTGTTATCGCGCGCACTATACCGGAAAGACAGTCCGCCGTCGCACGGCGCCCGGTCACGGCCTACCAGCCACGCTCGCTTACGAGCAGTTTCTGCGCCTTGATCATGACGCAGAGCCAGGTCGTGCGGCGGTGCACGTCGCCGAGCTTTTCCATTTGGGAGGCATGCCGCGCGGCGACCGTTGGCGCTTCCTTGCCGTGCATGTTGATGAGGCGGTGCGCCGCTTGCGCGATGGACGCAGAGCTTCTGTCCTTCATTCCGATCCCTCGTCTTTTTGCCGCGCATCGGATACATGCGCGTCGAGTAAACGAATGGCGGGGCGTTTCGTTCCGCCGGCGAGCCGGCTGGTCAGGCGACGACGAAGCCGGAGGGCTCGCCCAGCAGCGTCGTGCGCAGCATGTGGCGCGGCGCCGTCTGGTCGAAGTCGGCCAGCGCCATATGCATGGTCGTCCGGTTGTCCCAGAGGACGAGGTCGTTCACCTGCCAGCGGTGGCGGTACACGTTCTCCGGGCTGGTCGCGTGCGCGCAGAGGAATTGGATCAGCGGCTGGCTTTCCGCCGCGGTCATGCCGTGGAAGTGCGAGGTCCGCTCGCTGACGTAGAGCGCCTTCTTGCCGCTTCGCGGATGGACCCGCACGGCGGGATGCGCGATCGGCGGATTGATGCGGCGCATCTCCGCCGTCTTCGCCGGGTCGCGCTCGTTGACGCCGGCGACGAGGCCGAAGTCGTAGACCGCCTCCAGCCCATCGACGATGCGCTTCATCTTGTCCGACAGCGTCTCGTACGCGCGCACCATGTTGCAGAACATGGTGTCGCCGCCGACCGGGGGCTTTTCCTCGCAATAGAGCATCGAGGCGGCGGCCGGGCGGTTCGTGTAGGAATAATCCGAGTGCCAGTTGCGGCCGGTGTTGCGGGTCTCCGACGGCTTGCCGCCGATCATCCGGTTGGTGATCTGCAGGATCTCCGGATGCTCCGCCAGCCGGTAGTAGGGGGTGGCGTCGTGCCGATCGAGCTCGCCGAAGCGCCGCGAGAAGCGTATCAGCGCTTCCGGCGACAGTTTCTGTCCGCGGAACAGCAGGATGTGGCTCTCGTTCCAGGCATCCAGGACGGCGTCGACGGCGGAGTCGTCGAGTGGCGCCGTGAGGTCGACGCCTTGGACTTCCGCGCCGAGGGCGTGGCTGAGGGGCTGGATCTGGAGCTTGGCATTGTGGCCGGCAGGGGCAGGGCTGGTCATCGAAGGTCCGCTCGACAGTGGGTCCGCTGCCGGAATAGTAGAGCAGAACGGACTTCCGTTCGAATCGACGGCGCGACGAATACATGCGGCGGGCAGACGTCTGTTACCGCGCCGCGACCGAACGCGTTCCGTCTCAAACCCAATTTTCCACCCGCAGACCCGGCATGCGGGCGAATTCGCGGACGTTGTTGGTGATCACGATCAAACCCTCGCTACGGGCATGCCCCCGATCTGCATGTCATGCGGTCCGCAAGGAGTCCCAGCTCGCTCCAGTTCGGCCCGCAGCTGACCGTAATGCGCGGCGGCCTTGCTGCCGAACGGCAGCACCTCCAGGCGTGCCACGAAATGCTTGATCGCTGTTAGATTCTCAGCACGGCGGACCGACTCCTCCGCGCCGTAGTGGAGCTCGCCCAGGGTAATGCTCGAAATGCAGAGCTGCTCCGCAAGCGTGTTGAATTTTTGCCGCAGGTCGGGCGGGTAGGTCTTCATGACATAGATGCAGATATTTGTGCCCAGCATAAAAGCGAGCATCAGAGTTGCTTGCGCTCCTCGGCTACTGGCTGCTCGCGCTCAGTCAAAAAGTCTTCGCTGGCGCGCGGGCCACTGAGGAAAAGGTCGTCCCAACGCCTGCCCTGGGGCACGATTACGCGGCTGCGCCCGATTTTCAGGATATCGACCTTATGGACATCGTCGGGAAAGGCGACCGCCTTCGGCAGGCGTACAGCCTGGCTACGGTTGCTGGTGAATACGGTGGAACTCGTCACGGCTTCCCTCATGTATATCCAATAGGGATATACAAAATCCAATTGAGCCTGATTTGCAAGGGGGCCGCTCGGCTTGCCGCCGGAAGGCCCCCCTGAAACGCTCACCGGTTCGGCAGGGCGGCCGCCGTCTTCGCGAGCCGCACCAGGTTCAGGAACTCGGCGCGGTAGCCGAAGGTGTCCGCGCCCTTGGCGCCCTGGGCCAGGGCGATCACGTCGTCATAAGCAAAGCTGCCGGTATACGCGCCGCCCTTGAGGATCTGGCCGAATCCGGCCACGGCGGCGGCCCACTGGGCCTCGCCGAGCTGGCTTCCGGTCAGCGTCTGCGACAGTGAGACCGGCGCCGTGATCAGCTTTGAGCTGTCCTCGCTCGGCAGCTTGTAGCGGATATTGAGGAAGGCGTATTCGTCGGCGAATCCGGTCGCGGCCGCCGGCTTGGCCGCGTCCTGGTAGCGGCTGTCGCCGATCAGCGCGCTGCCGCCGCCGACGGGGGTGATCTCATAGAGCGCGGTCACAGTGTGGCCGGCGCCGATGTCGCCCGCGTCGACCTTGTCGTTGTTGAAGTCCTGACGCTGCAGCGCGCGCGTCTCGTAGCCGATCAGCCGGTACTCTGCGACGGTCTTTGGATTGAACTCGACCTGGATCTTCACGTCCTTGGCGATCGGGAACAGCATCGCGGACGCGCCCTCGACCAGCAGCTTGCGCGCCTCGCTCAGGGTGTCGACATATGCCGCGACGCCGTTGCCGTTCTGCGCCAGCTCCTGCATCAGCCGGTCGTTCAGGTTGCCCTGGCCGAAGCCGAGCACGGTGAGGAAGACGCCCGACTGGCGCTTGCGTTCGACGAAGCCCTTCAGCTCGTCGCGGTTGGTGATGCCGACGTTGAAGTCGCCGTCGGTTGCGAGGATCACCCGGTTGACCGCCTTCGGATCGAAGCTCCCTTCGGCTAGCGCGTAAGCCTGGCGGATACCGGCCGCGCCGGCGGTCGAGCCGCCCGCAGTCAGCCGGTCGAGCGCCGCCAGGATCTTCTGTTTCTCGGCGGCCTTCGTCGGCTCGAGCACGGTGCCCGCCGCGCCGGCATAGGTGACGACGGCCACCGTATCGTCCGGCTTGAGCGAGTCGAGCAGCAGCTTCATGGAATTCACCATCAGCGGCAGCTTGTCCGGCGCGTTCATCGAGCCCGACACGTCGAGCAGGAAGACAAGGTTGCTGCGCGGCTTCTCGGCCGCCTGCAGGCTGTAGCCCTTGATGCCGATGCGGACCAGCTTGTTGCCTTCCTTCCACGGGCTCGGCATGACGCCGACGCTCGGCTGGAAGGGCTGCTCGCGGGTCGCCGGCACCGGATAGTCGTAGTCGAAATAGTTGATCAGCTCCTCGACGCGCACGGCGTCCTTCTGCGGCAGCACGCCGCGCATCAGCATGCGGCGGACGAAGGCGTAGGAGGCCGTATCCACGTCGACGGAGAAGGTCGACACCGGGTCGTCGGCAACGCGCTTGACCGCGTTCTCCGCGACATTCGCGAACTGGTCGCGGCCGGCGGCCTCATACTGCGCGGGCGGCAGCCGGTCGCCGGGCTGGGCCGAGCCGGTCGCGCCGGAAAACGCGCCGAGCTGGGATGCCGCCCGATCCTCCTTGGCGAGCGGACGGCTCGCGGCGGCCTCCGGTGATTGCCGCAGCAGCCGGTCGGCCAGGGGCTGCGGCGGCGTGGCCGGGGCGGCGCTCTGGCCGGCCGCCGGCGGCGGAGCGACGGACCGCAATGGCTCGTCGCGCTGCACTGCTTCGGCCGGCTTGTCCTGCTCTGCCTTTTTCGCCTCGCGGCCGGCGACGGCCTGTTCCGTGTCGGCGGTGCCGGTCGTCGCCGTGGGGGCAGGCTTGAACGTTTCCTCCGGGACAAGCGGCATCGTGCGATAGGTCACGACCGCGAGGATCACCGCCGTCGCCGTCGCCATGCCGCCGTAAAGAAATCTGCTTTTCATCGGTTGCTCTCCTGGTTCTGCATTCGAACGACCGGTTAGACGATGCCAGATACCGAATCCTTGGCGCTTCTTTTGCGTGCTCCGTGCCTTCTCCCGCTGTGCGTCGTCGAAGGCGGCGAGCGCAAGATTGATCGCGCCCATGCGGGCGTTCGCATCGACCGGCGGAATTTCCTCGGCGTTGAGCAGCTCTCTCAATTCGCGCTCATCCATGACGGCGCTCCAGGGTCAAAAGGGATTGCAGCTTCTTGCGGGCTTCGTGGATGTACCAGGAGACGGTGCTCTCCTTGCAGTTCATCACGGTAGCGGTTTCGCCGTGGGTCAGCCCCTCGACGAAGACCAGGAGGAGTGCCTCCTTCTCCCGGTCGGGCAGGGCGCGGACATGGGCCATGACCTCGTTCGCATAGACCGCCCGTTCGCCCTCGGGCGGCTGAGCGGTTTCGGCATCGTCGACCAGGTCCGACGGGGGCGCGCCGCGCGCTTTCGCCCAGTCTTTGGCGGTATTGATCACCAGCGTGTGGAGCCAGGTGATGAAGGCCGACTGGAAGCGGAAGCTGTCGATCGAGCGCGCCAGCTTGATGCAGGCGTTCTGGGTGATGTCTTCTGCGTCCGCGCGGTTGCCGCACCATCTGTAGGCGATCCGGTAGATCACGTCGTAATGGCTCCGAAGCAGGGATTCGAAGGCCCCGCGGTCGCCCTTCTGTGCCCGCTCGATCAGGGCGGATGCTTCGCTCGGTAGGCTCATCTGGGGGCCCTGGCCCGTTGTCCTATGCGTTAGACGGCGCCGTCGCCGAATTCCTTGGAAGATTTTTTCCGATCGCCGAAGCATTTGACCGGACTTGTGAATCCGGATCAATATTACTTAACCGTAAGGGAGGCGAGAATCGATGAAGATCAAGCGGATAGAGCATGTGGCCATTGCCGTGAATGACATGCGGGAGTCGATGGCGATGCTGGAGAAGACCCTCGGCCTGACGATGGAATACGAGGAGCGGATCGGCCCGACCCGCCTTGCCATGTATCCGGTAGGGGAGACCTATATCGAGCTGCTGCAGGGCGAGGCGCCGGAATCGGGTACGGCCAAGTGGATCGCCAAGAACGGCCAGAGCCTGTTCCATCTCTGCTTCGAGGTCGAAGACATCGACGGCGCGCTGGAGGAGCTTCGGCAGAAGGGGGTGAAGCTGCTCGACCAGACGCCGCGCACCGGACACGGTGGCGCCCGCATCGCCTTCGTCGATCCGGAGTCGACCGGGAACATCCTGATCGAGCTGGCCGAGCTGCCGCAAAGCCACGCGGCATGACGCCGCTGTCATGAGCGGAATCTGGATCGGGATCGATACGGGCGGAACCTTCACCGACCTCGTTCTTGCCGATACCGCGACGGGCCGCTACGCCTACTATAAGCTTCCGACGTCAACCGACGACCCCGCCAGCGCCATCCTCGAAGGCGTGGCCGCGCTGCTGGGGGCAGCGGGTGCGGTTCCGGCGGCGGTCTCCTATCTCGCGCACGGGACGACGCTGGCGACCAACGCGGTGCTTCAAGGCAAATACGCGAAGACGGGCATGATCACGACCGAAGGATTCCGCGACGTGTTGGAGATCGCCCGCCAGCGCCGCCCCAGCTTCTTCAACCTCGATGTGCCGAAGCCGCAGGCGCCGGCTCGCCGCGACGCGATCCTCGAGGTGGCGGAGCGGCTCGACGAGCGCGGCAACGAGGTGATCCCGCTGGACGAAGACGCGGTGCGCCGGGCCGCGGCGGCGCTCCGCGAGGCCGGGGTCCAGGCGGTCGCGATCTGTTACCTCCACGCCTACGCCAACCCGGACCACGAGGCGCGCAGCAAGGCGCTGGTCCGCGCCGCCTGGCCGGAGGCATATGTCTCGACCTCGGCTGAGGTGTCGCGCGAGTTCCGCGAGTATGAGCGTTTCGCGACGACTTGCATGAACGCCAGCCTGATGCCGGTCGTCGACCGCTATCTCGAGCGTTTCGAGAGCGGGCTCGCGGATCTCGGCATCGCCGGCCGGCCGCTTGTCATGCAGTCGAACGGCGGCGCGGTGTCCTGCACGGCTGTGCGGCAGTTGCCGGTGAACACCTTCTTCTCGGGACCGGCGGGCGGCGTGATCGCGACCGCGGAACTCGGCCGCCAGCTCGGTGTCGCCGACCTGATCTCCTTCGACATGGGCGGGACGAGCACGGACGTCTGCCTGATCCGCGACGGCGCGCCGCGGCGTCGGGCGGCGCGGGAGATCGGCGGCCTGCCGGCGCGCGTCGCCACCCTCGATATCCACACCATCGGCGCCGGCGGCGGCAGCCTTGCCTGGATCGACGCCGGCGGCTTAATGAAGGTCGGGCCGCAGAGCGCCGGCGCTCATCCGGGTCCCGCCTTCTACGGCCGGGGCGGCGCACAGGCGACCGTCACCGACGCCAACGCGGTGCTCGGCCGGCTGTCCGCCGGCGCGCTACTCGGCGGCCGCATGCAGGCCTTTCCGGAGAAGGCGCAGGCGGCGATCGCACGCCTCGCCCGTGCGCTGTCGCTTGACGAAATGGCGACGGCGGCGGGCATTCTCGAGATCGTCAACGTCAACATGATGGGCGCGGTGCGCGTCGTCTCCGTCGAGCGCGGCGAAGACCCGCGGGACTGCGCGCTTGTTGCCTTCGGCGGCGCGGGACCGCTGCACGCCGCCGAGATCGCCGCCGAGCTCGGCATGCGGCAAGTCATCGTGCCGCCGCATCCGGGGCTGTTGTCGGCGCGCGGCCTGCTCGACGCCGACGTGCGCGGCGACTTCGCGATGACCTGCCTGGTGCCGGCCGATGCGGCGGGCCTCGCGCCCCTCGCCGCCGCGCGCGCAGAGCTTGCTGCGCGCGCCGAGGACTGGCGGCAGGCGGAGCATTTGTCCGCGCCGGAGGTGCGCCGCGAATGGCGCGTCGACCTGCGCTATACCGGTCAGTCCTTCGAGCTGGGCGTCGAGATATCGGATACGCAGGCGGAGATCGGCGAGATCGAAGCGGCCATCGCCGCGTTCCATGCGCGCCATGAAGCCGTGAACGGCTACGCGATGCCGGATCACCCGGTCGAGATCGTCAACCTGCGGCTCGCGGTCGTGGCGGCGCGTCCGCTCGCCCCGCACGAGCCGGCGGCTGCGCGGCGGGCCGGTCCCATCGAGACAAGGGCGGTCTGGTTCCGCGCGACGGGCTTCGCCGATACCGCGGTCTACCGGCGGGCGGCGCTTGGGCCGGGCGACCGGATCGACGGGCCGGCCATCGTCGAGCAGATGGATTCGACCACCGTCGTTCCGCCGGGGTGGCGCGCCGTCGTGGCGGCAGAGGGATCCTTGCTGATGGGGCGCGACGCATGAGCGCGAACGAAAAGTCTTCCATGACAATCGATCCGATCACGATCGAAGTCGTGTCACGCCACGTGCTGGCGGCGGCGGAGGAGATGGGCGTCGTCCTGATGCGCACGGCCTTTTCCCCGAACATCAAGGAGCGGCATGACTGCTCGACGGCGGTCTTCGACGCGGCGGGCGAGGTGGTGGCGCAGGCGCAGCACGTGCCGATCCATCTCGGCTCAATGATCGGCGCCATCCGCTCGATCCGCGCCCGCTATGCGGACGCGGAGATACGGCCCGGCGACATGTTCGTCGCCAACGATCCCTACAACGGCGGCGGCTCGCATCTGCCGGACCTGAACGTGGTCGCGCCGGTGTTCCACGACGGACGCATCGCCGCCTTCGTCGCCAACATCGCCCATCACGCCGATGTTGGCGGCATGGTGCCGGGCAGCGAAGCGGCGGTCTGCGAAAGCATCTTCCAGGAAGGCCTGCGCCTGCCCCCGGTGCGGCTGGTATCCGAAGGGATGCTTAACCGCGACATCGCAGAGGTCATCTTCCTCAACTCGCGCACGCCAGAGGAGCGCAAGGGCGACCTCAACGCCCAGATCGCCGCGAACCGGGTCGGGCAGCGCGCCATCGTGCGGCTGATCGAGCGCTACGGGCTCGCGACCTACACGGCGGCGCTGGACGCCTATCTGGATTATTCGGAGCGGCGGTTGCGCGCGGCGATCGACCGACTTGAGCCGGGCACCTACCGGGCGGAGGACCTGATGTCGGGGGTGGGCGACGCGCTCGTGCGGGTCGCCTGCGCCGCGATCGTGGCCCCGGGGCGGCTGACCTTCGACTTCGACGGTACCGACCCGCAGATCCCGAGCGCGCGCAACGTGCCGACCCAGGCGCTCGCCGCCACCGTCTACACGGTGATGAAGGCGCTGCTCGATCCCGATGCGCCGGCCAACGGCGGCGCCTTCCGCGCGGTGGAGATCCGCGCGCCGGCCGGCTGCATCGTCAACCCGGTGCCGCCGGCCCCGGTCGGCGCCCGCTCGATTTCCTGCGGCGTCGTCGACGGGGTGATCGTTTCGGCGCTGTCCGAGGCGATGCCGGCGAAACGCATGGCGCCGTCCGGTCCGCATCACCTGCTGCTTGTCGCCGGCACCGATCCGCGCAACGGACGGTATTTCGTGAACTACGAGACCGTCGCCGGCGCGCTCGGCGCCCGCGCGAGCCGCGACGGCATGGATGCCGTACGCACGCTCTCCTCGGGCAGCGCCAACCTGCCGGTCGAGGCGCTGGAACACGCCTATCCGCTGCGCATCGAACGCTACGCGTTGCGGAACGGCTCCGGCGGGCCGGGCCGGTATCGCGGCGGCGACGGGCTGGTGCGCGACTACCGCGTGCTCGCCGACGATGTCGCCGTCAGCCTGACGGGCGAGCGCCAGGCGAACCCGGCGGCGGGTATTGCGGGTGGCGGGCCAGGCGCCGTCGGCGAATTTGTCCTCGATCCCGGTACCGACGGTGAAAAAAAGTTGCCGTCCGCGGTCAGGGAGATGCGCCTGTCGCGGGGTGCGCTCCTGCGGGTCGCCACGCCGGGCGGCGGCGGGTTCGGCGCGCCGGCAGACCGCGACCGCGCCGACGTCGCGGCGGATTTAAGGGAAGGGCGGATCGATCCGGCAGGAGCCGCCCTCTATCGGGTTGAGGACGATAAAGGGAAAATCCACTGACGCCACAGGGATTTGACCCCTGGGGCCTTTAGGGCTCAGAGTCGCTCAAGTGGGGATCGTGCGATCAGGGAGGATTCGATGTCCGAGACTAAAATCCGCTCCGAAATGAAAATCCGTCCGAGCGGCGGCGCAATCGGCGCAGAAATCACCGACGTCGATATCTCTGTGCCCCTGGACTCCTCGACCTTCGGGAAGATCGAGGCCGCCTTCGACCGGCACGCCGTGGTCGTCATCCGCGACCAGACGCTGACCGCGGCACAGCTCGCCGCCTTCGGCCGGCGCTTCGGCACGCCGCAGATCAACGTCCGCGCAGAGGCCAACAACAATTCCGTGCCCGAAGTCGGCTGGATCACGAACGTGACGCGCGACGGCAAGCCGTTGGGGTCGCACGATGCCGGCCGCTACTGGCATTCCGACCTGTGCTACCTCGAGGCGCCCAGCAAGCTGACCATCCTGAACGCCCTGGAAGTGCCCGAACGGGACGGCGTGGTCTACGGCGACACCAACTTTGCCGGCATGGCCGCGGCCTACGAGTCGCTGCCGGATGGCATCAAGCGCCGGATCGACGGCCTCAAGGCCGCGAACGGATACCGTTACATGTGGAACCGGAAGGCGCATGAGTTCGGCGTCCGCAAGGTGCTGAGCGACGAGGAGCTGAAAAAGTATCCGCCCGACGCGATCCATCCCGTCGTCCGTACCCATCCCTCGACGGGCCGGAAATGCCTTTATGTATGCGACGGCTATACCCATCGCATCCTCGGCATACCGGAAGAGGAGAGCGACGCGCTGCTGCGGCAGCTTTTTGCCCATGCGATCCGGCCGGAGTTCACCTACAGCCACAAATGGCGCGTGGGCGACGTCCTGATGTGGGATAATTGCGCGGTGCAGCACAAGGCGAGCTTCGACTATGCGCCGCCGCTCCGCCGTGTCATGCAGCGCTGTACGATCGAAGGTTCCGCCCCCTTCTGATACCATCCGAATCTGTATCAAAAATCCGCAATTGGGTAAAAAACAGGCAAATGCGCATCGCATTTTTGCGTTTGTCTAATATTTAGTCAGAGGGGCTGCTGAATTTTTCGCCACTTTCCATGGCGCCCGATTTTTCTTTCGTTGAATCATATAGTTAATTTGTACGCCTCAGGCGCCAGCCATTGGCACGTCGATTGCTCCTCACCATCCGGTGAACGGGACTTTCCGCTAGGGAGCAACAATGATGAATGAAATCTATCTATATGTGCGTCGGCTGCTTGTTTGCGCCTGTGTGCTCGCCGTCTTCACGGCGCAGAGCGCATTCGGCGCCGACACGATCAAGGTCGGCGTCCTCCACTCGCTGTCGGGCACGATGGCGATCAGCGAGACGACGCTGAAGGACGTGATGCTGATGCTGATCGAGGATCAGAACAAGAAGGGCGGGCTGCTCGGCAAGAAGCTGGAGCCGGTCGTCGTCGACCCCGCCTCCAACTGGCC
>Ga0302046_10001707_pt1 | contig 20577 bp, 14 predicted proteins | sample RVTome_11_FD_200261 | JGI IMG/M metagenome (GOLD analysis project Ga0302046, IMG submission 200261) | Soil microbial communities from uranium-contaminated site in the Upper Colorado River Basin, Wyoming, United States - RVT147D111 (version 2) ...
CGGCAAGGCGTGCAGCTCGAGGGTTCCGCTCATCTGCGAGGCCGGCAGCCATGCCCAGCGTGTTCCGGTCAGCCATGCGTTGTACGACCCGTAAGCGGCGATCCACCCGGGGATCAGCTGAAGTCGGCCCCATGCCTCCCAGCCCGTGACGCTGCCACCGCCGATCACGTTGGCCGCGGTGTCGCTGGGCAGCCCGAAGTTGCCGATCGAGTCCGACTGGACATGGAGGGCCGCGCCGCCGCCCGAAAGCCGGCCTACCGTGATCGAGGCGCCGGCGCGCCAGCCGGAACGATCGTTGATCAGGAAATTGCGGATGCTGTCGGGCGGCACGAGCGCGGCGCCCCGCCGGCCGCCGCTGTACTCGCCGAATGCCTGGAGCCAGGAGAGCGGACGCACGTGGCCGAGGACTCGCCAGGAGGTCGCGGTGCGGCCGGTCGACCAGCGCTGGTGCGTACCACCCGCTTCGACGCGCAACAGGTCGCCGATGTCGGCGCTCGTGGTGGCATCGAACTCGAGTCGCGGCAGGTCGTGCGTGTCGCGCCACCGAACGGCGATGTCGGCGCCGCCCGGTCCGAGTTGAGCCGCCAGCCGGGCGCCGGCCTGGGCCGCCGACCGATCCAGGTGCTGCCTCAGCGAGTCGTCCACACCGGGTCGCGTATCGTCGACCTCGATCCGCGTGGTGCCGATGTAGGCTTCACCCACGACGTTGTCGGCGAAGCGGTTGCGCGTCCGAACGACGAGGTGGCTGCGGTTCGATTCGAGCGGGATCGGTGATTCAGGCTCACGCGTCAGCGCATGACTGACATACTCGAACTCGATGCCGCGGCTCTCCGACAGCCAGCCCCAACGCAGCCAGCCGTGGAACACGTCGGCCGGTTGCGGCCGGCCTGCACCCTCCAGCTCGACACGTTCGATTCCGAGCCCGATCGGCCCGACGAGGAAATGCGGGGCGAGCAGGACACCGCGGAAAAGGTTTGCGCTCGGCTCACCGATCCCCGCCTCGATCCGCGAGTAGGGCCGCGCGTCGACGGGCGCCGACGTGCGCAGCCCTACGACGAGCGCGTCCAGCCTCCGCTCGACGCGGATCTCCTCCAGGTGGATCAGCGAGATCGTCGAGAGATCGAGCGAGGCCGCCGCCAGCGGGTCCAGAATGAATCCGTTCAGCTCGATCACGGTCCGGGCGGCGCCCCCGCTGAACAGGGTCGCAACCTCGGGCTGCAGGAATACGCCCGAACGGAACGTCGCGATGCCGGGAATCCGTGCCAGCAGCTCGAGCACGGTGATGTGGCCCTCGAGCAGCAGTTCTTCCCGGTTCCAGACCCAGGTCGTGGTGAGTGGTCCGGCTGATGCACGCACGGGCCACGGCACGAGCACGGGCGGTGGAATCGTGTCGGCGGGCGCCGCGATCGAGTCAGCGGCGGTCGTGTCGGCGCGCGTGGTGTCGACCACCTGCGCGCGAACTGCAGAAGGCGAAGCCGCCAGCGCGAACACGAGGAGGACTGCGGCGGTGGTGAAACCACGCCACAGGCGAGGACTGCGTCGGGTCATCCGGTCGTTCGCGATCGCACCCACTCGATGAACAGCCGGGCCGGCACACCGGTCGGACCCTTGCGCAGCCATGGTGCGGCCTCGTCGCGATAGGCGGTGCCCGCAATGTCGAGGTGCGCCCACGGCGTGTCGCCCGCGAATTCACGGAGAAACCAGCCGGCAGTGACGGAGCCGGCCGGTCGGCCGCCCGTGTTCCTGATGTCGGCGACCGGACTGTCGATCTGCTCGCGATACTCCTTCCAGAGCGGCAAGGGCCAGCAGCGTTCGCCGACCGTCTCGCCACAGCGGCGGACTTCCTCGATGAGCGCGTCGTTGTTGCCCATCAGACCGATCGCGTGATGGCCGAGCGCAATGACGACGGCGCCCGTGAGAGTTGCGGCATCGAGCACGGCCGCCGGCCGGTAACGGCGGGCGTACGAGAGTGCATCGACCAGGACGAGACGTCCCTCCGCATCCGTGTTCACCACTTCGATCGTTTTGCCCAGGTGCGAGCCGATCACGTCACCCGGTTTCATGGCCGTGCCCGACGGCAGGTTCTCCGTCGACGGAATGAGCGCGACGACGTTCGCGTGCAGACCGAGCTCCGCGATCCCGCTCATTGCGCCGAGCGTACCCGCGGCGCCCGACATGTCGTACTTCATCTCCTCCATGCGATCGGCCGGCTTGATCGAGATGCCGCCCGAATCGAACGTGACGCCCTTGCCGATCAGGACGAGCGGCGCCTCCCCGTTCGTCGCACCGTTGTACTCGATGGCAATGAAGCGGGGTTCCTCCTGCGACCCGGCGGCCACCGCCAGCAGCGCCTTCATCCCTTCTTCACGCATGGCTGCGCGGTCGAGTACGGTCGCTTTCATTCCATAGCGGGTCGCCATGGACAATGCCGTCTCGGCCAGGAAGGTCGGCGTCGCGATGTTGCCGGGCCGGATGGCCAGTCCGCGCGCGAGATTGGCGGACCGGCCGGTCACTTCACCGATGACCGCGGCCGGCCGTACCACGTTGCCGCCGCCATCACCGGCGAACAGCGTGAGCGACTCGACGGGCAACGTATCCCTTGCGGCGGGATCCGTCTTCAGATCACGGAAGTCCCACGTCGCCATGACGGCCGCGTCGGCCGCCACACGCGCCACATCCGCCGCGCTGAGGCCGGTCGCGCTCGCCATCTGTTCGACGACGAGTGCGAGAGCGCCGACTCGCAATCGCTCCGCCTGCCGCACGGCGTGACCGACGGCGCGGCGCAGCGGACCGGTGCCCGCATCCTCGGGCTTGCCCATGCCCACGAGCAGCAGCCGATCGGCCGGTGCGTCCGCATCATGCGGGTAGAGCAGCAATGTCTCATCCCTGCAGCCGCGGAAATCGCCTCGCTGCAAGGCGTCCGCGACAACGTCACCTGCGCGCACGTCGAGCGCGGCGAGCGGACCGGCCGGCTGTTCACCTTCCGTCAGCAGCAGTGCGACCAGCGGCCCGCGTGCTTCGGCCGCGGTCGCCCTGGCCACCATCACCTTGCAATCCGCCATCCGGCTGTCCTTGCGTTCGTGTGCGTTACATGTTGTCGACGATGGCTTCGCCGAACTTCGACGTCGACAGCAGCGTCGCACCCTTCATCTGGCGCTCGAGGTCGTACGTCACCGTGGCCGCCTCGATGGTCCGGCCGAGTCCGCGAACCACGCACTCCGCCGCCTCGTTCCAGCCCATGTACTCGAGCATCATGACGCCGGACAGAACGAGCGAGCCCGGATTGACCTTGTCCTGATTCGCGTACTTCGGTGCCGTCCCGTGCGTCGCCTCGAACACCGCGACGTCCTCGCCCACGTTGGCGCCCGGCGCCATGCCCAGGCCACCGACCTGCGCTGCAGCCGCATCCGAGATGTAGTCGCCGTTCAGGTTGGGCGTGGCCAGCACCGAATACTCATCGGGCCGAAGCAGGATCTGCTGAAACATGGCGTCGGCAATGCGATCCTTGATGACGATCCTTCCACTCGTGCCCGCGCCCGCGTCCGATTCCGCCACTGTGCGGTCGGCGAACTCCTCGCGTGCCAGCTCGTAACCCCAGTCGCGGAACGCGCCCTCCGTGTATTTCATGATGTTGCCCTTGTGCACGAGGGTCACGGACGGCCGATCGCGCTGCAGCGCATAGCGAATGGCAGCGCGGACCAGACGCTTCGACCCGAATTCGCTCATCGGCTTGATGCCGATGGCGCTGCCCGCGCGGATGTCCGTGCGGAACTGAGTGTGGAGCAATTCGATGAGACGGTTCGCTTCCTCGCTGCCCGCCTGCCACTCGATGCCCGCGTACACGTCCTCCGTGTTCTCCCGGAAGATCACCACGTCCAGCTTGCCCGGGTTCTGCATCGGCGAGGGTACGCCCTTGAAATAGCGGACCGGGCGGATGCAGGCGAACAGATCGAGCACCTGGCGCAGCGTCACGTTCAGCGATCGGATGCCGCCACCGACCGGGGTGGTCAGCGGTCCCTTGATGCCGACCCTGAACTCGCGCAACGCGCGCAATGTTTCCTCGGGCAGCCACTCTCCCGTCTCGTCTTTCGCCTTCTCACCGGCGTACACTTCCATCCAGACGATCTCGCGCCCATTGCCGTACGCTTTGCGCACGGCACCTTCGAGCACGTGGCGCGTAGCACGCCAGATGTCGGGACCCGTGCCGTCGCCCTCGATGAACGGGATGATCGGCCGTGCCGGTGTCGTCACCCCTCCCTTGTTGGCGTGGATCCGTTCGCCGTCTGCCGGCACGCGGATCCGCTTGTACCCGTCCGCCATCGCCACCTCGCGTCGTGGGCGCGACCGGGCCTGCGGCCGAACCGCCACCGGCCTCCGTCGCGCGCCGTTCAGGTCCGTTCGTCGATCGGAACCACGCGCAGCCCATCCGGGCCGCTGTATTGCGCCGATGGCCGGATCAACCGGTTGTTCTTCTGCTGTTCCATGATGTGTGCGGTCCAGCCGGGCATGCGAGCGCACGCGAACAGGTTCGGGAACAGCTCGAGCGGGACACCCAGCGTGAAGTAGACGGATGCGCTGAAGAAGTCGACGTTGGGGTAGACCTTCTTGCCGCGCCGCTCCATCTCCTCGGCCATCACGGCCTGCACCCGTTCCGAAATGCGAAGCCACGGCGCGTCGTCGCGTCGCTCCAGCAGCCGCTCCGCCATCGCTCTGAGCAACGGTGCACGCGGGTCCAGCGTCCGGTACACGCGGTGACCGAATCCCATGATGCGCTCGCCGCGTTCGAGCGCAGCCCGAACCCACCCATCGGCCGCCTCCGGCGTACCGATCTGCTGCAGCATGCGCATCACGCCCTCGTTGGCACCGCCGTGCAGCGGTCCCTTCAACGTTCCGATCGCCGCGACGACGGCGGAGTGCATGTCGGTCAGAGTGCCGGCCGCCACGCGCGCGGCGAACGTCGATGCGTTCATGCCGTGCTCCGCGTGCAGCACGAAGGCTACATCCATCGTGCGCGCTTCCACGGCGTCCGCCGGTTCGCCGCGCAGCATGTACAGAAGGTTGGCGGCCAGGCCCAGCTGCGGGTGCGGCGCAACCGCGTCGAGGCCCGCGCGAAAGCGTGCAATCGCCGCGGTCATCGTGACCGCCTGCGCCGTCAGCCGGATCGCTTTCCGCTCATGCGCCGGCGCAGAACCGTCCTCCGCATCCGGATCGAAATGGGCGAGTGCGGACACGGCTGTTCGCAGGACGGCCATCGGATGCGAGGACTTCGCTGCCATGCGCGCGATCTCGAGGACGCGCGCATCGACGGGTGCTGCTTCCCGCAGGCGCTGCGTCAGCCTGTCCAGCTCTGCGCGTCCGGGCAGCCGGCCCGACCACAGCAGATGACAGGTTTCCTCGAACGTCGCGTGTTCCGCGAGATCCTCGATCTCGTAGCCGGCATACGTCAGGCGGCCGGCTTCGCCCAGCACGCGGCTCAGCCGCGTCTCGGCCGCTACGACCCCCTCCAGCCCCGTCGTCGCCATGACTTCCGTGTTCGTGAACGTGCATCGTGCGTGCCCGGCGCTCCCGGTCGCCGGCTATCGTCGCGGCGGCGCCCGGCCGCGCGCGCCTGCAACTCGCGCGCACCGTGCGCCCGCAGCGCGCCGGAAGCTAGTGGCGGGGTTCAGCCGCGGCAAGCGATGTGGCTACGTAAGTCTGGATCTGATGGGGTGTTGCAGCTTCAGAACGGAGGCGGTCGATCAAGCAGAAGATTGACCAGACCCGCAGCGTGCGTCGTGTAGTCGAGGGCAAGTGCACCGTTGCCGCGCGCCAGCGCTGCGCGCGCATCGGCCAGCAGGTCACGGGCCGTCAGCGCGATGGCGAGACGCGATCCGCTTGCATCGTCGCGACTGTTACCGTACGTGCCCGTCGCGGTCATTCGATGCGCCCGCTCGAACGTGCGAGTCACGATGGCCAGCCACGCCACCGGAGCCCCCGGTCCGAGCACGCGCACGATCGCTTCCGTCTGGAAGCTGCGCGCCTGCTCCAGCCCCTGCTCTCCAGCCCGCCGATCCCCGCGTGCCATCGCCGACCACGCGGCCTCGATCCGCGTGCGGTGCTCGGTGCGCGTCCGTTCTCCATCGACTGGCGAGAAACGCGATTCGTCGCGAACCGCGAGTACGAAAAGACTGTCCATTCCGGGCAGGCGGCCGGGCGTGAGATCGGCGGCGTCGAGACGGTCGACGAGATCGAGCAACACGCGCTGCGAGGGTCCGGCAGGCGAACCCCCGGTTACGAGCCACTCGACACTGGACCGTTCGAGTCTCTCGATCGCGGTCGGCGAAACGTCGCAGGCCGCGGCCAGGGCGAAAAACGCCAGCAATGGTCGCATCAGTCCGTGCACCGGGCTTCGTACCGTGTCGTGCCACCCGAAGATCCTGCAAGCCCGGTGCCCGCACCGCCAGGAGCCGATCAGGCATGCGTCCGATCCGTATCCGTTACGCCGGTGACCCCGGTGGCGCGGGTGTGATCATCCGTGTCCGTCCGCTGCGCGGGTGTGACCTGTGTGTACGTAGATCGTGAGCAGGGCCACGCCGATGCCGAGGAGCACGGCGCCGAGCAGGACGGGGCGGCCCGCGTGGGTCGAGATCGCGTGGCCGACGAGGACGACGAACGCGAGCGAACAGACGATGCCGGCGAGCAGCAGGACGGAACGTGCGAAGCTCAACGGGCCTCCCGGGCCGCAGTGTTCACCGGCGGGCGGCGGCCCGGCCCGCCGCGGTCCATGACGGCGGCTCAGCCCCGTTCGCGACCTCGATTCCGAGCCGGAACGCGAGTCGGGCGATGCGCGCAGCCTTTCCGGCATCGATCTTGTCCAGCTCGTCGGAAGGACGATGGTAATCTTCGTGCACGCCGGAGAAGAAGAAGACGGCCGGGACGCCGGCACGCGCGAAATTGTAGTGATCGCTGCGGACAAAGAACTGCTCGCGCGGCCACGGATCATCGACGACGGTCAGGCCGAGTTCCGGATGGCGCTGTCCGATCCCGATGGCGCGGTTGCCCAGACTCGAGTAGGTCAGGCCGATGACGACCAGAGTGTCCGGCGAGTTGCGGCCGATCATGTCGATGTTGATGTTCGCAATCATGCGATCGGTCGGGACCGAGCCGCGCCGGACGAACGCCTGCGAGCCGAACAGTCCGCCTTCTTCGCCGCTGACCGTGAGGAACACGATGCTGCGGGCCGGCGCCTCGGTCAGTGCAGCGAATGCCTGCGCCAGCTCGATCACGGCAGAAGTGCCGGACGCATCGTCATCGGCGCCGTTGTAGATGCTGTCGCCACTCGTATCCGGCGGGCCCACGCCCATGTGATCCATGTGCGCGCTGAACACGATGTACGTGTCGCGCAGCTCGGGATGACTGCCGCGCCGGATGCCGACCACGTTGGGCGCTGCCTCTGTGCCGCGATCCGTACCGACCGGATACCACTGGATGAACGTGCCGTCGTCGCCGCCCGGCTCGAGGCCGAAGCTGGCGAACTCGCGCGCAATGTAGCGGGCGGCGCTGTTGAGGCCTGGGCTGGGCGTGAAGCGGCCGCGCAGCGAGTCGTGCGCGAGTACGCCAATGCGCGTACGGAAGTCTTCCGGCGTGATGGTCGCGATGGCCTCGGCGACACTGCCCGTATCGACCGGGATCTCCGCTGCCATGCCGCGCTCCGGCGGCCTGCAGGCCGGGAGCAGGAGCACCAGGAACGCGCACCTGCAGCCGGCCGGAAGCACCCGGGCCGCGCGCCCGGTCGATCCATCCCTCATTGACTGCTCCTTCCGCCCACGGTGCCACCATTGGTGCATTCGCAGCCATCTCAACGAAGCTAAACACGGGGCGTGGCGGGCGCGAGGCCGGCCGGGATTTGTGGCTCGCGCGGCGGTGCCGCTACCTTTCATCGCGTGAAGACCGGGAACAAGCCGACCGAACTGCTGCGCGCCGATCTGCTCGAACCGCACGACCTCGCGGCGCTGGGCGGCATCGAGTTCGTCGCACGGCAGATCGTGGAAGGTTTCATTGCCGGCCTGCATCGGTCGCCGCATCGCGGGTTCTCCGTGGAGTTCGCGGAGCATCGCATGTACCAGCCCGGTGATGACCTGCGTCACATCGACTGGCGCGTGTTCGGCCGCTCCGATCGCTACTACATCAAGCAGTTCGAAGAAGAAACCAATCTGCGCGCCTACCTGTTGGTCGACGTGAGCGCATCGATGGAGTGGACGTCGGACGCCGATCGCATCCCGCCCAAGCTGTGGTACGCGAAACAGCTCGCCGCCAGTCTCGCCTTGCTGCTCCTGCGGCAGGGTGATTCCGTCGGCCTCATCGGATTCGATCACGAGGTGCGGTCGCGCGTCGCGCCGCGTGGCGGACGCCGCCACTGGTACGAGCTGGTGCGCACGGTCGGCGCACTGCATGGCGCCGGCCGCACGGAGGCCCACACCGCACTGCGCGACGTGGCGGGCCGCCTGCGCCGGCGAGGTCTGATCATTCTGCTGTCCGACCTGCTCGTCGATGCGGAGACGACGCGTCTCGCCCTGCGTTTTCTGCGCCACCGCGGCCATGAGGTGCTGGTCTTCCACCTGCTCGATCCGGGCGAGCGCGAGCTGCCGGGCATGGGCGATGCCCGTTTCGTCGATCCGGAGAGTGGCGAAGAGCTGCCCGTCAGCGTTGCCGATCTCCGTTCCGAGTACCGCGACGCGGTGGTCGAAGCATTGCTCGAATGGCGTGACGCACTCGTGCCCCAGGCTGTCGATTACGTCGTCGTCGAGACCGATCAGCCGATGGCGCTGGCACTGCGCGCGTATCTGCACAAGCGGGAGCGACTCGGCTGATGGGTCTGCTGACACCCGCGTTTCTCGTGCTGGGCGCCGCCATTGCCGTTCCGCTGATTCTGCATCTGTTCCAGCGTCACCAGGGACCGCGCGTGGTGTTCCCCGCCCTGCGCTATCTGCGGCGCGCGGAGACCGAGCACGCGCGTCGCATCAAGCTCCGTCAGATCCTGCTCATGCTGCTGCGCGTGACGGCGCTCGCGCTGCTGGCGCTGGCCGCCTCACGGCCGTTCATCCGTGCGGCTGGCGCCAGTCACCAGCCGACCGCGGTCGCCATCGTGCTGGACAACTCGATGAGCACGAGCGTGGTGACCGGTGACGTCCGGCTGCTGGACGAGTTGAAGAGCCGGGCGCTGGAGACGCTCGAAGCAGCGGAACCCGAGGACGTGTTCTGGCTGATCCGTGCCGGATCCCCGTGGGAGCCTGCATGGCCGGGTGATGCACGGACGACCGCAGCGCGCGTCGCGGAGACGGAGGCGTCCAGTGCCGCGGCGGATCTGCGCGCGGCCGTCGAGCGTGCACGCGCCGTCCTCGATGCGGGCGCCGGCGCGCGCGCCGCCGAGATCCATCTGCTGAGCGACCTGCAGGCTTCCAATCTCATGGGTGCGAGCGAGCCGGCACAGAACGCGCCGCCCGTCGTCGCATGGGTCACGCGCGCTCAACCGCCCGCCAACATCGCGGTCGCCGACATCGACGTCGGAGGCGGTGTCGCTCCGATTGCCGGTCAGCGCTCGACCGTGGCTGCGCTCCTGACCGGCACTGGCACCACGGACTCCGTCAGCGTCCGGATGGCCCTCGACGGACGCGTGATTGCCGCGGCAACGGCGCCCGTCGGGAGTGCGACCATTCTGCCGTTCCCCTCGCGTGCCACCGGGTTCGTGGGTGGTTGGGTCGAGAAGGATCCCGACGCGTTGCGACCCGATGACCGGCGCTGGTTCGCCACCCGCGTGGGCCCGCCACCGACGGTCGCCATCGGCGGCCCCATGGGACTCGTCGACGAAGCGCTCGCCGTGCTCGAGAGCGCAGGCCGCATCCGGCGGGCCGCACTGCGCGATGCGGAAGTCGCGCTGCTGCCGGCCGGGCGTGGGATCGAGGGTCTGCCGCCGGCACAGAGCGTCGTCATCGTGGCACCGGACTCGCTGCTCGAGTTGCAGGCGGTCAATCGGCGATTGGGCGCTGCCGGCATCCGCTGGACACTCGATCCGCCGGCCGGCAGCGGAGTCGCACGCTTCGATCCGGCGACCCTTGGCGATGGTCCCCTGCGCACGCTCGACCAGGTCCGGCTTTCATCGGTGTTCCGGCTCACACCGCCGGGAGCGACGGCGGACACCGTCCTGCTGCGGCTGAACGACGGTACGCCATGGGCCGTCCGCGGTATCCGGCCGGGAGGTGGCCGCTTCGTGCTGCTCGGTTCGCCACTGTCCGAGCAGGCGACGACGCTGCCCACCACACCGGCCCTGCTGCCGCTTCTCGACCGACTGCTCGGTCCGTGGATCGCCGCTCGATCGGCCGTGACGGAAGCCGCACCCGGCGATGAGATCGCGCTGCCGGGCGGCGCCACGTCGGTGATCGGACCGGACAGCGTCGCCGAGCCGGCCATGGCCGGGTTCCGGCTGGGCGCCGCACCGGGACTCTACCGCGTGCTCGCCGACGACAGCGTCCTCGCCATCATCGCGGTCAACTCGCCAGCACTGGAGTCCGATCTGCGCCGCGCGGACGTGCGCCGGCTGCGCGAGGCGTTTCCTGCCGTCGACATCGTGACCGCCGATCGCCCCGAGGAGTGGGGCCGCCGCATCTTCCAGCAGCGCGTTGGCCGGGAGATCTGGAGGCCGCTCGCGCTCATCGCTCTGCTTCTGCTCGTCCTCGAGGCGCTCGTCGCGGCGACCGGTGCTCGCCGCGCGGCGCTGCGGGTCCGGCACGCGCCACCTGTACCGCCGCGCACCGCCACGCCGCGCGAGACGCAAGCCGCCGGAGGCTGAGGTGATGCACCCCGCGCTGATCGAGGCGATCCGCGCGCAGCCGGCGTTCTCGAACGTCGTCTCGTTGCTGCCGGGCGCCGGTCAGCGACTGCGGCTGGGCGGCCTCACGGGCTCCGCGTCACCGCTCGTCGTTGCCGCGCTCGCACACGCCCTGCCCAACCGTGTGTGGCTCGTGCTGGCCCATTCGCCTGCCGATGCCGAGGCGTGGGTCGCCGACCTGCACATCCTGCTGGGCGAGGATGTGGCCGTGCTCTTCCCGCAACGCGAAACGCTGCCCTACGAATCGTCGCAGGAGCACGTCGAGCTGAGCGGCCTGCGTGTCGAAGCACTGGAAGCGCTGCTCACCGGCCGCGCCCGCATTCTGGTCACGACCGCGCGCGCCGTGCAGGAAGTCTCCGACCTGCCCACTGAGCTGGCCGAGCTGAGGCTCACGCTCACGGTGGGTGATGCGTTCCGACCCGCCGACCTCATGGACCGCCTCGATGACATGGGCTTCGAGCGCGTGCCGCTCGTCGAGGCTGTCGGGCAGTACGCGCTACGTGGCGGCATCCTCGATCTCTTCGGCTTCGGCGCGCCGGAGCCTGTGCGTCTCGAGTTCTGGGGCGACGAGATCGTCTCCATCCGTCACTTCGACATTCTGGATCAGCGTTCGACCGAAGGCCGTCGCCACGTCGACGTGCTGCCCGTCGGACTGCGTACCGCGACGTCCGCCGGCGAGGCTGTGCGCCGTTCGCTACTCGACGTGGTCGGCCGCGACGCGATTCTCATTGAGTCGGTCGAGGGCGCCAGCGAAACGGAGTTCGGGCGCGGCTGGGACCAGGCTGTCCACCTGCACGACGCCGAACGGCGGCGCGGCGCTGATGTCGAGCCACCCGATCAGCTCGTGCTGCCGCCCGCGCGAGTCGCCGAGCGCGTGCGCCTTTTCGGCCAGCTCGTCGTGGCCACCGAGCCGCCCTTCGATGTGCGCTTCGACACGCGGCCGGCCGAGCCCATCGAGCGCGACATGGACCGGCTCGCGGCTCTGCTGCGTGCGGGCGCCGCGCGGGCCGAACGCACGTTCATCCTGTGCGACAACGAAGGCCAGCTCGAACGACTGGAATCGCTCATCGGCGAACGCGGCTTCGTGCCGCCCGGCACGACGCTCGCCCTCGGCGCAGTGCACGCCGGCTTCGTCGTCGAAGGCGGCCCGACGCCGCTGCGTGTCCTCACCGACCACGAGATCTTCGCGCGCGCGCGAAGACTGCGACGGGCTCGCCGGTTCCGCGGCGCCGTCGCACTCGAGAGCATCGCGCAGCTGCGGCCGGGTGACTTCGTCGTCCATCTCGACCACGGCATCGGCCGCTTCCGCGGGCTCGAACATGTGCGTATCGGTGATGACGAGATCGAGGCGCTCACCATTGAATACGCAGGCGGCGAGACGCTGCGCGTGCCCGTCTACCGGCTCGACCTCGTCGAACGATGGGTGCCCGATCGCGATGATGCCCGGGCGCCCAGGCTGCACCGCATTGGCGGCCGAACGTGGAAGAACCTGCGGCGCAGGACCGAGCAGGCCATTCAGCAGATGGCGGCGGAACTGATCGAGCTGTACGCGGCGCGACAGCTCGCCGAGCGACCGCCCTATTCTCCCGATGGTCGCTGGCAGCGCGAGATGGAGTCCAGCTTCCTCTACGAGGACACGCCCGACCAGCGCCACGCGACCGCCGACGTCAAGCGCGACATGGAGTCGCGCCGGCCGATGGACCGGCTGCTCTGCGGCGATGTCGGCTACGGCAAGACGGAGATCGCCATTCGCGCCGCATTCAAGGCCGTCGTGGACGGACGCCAGGTCGCTGTCCTCGCGCCCACCACCATCCTCGTCGACCAGCACCTGCATACCTTCAACCAGCGGCTCGCAGGATACCCGGTACGCGTCGCATCACTCTCGCGCTTCCGCTCCGCCCGCGAACAGCAGGAGATCATCGCCGGCCTCGCAAGCGGCAGCGTCGACATCGTGATCGGAACCCACCGCATCCTCGAGCCGGATGTCGTCTTCCGCAATCTCGGACTCCTCGTCGTCGACGAGGAACAGCGTTTCGGCGTCAAGCAGAAGGAACGCTTCAAGCGACTGAAGAATCACGTCGACGTCCTGTCGCTCACCGCGACGCCCATTCCGCGCACCTTGCACATTTCGCTCGCCGGTCTGCGCGACCTCTCACTGCTGCGCACGCCGCCGCGCGACCGCATGCCCATCATCACGCACGTTCTGCCATGGGTCGATGAGATCATCGAGGACGCCATCCAGCGCGAGCTCGATCGCGGCGGCCAGGTCTTCTTCGTCCACAACCGCGTGCAGTCCATTGCGAGCATCGCCGAACGCGTTCGCCAGGTCGTGCCCGACACCACCGTCGGCGTGGCTCACGGACAGATGCCGAGCCACGAGTTGGAGGACGTCATGCGCCGTTTCCTCGACGGCCACATCAACGTCCTCGCTTCCACCGCCATCATCGAGAACGGGCTCGACGTACCCACCGCCAACACGCTCATCGTCGATCGCGCCGATCAGTTCGGCCTGGCTCAGCTCTACCAGATCCGCGGCCGCGTCGGCCGCTCCCATCACCGCGCCTACTGCTACCTGCTCGTCCCCGAGGACGTCGACGTCGAAGCCGAGCGCAGGCTGCGCATCCTGGAGCACTTCACCGACCTCGGTTCCGGTTATGCCATCGCGCTCAAGGACCTCGAGCTGCGCGGTGCTGGCAACATCCTGGGCGCCGAACAGTCCGGCTTCGTCCACCAGATCGGACTCGACACCTACACGCGACTCCTCGAGCAGACCATGAAGCGGCTGCGTGATGGCGATGCCGTCGAACCCGCTCCCTGCGAAGTCTCGCTCGACGGCGGCGCATGGCTGCCCGATGAGTTCGTCGCCGACGCCGCCCAGAAGCTCCACCTCTATCGCCGCCTCTCTCGCGTCGAGAGCGTCGCTCAGGTCGAGGCGCTCGCCACCGAGATCCGTGATCGGTACGGCCCGCCGCCGCCAGAAACCGAACGCCTCTTCCGATCCGCCGCACTCCGCCTCGCCGGCACCGCCGCCGGCGCAGAACGCATCCTCGTCCGCGGTGAAACCGCCCGCATCTCGTTCCGTCAGGGCGTTCAGCCGCGCCTCGCCCTGCTCCAGGATGCCATGGCCGACGGCCAGACCGAAGTCGTCGTCGCACGTCCCAACCCGCTCTCCCTGCTGCTGCGCGCCCGCGGCTCGATTCCCGTCATGGACACGGTGCTGGCTGCGCTCGCCCGCCTGTCCGATCCCCGTGCCCGTGCCGCCTGAGCCCGGCACTCATCCGCTGCGGAACAGGTGGCGCAGGAGCCTGGTACCTCTTAAACTTTAAGACTTTGCCTTTTCCTGACCCGCACTGCGGGTCGCCTGGCCCGCACGGGAGAACCCATGAAGAAAGCGTTCGTGCTCATCGTCTGTGCGTCTACGGCCCTCGTGGCGTGTGAAGGATTCGGCCAGGCGGTGTCCTCCCATTCGGATGTGGTCGCGCGTGCCGCAGGTCATGATCTGTCGGTCGAGCGGGTGACGGCGCTGATCGTGCCGCGCTCGGACATTCCGGCGCAGCGCGAGGTCGTCGACATTCTGGCCAACCTCTGGGTCGACTACATCCTGCTGGCGACGGCCGCTGCGCAGGACACAGCGCTGGGCAACGTGGATCTTGCGCGGTTCGTCGATCCGATCCGCGATCAGATCATCGTGACGAAGCTGCGCGACCAGGTGATCCAGCCGGACACGGTGATTACGGACGAAGAGCTGCGTCAGCGCTACGCGCGCGACGAAGTGGGACTCGAGGTACGGGCGCGCCACATTCTTCTGCGACTGCCGCCCGACGCTGCGCCGACGGTGCGCGACAGCGTGACGCAGCTTGCGGGGCAGCTGCGCGATCGGGCGCGGGGCGGAGAGGACTTCGCGGCGCTGGCGCGCTCATACAGTGCGGACGGCAGTGCGCAACAGGGTGGCGATCTGGGCTTCACGGCCCGTGACGGCTGGGTTGCGCCGTTCTCGGACGCGGCATTCGCGCTGGCACCGGGTGAGATCAGCGACATTGTGGAGACGCCGTTCGGTCTGCACGTGATCAAGGTCGAGGAGCGGCGCCAGCCGCCGTTCGATTCGATTGTCGACGATTTCCGGGTTCGGGCCGTGAGCCAGCGCGGCATGGAAGCGGAGTCCATGTACGTGTCGTCGCTGACGGACACGCTGCGCATTGCAGTGCAGGAGGGTGCCATCGAGAACGCGCGTGAGATTGCGCGCTCTCCGGACACGGAGCTGCGCGGTCGTGCGGGGTCGCGTCCGCTGGTACGCTACGAGGGCGGCTCGTTCGCGGCAGCGCATTTCCTGCAGGTCGCACAATCGTGGGACTCGAACCTGCGCGGCCGGTTCGTGTCGGCGCCGGACGACCAGATCGGCATGCTGCTGGAGGGCGTGACGCGCAACAAGATCCTGGTCGAGGAAGCGGAACGGCGAGGTCTCGATGTTTCGTCGGCCGAGATCGATTCGATCCGGATCGGCGTACGGATGCAGCTGCGCAACGCGGCGATGGCCGGCGGTCTCGTGAACATCCAGCCGCAGGATGGCGAGACGATGCATCAGGCGATCGAGCGCAAGGTCGGCGCCTTGATGGAAGCGATCCTGAACGGCGAAGCGAGTGCGCTGCCGCTGGGCACCATATCGTACTCGCTGCGCAACCAGTTCGGTGGTGAGATCTTCAATCGTTCGTTCGACGCCGTGGTTGCGCGCGTCGAGGCGCAGCGGCCGGCGCGCGCGACGCCACCGCAGCTGCCCGTACAGCCACCCGACACGACGTCGTCGCGCTGACGCGCACGGCTCTGCCGGCGGGCCGGAACCCGGTCCGCCGGCGGGGATACCAGACAATGGGCCGGACGCACCGGCCGACCCGTCAGCACAACCGGCAGGCTCCATGCGACACTTCGTACTTCTTGCGTTGTCGGCCACGCTGGTCGTCACGCCCCGGCCGGCGGCTGGCCAGGAGCCCGCCGTCCGCGTCGACACGCTGGTCAGCATCGCGGCCGTCGTGGGCGATAGCATCGTGACCATGGGCGAACTGCGCCAGCTGCTCGAGGTCTGGGCAGCGACGGAGGCGCAGCCCGTGCCGGAGCCGGGCACGTCTGAATACAACCGTGTGGTTCAGACCCTGCTCGAAGAGCGAATCAACGGGTTGCTCCTGTACCAGGCTGCGCTTCGGGACACGACGCTGGCGATCCCTGACGACCAGCTGCGCAGCGCCATCGATCGTCAGATCGAACAGATCATCGCGCAGAGCTTCGAGGGCAATCGCGCCGCGTTCGAGCAGGCGATCCGCGAGAACAACCTGACGGTTCAGGAGTTTCGCGACCTGCGCACGGCGCAGCTTCGCCACCAGCAGATGACCGCGCGTTACATCCAGAAGGTGGCGGCGGAGCGGAAGCCGCCGCCCATCAGTGATTCGGAGATCCGCCAGTTCTTCGAGGACCAGGCGGGTGACGGCCAGCTCATTCCGCCGAGCGTCTCGTTCGAGCAGATCGTCGTGCACGTTCAGCCGTCGGATTCCGCACTGGCCGCTGCCAGGGCGAGAGCGGACTCGATCATGGGTGTGCTGCGCGGCGGCGCGGAGTTCGGTCCGATCGCGCGCCGCCTCTCCCATGACACGGCGACCGCCATTCTGGACGGGACCGTCGGTTACTTCCGGATGGGCAATATGACCCGGGCATTCGAACTGGCGGCCTTCAGCATGGTGCGTCCGGGCGAGCTGGCCGGACCGGTGCGTACGCCGTTCGGCCTCCACATCATCCGGCTCGACCGCATTCGCGGACCGGAACGCCAGGCCAGCCACATCCTGATCCGACCGCCCATGACCGAAGCGGACAACGAGCGGGCGCGTGACCGGGTCGGGCAGATGGTCGAGGAGCTGAAGGCCGGCGCCTCGATGGACTCGCTGCGCCGCGTCTACGGCGATCCGGAAGAGGCGGAGCGGGTCGGCCCGTTGCCGCGCGACAGCCTGCCGGAGGGCTATCGTGAGGCGCTCGGGGCGGCGGAGCCGGGGACAGTCGCGGGTCCGTTCTTCATTCTGCAGAACGGTGTGATCCCGGCATTCGCGATCGTCCGGCTGACCCGCGTCGAAGATGCCCGTCAGGCCACTGTCGACGACTACCGCAAGGTGATCATTGACCGGCTCGGCGAAATCAAACTCCGCCAGGAGCTGCTGTCCGAGCTTCGTCGTTCGACGTACGTGGACGTTCGCGTGGGGCGGTCTCCGCCGAGCCGGTGACCGCAGCGCCGGCGCCTTCGCACGAAGCCGGACCTCCGGACCGGCGCTGGCTGGCCATCACGCTCGGCGATCCACGGGGCATCGGACCCGAGGTTGCCGTAGCAGCGCTGCACGCTCTGTCCACCCTGCCTGACCGCCCGAACTTCCTCCTGATCGGTCCCGCCGGCACGGGCGCCCAGTCGGCCGCCGACCGGTTCCTCGAGACCGGGACGTGGCGTCCGGACGGTGATGCCTGTCTTGCAGGCCGCGTAGCAGGCCGCGCCATCGAGGAGGCGGCCCGGCTCGCGCTGGCCGGCGAGGTCGACGCGATCGTGACGGGCCCCATCGACAAGGGTGCCCTGTTCGCTGCCGGCTACCCTTTCCCCGGGCACACCGAAATGCTGGCCGCCTTGAGTGATACCGCCGATGTGTCGATGATGATGAGCGCGGAGAGCACCGCGCTCGGCGGTCCGTTGCGCGTGGTGCTGGCCACCACGCACGTGCCCCTGGCCGAGGTGCCGCACCGGTTCACGGAAGAACTGCTGGTCCGCCAGACGCGCGTTGTCGATCGCGCGCTGCGCAGCGGCTGGTCGATCACGCGGCCGCGTATCGCGCTCTGTGCGTTCAACCCGCACGCTTCCGACGGCGGCCGGTTCGGTCACGAGGAAGCGACCGTGTACGGTCCGGCCATGGCAGCGCTGTCAGCGGAAGGAATCGATGTGCGCGGCCCGCTGCCCGCTGATACCGTGTTCCTGCGCGCTGCGCGTGGTGAGTTCGATGTCGTCGTCGCACCCTATCACGATGTAGGGATGGCGGCGTTCAAGACAGCGGCGTTCGGTCAGGGCGTGAATGTGACGCTCGGCCTGCCGTTCGTGCGCACTTCGCCGGATCACGGCACCGCGCTGGACATCGCGGGCCGGGGCATGGCGGATGCACGTTCCATGATCGAGGCGATCCTGCTCGCGCACCGTCTGGCAGGCCGGCCTCGCGAGCCTGCGTATCAGGGATGATCCGGCTGATCGACGTACACAAGGAATACGCCCGCGGCGGCCTCGCGCTGAACGGCATCTCGTTCGAGGTGAAGAAGAGCGAGTTCTGCTTTCTGACCGGCCACAGCGGCGCCGGCAAGTCCACCATCATGCGTCTGATCCACATGGCCGAGCGGCCTTCGCATGGCGAGGTCCGAGTGGCGGGCTTCCGTTCGGCGACCATCAAGCCGAAGGAGATCTCGCTGCTGCGGCGCAAGATCGGCTACGTCTTCCAGGATTTCCGGCTGCTGGCCGACCGCACCGTTGCCGCCAACATCGCGTTCGCGCTGGAAGTCACGGGCGCCCGCCCGGCGGTCATCCGGACCAAGGTTGGACGCCTGCTGGCAAAGGTCGGGCTCGCCGCGAAGTCGGAAGCGAAGCCGGCCGAGCTTTCGGGAGGTGAGCAGCAGCGCGTCGCGGTGGCACGCGCACTCGCCAACGATCCGCTCGTACTGCTCGCGGATGAGCCCACCGGCAATCTCGATGAGCGGGCCACGTGGGGCATCTTCGATCTGTTCCGCGAGATCAACGTGTCCGGCACGGCCGTCCTGTTCGCCACGCACAACCTCGACCTGGTGCGGCGCAATCCGGGCATCCGCGTGATCGAGCTGGACCACGGCGCCATGGTGTTCGATTCGGCGGCCAACGGCGGCGGGGGCTGACGATGTCCTACATCCTGCGCGAAGCGTTGCGCGCGTTCCGTCGTGCGCCGCTGCTGGCCGGCCTGTCCTCCGGCATGATCGGGCTTTCGCTGTTCCTCGTCGGGCTTTTCGGTCTGGCCGCCTACAACATCCGGCGCGTGCTCGACCGTGTCGAGTCGCGTGTCGAAGTGATCGCCTATCTCCGCGACGATGCACTGCCCGAGATGGTCACGGTCGCACAGAAGGACATTGCCGGGTACAGCGAAGTTCGCGAAGTCAACTACGTCTCGCGGGAGGCAGCCCTGCTGAAGGCGAGACGCGAGCTGCCCGAGTTCGAGTCGCTCTTCGGAACGCTGGAAGCGAATCCGCTGCCCGCTTCGATCGAAATCATGCTGAATCCGAACCAGAGCGGTGCGGCAGCCGTCGAAGCGGTCGCCGCGCGCATCCGCATGTATCCATTTATCGAGGACGTGCGCTACGGCAGTGAGTGGCTGGACAAGGTCTACGTGCTGCGCCGGGTGGCGGCTGCTGCGACACTCATCCTCGGTGCGGCGTTCGCCGTGGTCGCCGCACTCATCATCGGCGCCGCCATTCGCATGGCGATCTACGCGCGTCGCGATGAGATCGGCATCATGCGCCTGGTCGGCGCGACCGAGAGCTTCGTGCGCCGGCCCTTCCTCGTCGAAGGGCTGCTCACCGGTCTGCTCGGCGGCATTGTCGCCCTGCTCGCGACCTGGCTCGCCTTCACCATCGTGTCGCGCTCGGTCTTCCAGCTCGAATGGCTGCCCGCCCAATGGATCGGCGTCGGCCTGCTGGCCGGCGCGCTGGTCGGCGTCCTGGCCAGCGGCGCCGCCGTGCACCGTCACCTGCGCGAGGTCTGATGCACCCGTCGATGCGTGCCATCGTCATGGCAGTCCTGCTGTGCGCGCCGGGCTTCGGTCCGCTGCAGGCACAGGGCAGCACGCAGACCGGCGGCCGCCGCGATCTGCGTGAAAGCCAGCTTCGCCTCGATTCGATCCGCCAGGAACGCCAGCGGCTGCAGCGCGAGATGCAGCAGCTGCAGACGCGGGTGCGCGACGCCTCGCGTGACCTCGTCAACATCGGGCGCCAGCGTGCAGCACAGGTGAGTGCGCTGCAGGAGATGGATTTCCAGGCCGCTGTCCTGGAGACGACCGTCGAACAGACGAACGCCGAGCTGGAAGCGACGCGCAGCGCACTCGACCAGCGCGGTGCGGCACTGCGCGAACGACTGCGCGACATCTACAAGCGCGGCCCGCTCCACACCGTGAGCGTGCTGCTGAGCGCCGAGAGTTTCGGCGATCTGCTGAACCGCTACAAATATCTCAGTCTGGTCACGCGCTACGAGCGCATGGTGGTGGACGATGTCCGTCGCCTCGAAACCGAACTGCGCACGCAGGAGGAGACGCTACGCGAAGACCTGACGCAGCTCGAGACGCTGCGCGCACGCAAGGGCGGCGAGGTCGATGATCTGCAACGTCTCGAAGTGCGTACGCGCCAGGCGCTCGATCTGGTCAGGCGCGAAGAGGCGTCCACCGCGGATGAGCTGGAGAAGGCCGCCCAGGACGAGCAGCGTGTGACCGCGATCATCGACCGCATCGAGCGCGAACGCCTCGCCGAGGAGCGCAGCGGAACGGCCGCGGCGCCCGCCGCCATCTCGACCGCTGACCTCGGCAGCCTGAACTGGCCCGTCGAGGGGCGGCTGGTGTATCGTTTCGGGCCGGAGCGCAAGCCGAACGGCATCACGCTGCTCAACAACGGGATCGGCATTGCGGCCGCCGCGGGTTCAC
>Ga0302046_10001708_pt1 | contig 20574 bp, 23 predicted proteins | sample RVTome_11_FD_200261 | JGI IMG/M metagenome (GOLD analysis project Ga0302046, IMG submission 200261) | Soil microbial communities from uranium-contaminated site in the Upper Colorado River Basin, Wyoming, United States - RVT147D111 (version 2) ...
AACGGCTCCGTCATCACCGCCTGCTTCGTGATGGCGGGGATTGGCGCTTTCTACTTGCTGGTGGGAAAGCACCAGCGGTTCGGTGAGCTGTTCGTCCGCTTGGGTGTGGTAGTGGGCGTCGCGTCCACGATCCTCCAGCTCTTTCCCACGGGGGATGCTCAAGGAAGGATGGTGGCACTCCACCAGCCGGTGACGTTGGCCGCCATGGAAGGCCTGTTCACCACCGAGCGCGGTGCGCCGCTCGCCATCATCGGCCAACCCGACGTGGAGAGGATGCGGCTCGACAACCCCATCTACATCCCGAACATGTTGAGCTTTCTCACTTATCGTCGTTGGCAGGCGGAAGTCCGCGGTCTCGAAGCCTACCCTCGGGAGGACTGGCCGGACAACATCCCGCTGCTCTACTACAGCTACCACATCATGGTCGGCCTGGGGACGATCTTCATTGCCATCATGGTCCTCTCGGCCTGGCTTCTCTGGAACGGCCGGTTATTCCAAGCGCGGCCGATGCTCTGGATTTTGATGCTGAGCCTGCCCTTTCCTTACATCGCCAACACTGCCGGATGGATTACCGCCGAGGTAGGACGTCAGCCCTGGCTCATCTATGGGTTGATGCGGACCGCGGACGGCTACTCCAAGAACGTATCCGCCGGCAACGCCATGTTCACGCTGATCGGTTTCATGGGAATGTATGCCTTGCTCACGATCTTGTTCCTGTTCCTGGTCCAGCGCGAGATCGCGCATGGCCCCGAGCCCGAGGCGAAAGGCTGAGCGGCATGGAAGATCTCTGGTTCTGCCTCGTCGCCGCCATGTTCGCGCTCTACGTCGTCTTCGACGGATTCGATCTCGGCGCCGGCATCATCCACCTGTGGGTGGCGAGGACGGAAGAGGAACGCCGCCTCGTTCTTCGAACCATCGGTCCGGTATGGGACGGCAACGAGGTGTGGTTAGTCGCCGGCGGTGGCACGCTTTACTTCGCGTTCCCAGCAGTCTATGCCTCGGCCTTCAGCGGCTTCTACCTTCCACTCATGATTGTGTTATGGCTCTTGATTCTCAGAGGGATTGCGATCGAGTTTCGCAATCATCTCGAGAGCCCGATTTGGAATCCCCTCTGGGACGTCGTGTTCAGCGTCTCCAGTCTCCTCTTGGCTCTCTTCTTCGCCGCGGCACTGGGGAACGTCGTTCGCGGAGTTTCTTTGAGTGCGGAGGGTACGTTCTTCAGCCCGTTGTGGACGGATTTTCGACCAGGGCCGGAAACGGGAGTGCTCGATTGGTTCACGATTCCGGTCGGGCTGGCGGGGGTCGCCGCCCTCGCGCTACACGGCGCGCTCTGGATCGCAACGAAGACCGAAGGGCAATTGCAGCAACGCGCTCGACGCCTGGCGCGAGGGGCACTTGGGTTGGCCGGGATTCTGGCGGCGGTTGCGACGCTTCTCAGCTTCGCGGTACAGGACAGAATTCTGATCAACCTCGCGGCACGCCCTTGGGGCTATCTGTTCCCCACGATCGCGGTGAGCGGCCTCGGCGGCGTTTGGTGGTTTCTGGCCAAGGCCGAGGACGCCAAAGCGTTCCTAGCATCCAGCGCGTTCCTCATCGGAATGCTCGCCAGTGCCGCCTTCGGTATCTATCCGCACCTCTTGCCTTCGCTCTCGGACGCGACGCTCGGGCTCGGCGTCGACAACGCCGCTGCCTCGCCCTATGGACTGCGCGTCGGACTCGTTTGGTGGACGATCGGAATGGCGATGGTCGCCGCCTATTTCGTCTTCACCTACCGTCACTTCGCCGGCAAGGTCAGTCTGAAAGACCAAGGCGGCTACTGATCTCGAAACTCGAGCATACCTTTCTTCGGTGGTGAGCTCGCGCACCTTGCGCCCACGACGGTTTGTGCGGAGAATACGTCCGTGCGACGCGTGAGTCGATCCATCTCGGCGATGACCGCGGGCGCGATGTTACTCGCGGCCGCCAGCGCTCTCTCCGCGCAGCTCTTCGGTTTGAGCGAGCGACAGGAGATCGAGCTCGGACGCGAGGCTGCCGCCCAGGTCGAGAGGCAGCAACCGATCCTCGAAGACGAGCGGGTCGACAGCTACATTGACGAGCTCGGGCAGTTCTTGGTGCAATACTCGGGCCGCGCGAACATCGCCTACCAATTCAAGGTCGTCGAATCCGCCGAAATCAATGCCTTCGCTCTACCCGGAGGCTTCATCTATGTGAATCGAGGGCTCATCGAAGAAGCGAACAACGAGAGCGAGCTGATCGGGGTGATGGGTCACGAGATCGGCCACGTCGTCGAAAGACATAGCGTCGATCAGGTGAAGCGCGCCCAGCTCACCGGGCTCGGGCTCGGCGTGTTGGATCTTTTCATTGGCGGCAAGGGGACCACCGGTGAGCTCGCCAATATCGCCGGCCAGATGGTCGCCAGCGGGGCATTCATGAAATACAGCCGGGATGCCGAGCGGGAAGCGGATCGGGTCGGTGCGCGAAACGTCTACGATGCCGGGTGGGATCCGCGCGGCATGATTACATTTTTCCGGAAGCTCGCCACGTTGGGTGAGAGACACCCCAACGCCATCGAGACCTTCTTTTCGACCCATCCCAAGCCCGACGAAAGAGCAAACAACATCACCGAGCTCATCGCTTCCTTTCCCCCCGATGAGATCTTGCGCGAGGACAGCGAAAGATTTCACGAGGTAAAGATCCTGCTTCAGAGCATGCCGCCTTCTCCATCCAAATAGACGCTTCGACGGGTCCCTCGGGATTGGGTAAGTTTTTCCCACACTTGCCGGGTTCCTCCGCGACAAAAAGTGCCCGGTTGGTGACCTAGCGCACGTTCGGTATTCCGCGATCGGGGAGCTAAGGGATTGAACCCACGGCTCTTGCCCATTCACGTATTGTTAACGGGACATGGCAGGCGTTTTGCGTTAGTAGATCCATCGAGAAGCATGATGGGCGCGAAGCGGCTAATAACTTTTCTACTTTTCCTGGGTGTTTTTCCCACCACCGCAGCGGCACAATGGGACAATCCCAAATTGATCGCCGGCCAGGTCGGCTTCGGTATCGCGGCGAGCTTTTTTGGCAAGGTCTTCATCGCGCATGAAAGCCCGGGCCAGGCAATCAAGGAAGCCCTGGTCGAGGGACCGGCCTGGGGCATGGTGGCCCATACGGGTTACGCCATCACGGGATCTCATACCGAGCTCGCTCTGGTCGGCAAGACCCTGGCTCAGAAATCCGCTCTCATGGGCCATCGATCCATCCGCGGCGAGCCGGTTTTCGACAAAAGCCTTTACTCCCACTGGGCCCTCACGCACTCTTTCATCTACTTCGAGTTCAAGGGCAAACCGCGAGTCGAGATAGACGCGGTGAACGCGGGTTTCTCGGTCTATTATCTCCTGGCCGATCCCTACGAGCTGGATCTCCGTCGGACGCTTTCCGGAGGGAGTCTCGTCTTTCGAAACCACGCCCCCTCGGCCGGGCAGCGCGGCTTCTACGTCCCCGGCGTCATCTGGATCGATGCCAAACGGCTCAGAAACGACACCATCTTCGGGCACGAGCTGATCCACAGCCTGCAGGCGGAAAGAGGCGCCACGTTTGCCGACTGGCACTATGAGGGCTTCCGTTTCAACCTCCTCGCGTTCGCCAACGGTGCCCCCGCGCTCTTGGAAGGCTGGCCCGATCATCAGAAGCGTCCCCACGAGCGCGAGGCGAACCTCTACGCCGGGCGCAAATGAGCCCTCAGCCCGCGCGCCGGCCTCCGCCAAGGCTTCGGCCAGGCCTCGCCGAAGCTCGAAGAGCGAAGGCGGGCAGTCGCGAAGTCGACGGAGCGCGAAGGCCTGGGGGTGGGGCCCCAGGCCACTAAACAAAGCCGGTCCCCAATATCGGACACTCCGTCCGACTGACCTGGTTCCGGAACTCACTGTCTAGATTCAACTTGTCGTCTCCCACCCGCCCGGAACGAGGTTTGCAAGGGACACTGCAAGAGCCCCAACGAAAACGGAGGACGCCATGAAGAGACACATCAACCTCCTCGTCCTATCGATGGTTCTCGCTTGCGGACTGGCCTCGGCACCGACCTCGGCAGCCGGAGACGAAAACGTCGAGCTCGAAGGCTACGCCGAGTGGCACCGTGACGGCGAGCCGAATCTCTTCATCGTCGACGGCCAGCGCGTGCTCGTTCCCGAGTCCGTAAAATTCAAGGGCGAGGGGCATGCCTTCGACGTCGGCGTGATCCCTCTCGGCTACGAAATGCTGGTCAAGGGCGTCCGCCTCGCCGACGGGAGCATCCTGGCTCACGAGCTCCGCGCCAAGCCGAACGGCAACGCCTTCATGGAAGGCACGCTGCGCTCCGAGTTCGACCAGCTCGAAGCGCAGTTCCGACATCGCGGCCACGTCTATATGTCCGAGGAGGACTATGGAGAGCTTTGGGAGAGCGGTGAAGAGGTCGATCGCGTGCGGGCCATCACCGCGCGGCTCGCCCCCCCGTACATGCATCCGGAAGATCTCCGCGTCTACGTCATCGACAACTCGGAATGGAACGCCATGGCGGCGCCGAACGGATCCATCTACGTGTTCCGCGGGCTCCTCGAGGACATGGATGACGACGAGGTAGCCATCGTCCTCGGCCACGAGCTCGCCCACGTCAGCCACGAGCATTCGCGCCGGCATTTCAAGCGGAACCTCATTTTCTCCGCGATCTCGACCGGTGCCTTCGTGGCCGCCGATCAGATAGACAACGACGCCGCGCGCATCGCGGTGAAGGGCGCCACCGTGGCCGGGACGCTTGCTTGGACGAACGGCTATGGAAGATCGCGCGAGGACCAGGCGGACCGGGTTGGACTACGCTACGCCTACGAAGGCGGCTACGACGTCACCAAAGGGCCCGCGCTCTGGAAGCGTTTCGAGAAGAAGTATGGCGGGCTGCCCAAGGCGGTGAACTTCTTCCTCGGCAACCATTCGGTCGCGGCGGATCGTGCGGCCAATCTGGAGAAGGAGCTGGCGAGAAACTACTCGGCCGACTAAGGCGCGAGGAGCTCGCTACTGCACGTAGCCCAGCGACTCGAGAGTCCTCTCGAGCTCCTCGTCCACCTCGACCTGGATCGTGCTCGGGGCCTCGACCGGCTCTCGGGTCTTGAACTCCTCGAGCGCCGCGATGAGCCGGGCGGGAACCTGACTCGGATCGCGAGAATAAAGGTTTCGTTTCTCGATCGGATCGGAACGGTGGTCGTAGGCCTCTAAGCTGGCATCCGGCCTCTCGATCACCTTCCAGTGTCGCCAGATCGCGCCCCAGTAGGGATTGGGATTGTAGCGGGGCAGTCGGTGCGCAAAGAGCGTGCGCCTTCTCAATTGATCGGTGAGTGCTTCGCTCGCCTCATCGTTCCTCAATATCGGTGCCAGCGATACGCCTTCTGCGGATACGACGGGTTCCCCCGATACGAGATCGACGAGCGTGGGTAGAACGTCGATCAGGCTCACGTTGGAATCGACGCGTTTCGGATCGAGCCCCATGGGGGGGGAATGAAACATCATCATCACGCGATTGAGCTCTACGTAGAGCGACGTGAAATGAGTCAGCCCGCCGTGGTCACGGAACTCCTCGCCATGATCGGAAAGGAGCACCAAGATCGTATCCTCGGCCAGATTCAGTGTCTCGTAGACTTCCCGGATGTGCTCATCCACGTAGCCGATCTCGCTGAGATATCGAGCCCGACGGTCCTCCAACCAGTCCTGCTGCTCCTCGTAGTAGGGCTCATGCGCCTCGTAGGGCCCGTGCACGTCGTTCAAATGAAGGTAAAGAAAGAAGGGACTCGATTGCTGGAGGCGGCCCTTCCATGCCTTCACTTGCTCGACGAAGTCATCCGCCGTAGCTTTCAAATCCCGCCGGAACTCGTCGAACCCGCGACTGAAGCCCATTTCATCCCAGATAATGGGATTCGACGCCATCCCAAACGTCGCGTAGCCCAAGGCCCTGAATCGCTCGGGTAGTGTGACGACCCCGGCGGGTAACCGATTGAGCGCGATCGTCTCTTCTCCCTGCTTCGCGAGCCTGTTGTTGCGCTTGCGGCGCATCATGAATCCCTCGACGACCCCGTGCTGGTTGGGATAGAGGGAAGTGAATAGGGACGACGTGCTGGGCGCGGTCCACGAAGAGGTGGAAAAGGCGCGGTCGAACACGACCGCCCTCTCCGCTAGGTCCGCCAGGAAGGGCGCCGTCTCCTTCGGATAACCGTAGACGCCGAGATAGTTGGCGCGCAGCGTATCGGTAAGGATGACGACGACATTCGGCGGGCGCTCCTGCGACTGGCACGCAACGGTCGATCCGATGAGAGCCGCCAGAGCAAAGCAGGCAGCGAGAAGCGTATATCGTGTCAGCACCGGGCCATTATATCCTCCCCGGCGACCCGTACGCCCCATCCCCGCGTCCTCGACGGCCCTCGGTGATCGCTAACTCCATGCTCCCGTGTGCACGACCTGATGTAGGATGACCGTCTTGTGAACGTGCACGAGTAGCAGCAAGCCGTAGAGAGCCCAAAACGGCGCGCGCATCCACCACGCGACGCCTTCTCGAGCCCGAGCGGCCGAGTAAGCGGCGAATCCGAGCAAAACGAGAAAAGGGTAGACGGGGTAGACGAATCGCGTGTAGATGGGATCGTTGTTCCCCACGGTCCATAGCGCGATGAGGACGACTACGTACCCCACCGCGAGCCCGCCGGCGATCTTCCGCCAATCATGCCGCCCTCCATCGAAGAGTCGCCGGAATAGCCCCCGGTTGACTAGCACGATGGCGAGAGTCGTGCCGGCGAAGGCGTATTGAGTCCAGTCCGGCCGATAGGCGTGATTTATCGTCGCGTGATCGGCATTCTGAAAAATCGAGAAAAAGTCCACGAGCGCGGTCTTCATCGTGAGCCAGAGGTTCGATCCGAAAGACGTGAGCTCCCCGAGCTCGGCGGAAGGGGCTCGAGGCTCGAAGCGGTCGATGCCGGTCAGGTAGCCCGTCCGACGATATTGGTAACCCATCCAGAGACCAACCGGGAGCACGGAGATCAGGCAGAAAGCGCAGGCATGCAGGATCCGCCTCCTGCCGGCGGATGGGTCGGCAAGCAGGACGTGCGCCGCACCGATGGGAACCAGCCAGAAGAGGCCGATGTATTTCGTGAGGCAGGCTGCGGCGCAGCCTAGGGAAAGCGCTGCAAGAGTGGGGATGGAAGGCCGCTCGAGATAACCCAACAAGGCGGAAAAGACCAGGAGGCTGAGAGGCACGAAAAGAATCTCGGGCACGTACTGATACATGTTGCTGTAGTTGAACGAGGCGAGCGAGAAAAGCAGGAGCGGCCACCACCAGTGAATGTCGGGGAGGCGTCGTCTCACGAACCAGAGCATCCACGCCAGGGTCACGTAGAACAGCAGCTGGTTCACGCGCCGAAGGGGGATTCCCACATCCCCCGCCATCCGGAGTGCCATCGGGTAGAGGGGCGTCCAGGTGTTGCGATAGCGCTCCAGAGCCTCGTCCAGACTCTCGCGATTCACGAAGCGTCGATTCGCCTGACTCTGGGGTGAAAGGATCGTGGTCTCCTTCAGAACGTTGCTCGAATAGAGCCAGTTCGTGAGCCCGGCGAGAAGAACCACGAGAAGCACGGTGACGAGCGGACTGCGGGCTACCCAGCCGTGCATCACCTGGCTCAGTTGATATCGGTCTCCGGTCCAGGTTGCTCGCTCGCAATCCCAAACCGGAAAGAGAGCTCCACCATCAACCGTTCGACCGCGTTCATGCCCGCCCGTTGGGCGAGCACCGCTCGAGCGAGAGCCGGCTCGTCGGTGATGAGGCTGTCGGCTCCCCGATTTATCGTCTTCCACATTTCGACGGGATCGTTTACCGTCCAGACGAAGACCTTCTTCCCGCGTCGGTGCGCCCTTCGAATGAAGCCCGACGTTGCCAACCCCGCGTGAACGGCGAGAAAATCCGCGTCCACTCGCGTCAGATCTCCCATGGCCTTCGCTGTCAAGAGGCCAATCGTCCAATCGGGTCGAAGCTCGCGGATCTTCTGAATCCCTTCGTACTTCAGTGACATCACGACGATTTCAGATTCCATGCCCGCGGCCTCGACGATCTCGACCACGCGCTCCTCGAGACGCTGCTCGAACCCGTAGTACTTCAGCTCGATGTCGACGTGAGCCCTTCCCTTGCAAGCTCGAGCACCTGTTCGAGCTTGGGGACGCGCTCGCCGCCGAACTCTGGCGCAAACCAGCTTCCTATGTCGACGGCCTGAAGCGCCTGATAAGTACTGCTGTGAACCGCGAGGTTGGTACCGCCGACTTTCATCAGGTCTCGATCGTGAATGACCACGACCTCACCATCGGCAGTCTCCTGAACGTCGATCTCGACGAAGTCGGTACCGTCGGCGATGGCTCGCTCCACAGCCGCCAGCGTGTTCTCGGGCGCCGCCCCGGCGGCACCGCGGTGTGCCGTGACTAAGACGCCTCGATCCTGGCGCAGGACATCCACGAGGGCTTGCCCCACAAAACCCGCTATGGCGGCCAGCACGATCAGAGCAACCGGTAGCGCCTTCTTTGGAACACGCCAGTTCCTTTCAACCGCGTTAGAGACCGACGCCCAGCGGTCGCCTGTTCGCCGGGCGCTCCCGCCGTCGAGCTCGTCGAATAGGCGAACGACGAGCAAGGCGAACGCCACGGCGGAGATGAGCGAGACGATCAAGTTCACCGCGGCCCACAGGATGAGAAACCCGCCCGCCGCCAAGACGAGAAGCGATACCGAGACGCTGAGTGCAGAGAGAACCAAACGTCCGACCAAGCTCACGACGCCCAGCACCAAACCGGACAGGACGATCGTCCCGAGAATCCAGCCGACGAGCATCACGCCGACCGTCAACCGACTGCCACGCACTCGCTCCCTGCTGAGAGACAACGCCTGCCTGGCGGAAGCGCCTTCGAAAAGAAGGATCGGTAGCGCCAGTGCCCAGCCAGTGAGCACTCGCAGAAGCAACATCGCCAAGACGAGCCCGATCACGCCGATCACCGGAGCGGCGATCCAGAAAGCCGGCGGTGTCTCCGACAGGTAGTAGTTGATATCGAACTCCGTAAGAAGCGCGCGATAGACCAGTCCGCCGGCGACAAGAAAGGGCGCCGAGAGCAAGAGAACTGTTCCCGCCACCCACATAGCGAGCTTCACGACCCGGCCGGCGTGACGGGCACCGTAGACGAGCGCGTCCCAAAGGCGGACGCGCTTTCCCTCCACGGCACCCAGGCCGATCGTCATCAGGCACGCCTGCTCCAAAGCGACAATCGATAGACTCAGCGCGGACAAAGCAATGAGCGCCAGCACACCCAGGGGACTCAGGAAAAAGAAGAGAATGTCGGTGTCGGCCAGGGCGGGGGCGCCCGACGAGAACACGATGATCCGGAGGGCGAGTCCGGCAAGCGGGGTCAGTATCGCAAAGGCAAGGATCTTGTAGAGCACGTCGGTAGCCAGGAGAGCGCGCCAGGTTTCCCGGAAGTCGTGAAGCGCCCCGGCAACCACGTCTATCAGAGCCGTTCGAGCCGCCATGACGGGCGCCTATGTGAACGTTTCCACGAGCTCCAGCTCGTCCGGCTCGAAATCCGCGAGCCAAACCGTATGGCCGTCGGGATCGCTCTTCTCGACCATAAGGGGCGCCCGCGGATCCTCCCGATCGTACTCGTGCACGATCGTTCCCAAGTCGCCCACTTGGGGAGGACGGCGCACCCCCACCGTGCCGTCGTGATACCGATTCGCCTTCAGAAGCCTGACGATACGAACCGCGTCATACAATTTCAGCGCCACACCTCACGGCGCCTGTGAGGACGCGCCACCAAGATTCACGACGGCACCTGGGGGCCGAAACGCTTGACCGCCCTGGCCCGGGCCTTCACGGCTTCCTCTTCACGATTGCGCGACGGGGCGGTCGTGGTGAGCGAGGCGAGAAAACCGGTCGCGACTCGCGACAGATCTTCGACCGCACGCTCGAAGGCGTCTTCGTTGGCCTTGGAGGGCTTGGTGAACCCGGCCAACTTGCGGGCGAACTGGAGACACGCCGCGCGAATCTCTTCCTCCGTGGCGGGAGGCTCGAAGTTGAACAACGTCTTGATGTTTCTGCACATAACTATCTCCCCAAGCGATACTTGCGCTCGAGCTCCAGAAGCCTGGTGACGAGCTCCGAGTGGCCCTGCACGTGGAAAATATAGCGTGGAACATCCTTTCCGGAAGTCCGCGCCATGAAGGGCTCCCCCCAGAAGCTCAGAAGTGCCTCGGTCGTTCCCTCCGGTGTGACCTCGGAGATGACCGCCGAGACATTCTCTTGAATGCTCCCCCATCTCGGTTCCTGGACCTTTTGCATGCCGGTGCAAGCCGAGATCTTGGGCGCGACTTCCTTCTCCCAGAGCGGGCGCTGATTCTCATCCAGCACGAACTGAATCGTCCGCACCTTCGGGTTCTCGATCGCTGGCTTGAGCAGCGTGTCAAACAGCGCCTGCGGTTTGAACATCAGCAGGCACACATGAAACCAGATCATGTCGCCTCGCGCTCGGCGGGCGAACTCCTCGCTGACGGCTCGCAGTCGCCCTGGCCCAACCAGCACGGCGTCGGGCGGGTGCAAGCTTTGTGAAAGGTGAGCCAGATTACCGCGGTTCTCCTCGACGGCCGTCTCGATGCGCTCGAGGACCCTTTCCTTGCGCAGATCGCGCGCGAACAAGACGGCCATGAGCACCACGGCAATCACGAGCAGTACGTTCGGCTCCACGATGTGAAGAAAGTGCAGCACGATGGCCGCGACCGCAGCGATGATCCCCGCGATGGCTTCCCACTCGAAGCGCAAGTAACGTTTCACGGCGTCGTCCCTCTGCCGGTTGCGTCGTGTGTCCGGCGTGTCCCCTCCACGTCTGATGCCCCGCACGATACCAGCTTTAGGCAGGAAGTGCCTATCGATTCAGACGAGCCGGCGGCCCTCGAAAACGATGAAGTATCCGTGGATGAGCATCGGTAGCGCGCCCACCGCCGCCGCGGCCATCGCGTTTGCGAAGCGGAGTTGGAAGCGGTCCAGGGACAGCGCCAAGAACCACAGGAAGAAAGGAAGATACAGGAGGAGAGACGTGATGACGCCCGGTGCGTAACGGCCGAGCGCTAGAGTCGCGCCGATGTGGAGCATCGAGTTTCCAAGCATCAGGAAACCGAGCCACGCGATTGCCAGGAGCGCCGCCGCCTTCTCCCGGGAGCTCGCCAAGACGATCGCGACGGAGAGTGTGATGAGAAAGCCGGCGGCGTTGACCCAGGCGAAGAGTTGGAACGTGATTCCGTCCGCCACCAGGCCGTTGAACCAGGCAACGAACCCCGGCGCTTCTTCCGCCACATGCAAGAGCAAGAGGACGGGAGCGAGCAGGACGACTCGACACGGATCCGCGCGCACAGTCAGGATCGAATCATGGCTTTCGTTTTTTCCGGCACGGTCGGCACCGTTACTGGTCTCCCTTGGACTCCGTTACCCGTTCTTCGGTGGGCTCTTGGGTAGACTCGCGCATGATGATGGTTTCACATCTCTTTCCCGCGTTGCCGAGGGGAGGACGGACGTCTATATTGTCTCCATGGGTCGCCTGCGTGATGGCGCGATCGAGGTGTTCCTGCTTGCCGTGATCGCCGCCGGCTCGTATTCCTGTAGCGATGGCGGGCCCACTCAACCGCGTCTGGCCGGCTGCCCCACGAGCTATCCGCCACAGGATCCTCGCCTTACGTGTTACCCTACCCGGTTGGCACCACCTTCGTCATAGGTCAAGGCAACTGCGGCCCAGGATCGCACGCCGCCAGCACGGTTGTCCAATACGCCTACGACTTTCCGATGCCCATCGGCACGACCATCATCGCCAGTCGAGGCGGCACAGTGCTCCTCGTCGAAGAGCGCTACGAGGACGGCAGGAGGCGGTTGGGCGAGGAGAACTTCGTCAATATTCGGCGCGCCGACAGATCGATAGCCGCCTACGTGCACCTGACACGAGGCGGCGCTTTGGTCGGCGTGGGAGACCGCGTGAAGCAGGGCCCAGCGATCGGGCTCAGCGGCGATACCGGCTCGAGCACCGAACCCCACCTTCACTTCCACGTTCAATCGTGCGAGGGCTGCCGGACAGAGCCCGTCACCTTCCGGAATGCGAGACCCCATCCGGGAGGCATCGAGCAGGGACAGCTCTACGCAGCGGAGCCCATCGAATCGAGTTAGTTCTGCTGGCGGCCGAACCTTGCTTCAACGATCCGAAAGCCTTCTTCGGTGACTCCGACTCGGTTAATTGTCCAACCCCCAAGGCATCCTGGTAGCTCCTCGTCACGATAAGCGACATGCATGCAGTTCTTGGTCGGATTACTCTCGGGAATGCGAGCCACATCTTGGTCACTCGTATACGGATTGAGCACGAAGAAGCCTGGGCTACCCGGTCTGACCACTCGATTCGCGTTTTGAATCACCTTGCGAAGGTCTTCCCGGCTTATGTTGTCCAGCAATAGCGCCACCAGAATCCCGTCAAAGACCATCGGCCGGAACGGCAGAGCGAGCGCGCTCGCCGCGACGAACCGGGCACGAGCCCCCGTCCTCTTCGCCCATTCTGATGCTGCCCGCACTCCCCCCAGAGCGTAGTCGACACCAACGACTTCCAGACCATCTGCCAGCATCATCGTCCATCTGCCGAATCCACAACCCAGATCGAGTAACCTCCGCACTGGATTGACCGTGAAGAAGTCGCGGCACTGCACCATCGCGTCCGAGGGCGGCGCCTCGTACCAGTCAGATGGAATCTCGTGAAAAATGTCTTCCCAGATCGCCCGATCACGCTCGAGATAGTCATCCCTCACCGGCCGATGGTCCCCGTCGAAACGTCAACTCGATGGCAGCTCGACCGAGTTCGCGAGCCACAGTCGCCACCCGCCGTCTGTCCGCCGGAAGACGTCGGTAAAGGCACCGACCGAAAGGAAACTCGTCCCATCCGGCAAATGACCCCTCGCGCGCTGGATACCGGCCGCGACACCGACCTCGCCGCGGCACTCCACTCGGAGGGAGTCGAAGCCAATTTCATCAATCGTATACGCGCCTTCTATGATGGCCCTCACGAACTCTTCCTTGGTTTGGCGCTGATTGTCGGACGACAAATGAGCGAAGCCGTCATCGAGAATCGAGCCCAGCTCCACGGCATTCTTGCGCCCGATGGCCTCGACAACCTCATGACTTAGTCGCTCAAGCTCTTTCGCCCCATCGACATTCACGTCGACACGCTCCTCCGTCACTTCTTGTTCAGTTGCAAAGGGTGCTCCCGTCATTCCTCGAGCGGTTTGAGAGCCGTCATCATCACAGCCTTGACGCCATAGGCCTCCGCCGAGTTCTGGGTCGATTGCTTCCGAAATCGGAACCCGGGCACGACGGCCGAGCGGACGCGTGTGAAACCTGCCTTCTCGAGCAGCGCGAACATCTCTCCTTCCAGGAGAGCCCCGCCGATTCAACTGGCCCAGAGCTTCGGGTCGTTGACGATGGACTGAGAGAGCTTCTTCGCGCTCACGATGTCGGTGATGGAGATGCGGCCACCCGGCTTCAGCACGCGGAACATCTCCTCCACGACTCGCTTTTTCCGGAAGGACAGGTTAATCACACCGTTCGAGATCACGACGTCCACCGAAGCATCACCGAGCGGAATATCCTCCATCCGGCCTTCATGGCATTCCATAGTCGACCCGGTCGCTGCGGCGTGAGCTTGAGCCTTCAAACACATAGACGGGTTCAGATCGACACCAATGACTCTTCCCGTTGGCCTCACCATCCACCCCGCAATGATCGCGTCGAGACCCGCGCCGCTTCCTAGATCGAGCACCGTTTCACCAGGTTTCAGATCGGCCCGCTCGTGGGGGTTTCCGACTCCCGCGAACGAGGCGACGGCCCCGGGGGGCGCGCGATCCAGCCACTCCGATTCGTATCCGAACATCTCCGCAGCTTCTCGGCCATGGAAGAAATGGAATTCACCTTCCGGGTTGTCTGCAACCTCCTGATACATGCGAAGGATCTCGTCCTTCAGGACCCCCTCTAACGAAGCCTGGCTTTCAAACGTATTCGTCACGTTCTCACCTCCTGCTCATACCTCGGTTCTGCCAACGGCGCGCCCGCTACTTGCGTTCTGCGACGTAGAACTCACGTTCGACCTTGCCGCACCGCTTCATCGCCGCTTTGAACCGCTCGTCCTGGAACCAGCCCATGGCACGTTCCACGTCTTCGATGTAGAAGGTAACCAACGCGACGTCTCGATCCTTGACGTCACGGTAGAGCGGCCCCTCGGTGATGCCGTACTCGCGCCGGGCCTCCTCCCCGGCGTTGTGCGCCGCGAGCCAGGCATCGTAGTTCTCCGGCATGATGCGAATCATAATGACCTTGTTCACGATTCCCCCCGGACGATTCACGTTTTCGCTGCGGGCCTCGTATCGGCACGAAAGTACCACACCCATCCAATAAACAAGACCTGCAAGGGCACGCGAAACCAAAGGTACGCGGGACCGTGCTCGCCCACGCCCACGCGGTTGAGCGCCCCGTAGACATTCGCCGGCAACACGGCGACGAAAAACGCGATGAGACACCAGCTCGTGAGACGACTGGTCGCGGGAATCAGCAAACCTACGGCCGCCATGAGCTCTAGGACTCCGGTCGCATAGATGATCTCGTGGCGCATGGGTACTGCTGGCGGGAGCATCGCCGCGAGCTCCTCCGTCATGAAGAAATGGCTCGCCCCGGTAAGCAGCAGCATCACCGACATCGCGGCTTTACCGCAAAGGCTCCACGAAAGCGCGCTCCGTGCGAAGAAGCGCCGCACAAGCAACAGCACGACGAACGTGGTCAGCAGAACAATCAGCGGCGCCATGGCCTACTTTGCCGGCTCCGGAGACCAAAGCAAAGCTCCGGCGAGTAGAAAGATCCCTAGAACGATGAAAAACGCGAAGTGAGGTCTCGGTCCTCGATACAAGAGCGCGGCGACTCCAAAGATCGTGTAGGCGGCTCCGATCAGTGCGGGTGTCCAGCGTGCTTCAGCCCGGCCCTTGCGCATCTGAGCAAAGCTCAGGAGCCCCAAGAGTCCGAACGTCGCCATCGAGATGCTGCCAAAGTGCCACCCGACTCCCAGGGCACCGAGTACCGCCGGATCCACGCGACCCCGGAGCGCCGCCTCGAGCTCCGGCCAACCGAGCAGTCCGTGGGCGAAGGAGCTGAGAAAAATGAGACTGCTGGTTACCCCCACGAGATACTCACCGACGCGCCTAGGCGTCATGCCCCGACCACCTCCCTTCACCGCTACACCATCACGCCGCGCACCGAAAACAGTCTGTCGATGAGCGCCGGATCGCCGTTCGTCTGGATGCGCTCGCGCGCCTCTTTCTCCGACAGCGCGTTGAAGAACAACCGCCAGGCCGTGTCGTCGTCACAGCGTGCGCGGGCATCAGGAGCAGGCGTCTCACCACGGAAGACGGACCAGCCATTGCCCGTCGCGACGATCGACCACGTACCACCGGCCTTTCCGGTAATCTGCAGAACGAGAGCCGCGTCCGGAACCGCCCGCACGTCCTTGAATCCGCGGCTAAAGGCCTTCATCGAGAGCTCCAAGACAGGATGGAGCCATATTCGACCGGCAAGCGGCTCGGCTCCCACGGCATCACGAATCTGCGCCTGATGGTGCCACCACTCCGTGTACTCGCGGCCGACGTCGAACCAGTTCTCCGATTCCGACTCGTCGGCCCAGGCGACCGGAAAGAACGCCGGACCACGCGGATCGAGCGACTCGAAAAGAGCCGCCACCTTCGGTCCCGTCACCTCGAGAAGCTCTATCAGCACGCCGGGGCTCATGCGCCGGGCGGCCCGGATCCAATCCGCATTCAACTCGTTCAAGAACCGCACCATGTCCTGGTGAGTCTCCAGCGGCCGATCGGCCGGAGTCGGTGGGAATCGATCGCGCTGGAAGGAAAGGCGCCTCACCTGACCGTCCAAGAGGTGCGCCGCCACGTCCCGAACGGTCCACGATCCAGCTAGGGTCGGCCTGGACCAGTCCCCGGAGGTCAAACGGTGAAGGAGCTCGATTAGGTGGCTGTGGAGACTGGAAAAGAGATGCGCCGTCGGAACGATCCCCAGAGCCTCCAGAGGTTCCAAGCTACTGTTTGAGATATTTCGTCAAGCCGCCGCCTGCGGCCTCACGGGAGATCGGGCCTTCCGCCGCGTACACGTTCCCCTCCGGATCGACGGCCACGCCTTCTCCCGCCGCGCCTTGAGGCTCATCCGTTTTGTGCGGTGGGATGAATGCCGTGACCTTGTCCTCTTTGGCGCTTCCGATCCGCACCCCAGTGCTCCAATCCGGGTGGCGCGTGGCGTTCGACTCCGAGTCGATCGCATAGAGCGTATCGTCCTCGTCGATGAACAGCCCGCTCACGCGGCCGAACTGAAGGTACGAGCCGAGGTAATTGCCGTCCTGGTCGAAGATCTGAAGGCGGTGGTTCCCACGGTCCGCGACGAACAGGCGGCCCTGAGAGTCGAACGCCAGAGCGTGCGGCGTCCGGAACTCTCCCGGTGCGGTGCCAATCTTGCCCCACTCCTTGATGAACTTCCCGTCTTTCGTGAACTTCATGATACGGCCGGTCGCGCCGGGTGGAGGATTCGCACTCTGACCGTCGTGTCCGTCCGAGACGAAAATATCACCGTTGGGAGCCGTGATCACGTCGCACGGCCCTTGGAACACATCCGGACCGTCACCGGACACGCCGGCTTTCCCCAGCCTCATCAAAACCTCACCCTGGGGACTGAATTTGATGACCTGGAGCCCCTTCGTTCCCGACTCGTTCCGCTGCGAGTCGGTGATCCAGACGTTTCCGTCGCGGTCCACGTGGATCCCGTGAGGCAGGACGAACAGGCCCGCGCCGAAGCTCGTGATCACCACGCCCGTGCGCCGATCGAACTTGAGGATCGGTGCGACGTCCGAGGTGTCGCACCCTCCGGCGAGCGCGTAGGCACCACAACGGTCGTAGGCCCAGACATGGCCGTCCGGACCCATATCGACGCCCGCCGTCGAGCCCCAACTCCTGCCGTTAGGGAGCGGCCCCCAGCCCTTGATCACCTTGGGATTGGGGTTGGGTAGAGGATTTTTGGCGGGATCGACGATGTCGCCTTGAGAGTACGCCCAGACTCCCGACAGAATGAGCGCCGCCGCGCCCATCAGGGATGAGTATCGCGAGACGCGTAACAAAGACATGATAGCCCCCTTTGAAAATACGAGAACAAAGATTCTGGTCCAGACGCTCCTCGAGAATCAACCTCTCAGGATTCGCCGCGTCGGCTTCCTGCAGTCAAGCATCGGCTCACTGCGACGCCATGGGCTCCAAGCCGTTCCTCTTGATGGCCGGGACCACGGCCGGCGACGCAAGGAACACGATGAGCGCTTTCGCCGCATCGGGCTCCTTGGCACCGACTGCCAGCCCTGCCGAGAACACGGTGACTCTCTGAACCTCGGGCGGCAGCGGGCCGACGTAGTCGATGCCGGAAATGGGCAGAAGTTCACTGATCTGCTGGAAGCCAATCTCGGCTTCTCCCCGAGCGACCACGCTGCCCACTCGTTCACTCTCGATTCTCTTGCACTTGTCCCGGATCTCCTCCGCGATTCCCAGTCGCGGAAATAGCTCGGTGGAGAGGTACGTGCCGCTCGTGCTCGCGGAATAAGCGATCGACCGAGCTTGGAGGAGAGCGCGCTTGAGCGCTTCTACAGTGCCGATATCCGGCTTCGGTGCTCCCTCGCGCACCGCCATGCCGATTTTGGATTGCACGAGGTCAACTCGGCTGCTGGCGACGACCTTCCCTGCCTCGATCAGCAGCTCGAGCGCGGAGCTTGCCAGGATCACCACGTCCACGGGTTCGCCGCGCTGAAGCCGACTCGGAATAGAGTCCAGCGCGCCGCCCGTCGAAGCCCCAAATGCGGTCACCACCTTGTTCCCGGTCAACCGCTGGAACTCCGGGATGACCTCGAGATAAAGCGCCGTGAATCCGCCGGAAGTCATAACCCTGATTTCCTCGCCGCGGGCCGGCCCCGTCAGGAGCAGAAGACTCCCGACAACGAACGCTGCCATTAGGAAAGCACGTCGATTCGTTCTCATGACGTCCCTTTATACACTTTCTCGATCACGTATACACTTTCTCGATCACGCCGTGCTGCCCTTCCGCTCTCGGGAATACAGATATGCCGGAAAGGCGCAAGAAAGGCCAATGATCAAATTGAGCACGATGAAAAGGATCGGACTCGGCCCCTTCTCCCGACTCCTCTGCTGGAACATGAATACCCAGAATATGAACGACGTGAGGAGCAGATCCGTCGTGAAACCACCGGCGGCGGAATTCACAAAAAGCGCCGACACGAATCCGGTGAGGCTCACGCCCTCGCTCGCGAAGTACCGCAGAAAAAAGATGTATGGCAGCACTCCGCCCACGATCGCGAACATTTGATAGAGCGTCTTCATCTCGTTCCTCCCTCTCGACCAACCACCGAGTCGTCGAGCATTGTGGACCGAGCGACCTCGACGGGACAATCTCGAGCAGACCACTCGGAGCACGGTCGACCGCTCGCCAGAGCAAATCGTCGGCAAAAGTGAGCCGCGTCACACCCAACCACGCCGAGCCGGACTAAGCTCGGCGCCAAGCCCTGACCCCAAGGGTGAGCGCGCCGAGTCTCGTCATGAAAAGGGCCTAGCTCTATCGCCATACGGTTCGCGAGGTCTTCCCCGAGACGGGCGCTCTCACAGGTGGAGATTCGACCATGCCGACCGGGCAGCCAGCGACCGAGCGCCTCGCCTTTCATTTCGATCTGACGCTCACCGCCCCCCCGCGAGACTATGTGGTCGAGACCGGCCTCGGCCGCTATCCCTTGACCGCGCACACCCCGCAATCGCGCGCTCACCATCGATCGAGGAACCGCGCTCTCGTTCTATTGTCCTCCAATGAATTGGATCGATTGACGCATTTCTCGGAGGACGTGGACGTCCCGGCGGATGTGGCACGGGTGATTCGCGTGGTCGCGGCCGAAGACGAAGACGGAGCGAATATACCCCGCCTCGCTCTGATGACCATCTACATTCCGCGAGATGCGAGACACCGCTACTTGGAGTCGAGGCTCGAGAAGGAAGGGCTCGTTTTTCCCCCGAAACTTTCTGCCTACGGCGTGGATACCGGCCCACGAAGTGATGACGCGGCAGCCATCTGGGCCGATGCGGACCTCATGATCACTCCCTGGGACGCGGCGATATCCGTGGTCTTCCATCACCCGGAGCTCGCCACGCGCGACGCGGACTCGGCCGCCGCGGTGATGGGGCACATCGAAAGCCCGGACAACGTATCCGTCATGCGCGAGCTAGCAACCGTCATCAGCCGGCAGGGCGAAGCGACGAAAGACGGGGGCTGGGCTCGCATCGAGCCTTCCGTAGACAAGGACGGCAACGCCCTTCTCTGGGGTCAATCACGGGGTCGTCACAAGGAAGGTGACCCGGTCTACCGCTACAAGATCTCGACCGAGACCTTGGACGCGGCGGCTCCCGCCCTCAAGACTCCTCTCAGGACGTCTCAGGAGGATCCGGCACTCCGCGACAGGAAGTGGTCGGTGAGCCAAAGTCGGACCGGAGTGCGCCGGGACACCGTCATGGCCGAGGCTCTGTCGAGACACCTTGCTGGGGATGACAGTCCTCAATACCGCTACGTCCTCGACAACCTGACCGAGGGGCACGGGCTTTCGATCCACGGCAATACGATTCGATACCAAGAAAGCTCCGATCCCGATTCCGGGGGGCGACTCAGCCTCGAAGTCACCAACACGTACCTGCGTACCCTGGGGGCGTCGGTCAGTCTTCTCGACGTGACATCCCAGCCGGTCGTCGAAAAGAAGTTCGTGGATTTCGTCGTCGCCGGGAACGACATCATGGGCATTCCGGTGCCAAAGGTCCCCACTACACTCACGTTCGACTGGCCCAAAGAAGCCGCGTCGGCTCGGTTGTTCCACGGAGGCTTGGGGACCAGTAACTGGGACGCCCAGCTCGACTGGGCGGGAGTCGCCGTCACCGGGATCTACCAGTACGTCGTCCCCACGGTCGTTCTCTACGCGGGCGCCCGTATCGAAAACACCGGGTGGTACAAGGATCTGCTCGAGGATTCCAAGACGACCGCGAAAATCGTGACGTATTGCGTGGATCTTCTCGGCATGGCGGCGACCTCGGGAGTCGGCTCGTTTCACGTCAAGAACATGCTGTGGAAGTTGGGCGACGCCGCCGCCGGCTTCATCGCCGGCAAGGTCGCCGAGAAGGTGACGCTCTGGCTCATCCGCGAGGTCGGAACCGACGCCCTCGTACAATCCGTGCCCTGCGTGGGCTGGGCGGCCTCGGTGGCGAACCGTGTCGACACGCTGGCCGATCTGACGGCGACGACGGTCGCGGTGATGAGCTCTCCGGCCACATATGAGGTTCGAATCGCCCGCCGCATGGCTCTCGAGGTGACCGTCCGCCCCGATCCGATTCACGCGCGCGAGGGCCAG
>Ga0302046_10001709_pt1 | contig 20561 bp, 18 predicted proteins | sample RVTome_11_FD_200261 | JGI IMG/M metagenome (GOLD analysis project Ga0302046, IMG submission 200261) | Soil microbial communities from uranium-contaminated site in the Upper Colorado River Basin, Wyoming, United States - RVT147D111 (version 2) ...
CGATCACGCCGAGGCCGACGCCGCCGATGCGGGAGGCCGTCCAGGTGAAGTAGCGGTCCACGAAGGCGCCGTCGAGCCCGATGGCCTCGAAGATCTGAGCGCCCCGGTAGGAGTGGATCGTCGAGATGCCCATCTTGGAGATGACCTTGAGGATCCCCTTGTTGAGCGCCTTGATGTAGTTCTTGACCGCCGTCGTGTGATCGAGCCCGGGGAGGAGCCCCTGGCGGATCATATCGTCGAGCGTTTCGAAGGCCAGGTACGGGTTCACCGCTCCCGCGCCATAGCCCAGCAGGAGGGCCACGTGGTGTACCTCGCGCGGCTCCCCCGTCTCGATGATGAGCCCCGCGCGGACGCGGCTGCCCTCGCGGATGAGGTGGTGATGGACGCCGGAGGTGGCGAGGAGCGCGGGGATCGGGGCATGGTCCTTGTCCACGCCGCGGTCCGACAGGATCAGGTAGGTGTAGCCCTGGGCCACCGCCTCGCTCGCCTTCCGGCACACCTCTTCCATGGCGCGGGCCAGCCCCGTCCCGCCCTCGGCCACCGGGAAGAGCATGGGCACGGTCGTCGCCTTGAATCCGGGCAGGTCCACGTGGCGGATGCGTGCCAGCTCCTGGTTGCTGAGGATCGGGGTCTTGAGCTTGATCTGGCGGCAGGCTTCCGGCGTGGGCTCCAGCAGGTTACCCTCGGGGCCGATGCTGGTGGCGATCTGGGTGACCAGCTCCTCGCGGATGCCGTCCAGCGGCGGGTTCGTCACCTGGGCGAAGAGCTGCTTGAAGTAGTCGTAGAGGAGCCGCGGCCGGTTGGAGAGCACCGCCAGCGCCGTGTCCGTCCCCATGGAGCCCACCGGCTCCTCGCCCGCCGCCGCCATCGGGCCCAGCAGGATGCGCAGGTCCTCGTGGGTGTAGCCGAAGGCCTGCTGCCGCTGGAGCACCGTTTCGTGGTCCGGCTCCGGCACATGCGCCTCGGGCAGACTCTCGAGGGGCCGGAGATAGGTCTTGAGCCACTCGCCGTAGGGGTGTTGGGTGGCGAAGGCGTGCTTGAGCTCGGCGTCGTCGATGATGCGCCCCTGGGCGGTGTCCACCAGGAAGATCCGGCCCGGGTGCAGCCGTTCCTTGAGGAGCACCCGCTCGGGCGGGATGTCCAGCACGCCCACCTCGGAGGCCATGATGACCAGGCCGTCCTTGGTGACGTAGTAGCGGGACGGGCGCAGGCCGTTGCGGTCGAGCACCGCTCCGATCACGGTGCCGTCGGTGAAGGCGATGGAGGCGGGGCCATCCCACGGCTCCATCAGGCACCCATGGTACTCGTAGAAGGCCTTGCGCTCCTCGGTCATGGACTCGTGCCCGCTCCAGGCCTCCGGAATCATCATGAGCACGGCCAGCGGGAGCGGCCGGCCGGCCATCACCAGGAACTCGAGCACGTTGTCGAAGACGGCCGAGTCGCTGCCGCCCTCGATCACGATGGGGAAGATCTTCCCGAGGTCCTCGCCCAGCAGGGCCGAGCGGCAGATCGCCTGGCGGGCGTGCATCCAGTTGATGTTGCCGCGAAGCGTGTTGATCTCGCCGTTATGGGCGATGTAGCGGTACGGGTGCGCCAGGGGCCAGGAGGGGAAGGTGTTGGTCGAGAAGCGCTGGTGGACGAGGGCGAGGGCCGACTCCACCGCGGGGTTCGTCACGTCGGGGAACATGGTCTCGATCTGGTCGGCGGAGAGCATCCCCTTGTAGATGAGGGTGTTCGCCGAGAGGCTCGGCATGTAGAAATATCTCCGCTCCGGGATCTCGCTCCTCCGGATCAGGTGCTCGATTCGCTTCCGGATCACGTAGAGCTTCCGCTCGAAGGCCGCGCGGTCCGGCACGCCCGGCGCCCGCCCGATGAAGACCTGCCTGAACGCCGGCTCCACGGAGCGGGCGGAAGGGCCAACCGGCGAGTCCTCGGTGGGGACATCGCGCCAGCCGAGCATCGTCTGGCCCTCCTCGCGGACGACCTCCTCGAGCAGGGCCCGGCACCGCGCGGCCTGGGCGGGGTCCCGCGGCAGGAATACCAGCCCCGCGCCGTACTGGCCCGGGGCGGGAAGGGCGATGCCGAGGGCGGCGCACTCGCGGCCGAGGAAGGCATGCGGCATCTGGATGAGGATGCCCGCGCCGTCGCCCGTGTTGACCTCGCAGCCGCAGGCGCCGCGATGGAGCAGGTTCTTCAGCACCTGGAGGGCCTGACTGACGATCGCGTGGGACTTGCGCCCCTTGATATCCACGACGAAGCCCACGCCGCAGGCATCGTGCTCGTGGCGAGGATCGTAGAGGCCCTGCGCGGGCGGAAGCCCGGCCGGCATCGTCGGCTCCGTCATCGCCGTCCCCTCGCTGGTGTCATGGGCGCTGCGCCTGATTCCGCCGGGTCCTTGTGAACCCGGCGAACGACGTCGAGTCGAGACGAAACAGTACATCACTACCAAGCATTAGCCAAGCGGAAAATTAAAAAATCACGACATTAGTCTCGCTAATAGTGCTATGCTCCCACCTGTGAACCTCGACTCCCTCCGGCTGTTCTGCGATGTCGTGCGGCTCCGGAGCTTCTCGCGCGCGGCCGCCGGCAACGGGGTCACCCAGTCGGCGGCCAGCCAGTCCATCCAGCAGCTCGAGGCCGAGCTGGACGCCGTGCTGCTGGACCGCTCGCGGCGGCCTCTCCAGCCCACCGCGGAGGGGCGCGCCTTCCACGAGTCCTGCCGGACGCTGCTCCAGGGGTTCGAGAAGGCTCGGGCCGAGCTGGCTGCCTCCAAGCAGCGGGTGGAGGGGACGGTGCGGGTGGCGGCCATCTACTCGGTAGGCCTGCACGACATGAGCCGGCACATGCAGCCCTTCATGTCGGCCCATCCCCAGGCGCGGGTGTTGCTCGAGTGCCTCCACCCCCACAAGGTCGTGGAGGCCGTGGTCAGCGATGAGGCAGACCTCGGCATCCTCTCCTACCCGGTGGCTACCCGGGCCCTCACCGTGCTGCCGCTGCGCTCGGAGCCCATGGTGCTGGTGACCCACCCGACCCACCGCCTCGCCCGGCGGCGGGTCGTGGCCCCGGAAGACCTCAACGGCGAGGCGTTCATCGCCTTCGATCACGATCTGGCCATCCGCAAGGCCATCGACCGCGCCCTCAAGCAGCACAACGTCAAGGTCCGGGTGGTGATGGAATTCGACAACGTGGAGACCATCAAGCAGGCCATCGGCATCGCCGCCGGCATCAGCATCCTACCCCGGCCGACCGTGCTGAAGGAGCTCGGCATCCGGGCCCTGGCCGCCATGCCGGTGTCGCTGCCCGACCTCGTCCGCCCCATCGGCATCATCCATCGGCGGGGCAAGCGGATGACCCCGGCGGTGGGGCGCTTCGTCGAGCTGCTCCGGAAGGCCGACGACGGCGGGCAGTGACCTGCCCCCGGCCTCTGCCTGCTTCAGGTCGCGACCAGGGCGATACCGCCAGTCGCCTCGGCCTCCTCCCGTTACACCAGCCCGCTCGCTCGCGATGCTCGCTCGCGGCTGGTGACCGATAGCGCTAGCCGCGACCATCAACTCACGGAGATGCGGTCCCGGTCATGAGGGACTACTGACCCTGGCCGATTTCTTGATTTGCGTTCGCTCCCTATCGAGCCCATCCTGAGGCAGGCCATTGGGTCGAGTCCCGCTCGGCCAGAGGATGCGATTGGCTCGTCGGTCGCGCTGAAGCATTCCAGACGGCAAAGCGACTCGCTAACCCCGAAGGAGACGCGAGATGATAAACTATCGCAGCATAGAGCAGCGGCTCCGCGACACCCTGAGCCTCCAGCGGCGCCCGGTTGGTATCACGTTCCGAGAAACCCCGCCCGTCGAGGTCGCCAAGTTCACCGGAACGGAGCCCTCGGGATGCAGCTTCTGGCGGGTCGCCGCGGAAGGACGGACCTTCTACACCGTCCCGAGTGACCATTACAACTGCGCGATTGGCAGCCACACGCACAACATTCCCCTCGCGCCGGAGCGGGCCCAGGAACTCGACCAGACGCTCTCGTTCATGACCGGCATCGGCTACGTCAGGATTGAGGAGATTCCCGGGATCCCACGCTTGCCCGAGACTCCGGGCGTCGTGATCTACGCACCCCTCGGGGACACGCCGGTGGACCCAGACGTGGTGCTCGTCGCCGGCCGGCCCGGGCGACTGATGCTTCTGTTGGAGGGCGCCCTGCGAGCAGGGGTCGGGTCGCAGGTCCCGTTCCTAGGCCGTCCGACGTGTATGGCGCTGCCCGCCGCACTCACTCGTGGCGTCATCGCGAGTACGGGCTGTATCGGTAACCGCGTGTACACAGATCTGGGCGAGGACGAGCTGTACGTGGCGGTTCCTGGGAGGGACCTGGTCAGAGTGGCTGATGAGGCTCAGACCATCGCCGCAGCCAACGCCAAGCTGTCTGAGTACCATCGCGGACGACGACAGGCACTGGCGACGGAATAGCGTCTCGGGCTTCTCCCTCGCCGCCCCGCAAGGCTTCCTCGAGCGCTAGCAGCCCATCGGCATCGCCGCTGGCATCAGCATCCTGCCCCGCCCCGACCGTCCTGGAAAGAGCTCGGCATCCGGGCCCTGGCCGCCATGCCGGTGTCGCTGCCCGACCTCGTCCACCCATCGCATCATCCACCACCGGCGGGGCAAGCGGATGACCCCAGCGGTGGGGCGCTTCGTCGAGCTGCTCCGGAAGGCCGGCGACCGCGGGGAGTGACCTGCCCCGGGGGACCTCCGCCCCCTTCCAGCTCGCGCCCCCGGGTCGGCCTTCGTGGTAGGGTAGGGCATGCGGGTCACCCGGTTCCTGAGCCGATCCGGCATCCGCACCTACCAGATGCCGGTCGAGACCTTTCCGGGCCACGTCGACAGCATCTACCTGATCCTGGGCGGGGAGCTCGACACGCTCTTCGGCGTGGGCTCGGGGACGTCGGACTCCATCCAGGGGCTGCAGGCGCGGATGGCCGAGGTGCAGGCTCGCTCCGGCCAGGCCGTCGCCCTGGCCGGCGTCCAGCACGTGGTGATCAGAGGCGCCCATATCGACCACTTCGGCCGGGTCGGCCACTTCGCCCGCGAGACCGAGGCCACCGTCCACGTGCACGAGCTCCCGTCGCTGGAGACGGTCCGGGCGCTCCGCGGGGTCACGCCGTCCCTGCCCGGGCACGAAGCGCCCATCGAGGACCTCGCGGGGCGTATCGGCGTTATCGTGGCCCATCACGGTAGCCGGCTGAACCACGTGCTGTGCTGGACCTCTGCTGCGAGCCGCTGACCATGGCGGAGGTGGCGCGGCGTCTGTTCGGCAGCCGCGGGGGCGACACGCGGCTCCCGGCGCCGGAGGAGGCGGGGGCGCACGTGGAGTACCTGTTCCAGCGGGGCCAGCCCGGGATCGCCAAGCTCGAGGACGTGAGCCGCGGGCCGAACCCCGCGATTCACGACGGGGCCCGGCGCGGAGCTCCCGCATGAGGGCGCCCGGCGCTTCCCTCATCGTCGCCGCCAGCGAGACCGACGCCAACCTCTACTACGCCTGCCGCTTCCTGGCGCCCGACCCCTTCGTGTTCCTGGAGGTCGAGGGCCGCAAGATCCTGCTCATGTCCGACCTGGAGGTGGACCGCGCGCGCGCGCAGGCCCGGGTGGACGAGGTGCTGTCGCTCACCGAGTGGGAGGACAAGGCGCGCCAGCGCTGGCCGGTGCCCCACCTGGCCGACACCGTGGCGCTTCTCCTGGAGGACCACGGCGTGCGGGCCGTGAGCGTGCCCGCAGACTTCCCCCTGGAGCTGGCCGACTGGCTGCGGGAGCGCGAGGTCGCCGTCACCGCCCGGCCCCATCCCTTCTTCCCGGAGCGGCTGGTCAAGTCCTCCGAGGAGGTGGCGGCCATCGAGGAAACGCAGCGGGACACCGAGGCCGCTCTGCAGGCCGCGCTGGACGCGCTCCGGGAGAGCGAGATCCGAGGGGAGGAGGTGTGGTGGCGCGGCCGGCCGCTCACCGCCGAGGACCTGAAGAAGGTGGTGAACGTGACGCTGATGGAGCACGACTGCGTCGCCCAGCACACCATCATCGCTTGCGGCGAGCAGGGAGTGGATCCGCACAACGAGGGCAGCGGCCCCATCCGGCCCCACGAGGGCATCATCTTCGACATCTTCCCGCGGTCGTCGCGGAGCCGGTACTTCGCCGACATGACGCGGACGGTGGTGAAGGGCAAGGCGAGCGATGAGCTGCGGCGGCTCTACGAGGCGGTGCTCGCCGCGCAGCTCCGCGGGATCGAGCTGGTCCGGGAGGGCGCCTCGGGCGCCGCCGTGCATGCGGAGGTGGCGCGCGCCCTGGAGGCGCGAGGCTATCCGACCGCTGTCGTCGGTGGACGGCATCAGGGCTTCTTCCACGGAACCGGCCACGGCGTGGGGCTGGACATCCACGAGCTGCCGCGGATCGGCCGGGTCGACTACCGGCTCCGGGCGGGGAACGTCGTCACCGTGGAGCCCGGTCTCTACTACTCTGGTCGGGGCGCGGTGAGGATCGAGGACATGGTTGTCGTGGAGGCGGGGGGCTGCCGCAACCTCACTCGATTCCCCAAGATGGAGCTGGTCGAGCTGTGAGCGATCGGCCCCGCGGCACGCGCGCCGGGTGACCGCCGGCATGCCCCGTACGGGAGATCGGCCGAGCACGGGAGCGGAGCATGGCGACTGACCCCGGGGCCCGCTTCTCGCTGTCGAGCCTCCGGGTCCGCCTGCTGCTCCTGGTGTTCCTGGCGGTCCTCCCCGCTCTCGCCCTGATCCTCTACACCCATGTCGAGCGACGCCGCCTGGACTATGACGAGGCGCAGGCCGACGCGCTGCGCCTGTCGCGCCTCGTGGCCAGCACCGAGCAGGAGCTGATCCACGGCGCGCGGCAGCTTCTCGTCACGCTGGCGCGCGTCCCCGAGGTTCGCCGGCGCGAGCCGGGCGCCTGCGGCACGCTCCTCCGCGACCTCCTCAACGAGTATCCGGTGTACGCGAGCCTGGGCGCGGTCGAGGTGGACGGGAGGCTGTCCTGCAGTAGCTCGGCGGGGCGCCTCGAGACCGTCAACCTCGCCGACCGCGCGTATCTTCACCGCGCGCTCCAGACGCGCGACTTCGCCATCGGGCAGTACGAGATCGACAGCCTCACCGGGAAGGCGACGATCGGCTTCGCCTATCCGATCCTCGACGAGGCGCGGCACGCCGAGGCGCTGGTGACGGCGGCGGTGGACGTGGCATGGCTGAGCGAGCTGCTCGCCCAGGCCCAGCTGCCGCCGGGCTCGAGCGTCAACGTCGTCGACAGCGGAGGCACGATGCTGGCCCGCTACCCGGATCCCGAGCGGTGGGTCGGGCGCTCTGTCCGCGACGCGCCGCTCATACGGCGGCTCCTGGACCAGCGCGGCGCGGGCATCGCGGACGTGCCGGGTCTCGAGGGCGTGCCGCGGCTCTATGCCTTCAACCGGCTCACCGTCGGACCGGACGCGGGAGAGGTGTACATCAGCGTCGGTATCCCGAAGGAGGTCGCCTTTGCCGACGCCGACCGGGCCCTGCGCCGGAACCTGTTCGGCCTGGGCGTGGTGGCGATCCTGGCCATGGGAGCGGCCTGGATCGTCGGGGACCTCTTCATCCTCCGGAGGGTCCAGGCGCTCGTGGGCGCCACCAGGAGGCTGGCGGCGGGCGACCTGAGCGCCCGCAGCGGGGTCCGGGACGGCCGCGGCGAGCTGAACCTCCTGGCGCGCGCCTTCGACGACATGGCGGAGTCGCTCCAGGCGCGGCAGGAGGAGGCCGCGCGCGCCTCGCGGGCGCTGGCGGAGAGCGAGGCGCGCATCCGCGGCATCCTGGAGTCCGCGCTGGATGTCGTCATCGCCATGGACCACGAGGGGCGGATCTCCGAGTTCAACCCGGCTGCCGAGCGGGTCTTCGGCTACTCGCGGAACGCGGTGGTCGGCCAGCCCATGGCCGATCTCATCATCCCGCCGGCGCTGCGCGAGCAGCACCGCCGTGGGCTCCGGCGCTACCTGGAGACTGGCGAGGGGCCCATCCTGGGCAAGCGGCTCGAGATCACGGCGATGCGGGCCGACGGCACCGAGTTCCCGGTGGAGCTCGCCGTGACGCGCGTTCCCCACCCGGGGCCGCCGGTCTTCACCGCGTATCTCCGCGACGTCAGCGAGCGCAAGCGAGCCGAGCACGCGCTGCGGGAGGCCTTCCGGAAGGAGCAGGAGCACGCGGCGCACCTCAAGGGCCTGGCGGAGGCCGCGCCGGCTATGAACTCCGCGCCCTCCCTGGAGGGCGTGCTCCGCGTACTCGCGGCCCACGCCCGCGTCATCATCGGTGCCCACCGGTGCCTGGCCACGGTGATCGTGGGCGAGCGCAGCGGGGAGCCCCTCAACGCTACCTCGGTCTCGGAGCAGTGGGGGGCGTGGGTGGGCGGACGACCGGCGGCTCTCGGCGCGCACCTCCACGCGCGCGTCGCCCGCGCGGAGCGGCCCGTGCGGCTGACCCGCGCCGAGCTGGAAGCCGATCCGGAGTGGCGGCGGGCCGCTGGCGGCGAGCTTCGGGCCCCCGGCCGGGGTTGGCTGGCCGCTCCTCTGAGCGGACATGGGGGTCACGTCACGGGCGTGCTCGAGCTGTCGCACAAGTACGATGGTGAGTTCACGGAGGAAGACGAAGCCATCGTCGGGCAGCTCGCCCAGATGGGCTCCGTAGCGATCGAGAAGGCCCGTCTCTATGGCGAGGCCCTCGAGGCGGAAGAGCGATTGCGCGACCACGCCGCCCAGCTCGAGGAGCGAGTGGCGGAGCGCACCGCCGCGCTCCGGGAGACCTATGCGGAGCTGGAGTCGTTCTCCTACTCGGTGTCGCACGACCTGCGAGCGCCGCTGCGCGCGATGCAGGGTTTTGCGAGCGTGCTGCTTGAGGACTACGGGCCCCGGCTGGAGGCCGCGGGTCAGGACTATGCGCGGCGCATCGTCAGCGCTGCCCGGCGGATGGACGCGCTGATCCAGGATCTCCTGGTGTACAGCCGGGTCAGCCGGAGCCAACTGGAGATCGGGGCCGTGAGCTGGCGCTCGGTCGTGGAGGCCGCCCAGACCCAGCTCGATGCGGAGTTGCGCGAACGCGAGGCTCGTGTCACCGTGGAGGAACCGCTCCGGTCGGTGACCGGTCACCAGGCCACGCTGGTGCAGGTCACGGCCAACCTGCTCGGGAACGCGATCAAGTTCGTGCCGCCGGGAACTGCGCCCCGGGTGCGCGTGTGGACGGAAGCGCGCGGGCAGAAGGTGCGGTGCTGGGTGGAGGACAACGGCATGGGCATCGCTCCCGAGCACCAGGAGCGCATTTTCGGGATCTTCGAGCGGCTGCACAGCGGGGACCGCTACCCGGGCACCGGTATCGGGCTGGCGATCGTCCGCAAGGGGGTCGAGCGCATGGGCGGGCGGGTCGGAGTCGAGTCGACGCCGGGCGAGGGCAGCCGGTTCTGGGTGGAGCTGGAGGCGGCGGAGAGCGCGCCATGAACCTGGAAGGGTACACGATCCTGCTGGTGGAGGACGACCCGAACGATGTCCTGCTCATCGAGCGGGCGTTCCGGCGGGCGAACCTGGCCAACCCGCTGAGAGTGGTGGGCGACGGCGAGGCGGCCCTGGCCTACCTGTCCGGCGAGCTGCCCTATACCGACCGGGACCGGTACCCCATGCCCCTGATGATCCTGCTGGACCTCAAGCTGCCGAGGAAGTCGGGGCTCGAGGTGCTGGCCTGGCTGCGCCAGCAGCCCGGGCTCAAGCGGCTGCCGGTGGTGGTCCTGACCTCGTCCCGGGAAGCCTCGGACATCAACCGCGCCTACGATCTGGGCGCCAACTCGTACCTGGTCAAGCCGGTGGACTTCGACGCCCTGCTGGACATGGTCAAGAACCTCAACCTCTACTGGCTGCTGCTGAACGAGAAGCCCGAGGTCTCCGGCTGAGCCCGGAGACACCCCATCGCGTAGCTGAAGGCTCCCCGCCTGTTCGGTCCAACGGTCTGACCAGAGATAACCTTGCCAAACTTCGAGCATCTGGGTAGCATGGGATCTGGGATGTCACGTCTCTGACGGGAGTTCCCGAGGCAGGAGGCAGGTCGGCGGAGGTCCGCTCCGAATCGCGCTGTTGACCCGAGAGGGTCTCGGACTGCGGGTGGACGGGGAGGCGGGCGATGGACGAGTTCCAGGACGAGTACTCGGCGGCGCTGGAAGGGGACGTGCATGAGCTCAAGGGCGCGCTCCTGGGCGACACGATCAACACCCTGGGGCCGCTGGAGCCGATCTGTATCCCGCCCTCCATCTCGGTGCGGGAGGCCGCCACGCGGATGACGGCCGCCCACCTGGCTGCCGTGCTGATCGTCGATGCCGACCGGCGGCTGGTGGGCATCTTCACCGAGCGCGACGTGCTGGCGCGGGTGGTCGCCCAGGGGCTTGACGTGGACCGGACCCCGGTGGGGCAGGTGATGACGCCCAGCCCCGAGGCGCTTTCGACGAGCGACCGCGTGTGCTACGCCGTCAACCGGATGAGCGTGGCGGGATACCGGACCATCCCGCTGGTGGACTCCGCGGGGCGCCCCATCGGCATCGTGACCGTGACGCACTTCATCAAGTGGCTGGCGGACCTCTTCCCGGAGGCAATCCTCAATCTGCGCCCGGGGGACGCGCTCAAGCGTCCCAGCGAAGTGGACGCCGGCTAGCTCGCCGAGGCCAGGAAAGGACAGACGACCATGAGCGAGACGACGGCCCCCGCAACGGCCGTCCAGAAGCCCCGGCGCACGCTGTCCCGCGCGGTGATCCGGTTCGCCGGAGACTCCGGGGACGGCATGCAGCTGACGGGCGAGCAGTTCACGACGGAAGCCGCCTGGGCGGGGAACGACATCTCCACGTTGCCGAACTTCCCGGCGGAGATCCGGGCCCCGGCCGGCACCCTGTTCGGCGTCTCGAGCTTCCAGCTCCAGTTCGGGAGCCAGCGCGTGTACACGCCGGGCGACCAGCTCGATGCGCTGGTGGCCATGAACCCGGCGGCGCTCAAGGTGCACCTGGGCGACCTGAAGCCGGGCGGTATCCTGATCGTGAACACGGCGGCCTTTGATCAGCGGAACCTGGACAAGGCCGGTTACACCAAGAATCCGCTGGAGGACAACGGGCTCGAGGAGAAGTACCGTCTGCACAAGGTCGACATCGCCGGCCTCACGAAAGGTGCGCTGGAGGGCCTGCCACTCAACGTGAAGGAGAAGGATCGCTGCAAGAACTTCTTCGCCCTGGGGCTGATGTCCTGGATCTACACGCGGCCCCTGGACCCCACCCTGGACTGGATCAAGAAGAAGTTCGGCAAGAGCGCGGACATGGTGGAGGCCAACACCCGGGCCCTCAAGGCCGGGCATGCCTTCGGCGAGACGGCGGAGATCTTCGGGGAGAACTACGGCATCGAGGCCGCCGACATGCCGCCGGGGGTGTACCGGAGCATGACGGGGAACCGGGCGCTGGCCTGGGGCCTGCTGGCCGCCGCGGAGCGGACCCGGCTCCCCGTCGTCTTCGGCGCCTACCCCATCACCCCGGCCAGCGACATCCTCCACGAGTTGGCGCTCCACAAGCGGTTCCGGGTGCGGACCTTCCAGGCCGAGGACGAGATCGCCGCGGCCACCGCCGTGATCGGGGCCGCCTTCGGAGGCGCCATCGGGGTCACGGCGAGCAGCGGGCCCGGCATCGCGCTCAAGGGGGAGGCCATCGGCCTCGCCGTGACGGCGGAGCTGCCGGTGGTGATCTTCGACATCCAGCGTGGCGGCCCGAGCACGGGGCTGCCGACCAAGACCGAGCAGGCCGACCTCATGCAGGCCCTGTACGGCCGGAACAGCGAGTCGCCGGTGGTGGTGCTGGCGCCCTCGAGCCCCGGCGACTGCTTCTTCATCGCGTACGAAGCCGTGCGGATCGCGGTGAAGTACATGGTGCCCGTCATCGTGCTGAGCGACGGGTACCTCGCCAACGGGTCCGAGCCGTGGTTGATCCCGGACCCGGCCTCGCTGCCCGAGATCCCGGTCGTGTTCCGGACGGAGAAGGAGGGCTTCTTCCCGTACTTGCGCGATCCCGCCACGCTGTCGCGGCCCTGGGTGCGCCCGGGCACGCCCGGCCTGGAGCACCGGATCGGGGGGATCGAGAAGGCCGACGTCACCGGCAACATCTCCTACGAGCCGGAGAACCACGACCACATGGTGCGGACGCGCGCCGAGAAGGTGCGCCGCGTGGCACAGGAGATCCCGCCCACGGGGATCAACGGTCCGAGGTCGGGGGACGCGCTGGTGGTCGGCTGGGGCGGCACCTACGGTGCCATCACGGCCGCGGTGGAGGAAGCGCAGATGAACGGGCATGCTGTGGCCTCGGTGCACCTGCGGCACCTGAATCCGCTGCCGCCCGACCTGGGCCAGATCCTCCGCCAGTACCGGCGGGTGCTGGTGCCCGAGATCAACAGCGGGCAGCTCGTCCGCGTGCTGCGGGCCGAGTACCTGGTGGACGCCGTCGGCTTCAACCGCGTGCGCGGGCTGCCGCTCGCCACTCACGAGATCTACGAGGCGATCACGCAGCTCCTGGAGGTCAAGCGGTGAGCAACGTCGCCGGGGTGTCGGAGACGGTTCCGAGCGGCCCGCGCTACACGAAGAAGGACTTCGAGTCCGACCAGGACGTCCGCTGGTGCCCCGGGTGCGGGGACTACGCCATCCTGAGCGTGATCCAGAAGATGATGCCGGACCTGGGGATCCCCAGAGAGGACATCGTATTCATCTCCGGGATCGGCTGCTCGAGCCGGTTCCCGTACTACATGAACACCTACGGGTTCCACACGATCCACGGCCGGGCGCCGGCGATCGCGACGGGGCTCCGCCTCGCGCGGCCCGATCTCAAGGTCTTCGTCGTCACCGGCGACGGCGATGGGCTGAGCATCGGCGGCAACCACCTGCTCCACGTCCTGCGGCGCAACGTGGACGTCACGATCCTGCTCTTCAACAACCGGATCTACGGGCTCACCAAGGGGCAGTACTCGCCAACCAGCGAGATCGGCAAGGTGACCAAGTCCACGCCCCTGGGATCGGCGGATCGGCCCCTGAGCCCGTGCGGGTTCGCTCTGGGGGCGGGCGCCTCGTTCGTGGCCCGGACGGTGGACCGCAACGTCGGCCACATGGAGGAGACGCTCAAGCGGGCCGCCCGCCACAAGGGGGCTGCCTTCGTGGAGATCCTGCAGAACTGCAACGTGTACAACGACCTGGCGTTCAATGTGCTGTACGACCGCGAGTCCAAGATCCTGCACGAGCTGCGGCTGGAGCACGGCAAGCCGTTGCTGTTCGGGCCCTTGGACGATCGGCGCGGCCTCGTCCTCGAGGGGGTGAAGCCGAAGGTCGTCCGGGTCAAGGACGTCGCCGAGAGCCAGCTCTGGGTGCACGACGAGACCGATCCGGCCACGGCCCTGGTCCTCTCGCAGCTCTGGGCCCCCGACTACCCGATTCCCATCGGGGTGCTGGCGAGCACCCAGGCCCCGATCTACGAGGAGATCCTGCTCGATCAGGAGCAGAAGGCGGTCTCGGACCGGGGCCCGGGGGACATCAGCAAGCTCTTGATGTCCGGCGAGACCTGGAAGATCGGATAGCGTCGGGCGAGGCCCGGGCTCGACGCGGGTGCCCCCGCGGCGGCGGTGCGGGCATCCGGCCGGGTCTGATACTCGGAGGTCGAGGTGCCGGCCTTCCCCACGGGGGCCGGCACTCTTTTTTGACGGCATCGGGCAGCGGTCGCCGCCGGCATGCTCTCCGGGAGGGAGCGGGACATGGCGTCATGGAGCTGAGTCGGGCATTCCTCGACGAGCTGACGCGGATCGTCGGCGCCCGCGGCGTCGTCACCTCGACGGAGGGGCGCCTCACCTACGAGTGCGACATGCACACCTTCCACAAGGGGATGCCCGACGTCGTCGCGCTCCCCGAGACGGCCGACCAGACGGCGGCGATCGTCCGGCTATGCCGGCGTGAGCGGGTGCCGGTGGTGCCACGCGGCTCGGGCACGGGGCTGATCGGCGGAGCCATGGCCCCGAGCGGCGGGGTGATGGTAGGCATGAACCGCATGAACCGCATCCTGGAACTGGACCTTCCCAACCGGTGCGCGACGGTCCAGCCGGGGCTGATCAACCTCTGGCTCAGCCACGCCACCCGCGAGCACGGCTACTTCTTCGCCCCCGATCCCTCGAGCCAGATGGTGTCCTCCATCGGCGGCAACGCCTCCACCAACGCCGGGGGGCCACACTGCCTCAAGTACGGCATCACGGTGAACCACGTGCTGGGTCTGCAGGTGGTCACCGGCGCCGGCGAGCTGCTCTGGCTGGGCGGCAAGGTCCAGGAGCGCCCGGGCTATGACCTCACCGCTCTCGTGGTCGGCGCCGAGGGCACGCTCGCGCTGGTCACCGCCGTCCTCGTCCGGCTGACGCATCTGCCCCAGGGCGTCGAGACCGTGCTCGCCTCCTTCGCCAGCATCGAGGACGCCTCGGAGACTGTCTCCGCCATCATCGCCGAGGGCATCATCCCCGCGGCCCTCGAGATGCTCGACGAGGCGGTGATCCGCGCCATCGAGGAGGGGATCGGCGCCGGCTATCCGAAGGGGGCGGCCGCCGTCCTCCTCATCGAGCTGGACGGGCCCCACGAGGAGATCGCGGTCCAGTCCCGCCGCGTCGTCGAGATCTGCCGGGTCCATCGGGGTCTCGAGGTCCGCGTGGCCCGCGACGACGCCGAGCGGGCGCTGCTCTGGAAGGGGCGGAAAGAGGCGGCCGGAGCGGTGGGGCGGCTCACACCCAACTTCCTGCTCCAAGATGCCGTGGTCCCGCGCTCCAAGCTGCCCCGGATCATGCGCGAGGTGCTCGCCATCGGGGCCCGACACCGGTTGCTCATCGCCAACGTGTTCCATGCGGGCGACGGCAACCTCCACCCGCTCATCTGCTATGACGAGCGCGTGGAGGGTGAGCTGGAGCGGGCCAAGCAGGCCAACGAGGAGCTCCTGCAGGCCTGCATCGCGCTCGGCGGCAGCGTGACGGGCGAGCATGGGGTCGGGGTGGACAAGGCCCAGAACCTGCTGCTCCAGTTCGCCGAGGCCGACCTGAACTTCATGGCCCGGCTCCGGCGCGTGTTCGACCCGGACGGCATCATGAACCCGGGGAAGCTCTTGCCGTCTCACCCGGCCTGCGGGGAGGGCTTCCGCCCCCGGCGGCCGACGCTTCCCGACGGCGCCTGGGTTTGAGATGCCGGGTCTCGTCTAGTTCGTGACTTGGCTCGGCACGCAGGCGGCTTCAGGTTGACTCCGGTGGAAGGGATTTAACCCGTGCCCGTCTCGGCGCCGGCCCTCTCCGAGGCCATCGCAGCCATCGTGGGACGGGAGCATGCGCTCCACGACCCGTCGGGGCTCGCGCCCCATGCCGTGGACGGGCTGCCGCCCCGCTGGTGGGCGAGCCCCGGCGACATCGAACAGCTCGGCCGCCTCCTGACCCTGGCCTCGATGGAGGGACTGGCCGTGACGCCGCGGGGCAGCGGCGCCGCCCTCGACCTGGGCAACCCGCCACGGCGGCTGGACCTGGTGCTGGATTGCCGTCGGCTCGACCGGGTGCTCGAGTACGTCCCGGAAGACCTGGTCGCCAGCGTCCAGGCCGGGGCGAGCCTGGCTTCCCTCGAAGCGCGGCTGGGACAGCATCGCCAGCAGCTGGCGCTCGACCCGATCGGCGGAGCCTCCCGCACGCTGGGCGGGGTGCTGGCCACCAATGCCAGCGGCCCGCTCCGGTTCCGCTACGGCACGGCCCGGGACCTCCTGCTGGGCGTCCGCTTCGTACAGGCCGACGGCACGGTCACGTGGGGCGGGGCCAAGGTCGTGAAGTCGGTGACCGGTTACGAGGTGCCCAAGCTGATGGTGGGTGCGCTCGGCACCCTGGGCGTGATCGGCGAGGTGACCTTGCGCCTGCACCCGGTGCCGCCCGCAAGCGGCGGGTGGCTCTTCGGCTTCGAGACCGAGACGAGCGCCGCCGGCTTCGTGACGGAGACTCTCGCCTCGACCCTCCAGCCGGACCGCCTGAGCCTCCTCAACGACGTGGCGCTCCGGCGCGCCGCACAGCCGGTGTCCCGCCTCGCGGTGGCCGTCTCGGTGAGCAGCGTGCCCGAGGCCGTGGCGAGCCACGGGGAGTCGCTCGAGAAGCTCGCCAGGCAGCACGGGGTGCGATCGATCACGTCCGGGGAAGGGCTCTGGCAGGCGCTCGCGCCCGCGCTCGATGGCCCGCTCGCGCTGAGGCTCGCCTGCGAGATCGGCCGGCTGTTGCCCTGGCTGGGACAGCTCGAAGCCCGCGTGGCCCGACTCGGAGGCCGGATCGCGGCCCTGGGCGAGGCCGGCAACGGCGTCCTCCGTGCCGCGGTGCTCGAACCGCCCCTCGAACGACTCGCCGGCGAAGTCGTGGCGCCTCTCAGGGAGGAGCTCGGCGCCGAGGGAGGTAGCCTCGTGGTGGAGCGGGCGCCGCTCGGCCTTAAGAAAGAGCTTGATGTCTGGGGATCTATGTCCCCGGGCCAGCTTGACATCATGCGAAGGCTAAAGCACGAGTTCGACCCGGCCGGCATCCTCAACCCGGGCCGCTTCGTGGGAGGGATATGAGGAAGTCGGCTACTGAGGACCGCGCGCGCCGTCTGGGGGCCTTCGATCTCCAGGATCCGCCCTCGCTGGAGGGGATCCTCAAGTGCGTGCATTGCGGGATCTGCCTTCCGCAATGTCCGACCTACCGGGTTCTCGGCGAGGAGATGGACTCGCCCCGAGGCCGGATCTACCTGATGCGGGCAGCCGCCGAAGGGCGGATCGAGCTGAGTGGCACCTTGGCCCGACACCTTGACCTCTGTCTCGGCTGCCGTGCCTGCGAGACGGCCTGCCCCTCCGGTGTCCCCTTCGGCCAGCTCATCGAGGCCACTCGCGGCCAGCTAAACCGCCGCCAGGTGCGGGCTCCGCAGACGGATCGAGCCCTGCTCGGCTTCTTGCTCGGGCTGTTCCCCCATCCTTACCGGATGAGGGTATTGCTCCTCGGTCTCCGCCTCTACCAGCGGTCGGGGCTCCAGGCGCTCGTGCGAGGGCTCGGCCTGCTGGCCCCGTTCAGGAGGCTCCGGGCCATGGAGGCGCTCCTGCCCCGGGTGCCCGCCGTGAGGACGACGCTGCCCGAGGTCACCCCGGCCCAGGCCCCGGCCCGGGGGCGGGCTGCCCTGCTCATCGGCTGCGTCCAGCGCCACTTCTTCCCCGAGGTCAATGCCCACACCGCCCGGCTGCTCGCCGCCGCGGGCTACGAGGTGTTCGCCCCCCGGAGCCAGCCGTGCTGCGGCGCGCTCCATCTGCATGCCGGCCGCATCGAGGAGTTCCGGAGTATGGCGCGCGCCGTGATGAACAGCCTCGACCCCGACGTGGACGTGGTGGTGAGCAATGCCGCGGGCTGCGGGTCCGCGCTCAAGGAGTACGGGCACTGGCTCCCCGATCCCCGGGCCGAGGCGTTCTCGCAGAAGGTGCGGGACGTCTCCGAGGTGCTCGCCGATTGCGAGCTGCCGCTCCGGGAGCTGCCCGTGACAGCCACCTACCACGATCCCTGCCACCTCGCCCATGGCCAGAAGGTGAGGGCCCAGCCCCGGGCGCTGCTCCGGAGGATCCCGGGGCTCACCCTGGTGGAGCTGCCGGAGAGCGAGCTCTGCTGCGGCAGCGCCGGGGTCTACAATCTGCTCGAGCCCGAGGTGGCGGCCGAGCTGGCGCGGCTCAAGGTGGAGCGCATCCGCGAGACGGGCGCGCGCGTCGTCGCCACCGGGAATCCCGGCTGCATCATGCAGATCCGGGAGCGATGCCGGGTGGAGCGGCTCGACGTGGAGGTCGTCCACCCGGTGGAGCTGCTCGGGCGGGCGCTGCGGGACGGATGAAGATCAGGGTCAGGGATCGGGTGAAGCTCTCGGCGGACCGGATGGCCAAGGTGGCGCTGGCGGCGACCGAGCGCGCGCAGCTCGACCTGTACTGCGTGGCGCCGGGCCAGGGCCAGAAGGCCCACACGCACGACGCGCAGGACAAGATCTACTTCGTCCTCGAGGGCTCCGGGCGGTTCTGGCTGGGCGGGGTGGAGGAGCGCCTCACCCCCGGCGAGGCCCTGCTCGCCCCGGCCGGAGTCGAGCACGGTCTCCAGAACGACGGCGCCGACCCCCTGCTGGTGCTCGTGGTGGTCGCCCCGCCTCCGCCCCACTCTCCCACGGCCGCTCAGCGGGGGCGATGACGCCACCGGTGAAGGCCTCCATCATGATCACCTGCCTGGGAGACATGTTCTTCCCCGAGGAGCTCCTGGAAACGCTGGAGCAGGTGGGGGTGATGCTGGAGGCGCTCCACGAGGCCCCCGAAGTTGTCATGAGCGGGGCGGTCATCAACTTCATCACGGGACCGTCCCGGACGGCGGACATCGAGCTGACCCTGACCCGGGGCGTGCACGGCCCCAAGGAGATCCACGCGATCTTCATGGAGGGGGAGTGAGCGAGCGGTACTTCACCCCGGAGGAGGTGAATGCGCTCATCCCGAAGCTGACGGAGCTGATGGGCGCGGCCATGGAGCGGCACCGGGAGGCCACGACGCTGCGCCGGGAGGTGGCCGAGGAGCAGGAGCGCATCCGCATGGCCGGCGGAGGGCTGATCGACCGGCGGGACTGGAAGGCAAGAGCCGAGCAGCTCGATGGCCTCGCCATCGAGGTCAGGTCGCTTCTCGATGAGATCCGGGCCCTCGGGGGAGTGACCAAGGACGTGGAGCTGGGCCTGGTGGACTTCCCGGGCGTGCTGTCGGAGGTCATGGGCGGGGAGCCCGTCAACCTGTGCTGGAAGCACGGCGAGACGGCGGTGCGATTCTGGCACGGCTTCGACGAGGGCTATGCCCAGAGGAAGCCCCTGCCATGAGCGCCCGCCGCGGGCTCGAGGGCGGCGTGGCGCGCCGGGCCATCCTCTTCGACCTCTTCGACACCCTGGTCTGTCTGGACCGGAGCCGCCTGCCGGAGGTGCACGTGAACGGGCGCACGATCCGCTCCACCGGCGGACGCCTGCACGAGGTGTTCCGGCCCTTCGCACCCGGCGTCGAGCTTGGCGAGTTTGTCGCCGCGCTCCTCTGGAGCTGGCAGGAGGCCGAGCGGCTCCGCAACGTCAACCACCGGGAGGTGCCGGCGCCCGAGCGCTTCGCCCTGCTTTTCCGGCGGCTGGGGCTGGAGCCCTCGATGCTGGCCCCCGAGGCGGTCAAGATGCTGCTGCTCACCCATATGAAGGAGCTGTCCAGGGCGGTGGTGGTCCCCGCCCATCATGGACCCATGCTCCGTGAGCTTCGCGGGCGCTACCGGCTGGCCGTGGTCTCCAACTTCGACTACACGCCCACCGCCCACTACATCCTGGAGCGGGAGGGGATCGCCGATGTCTTCGAGACCATCATCGTCTCCGACGAGATCGGGTGGCGGAAGCCCGAGCCGGTGATCTTCGAGACGGCGCTGCGGCGGCTCCGGGTGGAGGCCGCGGAGGCCCTGTTCGTGGGGGACCGCGCCGACATCGACGTGGCGGGCGCCCAGGGCGTGGGGATGGCCGCAGTGTGGATCAACCGGGACGGGGTGGAGCTGCCCGACGACGCCCCCGCCCCCGAGTTCGAGATCCGGGACCTCCGGGAGCTGGCGGAGATCCTCCGCATCCAGGACGGCCCGGCATGGATCTAAATACCGAGGAAAGGGCTGCCCACGGGGAGGGACAGGGAAGATGAGCACGACACGCAAGGTCATCATCATCGGTTCGGGGCCGGCGGGCTACACGGCGGCCATCTATGCAGCCCGGGCGAACCTCGCGCCGGTGATGTTCACCGGGATCCAGCCGGGCGGCCAGCTCATGCTGACCACCCTGGTGGAGAACTATCCGGGCTTCGTCGATGGCATCGACGGCCCGCCGCTGATGGAGACCTTCCAGAAACAGGCGGAGCGCTTCGGCACCGAGATGATCGCCGAGGACGTGACGGCGGTGGACGTCAGCCGGCGCCCCTTCCGCGTGACGGCCGGTGACGTGACGCTCGAGGGTCATACCGTGGTCATCGCCACGGGAGCCTCCGCTAAGCTGCTGGGGCTGGACAGCGAGTCGAAGCTCATGGGTCGGGGCGTGTCAACCTGCGCCACCTGTGACGGGTTCTTCTTCAAGGACCAGAACATCATGGTCGTGGGCGGCGGCGACTCCGCCATGGAGGAGGCCCTCTACCTCTCCCGGCTGGGCCGCAAGGTGGAGGTGGTCCACCGGCGGGACGCGCTCCGCGCCTCCAAGATCATGCAGGAGCGGGCGTTCAAGAACCCGAAGATCGAGTTCGTCTGGAACACCGGCGTCGAGGACGTCCTGGATCCGGCCAAGGGCAAGGTCACCGGCGTGCGCCTCCGGAACCTGAAGACCGGCGCCCGGTGGGAGGCGCCGGTGGACGGGCTCTTCATCGCCATCGGCCATCAGCCGAACACGGCGCTCTTCAAGGGCCAGCTCGAGCTGCATCCCAACGAGTAC
>Ga0302046_10001710_pt1 | contig 20561 bp, 16 predicted proteins | sample RVTome_11_FD_200261 | JGI IMG/M metagenome (GOLD analysis project Ga0302046, IMG submission 200261) | Soil microbial communities from uranium-contaminated site in the Upper Colorado River Basin, Wyoming, United States - RVT147D111 (version 2) ...
GATCTCGCCCTTGATGGTTACCTGAAAGATCTTCTTGGCGTGGGGATCCGCTACCAACAGGTCTCCTTTGCCATCTACGGCGAGGCCCTGGGGGCTCTCGAGGGGATCACCCTGAACGAGGGCGGTGACCTCGCCGGCGGGGGTCACACGCCAAACCGCGCGGGCGTAGCCGTCACTGACATAGTAGTTCCCATCAGGATGGAGAACGGCGTCATGGGGAAACTCGAACGGCGGGGTCTGGAGGAGCGGAGTGGTCGTGCCACCCTCCCCGACGCGCTCGAGGTTGCGATCGGTGAGAACCAGAATGGCGTTCTCCTTGTCGAAGAGGATGGTACGCGGTGCTTGCACCTCCGCGACGTCCGTGACGCCATCGGCGGTCACCCGTCTCAGTCGGTGGGTTACGCGGTCTACCACCAGGATGGCTCCGGACGGTTCCACGGCGATCCCCCACGGTGTGACGAAGCGATTGTCATCGGCGATGGGCTCGATGTTTCCGGAAGCGTCGATGCGATAGAGCTTCATCGTGCCTGGGTCGCTCGCGATCCAGGCCCCATCGTCCCTGGCGGGAGCAATGTGCCGGATGCCGAAGAGCGGCGTGCGGGGAAGCCCCTCACCTTGAGCCACCACCTGGACCGTGCCGTTCTCGAGCTTGAGCAGAGCATGGGCCAGGTTGTCGGCGACATAGACGACACCCTTCGAGCTCACGGCGACGTCGACCGGGTACTGCAAGTCTTGCGCCCCCGCCAAACCGAAGGGGGCGGAAAAAAGCAAAACAAGGCATGAGCGCTTCACGATTCTTCGTTCTCCTCAGGGGCAGCATTCTATGGCCCGGCCTCGTTGATTTCAAAGGGCTTCCGGACGCGATTAACCCCGATCCGAGATACGGCTCTGGCGCGTCCCGGGGGACATTGTCAAGCTGAATTTTTTCGGATCGGGGTTAAGGGCTTGGGGTAAGGCGCTCCTTCCGGTAGAATGCCGGATTCTGTGAGGCTCGGTCCTCGTTCGAGCCTCGTCCATTTGGCTAGCGTAGGAGGTCAAGGGTGAATAGTGTCGTGAATTGGACGCCGGTGCTCGGCGTGATCGCGCTCTTGTTCGCATGGTACAAGGCCGGTTTCGTAGCCCGCCAGGACGCGGGAACGGATCGCATGAAGGAGATTGCTTCCTTTATTCGGGAAGGGGCGATGGCGTTCCTGCGACGTGAGTATTCCGTTCTGGCGGTTTTTGCGATCGTGGTGGGTGTCACGCTCTTCATCGCGAATTACTCCAACGGGACTCAATTGGTCGGCGTCTCTTTTCTGGTGGGCGCGGTTTGCTCGGGTCTCGCTGGGTTCTTCGGCATGCGGGTGGCCACGAACGCCAACGTGCGCACGACGAACGCCGCTCGGGAGTCGATGTCGAAAGCGCTCCACATCGCTTTTTCGGGCGGTACCGTAATGGGGATGTCCGTGGTGGGGCTCGGTGTGCTCGGCCTTTCCCTCCTCTTCATTCTCTATTCGAATCTGTATGGAACCGATCTTGTCGTGATGCAGAATCGCGTCTTGCAGATCCTCTCCGGATTCAGTCTGGGGGCCTCTTCCATCGCCTTGTTCGCGCGTGTCGGTGGCGGGATCTACACCAAGTCCGCCGACGTCGGTGCCGATTTGGTGGGGAAGGTCGAGGCGGGAATCCCTGAAGACGACCCGCGCAATCCGGCCGTCATCGCCGACAACGTGGGGGACAACGTCGGCGACGTCGCGGGTATGGGAGCGGATCTGTTCGAGTCCTACGCGGGCGCCATTATCGGCGGCATGGTGCTGGGGTTGGTTTTTGTCCAAGAGTTGACCGCCGCGGGGACGACCGTTGCGGTTCCGTTGAACTACGTGGTGCTTCCCCTGGTGCTCGCCGCAGTCGGGATCGTCTGTTCGATCGCCGGTACGTTCGTGGTGCGGACGAGCGAAGGGAAGAACCCTCAGGTTGCCCTCAACATGGGAACACTCGGCGCCGGTGTGGTGATGTTGCTCGCGGCCATTCCAGTGACCCGCGCGCTCTGTCCAGAAGCGTGGGTGAACCTGTATGGGGCGATGGTGATCGGTCTCGCCGTCGGAATCGCCATCGGCTTCATCACCGAGTACTACACTTCCGAGTCGCGAAGCCCCGCCCGAGAGATCGCCGCGGCCTCACAGACCGGACCGGCCACGAATATCATCGCGGGACTGGCCCTGGGCATGAAATCGACGGGATGGCCGCTCGTCTTGCTCGCGGGCGCCATCATCGGGACCCACCAGCTGGCGGGTCTCTACGGAATCGCGCTGGCGGGCCTCGGCATGTTGTGCACGGTCGGGATCCAACTGGCGGTCGATGCCTATGGACCGATTGCGGATAACGCGGGAGGGATCGCGGAGATGAGCGAGCTTCCCAAGGAGGTGCGGGGCCGCACGGACAAACTGGACGCGGTGGGTAATACCACAGCCGCGATCGGTAAGGGTTTCGCCATCGGCTCCGCGGCATTGGCAGCGATGGCGTTGATGGCGGCATTCCAGCAACAGGCGAACTTGCAGCCGGAGCAGCTTTCTATCTTGAACCCTATCGTGCTTGCCGGGTTGTTGCTGGGAGGCATGGTTCCCTTTCTCTTCTCCGCCATGGCGATGAAGGCGGTGGGTGAAGCGGCCTTCGACATGATCGGGGAGGTACGCCGACAGTTCAGAGAGATCCCTGGGCTGTTGGAAGGAAAGAAGGGAGCGCGGGCCGACTACGCGCGGTGCGTCGACATCGCGACCGCCGCCGCCCTGAAGCGCATGATCGTCCCCGGGCTGATGGCTATCGTGATCCCGGTGGCAGCGGGCTTCGTGGACAAGCATCTACTGGCAGGGGTTCTGGGAGGCGCAATCGTTTCGGGAGTCCTCCTCGCCATCTTCATGGCCAACGCCGGCGGCGCCTGGGACAACGCCAAGAAGCATATCGAGGGCGGTGCGTTCGGCGGAAAGGGCTCGGCTACGCACAAGGCGGCGGTCGTGGGAGACACCGTGGGCGATCCCTTCAAAGACACGGCGGGCCCGAGCATCAACATTCTGCTGAAGCTGATGTCGGTCGTGTCCTTGGTGATTGCCCCACTCATTCGCTAGCGGTGCCCACCGCGTCCGCGTCGAGGGTGCGGTCGCTCAGAATATCGGTGAGCAGGTCCCGGTCGATATTGCCGCCCGACACGACGGCGATGCTCCTGCCTCGTTTCTCCTTGGGCATGGCGAGGACCGCCGCTACCGGAAGAGCCCCTGCTCCCTCGGCAACGATCTTGTCTTCGAGCGCCAGACGCCGGATGGCTCGTCTCACGCCGTCCTCGGTAACCAGGACCACGTCATCGACCAGCTCGCGCAACAGGGGATACATCTCGCCGGTTATGTAGGGGACCGCGACTCCGTCACAAATCGTGTGGCACGCCACCGATGCGGGTCCACCGGCTTCGAAGCTCGCGTGAAGCGAGGGGCAACCCTCGGGCTCGACGGCGACGACTTTCACTTTGGGCCGGAGGGCTTTGACCGCGCTGGCGACTCCGGCGATGAGCCCACCCCCACCCACCGAGACGAAGACCGAGTCCACGTCCGGGCAATCGGCCATGATCTCGAGACCGATGCTCCCGTGTCCGGTCATCACGTTCCGATCGGTCCACGGGTGAATGAAGGTGTAGGACTCGGACTCCCAACCGTGCTCGCGGAGATAGCGGAAGAGCTCCTGGACCGGGACCAGAACGGGCGTCGCGCCATACGCACGCACCGCCGCGATCTTGGAGCGCGGCGCGGTGTCAGGCATGAGGCTTCGCGCGGGGATGCCGAAGTAGCGGGCCGCCCAGGCGAGAGCTTGCGCCGTGTTCCCGGCGCTCACCGTGCTGAGCCCGCGTCGCCTTTCTTCGTCGGTGAGACGGGCGACGGCGTTGAAGATTCCGCGGAGCTTGAAGGAAGCGACCGGCTGATGCATCTCCGGCTTCAGCAGGATGTCGCCCTGTTGATCGGGTCTATGAAGGGGTACCAGCGGTGTGCGGACGATGATCCCGCGGATCCGGTTCGCCGCCTCGCGAATTTCCTCGAGAGTAGGCCTCGTCACTGCTTTCATCCGGTGGCAGTATGAAGTAGCCAGGCGCTCACGTCCATTCGATCGGACTAAACTGAATAGCAGGAACCCATGACGCTGTTTTGGGAGTTGGTCGACGCTTCGCGGCGTGTCTCGGAGACCAGCGGACGGCTGGACAAGGTCGCGCTGCTCGCGGACCTGCTGACGCGTCTGGAACTCGATGAGATCGTTCCGGCAGTTCTCTTCTTATCGGGAGAGCTCCGACAGGGTCGCATCGGCATCGGATTCTCCACGCTGCGCAAGGCAACCCCCAATACCCATACCCACACGCCGAGTTTGACGCTCCTCGACGTGGACGGCGCTCTCGACGCCATCGCGGGCGCTGCCGGGCGTGGCTCGACCCGGGATCGAACCCTCGTCCTATACCGGCTCCTCTCTCGGGCCACCCAGGAAGAGCAGGCGTTTCTCGCCCGCCTGGTCATGGGCGAGCTGCGGCAGGGTGCGCTGGAAGGCGTCATGACCGAAGCGATTGCCAAGGCGGCCTCGGTCCCCGCCGCGCAGGTGCGTCGTGCGCTCATGCTTTCGGGAGATCTCGGTGCCGTCGCGCGAGCCGCCCTGACCGCGGGCGCGTCCGGGCTCGCGGGTTTCGATGTGCGGCTCGGTCGTCCGATCCAACCAATGCTCGCTCAGACAGCGGAGAACGTCGCGGATGCGTTGTCGCGTCTGGGATGCGCCGCACTCGAGTTCAAGTTGGACGGGGCCCGGGTTCAAGTACACAAAGAGGGGCAGGATGTCCAAGTGTTCACGCGGCAGCTCAACGATGTCACGGCGGCGGTTCCCGAGATTGTCGAAACCGTGCGCGACCTAGCGGTGAAGCGGATCATTCTGGATGGTGAAATACTCGCACTGCGTGACGACGGCAAGCCCCAGCTGTTTCAAACGACGATGCGCCGATTCGGTCGAAGACTCGACGTTGCGCGCATGCGGGAGGAGCTACCCCTCACCACGTTTTTCTTCGACTGTCTCTACCTAGATGGCGAAAGTCTCATCGATCGGCGGGCCGAGGAGCGTTTCGGGGCTCTTTCGGACGCCGTGAGCTCGGAGCTCATCGTCCCCAGACGGGTGACGGCGGAAGTCACTGAGGCGGAGTCGTTTCAGCGTCGCGCCCTCGCGGCCGGACATGAGGGAGTCATGGCCAAAGCGCTCGATGCTCCTTACGAAGCGGGCGCCCGCGGCGGGAGCTGGCTCAAGGTGAAGACGGCCCATACGCTGGACCTCGTCGTGCTGGCCGCCGAGTGGGGGCATGGCCGCCGCCGCGGATGGCTCAGCAACCTGCACCTTGGGGCGCGCGACACGGCCAGCGGCGGGCTGGTCATGCTGGGCAAGACCTTCAAGGGACTCACCGACGAGATGCTTGCCTGGCAGACGAAACGCCTTCAAGAGATCGAGAGCTCACGCGATCGTTGGACGGTCTACGTGCGCCCGGAGCTCGTGGTGGAGATCGCTTTCAACGACGTCCAGGCCAGCCCTCAGTATCCAGGAGGGCTGGCTCTTCGCTTTGCGCGAGTAAAGCGGTATCGTCCCGACAAGTCTCCGAAGGAGGCCGACACGTTGGAAGCGGTGCGCGCGATCTTCGAAGGGGGGTCGGGGTGGCCCAACCACTCCTCCGCTTGACGAACGGACCCTACCGCTTCTCGACGCCCAGCTCGCCGAGCTTGGTAGCGATATCTTCCGCCGACGTGGCGGGCTCCACCTCGGTATCGATGGCGGCAACCTTGCCGTCCTTTCCGATGTAGAAGGTCCAGCGGCTCGCGACACCGCGCTCGGCATTCAGGACGCCGTACGCCTTCGCTACTTCTTTAGAGGGATCGCTCAGTAGGGGAAAGTCCGCCTTCTGCTCCGCGGCGAAGCCCTTGTTGTCTTCGATGGGATCGACGCTGGCCATGAAGTAGGCGGCGTTGTACTGCTTGATGAGATCCCCGTTCTCCGCCAGGGACTTGCACTCGATCGTACAGCCGCGCGTAAAGGCCTTCGGAAACCAGGCGATCACGACGGCCTGTTTGTCGCGAAAATCGGAGAGACGATAAGTATTCCCGTCCGAGCCCTCGAGCTCGAAGTCGGGGGCCATGTCGCCGACCCGTAGTCCCTCTTGTGGGAACCCCACCGCGGCGGTCATCAATATCATTCCCATCACCAACCATGCACGCATGCGTTTCCTCCTGGCAATCGACGGACTCCGCGATCACTATACCTCAAAACCTCACGAGAGGCGGCCTTGACTCCGCGGCGCCGCTCTCTCTCGCGTGCCTCTTCAGCACGAAGTATCGGTTAAGGTCGTTCGTGTGCCCGTCCGCTGAAAAGACCTCGATGCACTCGAGCGGCAGGGAGGCAACGAGACGGGAGATCTCCTCCGAGTCCGAGAAGTGGCAGAACCGATAGGCGGGGTCTTTGTCTCCCCAGGAAAGGATGTGGTCTCCCGGTTCGAGATCCTCTGGATCGATTGGGATCCCCGTACTGGCCAGGAAGTCCTTCCAGGGAACAATCTTCTTGCGGAACCTCTCGAAGCGGCCAAATTGCCATACCGAGACGACGAGCAACCCCCTCCGGCTCAAATGCCCGGCGAGATCGATGAGGAGGGCTCTGCGGGTCTCGTAGCCCGGGACGTGGTGCAGGAAACCGAAGAGCACGATGAGCGAAAAGTCGTTGGGCACGGGCAGAATGAGACGGTCGTTGAGATGGGCGGTGACGTCGTGCTCGAGCAGAGTCACTGCGGGCATTCCGGAGAGGTTCTCCCGGGCGTGCTCGAGCGCGGTGGCGCTGAACTCGATGCCCACATAGCGGAAGGGCACTTCCAGATTGTCCCTGAGGAAGCTGCCGAATCGTCCGTTCCCGCAACCGACGTCCAGCACCGAGAGTGGTGCTTCGCAGGAGTTGAGCCGTTCCAGGAGCCTCAGCCAACCCCGCCACGGCCCGCCTCGCGTGGCAGCGAACTCTTCGGCCCGCCGGGTGTAGAAATCCCGGTTCATGGCGTTGAGTGTTAGAATGGTCGACCAATCCACGGGTCGAGTCTATGAAAAAAGCGACTTGGTTGACACCCTACCGCTTCGAGCCGGAGTTCCATGTGGTGGAGCTACGAAACATCATTCGAGAGATCGAGGCGAGCGTCAAGGTGGACCTTGGCGAGCTGAACCGGATACTTCGCAGGTACCCCAAAGACGGAAGAGAGTACTTCTCCAAGAGCGAGATCATCCAAGGCTACCAATACTTGGCACGAACCGAAGGATGGTCCAACGAGTCGGCCCGGTTGGTCGAAAAATTGAGGATGAAGCCGGTCCGAACGCTGAGCGGCGTCACGCCGGTCACGGTCCTCACCAAGCCCTTTCCTTGTCCCGGTCAATGCATCTTCTGTCCAAACGACGTCCGCATGCCCAAGAGCTATCTCTCTCGCGAGCCGGGAGCGCAACGCGCCGCCCAGCACGCGTTCGATCCGTACGAGCAAACCTATTCACGCCTCAGCGCTCTCTCTCGCATGGGCCATCCCATCGAGAAGATCGAGCTCATCATCCTTGGCGGTACCTGGTCTTTTTACCCGGATGGCTATCAGTACTGGTTCATCCGACGCTGTTTCGACGCCATGAACGATTTCGATGCCGGTGAGCTCCCGATGGGACCCAAGCATCATCGAGTGAACTATCTCGAGCTCGAAGAGCGGATCGACGGCGGATTCGAGTCCAATCCGTACAACGACATGGTCTCGAGTTTTCTGCGATCGGTCGAAGACGGCGAGCTGGTGAGCGAATCGGAGCAGTCTACGCGCCGTGAGCTCGAGCGCGCCCACTGCGAGAACGAAACGAGCTCTCAACGTTGTGTGGGTCTTTCGATTGAAACGCGGCCGGACTACGTCACGGAGATCGAGGCGAAACGGATCCGTCACTTGGGAGCCACCAAGGTACAGATCGGGATCCAGAGCCTTTCCGACGACGTGTTGACTCTGAACAAGCGCGGTCATGATGTCGCCGACACGCGGAAAGCAATCCGTCTTCTGCGCCAGGCCGGTTTCAAGATCCAGGCCCACTGGATGCCGAATCTCTATGGGTCCACACCCGAGCGCGACATCGCCGACTTCGCGCGCTTGTTCTCCGACTCGGACTTTCGGCCCGATGAGCTCAAGATCTACCCCTGCAGCTTGATCGAGAGCGCGGAGCTCCTGAACGTCTATCGGGCGGGGAAGTGGCGGCCTTACACGCAGGGGGAGCTCCTGGAAGTCTTGGTGGCGTGCCTGGACGCGGTGCCCGGTTACTGCCGAGTGAGTCGTGTGATCCGTGACATCCCGGGCGACGACATTCTGGATGGAAACAAGACGACGAACTTCAGGGGTATCGCGGAAGCCGAGCTGGCCGCGCGCGGCGGCGCGTGTCGCGACATTCGGAGCCGGGAGATTCGAGGCGAGCGCGTTCGAGGAGAGCATCTGCGGCTCGACGAGACCCGCTACCGGAGCTCCGTTGGGGAAGAGACGTTCCTGGAGTTCAACGACGACGCGGGCCGCATCGCCGGTTTCCTGCGACTTGCGCTGCCGGATCGGGAGTCGTTCATCGACGAGATCCGCACCAGCGCCATGATCCGAGAGGTTCACGTTTACGGCGCCGCGGCCGGACTGGGCGAGAGGGACGAGCAGAAGGCCCAACATGGCGGCCTCGGCCGAAGGCTCATCACCCGCGCCGAACGACTCGCCCGGGAAGCGGGATTCTCGAGCCTCGCCGTCATCTCGAGCGTGGGCACCAGAGAGTACTATCGGCGCCTCGGGTTCCAGGACGGCGAGCTGTACCAGCACAAGGCCCTGTCCACCGCGTAGAAGGGGTCGCATGCGGGTGCGGATCAGTTGCTAAAAGGCGCCCCCGGCGGATAATCGCTCAAGCACTCTCCAATTCACAAACAATCCGATAGGAGGATCGCATGGGCACGTTTGCATTTCGGCCGGTGGTTTGGCTCGCCGCGGCCGCGATCGGCTTGTCGTTGGCAAGTTGCGGGATCGTGGATGAGCGTAACGATCCGGAGCCTTATCGGGCTCAAATCGAGAAAATCGAGGACTTGCTCCAGAAGTCCGAGGCGGAGCGCGGAGACGGCGCGCTTCTCTCCGAGTACGCGACCGATCTCGCTGCTGCGATGGGCAAGAACATCCAGCACATCCAGGCCAGAGAGACGGTCATGAATCTTCTCGTCGACTTCGGTGAGTCCTGGGCCGCCGAGGAGAATCTGGCCGTCCAGTTCTCGGAAGGCGGCGAGGACGTGGTTCCGTTCGAGATGGCGGATGCACGACGGGATTGGGAAGCCCTACGCGAGTTGCTCTTTGCGCCGGCGTCCTGGTTCAAATAGGGGGAGTGACTCTAAGCGTGGGCGTTTTTTTCCTCAAGACGCCGGCGGGCGAGACCCGGGAGATCACCGAGCGTCAGCTCCAGCGTGAGCTCCGCACCGAGCAAGTCCTGCCTTGGGATCTAATCTCGGAGAACGGGAAGGACTTTTCTCCTATCGTCGAACATCCTCGCTTCGACGCGTGCTTCGAGGACTTGGAGGTTCGCATCCAGCACCATTGCTGGTGCCACCCCAGACGGCTGGCCGAGCTCGTTTGTGGCCAATGTGGCCGGGGTTATTGCGGAGCCTGCAAGCCCGCCCCCGCGTCGGTTCACGCCTCCCTGAGAACCTGCCCGGCCTGCGACGACGTCTTGAAGCCGGCCGATCCGCGCTGGAGCGAGGAACCCTTTTGGAAGCGGCTCGACGAGGTCGTCGTCTATCCCTTGCGGGAGGGGGTGTGGATTACGACCGCGGGCATAGGCTTCTTCCTGTGGTTGGGAAGTCAGGGCGGGAACGCCTTCCGCGTCTACTTGTTCGGGATTGCGCTCCTCGTCTATCTCGTCGGCCTCTCTTACCTGGTCCATGTGGTCGGGCGTTCCGCGAAGGGAGAGAAGAAGATGAGCTCCGGGCCAGACAGCATCGATCCGATCGATCTGGCCGCGACGGGGTTGGTTGCTCTCTGCGCGATGCTCGTTGTCTTCTTCCCGGTCATCTTGCTGAACGGATACCTCGTCTTTCGAACCTTCTCGGAGCAAAGGACCCCGGGAGCGCTATGGTTTCTCAACGTGCCTCTGGTCCTGGTGGCCCTCGTCTACTACCCCATGGCCCTCGGCATGAGCGCGGTCTGGCACAACAAGTGGCTGGCGCTCCGCCCGGACGTCGTGGTGAGCCACATTCTCAAGATCAGGAGGGACTACGCCATTCTCGTCCTGGCTATCGCCGTGATCGGTGGCGTGCAGTTCGCCCTCGAGATGATCGCGCGGAGCGTTCCCTTCCTGGGAGGCATCCTCGCTCACATGAGCACCGCCTATCTGGCGGTCATCGAGGCCCACATCTTGGGTTGGACTCTCTACATGAACAGCCGGGAGCTGGGCTGGACATGACCGGTCCTGACTCCGTGGCCTACCGGCAGGAGAAGGAATTGGCTCGTTGGCGGCTAAGAAGCCAGAGCCCTGAGATCAGTTTGTCGTCGCGTTCACCTTCCCTTCGACATAGGCGTCCACCTGCCGCTCGAGTACGTCCAGCGGGACGCTGCCGTTGGCGAGGACCACGTCGTGGAACTCCCGTACGTCGAAGCGCTCTCCCAAGGTTTCTTCCGCCCCGTGCCTTAGCTCCTTGATCTTCAGCTCGCCCATCTTGTAGGCCAGAGCCTGTCCGGGCCAAGAGATGTAGCGGTCGATCTCGGTGCGCACTTCGTGGAGCGATAGCGCCGTGTTGGACGCCAAATAGTCCATGGCCTGCTGGCGCGTCCAGCCGAAGGCGTGCATGCCCGTATCCACGACCAGCCGACATGCCCGCCACATCTCGTAGGTCAAGCGGCCGAAGTTGCTGTAGGGATCCTCGTACATCCCGGCTTCGAGCCCCAGCCATTCGGCGTAGAGGCCCCAGCCTTCGCCGAACGCGTCGATGTATGTCGCTCGGCGGAAGGCGGGCAGATCCTCGAGCTCCTGTGTCAACGCGATCTGCAGGTGATGGCCAGGAACCGCCTCGTGTAGCGTCAGCGACGTGAGCACGTACAGGGGGCGGCTATCCAGCGCGTAGGTATTCACCCAATAGTATCCCGGTCGTGTGCTTCCGACGGGTGCGGGGATGTAGCGGCCGCCCGTGTACTTCGGAGCAAGATCCTCGGGCACGGGCTCGACACCGTAAGGCAGCCGCGGCAAGGTCTTGAACAAAGAGGGGAGCTTGCCATCCACCTTTTTTGCGATGTACGAAGCTTGCCTGAGCAGAGCTTCGGGCGTCTTTGCATAGAACTGGGGGTTGGTGCGGAGGAACTCGAGGAATTTCGCGAAGCCGCCTTCGAAAGAGACTCCCTCGATGACGTTCATCATCTCACCGCGTATTCGCTCCACCTCGGCCAGTCCGAGCCGATGGATCTCTTCCGCCGTGGTGTCCTGCGTTGTGAAATGCCGGATCAAATATGCGTAATAGACTTGCCCGTTTGGAAGCTCCGAGGCTCCCGTCGTCGTTCGCGCGCCTGGCATGTACTCTTCCACCATGAACGCGTAGAAATTCCGATAGCCCGCTACCGCGTTGTTTCCGATCGCGGCGAGGCCTCGCTCCCGCAACGCCGCGCGCTCTTCTTCGGGCACGCCGACCGGAAAGCTGGCGAAAGGTGTATAGAAGACGCTTTCGGTGGCGTCCTCGACTATGTGAGCGTCGATCGTGCTCTCGTACCCCTCCAGGACGACCTGGGGTAACGTCGTTCCCGTTTCGATCCCTTCCCGCAATAGGGCGATGTACTGATCGACATACGTTGGGAAAGCACGGAGACGGGCGATGTAGTTCTCGTAGTCCTGGGTCGTCTCGAGCGGAACTTCGAACGGGAGTCTCGAGAACGCGATATGGAAGCCCCAGTCGACCGTTAGCGGGATCAAATACCCTTTGAACTCGTAGTCCTCGATCGCCTCGCGCTGCTGCCGCGCGAACATCTCGTAGCTGATGCGGTCTCCCGCGTTCAGCTTCGCTCGATCGACCGCTAGTAACCGACGCAGGAACTCTCGCTGGGCGTCGGCGCGGCGCCCCAGAGCTTCCGGAGTGACGGACGGTAGTCGGTCGTCGTAGTCATGCACCCCGACCGCGGTAGCGGCGAGCGGGTTCTCCTTCAATTCCCAGGCCCACGCCGCGTCGAACAAGGCGTGCAGCTCCTCCGATGCTTCCCGCGCTTCCTGCGGAAACATCGTCGAAGCGGCCGCGAGAACCAGAAAAAGAGCAAGATAAGTGCGAACGAGCACTGAGGCTGCTTTCATCTTCATGATCACTCCCGGCGTCGAAACCGTCCCCACAACCGTACGGCACCGATCTTGAGCGAATCGCCGGAAAACCACAACAACCGCAAGCTAGACGGCAAGACCGCTCACGGCTCGAGACGACTCAGGGGATGGTGACTCTCACACGGGAAAAGCACGCTGCCCTTGTGGATGGTGAGAACCATACGATAAGTATCACTTCCTGGGAGGGAAACGCCCCTCAGGTGTGTCGCCCCCCCACCGGCCTTCTTGAAGCTGACCAAACTTCAGAGCAAGCCATCGTCGATGCGGTGCAGCAAGGCGCGACTCTCGGATCGCTGGAGGAGAGTCTTTCCGAGGATCGACGCGACATCCTACGGGCCGTGTACGGGCTTCTGGCCTCGGGAATCCTGACGCCTTTCGAGCGGAGGTCCCGTGTGTTCTCCGGAGCCCAGCCGACGGAGCTCCACGACGAGACCGAAGCCACGAACGAATCCACGTCGCCGAGCTCGGGTGCGATCGAGGCTCATTCTCCGGCGGAACCGGCGACAGCTCACGAACCCGATCCGGTGACGAACGAGGACCCAAGCCCTTCGAGCACACCCGGCCCGCAGAGCACCGGCGAGCAGAACAATGAGACCGCGGGGAGGGAACGGCAGCTTCTGGAGACTGTCGAGCTCCACATCGCGGTTAACGACTGGCGACCGTCGGTCCCGTTGCTTACCAAGCTTTTGGAGATCGCACCCCAAAACGCCAAGGACAACGCACTCCTCGCTCGCGCCCTCGGCAAGTGCAAAGGTCTCGAAAAACATGCTGAACGCCAATCCCAGCCGTCCTTGCTCTAACTCCCCGGTCCATCGACGGAAACTCTTACACGCATGGATCCACTGAATTTCGTTGATTGAAAAGAAGATATGTCCCGTGCTCCCGTTTATGTCGGAATAGTTCACGGAGCCTTCGTGCGGCGATTTGGAGTCTCGGTGTTCGCGGGATATAAGTGATGACATACCAAATAATTACGGAATTGAGCCCCGTAGGACCGAATGCAATCGGCATGGTGATTGCGTTCAGCATGAGCTTTCGGGGATTCATAGATAGTTGTAGATTGAAGGAGGCCATCTTGAGCAAGATCATTCCGGTCCTGGGCGTCATCATCCTCGCCTTTGCCGTGGCTCCGTTGGCCCACGCGGATCCAATATATGGGACGAGCGCGCTCGGCGAGCTGACAGGGAGTCGCTCGGAGCCCGGTTCAATCGTCACGGGCGATGAGTGGGCGGACGATGAGACCATACAGAGTCTATCCTGGTTAGTCATGGATCTCGGAGGGGGGGCGTGGAGTTACGAGTACACGTTCACCAATTTTCGCGCGCCCGACATCAGTCATTTCATTTTGGACCTGACCGATGACTGCGTCGGGCGGGATGATGAGGCAGCCGATCCCGGTTGCGTTACCGATATCAGCGGCCCCCTGGCGTTCAATACGTACGATAGTTCCGGACCCGGAACTTCAAACCCGGGCTTCCCGGTGGGAGCAAGTATTACGGGTGTGAAGTTCGATTTCGGGGAGGACGTCTACAGCTTCTTGTCCAACCGGTCGCCGGTGTACGGTGACTTCTATGTGAACGGAGGCAACGAATCCTTTGCCGATAATATTGGCTTGGAGAACCACCTTTCGGAAAACGTCTTCGATTTCATCGTTCGACCCGACGGCGTGGTTCCCGAGCCCGGCACCTTACTTTTGCTAGGTTTGGGCCTCATCGGTCTCGGCGCGATGGCAAGGCGGCGGAAGGCTTAACTCCCTCTTCTTCTAAGCCAAGGACACTCGCCGTCCTCCGGGCGGCGAGTTTTTTTTGGCGTGGAGTGGGGCGCTGAATCGCATCGCTCCCATCCCGGTTTTGATCTCTCTACACGAACGGTCGAAACAAGGCCGGGCCTGACCCGTTACGCCCCATAGTATGAAATGGGCCGCGAGCGGGGTGTCACGAAATCGCGCTAGAATGGCTCGCCATGTCCCTGGCGACGTTGCCTGATTTCCATCCCCTGATTTCCCGCTGGTTCGGCGAGACGTTCGAGACCGCAACCGAGCCTCAAGTCCGGGGATGGCCCGAGATCCGCTCCGGCCACGACGTGCTCATCTCGGCCCCGACGGGCTCGGGGAAGACGCTCGCCGCGTTCCTCAGCTGCATCGATGAGCTGGTGGGGTCGGCGACCAAAGGTCCCCTCCCCGACCGGACGTTTGCCCTCTACGTTTCTCCGCTCAAAGCGCTCAGCAACGACATTCGCAAGAATCTGGAGCGACCGCTCGCGGAGCTCTCGGCGCTCGCGGCGAGAGAAGGCACTCTGCTGGCGCCGATTCGGACCGCGGTTCGCACAGGAGACACGCTCGCTTGGGAGCGGCAGTCCATGTTACGCACGCCGCCCCACGTTCTGGTCACGACGCCCGAGTCTCTCTTCATTCTGCTGACTGCGGAGAAGAGCCGAAAAATTCTTCAGGGGGTCGGCACCGTCGTCGTCGACGAGATCCATGCCGTCGCCGGCAGCAAGCGCGGTTCGCATCTTGCTCTATCTCTCGCGCGTCTCGAAGATCTCGTTCTCAAGAGTGGTGCTCCCCGCCCTCAGCGCATCGGACTCTCCGCGACCGTGAGACCCATCGAACAAGTTGCTGGTTTCCTAGGTGACGCGGTCCGCATCGTGGATATGGGGCATCGCCGCGAGATGGATATCGCGGTCGTGGTTCCTCGAGACGAGCTGGGTGTCGTGGCGACCAACGAGATGTGGAACGAGACTTACGATCGACTCGCCGAGCTCATCTCTGCACATCGAACCACCTTAGTCTTCGTCAATACGCGCCGGTTAGCAGAGAGAGTCTCCCATCACCTGGCGGAGCGACTCGGTGAGCAGGCCGTCATGGCGCACCACGGGAGTCTGTCGCGAGCCCTTCGCTTGAAAGCCGAGGAGCAGCTCAAGGAAGGCCGCTTGCGCGCGGTTGTAGCGACCGCCTCGCTCGAGCTCGGCATCGACATCGGTACCGTGGACTTGGTTTGTCAGATCGGCTCGCCACGCTCCATCGGGGTGGCCCTCCAACGTATTGGTCGCTCCGGTCACTGGATGGGGGCGATGCCGAAGGGGCGCCTTTTCGCCACGACTCGCGACGAGCTTCTGGAATGTGCCGCTCTGATCCGGGCCATTCGCCGTGGCGAGCTCGACCGGCTCGAGATCCCCGAGTCGCCTTTGGATGTCGCTGCGCAACAGATCGTCGCCGCAGCGGCGTGTGAGGACTGGACGGAGGACGATCTCTTCGCGCTCGTTCACAAGACCTACTCTTACCGAAAACTGGATCGAAGGGATTTCGATGACGTGATCGAGATGCTCTCCGAGGGCGTGACGACGAAACGCGGTCGTGGTCGAGCGTATCTCCATCGCGATAGGGTGAACCACCGTGTGCGCGGGCGACGGGGAGCGCGTCTGGCTGCCATTACGTCGGGCGGGGCCATTCCCGACAACGCCAGCTATCTTGTCGTCGCCGAGCCGGAAGGCAAGGTCGTCGGTACGCTCGACGAAGACTTCGCGGTCGAGAGCTTGTCGGGCGATATCTTCCTGCTCGGAACGAGCTCCTGGCGCATACGAAGGGTGGAGACTGGACGGGTCCGCGTCGAGGACGCGCACGGAGCGGCGCCCACTATCCCGTTCTGGAGAGGGGAGGCCCCCGGCCGCACCGTTGAGCTTTCCCAGGAAGTCTCGCGTGTGCGACAGGAGACCGTGGCGGCTTCGGATCGGGACATTGCCACTGCCGTCGCGTTTCTCACCGAGCAATGCGGGCTCGATCGTCGCGGAGCCGAGCAGGCGGTGGATTACCTCCGGGCGGGAAGAGCCGCGCTCGGCGCCCTCCCCGCGCACGACACCGTGGTCGCGGAGAGATTCTTCGACGAGGCGGGCGGTATGCAGCTCGTGCTGCATGCGCCTCTGGGTGCGCGGATCAACCGGGCTTGGGGCCTTGCACTGCGGAAGCGGCTCTGTCGTACGTTCAATTTCGAGCTTCAAGCGGCCGCGACCGACAATGGCATTGTGATCTCTCTGGGTGAACAGCACGCGTTCCCTCTCGAGATCATCTTCGGGTTTCTCAATACTAAAACAGTCGAGCACGTTCTCACGCAGGCGCTCCTCGACACGCCGATGTTTACGGCTCGCTGGCGGTGGAACGTCTCCCGGGCCCTCGCCGTCCTACGCTTTGCCGGGGGACGGAAGGTGGCTCCCGCGCTGCAACGAATGCGTTCCGACGATCTGCTCGCGGCCGTCTTCCCCGACCAAGCGGCTTGTGCGGAGAACCTGACCGGCGAGATCCGCATACCGGAACATCCGCTGGTCAAGGAAACGATCGGGGATTGCCTCCATGAGGCCATGGATCTGACGCGCCTGGAAGAGCTCCTGGACGCCATCCAAAGGGGCGACGTCAAGACCGTCGCCATCGATACCGCCGAGCCTTCGCCTTTTTCCCACGAGATCCTGAACGCGAACCCCTACGCCTATCTGGATGACGCGCCCCTCGAGGAGCGTCGTGCGCGCGCGGTCCAGATGCGCCGCACGTTGCCCGGGGAGCTTGTCGAAGAAGCCGGTTCTCTCGATCCCGCCGCCATCGCCGAGGTGGAGTCGGAATCCTGGCCCGTGGTGCGGGACGCGGATGAGCTACACGATGCGATGCTGACGCTCGCCACGGTTGCCCCCGTCTTCGAATGGGAGTCCTGGTTTGCCGAGCTCGAGCGCGCCTGCCGCGGCACCACGCTTCACGCAGACGGCCAGGTCTTCTGGGTTGCCGCGGAGCGGATGGAGCTCGTGAAGCTCGCTCATCTGGGAGGTGCCTTCTCGCCGGAGATCGAATCGGTACCGCCTACCGCGGCCATGCCCGTGGACCGTGACGGGGCAGCGGCCGAGATCCTCCGCGGGTGGCTGGAGTCGACCGGCCCGCGCACGGTGAGCGAGTTGTCGACGACGGTAGCGCTACCGGCCGAGGTCGTACAGGCCGCCCTCCTGCGTCTGGAATCGGAGGGGCAGGTATTGCGCGGCCGTTTCTCGCGGCGGCCGACATCCGAAAAGGACATTGAGTGGTGCAACCGGAGACTCTTGGCCCGGATTCACCGGCTCACTCTGGGGAGGTTGCGAAGGGAGATCGAGCCGGTCACGACGCAAGACTTCATGCGTTTCCTTCTCAGGTGGCAGCATGTGAGTCGCGGGAGTCGGCTGCATGGCGTGGATGGAGCGCTCGAGATCATCCGACAGCTCCAGGGCTACGAGCTCTCCGCGTCCGCCTGGGAATCGCGCGTCCTTCCTAGCCGGCTCGGTCGATACGATCCGGCGATTCTCGATCGGCTTTGCCTCTCTGGGGAAGTCGCCTGGGGCCGGCTGTCTCCCCATCCAGCCTTCGAAGGCTCGGCGGAAGAAAACAGCGAAAACGGCCGACGCGTGCGGCCGACGCGCGTGGCGCCGCTGTCACTTTTTCTGCGAGAGGATGCGGATTGGTTGCTCGCGGCGGCCGGGGGCACCGATTTGCCCGACGGGCGCCGCGCCGCTCTGTCCCATCCCGCCCGCGACGTCCTTTCCGAGCTCGAGCGACGGGGTGCGTCTTTCTTCGCTGAGCTCCCGCGAACCACCGGCCGCCTGGCCAGCGAAGTGGAGGACGCTCTCTGGGAGCTTCTTGCCGCCGGTCTCGTTTCCGCGGACGGTTTCGAGAATCTCCGTTCGCTGATCGACGCCAAGCGCCGGCGCGGTGAAGGCCGCGGGAGACTGGGGCGCCCGCGGCATGCCGCGGGACGTTGGGCCCTCCTGCGGGGGGTACCTCGGGCCGGGGATGCCGAGGAGCCGGCGGTCAAGGAACCCATGGAGCGTTTCGCACGACAATTGCTCAAGCGTTGGGGAGTCGTGTTCCGCGACATTCTGGCGCGGGAGGCGCTCGCCCCTGCGTGGAGAGATCTGCTCGTCGTGCTGCGTCGCCTCGAGGCGAGAGGGGAAGTCCGCGGTGGACGTTTCGTGGGCGGGTTCGTGGGCGAGCAGTTCGCGTTGCCCGAGGCCGTCGAGCTACTACGGTCGGTGCGTCGGTCCGACAAGGACGGTGAAGAGTTGCAGCTCGCGGCGGCCGATCCCCTCAACTTGGTCGGTATCGTGCTGCCCGGACCTCGGCTGAGTCCACTATCCGGGGAAAACGTGGTGCTGCGCGATGGCATCGTCCCGGCGGCGGGCGACGCGCTCTCAACACGGTTGACCCATTCTCCGGTCGAGCTTGGAGAGCCCGTCGAGCTCTAGCTCCGCTTCTTGGTCCCTTTCTTGCACCGTGTTACAATGATTCATCTCCTTGAAACAGTTGCACACGATGGTCGGACAAGGCCGTCGCTCACCGTTGACGAGAAAACTTCGCGGCAACCATGTTGCGCGCTGGAATGACCCATACGGAGGTGTGTTGATGAGAAGAGTCGCGATTTGGTCGCTGGCACTCGCGGCCATCGGCGCGTTGGTGATGTCCTCGAACGCCCACGCCCAGAACCAAGCACGCCAGGAGAGCTACCAGAAGGCCCTCCAGGAGAAGCTGGACGCCAAACTCGGGGAGATGATGGAGGCATACGGCGAGAAAATCCCGAGGGCCGAGCGCTGGACCTGTGAGGTCAGGATGCAAGAATCGGCCGACTACCCCGGGAAGGTGGACTCCGAGATCAGCGTCAAGATGCCCATCGATGAGTTCAAAGCGTTCGCGCCCATTGCCCTGCTGGAGGCGGTGGCGGTCCCGCACAACTTCCCGACCGGGAAGATCTACATTCGGGAGACCACGACACGAAGGGTCGGCTCGATAGACTACCGCGCCGCCGATCCCCTCGCGGGCAAGTACTTGACCGGTCGGCCGAACGCCGTGGAGGACGCGATTGCCGAAATGAACAAAGCCATGACCTGGCATTAGCGGCCCGTTGAAAAAGCGCCAGTCTGCGCAAGCGCTCTCGAACAAGGACCGGTACCCTCCGTCGACGGGGCCGGTCCTTTTCGTTTGGGGCGTCCAGTTGACCCTGTCTGGGCGGCCTGCTAGCCTCTTTCCATGGAGCACAACCTGACGCCTGAACGTCGGGCCTTCGTTCAGACCCCGACGGTAAGGAAACCCTCTGTCGCCTCGGCGACGCTTCTGGCCGCCCTCTTAGGCTCTTGCGGAATGTTGAGCGATGGTGCGCCGTCGCAGGAGACGGTCCTCTCACTTCTCCGGCAAGAGGCTCAAGAGTTGAAGGTAGAGGGAGAGAAACTCGATCCGGCCTTTGGCGTGAGGGCTAACTGGGAGATCGAGGACGTACAGATACAAAAGCCTTCAAACGATGGCGGTCCCCCGTGGCGTGGAACCATTCGTTTCAAGATTACGAGCCGCGTGCGGGAGCCCGACGGCACGACTTCCACGGAAGAGTTCGTGAGGAACTTCGAATACGTCTGGGACACCGAGTTGAGCGATTGGACCGTCCGCTAGCGTCCCGTCTCGAGCGCACCTAATGGAGGGATCGACCTGCGTCTATAAGGCGAGTGGGGAAGTCGACGCCCAGCAGGTGCGAGACTTTCTAGAGGCGAATGGCATCGCCTGCTCTTTTCGCGGAGAAAGTCTCCGCAAGACGCATGGCCTCACCATCGACGGTTTGGGGCTGGTGGAAATCCACGTGCCGGAAGCGGATGCCGCTCGTGCGCGCGAGCTTCTCGCCGCCGCGGACAGGGGAGACTTCAGCCTAGACGAGGACGAGCTCGGCGAGTAGATGGAGCTCTTTCCCGCGAAAGCTTAGGAAGCTTTCGGTTTCCGACCACCTCGCCGGCGCTTCGGAGGAGGCTCGTCGCTGGCCTTGAGGCTGACGATTTCGGTGACGAACTTCTTCTTGCCGTGGTCATCGAAATGGATCGTGGTGTACTGGGGATCGACCTCGGTGATGACACCGAGCCCGTACTTATCGTGAACGACTCTCGACGAAACAGGCATTGATTTCATTGGACTCTTTCTGTTAGGTGTGTCAGACTTCTATTTTACCTGCATCGAGAGCGCATGGCAAATCACGCCGTGACGAGACAGCGGCGTGGACGTACAACTTCCCGTTCCCCTATGAGATAGACCGGTGCTCCCCTCGGCCTTCGCGCGGGAGCCCTGCTGTCATGCGCCCCTCGGCACCGGGGATCCAAGAATCGAGAGGCCTGGGAGGATGCGGCAGAACGGCTAGCCCGGAT
>Ga0302046_10001711_pt1 | contig 20561 bp, 22 predicted proteins | sample RVTome_11_FD_200261 | JGI IMG/M metagenome (GOLD analysis project Ga0302046, IMG submission 200261) | Soil microbial communities from uranium-contaminated site in the Upper Colorado River Basin, Wyoming, United States - RVT147D111 (version 2) ...
TCAGCACCCGCCCGCAGCTGGGGCAGGACGAGGCGACGTCGAGGGCGCGCTGGCCGCAGCCGGGGCAGCGGATCATCACCATGCCCGCGAATCTAACGTACATTCCGCGCCGCATGCGACCCGCCGCCCCGCCCCGCCCGATCGTGGCCGGGCACGTTGCCCTGGCCGGCGCGCAGGTGGCGTTCGGTCTCCTGCCGATCTTCGGCACCATCGTGTTTCGGCCCGGGGGACTCTCGCCCCGCGTGGCGCTGGCCCTGGCCGGGCTGCTCCCGCTGCTGTTCGCGAGTGGACTCCGGTCGCTCGGCGCGTACGGATTCGGCAACCTGCTGATGGTGGCCAACGCCTTCTGCTACTCGACCTTCCTCGTCCTCACGAAGCCCCTGACCCGGCGCTACCCGACGCTCGTCATCCTCGCCTGGGCCTATCTGTTCTCGCTGGTGGGGCTCGTCGTCTTCCTGCCGGGCCAGCGACTGGTGCCCGCGCCGCACGCGGCCGCCGCGTGGTGGGGGATCGCGTACATCGTGATCTTCCCGACGATCGTCGCGTACATCCGGAACGTGTTCGCCCTGGCCCGCCTCCGCGCGTCCACCACGGCGGTGTACGTGTACGGCCGGGAAACCCGTGCTGGCCGAGCGCTGAGCGGGACCCGCCCGATCAGACGTGCGCGGGCTGGGCCTGCCCGGCCACGTGCTCGCCGATCAGGATCTTGCTGATCTCTTCGCGCTGGATCTGGTTGGTGCCCTCGTAGATCTGCATGATCTTGGCGTCCCGCATGTACTTCGCGATGGGGTAGTCCCGCATGTAGCCGTAGCCGCCGAACACCTGCACGGCGTCGGTGGTGACCTGCATGGCGACGTCGCCCGCGAAACACTTGGACATCGCCGAGTAGATCGTCGGCCGCTCCTTCGGATTCGAGTCCACGTAACGGGCCGTGGCGTACACGAGGGCGCCCTGCGCGATGCCCACGGCCTGGGCGGCGACGCCCGGGCGGGAGGCGTCGAAGGTCCGCATGGCCACGATGAACATGGCCCGCTGCTCCTCGGTCAGGCCGTAGTCGAGCACGGGACGTCTCCGCGTGCGCCCGCGGTCAGCGGGACGCCAAGGCGTCGGGGAAGAAGTAGGGTTCCTGCACCCATGCCGCGCCGTCCTGGAACAGCAGGCGCACGTGATCGTCCGGGTGGCGGTCGTCGAACGAACGGATGTCAATCGAGCCGTGCAGCGTGCCGGCGCCCGCGAGGGCCACGAGCCGGTCCACGAGCAGCCGGGGATCCAGGTTGACCTCGCGCAGCTCGACGTCCACGGTCCCCGCGCGCTTCGCGGGCTTCGCCCGGAAGTCGCCCTCGGGATAGAGGCCCTCGTACGTGTCCGCGACGCGTTGCAGGTCGCGCGCCGCCCCGGCGGCATCCGTCGCCCCGAAGGTCAGCGCACCGTTCAAGCGGCAATACACGCCTTCGATCGGGATGACGTGGGCGTCGTACGCGCGCTTCCGCGACGCGGCGAAGTCCGGATGGGCCCAGTCAATCCGAACGCCGCCACCCGGCTGCACGCGCATCCGCACGAGATGCGGGCTGTCTTCGGTGTGAACGTGAAGATCACCACCCTCGATCTGCCCGTGGAGGGCCACCGGGATCTCGGCGAGCATGCGCACCAGCTCGGCCGCGATCGTCGGCAGCGTGGGAGCGGTGGTGGGCTGGACGTGACGGACCACGATCGCCCCGGCCGGGGCGTCGAACTCGAGCCATTCGCCGGGGAGCGCGGCGAGCCGCGCGGTCACGTCGCCGGGCACCGACCCGACGCGGACGCGGCCCTGACAGCCTTCCTCATAGAACATGCGGCGTTCCTCGCGCGTGGGTTGCCGCGGCCCCGGCCGGACCGGCCGGAACCGCTCCCCAGGCAAATAGATGAATCGGCGTGAAGAAACCGCAGGAAGACTCTGAAGAAACGGTGAACGAGCTGCGGGGACCTTACTCCGGCCGCTCCGTCGGGCGTCGCGGACCGAGTCGGCGCTCCCCGGAGCGGCGCAGCGCCGACGCGCGCCGGTCGGGCGTCGCGCGGCGGTCCGCCAGGAGCCCCGGCGGGAGGGCCGGGGATACCGTGCGGCGGCGATCGTCGCCGCTCCGGCGCTCGAAGCTGGCGCGCCGGTCAACGAGGATGCCGGACGGGAACCAGAACTTCCGGCGGGCCGTCCAGCGCCGATCCTCGGGCTGATCCATGTAAGCTCTCCCTCATCAAGCGCTTGGCGTCCCACCCCTGCTGACGGGCCCCAACATGCGAAACTGATGCCAGAAACGCCAGTTGGGCTTCATCCCGGGCTTCATGGACCCTTCCTCCGGGGTTCACGCGGGGTTCAGCCGGTTCGCTCCATCATTCGCCTGTGAGTCGGAACCCTCTGGGAGGACGTGATGCACGACGCGAAGATCGCTGACGGCGCCAACCCGTTCGAGGACCACGACTGCGGCCATCTTCCGTGCCCGCCCTGGATCGAGGAGGGTGACGGCGCGGCGCAAACTGTCGCGGTGGAGCCTCAGGTCGAGCCGGAGCTGGACCCGCCGCACCACGTCCACGACCTCTGGGCGGTGCTCGGCCTCGGCGAGGAGTAAACGCTCCGGGGCGTCAGCCCGTCTCGGTCCAGCCCACCTCGCCGCGGTAGCCGCAACCCGGGCAGACCGCCTGTACCTGTCCCGGGCCAACCCGTACCCGATGTCCGGAGGCGGGACACACGGCGTACATCCGGCCGAGGTCCCGCCGCGAGCCGGCGTGCGGATTCGGGTCGCCCGAGCCCAGGCGAACCACCGTGAAGCGGTGCGGTCGGCTCTTCTGCACCTCGAGGAGGCGGGCCGGGACGCGCACGTTCCGGTTCTTGATGACGAGCGTCACGTGGCCGTTGGGGCGGTCGTCGTCAACGACCGGGTACCAGGCGCCGAGACGGAGGGCTTTGCGGGCCATGAGGGCCGTGACGGCCCAGGGCCGGGCCCAGGCTTGAGGCTTGGCCGGGGGCTGGTCGAACAGGTCGGTCATGCAGGGGTCTCCGCATGCTGAAGGTCCAGAGGGCTCGGGGGAAGGTTGGGGCGCCGGTCGCTTGGCTGCCGTGACGGTGCGCACCGGTCGCCGGATCGAATGCCGGGTTGGCGGAGTTGGGAGCGGTGCCGGGCTAAGTGGAACAACGGCGGTAGGTTGCGTCGGGTCACGCCCCCGGTTTGGATTCCCATCCCCTACAGGTAAAGTATTGTTTCACATGTAGTTACGTGACAATGACTGCCGGCGTGAGTGGGCCGTCCCCGGCCGCGAGGCGGCGCCCCTCCTTGCGGCAGGGCCGTCGTCTCGCTTTTCTAGGGTAACCCCGCTCCCCGAGCCCCCAACCTCCATGCGTGACGACCAGCGTCCGCCATCCAATCTCCACAGCCTCGCCCGGCCCGTCTGCGTGGCCGGCGCGCTGACGCTCGCCTTTGCGCTGGGCGCCGGCGTCTGGCCGATGCGGAAGGGCCAGCCCGACGCCGAGGCCAAGACCTAGCGTTTTGGGGCTGCTCGAGTGGCTTCGCAAGCAGATTGGCCAAGTGCCACCGGATCTCGAGGTCTGTGAGTTTCGGTGTTCGCGCACGAGCTGCCGCCACGGGGACTGGGAGCGTTGCGACTGGAGGCTCCGGGGCGGCCTGCCCACCGACCTCCCGGATGCCAACCAGGGGCCTGCGGCGTCCGGCGCCGATTCGTCTCCCTGACGCCGTTCCGGGCTCCGCTTCCGGCCCCTCGATGTTCCCGAGGCGGGCTGCCTCCAGCCCCTCGGGGTGAGGCCCGGAACGCGTGAACGGTACGCCATTGCCCGTCCCCGCTACCGACTTCGCAAGCCGCCTCGCGGCCGCGCTCGCCCCCGAGTACGAACTCAGGGAACTCCTCGGTCGTGGCGGATTCGGCGAGGTCTACGCGGCATGGGATCCCAGCCTCAAGCGCGAAGTGGCCATCAAGACCCTGCGGCCGGACCTCGCTTCTCAGGACGACATCGTGCGCCGCTTCCGGCGGGAAGCGGAAGCGGCCGCGGGGCTGCGCCACCAGAGCATTCTCCCGGTCTACGCGGTCGGCGAGCGCGCGGGCATCGTCTGGTTCTCGATGCCGCGCGTCCATGGGGAATCGCTGCGGGACTGGCTCCGGCGGGAGCCGCAACCTCCCATCGGGGAGGTCCGGCGGATCCTCGGGGAAGTGGCCGCGGCGCTCGGCGCCGCGCACGAGGCCGGCGTCGTCCACCGTGACGTCAAGCCCGACAACATCCTGCTCGAGGGCGACGACCGGCGGGTGCTGGTGACGGACTTCGGGATCGCAAAGGCCGTGGATGCCGGCGACACCGGGCTGACGCTGCCGGGCGTGGCGGTGGGCTCCCCGGATTACATGAGTCCCGAGCAGGCTGCCGGCGACCCTGTGGATCACCGGGCGGACATCTACTCGCTGGGCGTGCTCGGGTTCGAGATGGTCGCCGGGCATCTCCCGTTCGGCGCGGGAACGGTCGCGGTCGTGCTGCTGCGGCACGCCACCGAAGCGCCGCCCTCGCTGCTCGACGTGCGACCGGCCTGTCCGTCGCACCTGGCCGCGGTCATGTCCCGCTGTCTCGCCAAGGAACCGGCGGCCCGATGGCCCACGATGGGCGCGCTGCGCGAGGCCCTGATGCCCCACGCCGAGATGGCGGCCGCTCGGTCGGAAGGGCGTGCCGCTTCGCGCACGGACCGGGGACTCGGGCGGCGCGCGGCCGCCTACGCCGTGCTGTGGATCGGAGCGGTCGTCGCCGACGTCGCGGGCTGGCTGGATTGGTCGGCCGCGCCCGTCGCGTCCGGCGGGCTGGCGCTCGCGGCGGCGCTCGAGCTTGGCGCGCTGCGGGCCCGCGGGCTGGGATGGCGGGATGCCCTTCATGGCCGGCGGGCGCGACACGGGCCGCATGCCTCGCTCCCGACGCCCGCGGCCACCGCCCGGTTCGGTGGGTGGGCCGTGGTCGTGGGTCGCGTGTTGGCCGACCGCATGGCCGTCCGGGGCATGGTGGCGCGTCTGCCGGCGTCGGAGCGCAAGAGCATTCAGGATCTGCTGCCGATCCTGGACCGGCTCGTGGCGGAGGCCATTGATGCGGCCGAGCAGCTCGCGACGCTCGAGCGGGAGGTCGCGGACGGCAGGTCGCTGGAGGACCGCGTCGAGCGCCGCCGCGAGCTGTCGGGCCAGATGGATCGTTCGGCCCGCGCCGTTGCCGACCTGCGCCGGGCGGTCCGCGCCGCCGACGCCGAGGGAATGGCCCGGCTCCGCGACGATGTGAACCGATTGACCGGCGGCGTGCTAGTGCGCGCGGCGCCGGTGGGCGACCAGCACGGCGAGCGCCAGGAACAGGCCGACCGTCCCGACCGACGTTCCTAGCGCGCTCACGCCCACGGTCGGCCGTCCCGGCCCGCGTCCGAACCGTGCTGCAACCCACCCGCGGGTCCACGTGCCGAGATCCATGCCCATCGCGCCGGCGAACGCGTCCGCGAACGTGCCGTCGTGGCGCCAGAAGGAGGCGAACCGCTCCGGCCCGATCTCGGTCAACAGGTCGCTCAGGTACGTGGCCGGTGTCGCGCTGGCGCTCCAAGGGAACTCGTGGTGTACGCCTAGCGCGCGCAGGGACCGGTTGCCGGCCCGGGTTCCCGTGACGAAATCACGGCAGCCCTCCTCGCGACCCGCCAGGCACGCGTTCAGCGACAGGCGGAACTCCAGGCGCTGGTCAATCCACCACCACAGGCCCTCGCCCCGCAACGTGGCCAGCAGCAGCTCGCGCGGCGTGCCACGCGGAGGGTGCCGCTCCGGAGGCGGGTAGCCCGGCGAGGTGATCGCCAGGGCCGATCCCCCGGTCCGGAGCCACGCGTCCACGGCCCGGCCGGGCCGCCCGAACCGGAAGTAGTACGCGCACGGGCCGAGGAGCGCGGGGCCGGCACGCCGGTAGAATGGGCGTGCGCCTGCCGGGCGCTCCGCGTAGATGGCGACACAGGCGTCCCCGTCCTTCTCCGGAAGCGCGTAGTAGAGGGCGGGGGTGGGGCCGAACATCGTGTCGCGTACGAACGCGACGATGGCGACCCCCGCCCCCGGTCCCGCGCCCGCGATCTCGCGGACGCGCGCCGAGAGCCATTCCCGTTCTCCGGACCGCCAGGTCCCGTCGAATCCCGTGTGCATCCGCCCGTCCGACGCCTGCCCGGCCGCGGCCCGGAGGGAGTCGCGCACGATCCGCATGGCCACGGCTCGACGGGCGGAGGCCAGCGCCTGCTCGGCGGCGCGCGCGGCGGTGTGCACGTACGTATCACTCCGCTCCAGCCGTCGCGGCTCGGGGGGCAGGAGGAACGTGGCCGCCGCGGCCGCCGCGATCAGCGCCAGGGCTCCAAGCCGCGCCGGCGTCAGCGCCATCGGGTGCTCCGCGTGGCGAGCGCCGCCAGTCCCAACACACTGGCGACGGCCAGCCACTGCGTCCCGGCGGGGATGCTCGTTGCGGGCGGCCGGTGTGCCAGGATGGTCGCCCGCCAGCCGGCGAGCAGGGAATCGAGCGGGACGCCGGCGGCGGCCTCGAGCCGCGGCACCAGCGCCGCGGCCGAGTCTGCGAAGAACCGCGTGACCCCGTCGGCGCCGGCCAGGTTTCGCGCCGCGAGCAGCACGGTGCCGCGTGCCCGGGTGGAGAGTGACGGCACCTCGGCGCCGATGAGGTCGAGGAACACGACACAGGCGCCGGGATCCCGCGGCCCGACGCACGCGGCGTAAGGGCGGGCCAGGGCAGGTTCATTGGCGCGCCAGCGATACCGCTGCTCGACGAACGCGGGCAGGCCCTCCGCCTGATCGAGGGGCGGGCCGCCGGTGTCCGTGACGATCCGGAGCGCGTCGCCGCACGCGGCGAGAAGGCCCTGGAAGCATTGTCGCGCGCCCGGCAGGTGACTGGTCACCAGCTCGATGTACGTGGCTTCGAGAAGCGGAGTGGGATCCTCGAACAGTCGCAGATCCGCGCGCCACGCGGTCATGCTCCGGCCGCCCCGCCTCATGAGGATCTGTTGCACGCCATGCGCCAGCTGCCGCCCGACCCGCTGCGGCGTGGCAGCGCCCCGTGGTGCCTGGATGAACTGCGCGTCACCCGCGATCAGGCGCCCCCAGGCCGGATCGGGCGGGCCGAACCGCACGACGAGCACGGCGCCTTCGAGGGTCGTGACGTGCTCTGTCCCCAAGGCCTCGATCAGCTGCGCACGCAGGCGGTCCAGCGCGGTTCGGAGGACCGGTGCGGCCGCCGAGTCGGTGAGCACGAGGAGCGGCCCCACGCGGAGCGTGTCGTGGTGGACCAGGGCCAGGCTGTCGGTCCGCTCGCGCCGCGTGGCGAACGCGGCAGCCCGCTGCTCGAGCCGCGCCAGCCACGCCCGCTCCTCGGGTGTCTGGGCGCGCGCCCCCGACGCCACGCCAAGCAGGAGCAAGCCGAGGGGCAGACGGATCCTAGACACCGATCAACGTCCACGGACCCGCGAAGATCTCGAACGGACCGAGCCGGCCCACGAGCAGGTCAACCAGCAGGCCGAGTCCGGCGGCCGCCAGCACCTCGGTCAGCGCGAGCATCACGGCGACGCCACCAAGGACCATGGCGGACGTTCGCTTGCTGCCGGCCGCCAGGGCGAACATCAGCGCGTACCCCACGAGTGCGGCGAGGGTGAAGCGGAGCGTCACGGCCATGGCGTACGTGCGCAGGCCCACCGGCAGGTCGAGGCTTCCGATGGCCAGTGCGCAGCCGAGGCCCACCGCGGCGGTGATCGGCACGACCAGGAGGGCCCCGGCGCCGAAGCGCAGGAGCACGTAGTACCATCGGGGAACCGGCAGGGTCAGCGCGTAGACGTGATCGCCCTGGTGATCGGCGGACCACGCGCTCACGGCCAACGCCAGGCCGACGATAACCGCCAGCACCGGGAAGAGCGTGCCGGTGGTTTCGACCGACGTAAGCATGTTCACGAGGTCCCACGCGCGGCGATCCCCGACGGAGAACCCCGCCCGCTGCACCGCGAGCAGCGGCACGGTGAACCCGGCCACCGCGAGCAGGACCACCGCGGTGAACGAAGCCTTCCACTGGACCCGGCAGACGGCGGCGAACACGATCAGGCCCCCCGCGGGGTGCGGGCGGTGCGCAGCAGCTCCACGAACCCCTCCTCGAGATCGAGGTCCACGACGTCCTGCAGGACGGCGCCGATGCCCTCGAAGTACTGGTACATCGTGGGCTGCCATCCCCGGACCACCCAGACTTCGGTGCCGCTCGCGCCGTCGCCCCGCTCGCGGGCGAGCAGCACGAACGGCGCGTCCCCGACCTGGGCCGGCGCGTTCCGGATGCGCAGCCGCTTGATCCCGTTCTTGAAACTGTGCATCGGCACGTCCGCCACGAGCCGCCCGCGATCCATGACGCCCACCCAGTCGCAGATGCGTTCCAGCTCATGGATCAGGTGGCTCGAGACGAACACCGTCGCGCCCGATTCGGACACGAAGTCAATGACCGCCATGAGGACGTCGCGCCGGACGACCGGGTCGAGACCGTCGGTGGGCTCGTCCAGCACCAGGAGATCCGGGCGCTGCGCCAGCGCCATCAGCATGAGCAGCTTGCCGCTCTCGCCCTTGGACAACCGGTTGATCCGGGTCTCCGGCTCCAGGGCGAAGCTGCGCAGCAACTCCGCCGCCGCCGCCCGGTCCCACCGCGGGTGAAAGGCGCCGTGAAACGCGAGCGTCTCCCGTACCGTGAGCGTGGGATACAGGTGGGGGCGTTCCGGGACGTAGCCCACGCGCGCGAACATCCGGGGCGTGTCACCGGGAATGGTGTGGCCGAGAACGTGCACGGTCCCCCGGGCGGCCCGCAGCAGCCCCAGACAGAGCCGGATCGTAGTGGTCTTGCCGGACCCGTTGGGGCCCAGGAAACCGTAGATGGAGCCGGTCGGGACGCGAAGGTTCAGGTCGCCAAGCTCGAACGCCTTGCCGGCCCGGTAGTGGAGTCCCGATGTCTCGATGGCGTAGCTCATCCTTCCCCCGCTCCAAGCTCCCGTCGCATGGCGTGCACGACGTCCTCCCCGCGGATCCCGAGTCGGGCGGCCTCGTCGAGCAGGCCCCGCGCCAGCCTGGCGGCCTGGTCTTCCTGCGTCCGCTTGCGGCGGTCCGCGCCCACGCCGCGCGCATAGGTCCCCGAGCCCTGTCGCATCTCCACGAACCCCTCGCCTTCGAGCACCCGGTAGGCCTGGACCACCGTGGCCGGATTGATGCGCAGCCGCGCCGCGAGCTGCCGGACCGAGGGCAGGGCCGCGCCCTCGGCGATGTCCCCGGCGGCCACCGCGAGCCGAATCCGGCTCGCGATCTGGTCGTACAGGGGTATGGGGCTGCGCGGATCAACGTCGTCGAACATGCGATTGAGTGTGTTGGTGTAGTAATACACTAAGACTAAAGGCCCGGACTGTCAAGCGGTGCGCCGGTCCACGTTGCCGGGGCCGGAGGCCGCGACTAAACTCGCGGCATGAACGGCACGAAACCGGCCTTCCGTCCGCTCGACTTCCAGCGGCTCCCTCCCGAGGAAATGACCGCGCGGGGCCGCGCGTTCCTCGATCGCATGTGGGAGCGGCGGTCCGTCCGCGAGTTCGCTCCCGACCCCGTGCCGCGGGCGTGCGTCGAGCTGGCGATCCGCACGGCCATGAGCGCCCCCTCCGGCGCGCATCGCCAGCCCTGGCGGTTCGTGGTGGTGGACGATCCCGCGCTCAAGCGGCGGATCCGGGCGGCGGCGGAAGAGGAAGAGCGGGAGAACTATCAACACCGCTTCCCGGACGAATGGAAAGAAGCGCTGGCGCCCTTCGGGACCGACTGGCGCAAGCCGTTTCTGGAAACGGTCCCGTACCTCGTGGTGGTGTTTCGGGAGTCGCACGGCCTGGCTCCGGACGGCCGTCGCATCACCAACTACTACGTGAGCGAGAGCGTCGGCATTGCCTGCGGGCTCTTCATCGCCGCCCTCCACACCATGGGTCTCGCGACGCTCACGCACACGCCCAACCCGATGGGCTTCCTCGCGGACCTGCTCGGTCGCCCGTCCAACGAGAAACCGTACATCCTGTTCCCGGTCGGCTATCCGGCCCCGGACGCGCGGGTCCCGGCCATCGAACGCAAGACGCTCGAGGAGGTCGTGCAATGGAACGCGGCTCCGCGGTGACGGGCCGGCGCGCGACCGCTGCCCGGGCGGGGTGGGTCGCGCTCGTGGTAGTGCTGGGGGGCTGTGCGATCGAGTATGCGCCGCCCGACGAGCCGCGGGCGCGGATGGCGCCCGACGCGGACACCACGCTGGTGCTCGCCGAGCTGCGCAGCTACTACCGCGACTTTTCCGACCGCAACTGGACACTGTTCGCGGATCACTTCTGGTCCGGCGCCACCATTACGACCGTCTGGCAGCCGCCCGGGGCCGACGCGCCGCGCGTCACGACCACGACGATCCCCGAGTTCGTGGCCGCGGCGCCCGAGGGTCCGGGAAGCCGGGCGCTCTTCGAGGAGTCCATGCTGCACGCGCGCATCCGCCGGACCGGCGGGCTGGCCCAGGCGTGGGTGCGGTATCACGCGCGCTTCGGGGATCCCGGCGACGTGCGGGAATGGGAAGGCGTGGACGCGTTCACCCTCCTCGAGCACCACGGACGGTGGCGGATCGTGTCCCTGGCGTTTCAGGGCGAAGGCGGGGGGCCGTAGCGACGATGGCGCCGGTCCCCGCGAGTGACCTGCCCGACCGCTTCCGCGGGCACGTCGCGTCGGCCCGGCTGTTCGCGCCGCCCGGCCGCGTGCTCGTGGCCGTGAGCGGCGGACCGGACTCGCTGGCCCTGCTGTTCCTCCTCCATGCCACGGCCGAAGGCCTGGGCCTCGATGTCGTCGTGGGCCACACGGACCACGGGATCCATCCGGAGAGCGCCCGGTGGGCCGCCGCGGTCGCCGACGTGGCTGCCGGCCTCGGTCGCCCGTTGCTGCTCCGCGCGCTCGCGCTCGGCGCCGGGAGCGGCGAAACGCGCGCGCGCGCCGCCCGCTACGCCGCCCTGCGGTCCATGCAGCAGGCCGCGGGCGCGCCCTACCTTGCCACCGCGCACCACGCGGACGATCAGGCGGAAACGGTCATGTTCCGGCTGCTCAGAGGCTCCGGTCCCGCGGGACTGGCCGGCATTCCGGCGCGCGGACCGGACGGGCTTCGGCGCCCGCTCCTGCCGTTCGCGCGCGAGGAGCTGCGGGAGTGGCTGGCCGCGGCCCACCCCGCGGCCGTGCCCATCGAGGATCCCGCGAACGCGGACGAGCGTCACGACCGGGTGTGGATTCGACGGGTCGCGATGCCGCTGCTCCGGACCCGCTTTCCGGACGCGGGCGACGCGCTCCGTCGCACCGCATCGCAGGCGGCGTCGCAGCGGCGGGCGTGGGAGGCGTTGCTGCGCGATCAGCCTGCGTTCGGCCTCACGGTGACGCCCGAGGCCGTCGAGGTTGAACGCTCTCCCTTCTCCGGGTATCATAACACGTTGTCCGCGGCTCTCTTGCGCAGCCTCTGCGGGATGGTTGGCTGCCGGGTGCGCGCGGGCCGCCTGGCGGCGCTGCTCCGTTTCGCGGTCACCGCGCCGAGTGGCCGCGTGCTCGAGTTGGGCGACGAGTGGACCGCCGAGACCGTGTTTGGACGCCTGCGCATCGCGCGGCGTTCCGACACACCCGGCACGGACGAGCCGGCCGCCTCCGCGACGTGGGGCGGGAGCGCCGATGCCGGCGAAGCCCGATGGGGACAGTGGGGTATCACGTGGTGTCGGGAGCCGGCGGGTCGGGTGAGCCGCGCGACGTGGTCCACGTGGATCCTCGGCGAGGGTGGCGAGGTTCGCGCGGTGCGGGCCGGCGATGCGCTCCGGCCGCTGGGCGGTACGGGACGCCGGTCGGCGCGGCGGCTGCTGATGGAGGCGCGCGTTCCTCGGGCGGAGCGCGCGCGGTACCCGCTGGTCGCGCAGGGCGACCGGATTCTGTGGATTCCCGGTGTGTGCCGGGGTGACGTTGCGCTTCCCCGGCCGGGCGAACCGGCAGTGAGGGTGGATGTTCGCCGATTCGGAGATCCTGAGCCGCACGGGCGGTCGCGCGATCGCGGACGTGGTCTATGATGCCGAGACGATCGGCGCCCGTGTCACCGAGCTGGGGCGGGAGGTCACCGCGCATTACGGGGACGGGCAGCTCCTCGTGCTCGGGTTGCTCAAGGGGAGCTTCATCTTCCTGAGCGACCTCGTGCGCGCCATCCTGCGGCCGCACCAGGTGGACTTCCTGGTCGCGGCGTCGTACGGCAGCGGTACGAAGTCGAGCGGGCAGGTGCGCCTGCTGTACGATCCCGAGACGGTGCTGGCGGGCCGTCACATCCTGCTGGTCGAGGACATCGTGGACTCGGGCAACACGATGAACGAGCTGGTTCGGGTGCTGCGTGACCGGCGTCCGCGGAGCCTGGAAATCTGTACCTTGCTGCACAAACGTCTCGCGGCCCGGCTCGAGCTGGAGCCCCGCTTCGTGGGATTCGACGCCCCGCCGCAGTTTCTCGTCGGCTACGGGCTCGACCACGCGGAGGACTTCCGCCACCTGCCGTGCATCGCGAGCCTGAAGGTGTGAGGCCATGACAGACCGACAGCCGCCCAAAGGGAAGGTCAAGTGGAGCCAGCTGAGCCGCACGGCGGTGTTCTGGCTGCTGGTGATTCTGCTGCCGGTGGCGTTCTATCAGATCCTGGGCTCGAGCCGCGAGGACTTCGTCGAGGTGCCGTACTCGACGTTCAACCGCGAGCTCGAGCGCAACAACATCGTGGAGGTGGAGATCACCAGCGGGCAGCTCGTGCGGGGGGAGTTCAAGCAGAGCATCCCCGTCGAGGGCGAGCGGGTGACCCGGTTCCGCGTGCTGCTCCCGGTCCAGAACTCCGAAATGCTGCTCGAGCGCATCGAAGCGCAGGGCATCCCCATCCAGGCGCGCGAGCCCCGGACCCCGTTCGGGACCGTGTTCATCAACCTGCTGCCGTGGCTCATCCTGATCGGCCTGTGGCTGTTCTTCTTCCGGCAGGTGCAGGCGGGGGGGAACCGGGCGTTCTCGTTCGGCAAGTCCAAGGCCAAGCTGCTGACCGGCGACACGCCGAAGGTCACGTTCGCCGACGTCGCCGGCTGCGACGAGGCCAAGGTCGAGCTGGAAGAGATCATCGAGTTCCTGCGCGATCCGCAGAAGTTCCAGCGGCTGGGCGGGCGCCTGCCCAAGGGGGTCCTGCTGGTCGGACCGCCGGGCACGGGCAAGACCCTGCTCGCGCGGGCCGTGGCGGGCGAGGCGGCGCGGCCGTTCTTCTCGATGTCCGGCTCGGACTTCGTGGAGATGTTCGTGGGCGTCGGGGCCTCGCGGGTGCGGGACCTCTTCGAGCAGGGCAAGGCCCACGCGCCCTGCATCATCTTCATTGACGAGATTGACGCCGTGGGCCGGCACCGGGGCGCGGGGCTCGGCGGCGGCCACGACGAGCGGGAGCAGACGCTGAACCAGCTGCTCGTCGAGATGGACGGCTTCGAGTCCAACGAGGGCGTGATCCTGATCGCCGCCACCAACCGCCCGGACGTGCTGGACCCGGCGCTGCTCCGGCCCGGCCGCTTCGACCGGCAGGTGGTGGTGGACATGCCGGACGTGCGCGGCCGCGAGGCCATTCTCAAGGTGCACGCCCGCGACAAGCCGCTCGCGCGCGACGTCCGGCTCGACGTCGTCGCCAAGGCCACGCCGGGGCTCGCGGGCGCCGACCTCGCCAACATCGTGAACGAGGCCGCCCTGCTCGCGGCGCGGCGCGCCAAGCAGCAGGTGGAGATGCCGGACCTCGAGGACGCCAAGGACAAGGTGATGCTGGGCGTCGAGCGCAAGAGCATGGTGCTCTCGGACGAGGAGAAGAAGCTCACGGCCTACCACGAGGCCGGCCATGCCATCGTGAGCCTCCGTGTCCCCGGTCAGGATCCCGTCCACAAGGTGACCATCGTGCCCCGCGGGCGGGCGCTCGGGATCACGTTCTCGCTGCCGGAAGAGGATCGGCACAACTACACCAAGGAGTACATCGTCGGCCGCCTGGCCATGGGCTACGGCGGTCGGGTTGCCGAGGAGCTGATCTTCGGACCCGCGAAGGTGACGACCGGGGCGGCGCAGGACATCCAGCATGCCACCGAGCTGGCGCGCCGCATGGTGACCCAGTTCGGCATGAGCGACGTCATCGGCCCGATCGCGGTGGGCGACCGCGAGCAGCAGATCTTCCTGGGGCGCGAGATCTCCCAGCGCCACGAGGTGTCCGAAAAGACCGCGGAGATCGTGGACGGCGAGATCAAGCGGGTGCTCGACGCCGCGCTCACCCGGGCACGGGAGATCCTCGAGGGCGACATGCCCCTGCTGCACACGATGGCGCAGGCGCTGCTCGACCGGGAGACGCTCGACCGGGAGGAAATCGAGCTGCTGGCCAAGGGCAAGGAACTGCCGCCCAAGGCGCCGGTGCCGCCCGTCCTCCCATCCCCGGTGCGGCCCGGTGTCGAGGCGGCGCCGGCGGGGGAGCGGAAGCCCGTGCTGGGGAGCCCGCCGCCGGAGCCCGCGGGCGCGTGACACCCACGCCGCTCGCGCCGCGCCCCGCCGCGCTCGCGGCGGCGCCGGCGTGCCGCGGCGGCTCCGGGGACCCGGTGGAGGCGGCCGGCCCCGCGCCTCCGTGGTCGTGGCCCACGGCCCGCGGGACCATCGCGCTGGATCGGCCGGTGGTCATGGGCATCCTGAACGTCACGCCCGATTCGTTCAGCGACGGCGGCCGGTGGCTCGATCCGGACGCGGCGCTGGCGCACGCCGAGGAAATGCTGGCCGACGGTGCCGATCTCCTGGACGTCGGGGCCGAGTCCACGCGTCCCGGGCGTCCCACGCCCGTGCCCGCCGAGGAAGAGTGGCGCCGGCTGGGACCGGTTCTGGAGGGTCTGGTCCGCCGGTTCCCGATGGTCCCCATCAGCGTGGACACGGTGAAGGCGGAGACGGCGCGTCGCGCGCTGGGGGCCGGGGCGTGGATCATCAATGACGTGACCGGCCTCCGCCACGACCCGGCCGTTGCCGACGCGTGCGCCGCGGCCGGCGCGGGCCTCGTGGTCATGCATTCCCGGGGCGACCTGGCGGATCTGGCCACGTACGCCCATGCGACCTATGGCGCGCTCATGACCGAGATCGCGGAGGAGCTGGACGGGATGGTGCGAACAGCCGAAGGGCGGGGCGTGGCCCCGGCGCGCATTGCCGTGGATCCGGGCTTCGGCTTTGCCAAGCGGCCGGAGCACAACCTGCGCCTGCTCGACCGCCTGGCCGCGTTGCGCGCCCTGGGGCGCCCGCTCGTGGTTGGGCCCTCGCGGAAGCGGTTTCTCGGGGCCGTGACCGGTCGTGAGGCCGCGGCCCGCGATGCGGCGACGGCCGCGGCCTGCGTGCTGGCGAGCGAGCGCGGCGCCCACGTCTTCCGCGTCCATGCGGTCCGCGAGACGCGCGACGCGCTGCGTGTGGCCCACGCGGCACGGACGGCGTGATGCCGCTCGATCAGCTGCGGTTCCTGGTCCCGGGGTTCCGCGACGTCGTGGAAATCCTGATCGTCGCCTACCTGATCTACCGCGCCCTGCTGTTTCTCGCCGGGACGCGCGCGCTCCAGATCCTGATCGGGCTCGTGATCCTGGGCGGCGTGTACTTCTTCGCGCTGCTCCTCAAGTTCACGATGGTCGCGACCCTGCTCGGCATGCTGTTCACGTATGGCGCGTTCGCCGCGATCGTGGTGTTCCAGCCGGAGCTGCGGCACGCGCTCGCGCGCCTGGGGCGCACGCGCGCGTTCAATCTCCTGGTCTACAACACGACGGTCTCCACGGCCGGGGAGATCGCGGGCGCCGCGGAGCGGCTGGCGCGGGCCGGCACCGGGGCCATCATCGCCATCGAGGGCGAAGTGTCGCTGGACGATTACATCGAAACCGGCACCCGCATGCGCGCGAGCGTGTCCGGGGAGCTGTTGAGCACGATCTTCACCCCCTATTCGCCGCTCCACGACGGCGCCGTGATCGTCCGGGGGGACGAGATCATCGGCGCGGGGTGCGTCCTGCCGCTGACCCAGTTTCCCGTGACGGACAAGTCGCTCGGCACGCGGCACCGCGCGGCGCTCGGTCTGTCGGAGGAATCCGACGCCGTGGTCATCGTGGTGTCCGAGGAGACCTCGCGCATCTCGGTGGCCCAGGGCGGGCTGCTCAAGCAGGGGGTCACGCCCGAGCAGGTCCGCGACGCGCTCACCAGCCGTCGCAGCGGGGCGCTTGCGTTCCGCGCCGCGTCTGGCGAGCCTTCAGCCGCCTGAACCCGCCACGTCCACGCCCATGCCAGCAACGACCCCCGAACGGGTGACCGCCGAGCGGCCCCCGTACCGCGCGGCGAGTCTCGTCTTCGTCGTCGTGCTCGCCGGCTACCTCTACACGCTCGCGCCCACCGTGACCTTCTGGGACGCGGGCGAGTTCATCGCGGCCGCGCGGCTCCTCGGGATCCCCCATCCCCCCGGGACGCCGCTCTTCGTGCTCCTGGGCAACGTGTTCGGGCAGCTCGTACCGTTCGGCGAGTTCGCCTGGCGCACGAACTTCATGACCGCCGTCTTCAGCGCCGGGGCGGCGGCCTGTCTGTTCCTGGTCGTGGTGCAGGCGCTGCGCGGGTGGCGCAGCGACGACCCTACGGCGGCCGGGGACGGCCTGTTCGTGTGGGGCGGCGCCATCGCCGCGGCCCTGGCCTCCGCGTTCGCGTTCACGGTCTGGCAGAACTCGAACGAGACCGAGGTCTACATGGTGGCGGCGTTCAGCATCGCCGCCGTGTGCTGGCTGGCGTGGCTCTGGCGGAGCCATCGCGGCACGATGCGGGCGTCGCACATCCTGCTGCTCATCGTGTACATCGGGGCCGTCTCCCTCGGCAACCACCTGCTGACGCTGCTGGTGGGTCCGGCGCTGATCGTGTTCGTCTGGCACGTGCTCAAGACCGAGCCGTTGCCCGCGGAGGCCGACCGCCGCGCCGAGTGGGCGCAATGGGCCGTCCTGCTGGGAGTCTGGGCGCTGCTGATCGGGGCGGGGCTCGGCAGCACGTCGCTGCTCGTGCTCGGCGGCCTCGCGTTTCTGGCCGCCGCGGTCTACGCCGCCAGCGTGGGATCGCTGGGCTTCGCGCTCACGGTCGTGGCCATCGCGGCGGTCGGGGCCTCGACCTACCTGTTCCTCTATATCCGGGCGGGACTCGATCCGTTCATCAACGAAGCGGATCCGTCCACGTGGGAGGCCCTGCTCTCGGTCATCCAGCGGGAGCAGTATCCGCCGCGGTCGCCTTTGGACAATCCGGTCTTCCCGTCGGGGCCCGACAACCCGGGCCGCAACCTGACGATCATCGGCCTGCAGGTGCAGAACTACCTGCAGTACTTCGACTGGCAGTGGGCCAACGGCCTGGCGGCCACAAAGGCCGTGTTCGCGGGCGCCCGGCTGCCCTTCACGCTGGCGTTCACGACCTGTGGCGTCGTCGGCCTGGGCGAGCTGTACCGCCGGGACCGGTCCGTGTTCTGGCTGCTGCTCCTGCTCTTCCTCACGACGGGGCCGGCGTTGATGGGGTACATGAATTTCAAGCCCGGCTATTCCCTCGGGTGGGACCTGTTCCCCCAGGGCGAGCAGCACGAGGTGCGGGAACGGGACTACTTCTTCACGGTGTCGTTCCAGGCGTGGGGGCTCTTCGCGGGGATCGGGCTCGCGACGCTGGCCCGGGCGCTCCGCGCACGCCTCGGCGCGGCCACCGCGGCGGCCCGCGGCGGGTCGGTGGCGGTGCTGGCGCTGGCGCTCCTGCCGCTCGCGCTCAACTTCACGGCCGCGAGCCGGCGACACGGCCCCACCGCCACGCTCGCCCGCGACTTCGCGTACGACATGCTCCAGTCGGTCGAGCCGTACGGCATCATGTTCACCAACGGCGACAACGACACCTTCCCCCTGTGGTGGGCGCAGGAGGTCGAAGGAATCCGGCAGGACGTGGCGGTGGTGAACCTGTCGCTCGGCAACACGGACTGGTACCTGCGCCAGCTCCGCGACAACCCCGTGCGGCCGTTCGATCCGGCCCTGGCGCCCTGGTTTGCCCACCTGGCGCCCGCGGAGCCGCCCCCACCGCTGCACACCATGACCGACGCGCAGATCGGCGCCCTCATCCCGCAGCTGCTCGAACGGGAGTTGACGTTCCGTGCCGGCCGCGCCTCGCGCACGTTCCCGCGGAACACGCCGCTCTGGGTGAAGGACATCCTGATGATGCGGCTGATGCAGGAGAACCTGCATCGGCGTCCCGTCTACTACTCGGTCACCGCGGGCAGCGCCAACTGGCTGGGGCTGCATCCCTACATGGTGAGCGAGGGTCTCATGATCCGCGTCCACCTGGCGGCGGCGCCCGACTCCGCAGCGCTCGTGCCCGGCAGCGTGCTGGGTATTCCCGTCAACGTCCCCCGGACGGACTCGCTGGTGCATCATGTCTACCGCTACGCCGGGCTGTTCGACGTGGACACGCTGGCCCTCGATCCGACGACCCGCAACATCGCCACGAATCTGAGCCTGCCGTTCCTGGCGCTCGGGCAGGGGCTCGAGGTGTTCGGGTACCGGGATCGCGCCGTGGAGGCGTTGCGCAAGGGATATCATCTCGCGCCCAACGCCGACCTCAAGGCCGTCCTCGATGCTCTGTCCTCGGCGCCGCTGTTCCTGGGCGACACCGCGGTCGCGGATTCGGGGTCGTAGCGCGGCTTGTAGGGCCAGCTACGTCGCGGTAAAATCAACGGCTATGACCTTCGAGGCCCTCGCCGGCAACGTCGCGCGGGTGCGCGAGCAGGTGGCCCGCGTGCAGGCCGCCGAAGGGCTGCGTCACGAGGTGACCATCGTGGCCGTCACCAAGGGGCACCCGGCGGCCGCCGTGGGCGCCGCCTGGCGGGCCGGGCTCGGGGACGTGGGAGAGAATCGGGTCCAGGAGGCGCTGGCCAAGGTCGAGGCGGTTGCCGAGCCCGTGCGCTGGCACCTGATCGGCCACCTGCAGACGAACAAGGCGAAGTTCGTGCCGACCCGGTTTGCGCTGGTGCATTCGCTGGACGCGCCGCGGCTGGCGGAGGCCCTGAGCGGCGCGGCGGCGCGGGCCGGCGTGGTGGTGCCCGTGCTGGTGCAGGTGAACGTGGCGGAGGAGCCGCAGAAAGCGGGCTGCGCGCCGTCCGAGGCCGGCGCGCTGATCGAGCGGTGCGTGGCGCTGCCCGGACTCGCGGTGCGCGGGCTGATGACCATGGCGCCCTTCACGGACGACGTGGCGGTGCAGCGGCGCACGTTCGCCGGGCTGCGACGCCTGCGGGATGGCCTGGCGAGCGCGGCGTGGCCGCTGGCCGACCTGTCCATGGGGATGAGCGCCGACTACGCGGCGGCCGTCGCGGAGGGAGCCACGATGCTGCGGTTGGGAACGGTGCTCTTCGGGGAGCGGAGCGCATGAACGACGAGTTTCGACTGACGCCCATTGACGTGCGCGCGCAGGAGTTCGGCCGCACGGCGTTCGGGTACGATCGGGCCGCGGTGGACGACTTCCGCGGCCGCGTGGCGACGGAGCTCGAGCGCCTGCTCAAGGAACGGCAGGGCCTCGAGGAACGGGTCCACGGGCTCCGGGAACAGCTGAAGGCCTATCGGGAGCGGGAGAAAGCGCTCAACGACGCCCTCGTGGGGGCGCAGCAGGCGCGGGCCGACACGGAGCGGCTCGCGCGGCAGGAGGCCGAGCTGATTCTGCGGGAGGCCCGGGTGGAGGGCGAGCGGCTGATCGCGGACTCGCGGGAGGCCGAGCGGGATGTCCGGCGCGACGCGGACGCGGCGCATCGGCATTTCAGCGCCTATCTCGCGGCCTACCGGCAGCTCCTGGAGCGCGCCCTCGCGGAGGTGGACGCGCTGGAAACCCACGAGCGCGACGGCAGCGCACCCGGGTCCGCATGACGCCGCGCCCCCGGCCGATGTGGGTGGCTTGATGGCGTATCAGCCGCTGGAGTACCCGTCGGCCGACGCGCTCGAGCGCGACGTGCTGGCCGCGTGGGAGCGGGAGGACGTCTTTCGGCGCACGCTGGAGGCCACGCGGGACGGGGAGCCGTTCGTGTTCTACGAAGGGCCGCCCACCGCCAATGGCCGCCCCGGGATCCATCACGTGTTCGCCCGCACGATCAAGGACCTGGTCTGCCGCTACCAGGCCATGCGCGGCCGTCAGGTGACGCGGATCGCGGGCTGGGACACGCACGGGCTGGCGGTGGAGATCGAGGTGGAGAAGGCGCTCGGCCTCTCCGGCAAGGCGGACATCGAGCGCTTCGGCGTGGCCGAGTTCAACCGGCGATGCCGGGAGAGCGTGTTCACCTACAAGGGGGAGTTCGAGGCGCTGTCGTCCCGGATCGGCTACTGGCTGGAGTACGACCGCGCGTACGTCACGTACACCAACGACTACGTCGAGTCGGTGTGGTGGCTGCTGGCCCAACTCCACCAGCACGGGCTGCTGGTCG
>Ga0302046_10001712_pt1 | contig 20559 bp, 15 predicted proteins | sample RVTome_11_FD_200261 | JGI IMG/M metagenome (GOLD analysis project Ga0302046, IMG submission 200261) | Soil microbial communities from uranium-contaminated site in the Upper Colorado River Basin, Wyoming, United States - RVT147D111 (version 2) ...
CGACCTCCCCCGGCTCACCGCCGTCCGCGCCACCGCGAGCCGGCAAGCCGCATTCGAGTAGGCATGTACGCAGGTTCTATCAGGCTCCACTCGCGGGCTCGCCGGAAGTCGATCCTCATCGTTATTCGCTTGACTTCGCCGCCGACATATAGAATAATTTGCACTTCGGCACACGGCGGCCGCCCTAACTACTGGTCCAAGAAAGCGAGTGAATTCGATGAGTTCACGAACGGTATTCGTGTGCGCGCTCGCCTGCCTGGTCCTGACCGGCCTCGCCGCGGGTTCCGCGGCGGCGGGCAAGTCCGAGCAGAGCGCGGTCGACGTCGCGCGCGACCACCTGCAACGCCATCCAACGAAGCTCGGTCTCGCCGGCTCGGACGTCGCCGAGATCGCGGTCAGCAGCGTCGTTCCCAGCCGCCACAACGGCGTGACCCACGTCTACCTCCTCCAGCTCCACCAGGGCATCGAGGTTCACAACGGCGTCGCCAACGTCAACGTCGGTCCCGGCGGCGAGGTGCTCGGCGCCGGCAACCGGTTCGTCGCCGGCCTGGCGGCGGCCGCGGTCGAGCCGGCCGTGCGCCGCGACGCCACCGAGGCGCTGGCGGCCGCCGCCGGCCGGCTCGGGCTGACCGCGACCGGTGCCTTCGAGGTGATCGCCCTCGAGGGCGGCCCCGCCGAGCGCACCACGCTGGCGCCCGCCGGCATCGCCGCCCGGCCGATCGAGGCCCGGCTGGTGTGGGTGCCGGCCGGCCGCGCGGTGCGGCTCGCCTGGCGGCTCGAGATCGAGGAAATCGACGGCCAGCACTGGTGGATCAGCCTGATCGACGCCGAGACCCTGGCGCCGCTCGGCGAGGACGACCTGGTCGTCCACGACCCCGTTCAGGGGGTCGCCGAGGCGATCGCCCGCCCGACCCCGATCACCCCGGTGCCGCGGACCGCGTTCGCGCCCACCGACGGCGCCCAGTACCGGGTCTTCCCGCTGCCCTTCGAGAGCCCGAGCGACGGCGCCCGCGAGTTCGTGATCGACGCCGCCGACCCCGCGGCCTCGCCGCTCGGCTGGCACGACACCGACGGCCTCGCCGGCCCGGAGTTCACGGTCACCCGAGGCAACAACGTCCACGCCTACACCGACATCGACGCCAACAACGTCCCCGATCCGGGCAGCGATCCGGACGGCGGCCCGACCCTGTCGTTCGACTTCCCGCTCGACCTGACCGAGAACCCGCCGACCTACCGGCCGGCCGCGGTGACCAACCTGTTCTACTGGAACAACATCATGCACGACGTCGCCCACGGCTACGGCTTCGACGAGGCGGCGGGCAACTTCCAGGTCGACACCTACGGCAACGGCGGCGTCGGCGGCGACGACGTGCGCGCCGAAGCGCAGGACGGCAGCGGCACCAACAACGCCAACTTCGGCACCGGCGTCGAGGGCATCCGGCCGCGGATGCAGATGTTCGTCTGGACCCACCCGTTCCCCAACCTGGTGACCGTCAACTCGCCGGCGCCGATCGCGGGAGACTACCCGGCGTCGCGCGCGGTCTTCGGGCCGCAGTTCTCGGACACCGGGCCGGTCACCGGCAACGTGACGGTGGTCGACGACGGGGTCGGAGTGACCTCCGACGGCTGCGAGCCTCTGGTTGGCTTCCCGGCCGGCGACGTCGCGTTGATCGACCGCGGCGTCTGCGCCTTCGTGCTCAAGGTCGCCAACGCCCAGGCGGCGAACGCCTCGGCGGTGCTGATGGTCAACAACGTCGCCGGCAACCCGATCACCATGGGCGGAGCCGACCCGACCCTCGTCATCCCGTCGCTGATGGTCAGCCTCGACAACGGCGACCTCTTCAAGGCCAACCTGCCGGTCGACGCGACCCTGCGGGCCAACCCGCTGACCTCGATCAACCGCGACTCCGACCTCGACTCCGGCGTCATCGCCCACGAATACGGCCACGGCATCTCCAACCGCCTGACCGGCGGTCCGTTCGTCGTCAACTGCCTGAACAACGCCGAGCAGATGGGCGAGGGCTGGAGCGACTGGTTCGCGCTGACCCTGACCACCCACCCCGACGACCGGCCGACCACGGTCCGCGGCGTCGGCAGCTACCTGCTGTTCCAGCCGGCGGACGGCGACGGCATCCGCCCGACCCCGTACACGACCGACACCGCGGTTAACCCGTCGACCTACGCCTCGGTGGCCGACGTCGCCAACATCAGCCAGCCGCACGGCATCGGCTACGTCTGGAACACCATGCTGTGGGAGGCCTACTGGAACCTGGTCGACCGCTACGGCTACAACGCCGACGTCTACGGCGACTGGACCACCGGCGGCAACAACCTGGCGCTCCAGCTCGTCATGGACGGCATGAAGTTCCAGCCCTGCCTGCCCGGCTTCGTCGACGGCCGCGACGCCATCCTGACCGCGGATGGCGCGCTGACCGGCGGCGCCAACGAGTGCGAGATCTGGCGCGGCTTCACCAAGCGCGGCCTCGGTTTCAGCGCCGACCAGGGGAGTTCATTGAGCCGGCTCGACGGCGTCGAGGCCTTCGACCTGCCGGCGAGCTGCCTGACCGCGGTGTTCGGAGGCTTCAAGCCACCGGTCAGCGATCCGCCGGCGATCAACAGCAGGAACGCGGGCTCCACCGTACCGGTGAAGTTCACCCTCAGCGGCGCCCCCAACCCGCTGGTGATCGACTCGCAGCCGGTCGACTGCGTCACCCTCGAGCCGACCGGCGAGGCGCCGGAACCGCCGACGATCATCGGCGGCGGCGTCAAGAAGCAGGGCGACAACTACCACTTCAACTGGAAGACCGACGGCGATTGGGAGAACACCTGCCGGAGACTGACCATCCGGATCCCGGCCCCGAGCGACGCGGTCGCCTACTTCAGCTTCTTCTAGCGGCTTCAACCAGCGAAGCCACCGGGGAGCGCGGCTTGGACCGCGCTCCCCGTTTCCCCTCCGACCGGCCACTTCGGGGAAGGACGGGTCCGGCTACGATGACGTCGGAGATCCACACGATGCGACACGCGTGGCCCAGTTGATCCGGCGCATCTACGAGGTCGACCCTCTCACCTGCACCGAGTGCGGCGGCGAGATGCGAATCATCGCGTTCCTGCTCGACCCGACGGTCGTGCGCAAGATCCTCGACCACCTCACCACGCGGCCAGGCGCGATAAGGAAGGGATTGCCCGGCCCCTGCCCTTGGTCGAGGTGCGCGTTCGCCGGCCGGAGGGATGCCCGAGGGCCGCATTCTCTCCACAACGGGTCGGGCTACGGCACCACGCCCGACCACGCCGAGGTGTTGCCGTTCTCGAACCCGTCAGCGAAGACGACCAGCGGGTCGCTGAAGATGTACAGGGAGTCGAGGCCCTCCAGGCTGTTCCCGATCGCCGGCCCGGGAGCGCCGACGGCCACCGCGCTCGACGACATCGCGAGGCTGCGGCCGAAGCGAAGGCCGCAGTTGTTCGAGCTGCACGGGTCGAACGAGGCGGGGTGGAGCGCGGCCCACTGGATGTCGACGACCACGTCCTCCCAGCCGCCGGCCGGCCGCTCGAAGGCGTAGACCTGACCGCCCTCGGGGAACGGTTGAACACCCGGGGTCCACATGTCCTCGGCGCGCGCGCTGACCAGGATCAGGTCGTGGGTCGCGGCCACCGCCATGCCGAAGCTGCCCGGTTGATTCCCGTCGAAGGGCCAAGCGATCTTGGCTGCATCGAAGCTGACGGAGGGCCACCCCCCGGAAGGCCGCACGAACACGTAGGCGGCCTCGCCGCCGCTCATATGTTCGACAAAGGTCGAATGATCGACGTACCCGGTTCCGAGCACCGCGGTGTCGTCCCGGAGGGCGACGCTGCCGCCGATCAGCTGCCCACCCTCCATGTCGGGGTCGATCAGCAGCCGGTGGGGCCCCCAGCCGCCCGGCCCGCGCACGAAGAGGTACCCGACCCCGCCATCCTGTGGAAAGTTCCCGTTGTCCCGCGGCGCCCCGACCAGCAGGGTGTCGCCGTCCAGCGCCACGCTGGTGCCGAACAGCGCGCCGAACAGACCGACCGGGTTGATCATCTTCGCGGTCTGGGTCGTGGTCGCCCAACCGGTCGCGGGGCGGTCGAAGAGGTAGACGGCGCCGGTGTCGGCCGCCGGGCCGTCGGCCTTCGGCGCGCCGACGACGATCGTGTCGCCCGAAATCGCCACCGAGGAGCCGAACGAGAGCTCGCCGTCGGAGGGCGTCAGCTTGGCGGTCTCGACCATGTCGGCCCACCCTCCGGGCGGCCTGACGAAGACGTAGGCCGCCTCGGGGTGTCCCGCCCGTCCCGGCGTGGTAGCGACCACGGTGTCGCCGGAGACGCCGACGGCGATGCCCAGGCGATCGCCCGGCGGAGGATCCAAGGCGGTGAGGATCGCGCTCCGGACCCAGGTGCCGCCCGGGCCGCGCTCGTACACCGCGGCGACGCCCTGACTGCTGGTTTCGTTATGGGCGTAGGGCGCGCCGACGACCACCAACTCGTCGGTCATCGCCACCGACCAACCCACATCCCAGAACTTGTCCGAGCCGGGGAGCCGGTCCCTGAGCTCGACGGTGAAACGGGTCGCCTCGGTGAACAGCTCGCCGGGAAAGCCCTCGCCGGCCCGGGCCGTGCCGGCCGCGCCGGGGAGGCACGCCAGCAAGGCGGTGAAGAGGGTCGCTCTGAGCCGTCGCCGGCCGGCGATCGGGGCGCGAACGAAGGGGGATGACGGTGCTGGCCAGGTCGGCGTGGGGTGCATGGCGGTCTCCATGGTCGAGGAAGAATGTCGGTCTCTGTCCGGGAAGCGACGACGGCGTTCGAATCCCTTCATCCACCTGCTGCGGCCCGACTCGCTTGACCGCCCTCGGAGCCGGGCAGTACCATGCCTGCGCAGCGCTCGCACAGGACGCGGGATGACTTCCGAGGACCCCTCCTCCGCCGGCCAGGTCACCGAACTGCTGCGGGCCTGGGGGCGCGGCGACGAGGACGCCCAGCGGGCGCTCGTGCCCGTCGTCTACGACCGGCTGCGCCGGCTGGCGCGCGGCCAGCTCCGCGGCGAGCGCGGCGACCACACCCTCCAGCCGACGGCGCTGGTCCATGCCGCCTACCTCCAGCTCGTGGAGATGGAGGTGCCGTGGCAGGACCGCGGTCACTTCTTCGCCCTGGCCGCGCGGACCATGCGCCGGGTGCTGGTCGACCACGCCAGGGCCAGCCGGCGCAAGAAGCGCGGCGCGGGCGCCGTGCGGGTCACCCTCGGCGAGGAGCACGCCGTCGCCGCCGGGGCCGGCATCGAGATCACCGCGCTCCACCAGGCCCTGGAGCGCCTGGAAGGCTTCGATCGGCGCAAGGCCCAGGTCGTCGACCTCCACTACTTCGCCGGGCTGACCTACGACGAGATCGCCCGCGCCCTGGCCGTTTCGCCGGTCACCGTGCACCGCGATCTCAAGTTGGCCAAGGCCTGGCTGTTCCGCGAGCTCGCGGACGAGATGAGAGGGTGACGACGAGCGAACCCGAGCGGTGGCGGCGGATCGAGACCCTCTTTCACCAGGCCGAGGCGCTCTCCGCCACCCGGCGCGCCGACTTCCTCGCCCGAGCCTGCGGCGACGACCCCGAGCTGCGGCGCGAGGTGGAGTCCCTGCTCGCCGCCGACGGCGGAGTGGGCCGGGCGCTCGACGAGGCGATCGCCCGCGCGGCCGGCTCCGCCGTCGGCGACCCGATCCTCCCCCGCATCGGTGCGTGGGAGGTGCTGCGCGAGATCGGACGCGGCGGGATGGGCACCGTGTACCTCGCGCGGCGCGCCGACCGGGCCTTCGAGCAGCAGGTGGCGATCAAGGTCATCCGCGGCGGCGTGGCCGACCGCGCCCAGATCGATCGCTTTCGCGCCGAACGCCAGATCCTCGCCAACCTCGACCACCCGGCGATCGCCCGCCTGCTCGACGGCGGCGCCACCGACGACGGGCTGCCCTACCTGGTGATGGAGTACCTCGAGGGCGAGCCGATCGATCGCTGGTGCGACCAGCGATGCCTGCCGATCGCGGCGCGCCTGGAGCTGTTCCTGCGCGTGTGCGACGCCGTCCAATACGCCCATCAGAACCTGGTGGTGCACCGCGACATCAAGCCCTCGAACATCCTGGTCACCGCGCATGGCGCTCCCAAGCTGCTCGATTTCGGCATCGCCAAGCTCCTCGACCCCGCCGGCGGCCAGAGCCTGGCGCTCACCGGCAGCCTCGACCGGCTGCTGACCCCGGACTTCGCCAGCCCCGAGCAGGTGCGCGGCACACCGGTCACCACCCGTACCGACGTCTACGCCCTCGGGTTGCTGCTCTACCTGCTGCTGACCGGCCAGCCGCCGTACCGCTTCCGCAGCACGCGCCCGCAGGAGATCGAGCGCGTGGTGTGCGAGCAGCCGCCCACCGCGCCGAGCGCGGCCCTTCTCGCGACGGCGGACGGGGAGACGACGGTGCCGCCGGCGGCGGCGCGGGCTCGCGGCGAGGTCACGGCGCGACTCGCGCGCCGCCTGCGCGGTGACCTCGACAACATCGTGCTCAAGGCCCTGGCCAAGGAGCCCGAGCGCCGGTACGCCGCGGTCGGTGAGCTGATGGAGGACGTCCGGCGGCACCTCGAGGGGCGGCCGATCCGCGCCCGACCCGCCACCCTCGGCTACCGCCTGAGCAGGCTCGCCAGCCGGCATCGGACCGCCTTCGCCTCCGCCGCGGCGGTGCTGGTCCTGGTGACCGTCCTGATCGCCCTCTACATCACCGGGGTGAGGCGCGAGCGCGACCGGGCGCGGGTCGAGGCGGCCAAGGCGGCCCAGATCGCGGGGTTTCTGACCAGCCTGTTCGAGGTCTCCGACCCGGGCGAGTCGAAGGGCCAGGAGGTCACCGCCCGCGAGCTGCTCGAACGCGGCGCCGAGCGCATCGACGCCGAGCTGGAGGGCCAGCCCCAGGTGCAGGCGGCGCTGATGGACGTCATCGGCAAGGTCAGCCGCAAGGTCGGCCTCTACGATCAGGCACGCCGGCAGCTCGAGCGCTCGCTCGAGATCCGCACGGCCCTACACGGACCGTCGCACCCGGAAGTCGCCGCCGGCCTCGACGACCTGGCGACGCTGCTCCACGAGACCGGCGACTACGGGCGAGCGGAGGCCCTCTTCCGACAGAGCCTGACGATGCGCGTCGCGCTCTTCGGCGACCGGCACGCGGATGTCGTCGCCAGCCTCAACAACCTGGGCAGCCTGCTTCAGGATCGCGGCCGCTTCGAGGAGGCCGAGGCGCTCTACCGGCGCGCCCTCGCCCTCGCCGGCCGGCTTCCCGACGCGGCGAATCGCGACGATTCGAGCCTGCTCAACAACCTGGGCCGGGTGCTGCAGGAGCGGGGCGATCTCGAGGGAGCCGAGGTCTTCCTCCGCCGTGCGCTCGAGCAGCGCCGGAAGCTCCATGGCGACCTTCACCCCGCCGTCGAGTCGAGCCTGGCCAGCCTGGCGACCCTGGCTCGGGCCCGAGGCCGCTACGCCGAATCGGAGGCCCTGGATCGCGAGGCGCTCAGCATCAGCCAGAAGCTCTACCGGCCGCCGCACCTGCGGATCGCCATGCGCCTCAACAACCTCTCCGCGCTGCTCAAGGAGATGGGAGAGGTCGCCGAGGCCGAGCGGCTCCAGCGCCAGGCGCTGGCGATGTTCCGGGGGCTGTACGGAGACCGCGACCCGCGCGTGGCGATGGGCCTCAACAACCTCGCCAATCTCCTCCACGACCGGGGGGCGTTCGCGGAGGCGAAGGCCATGCACGAAGAGGCGCTCGCGGTCAACCTCGAGATCCACGGCGAAGAGCACCCCAACGTGGCGGGGAGCTACAACAACCTCGCCGTGCTGCTCAAGGACATGGGCGACTACGATGCCGCCGAGCCCCTTCAGCGCAAGGCGCTGGCCCTCGATCGGGCGCTGCTCGGCGACGACCATCCATACGTCGCCGGCGACCTCGACTCGCTCGCGGGCTTGCTCCTGGAGCGCGGCGAGCCCGAGGCCGCGCTACCGTCCGCCGAGGAATCCCTGCGCGTCAAGCGCCGGCAGCTGGGCGATCAGCACGCCGGCACGGCGCTGACCGTTGCGCTGATCGGCCGCATCCTGCTGGCGTCCGGACGCGCCGCCGAAGCCGAGCCCCTGCTGCGCGACGCGCTCGCCATACGCCGCGGAGCGCTCCCCGAAGGCCATTGGGAGATCGCCGCTTCCGAGAGCCACCTCGGCGCATGCCTGACGGCGCTCGGTCGTTACGACCAGGCCGAGCCGCTGCTGCGCGCCGGCTACGAGGTGCTGCGCGCGCGCGGCGGCCGTCACGCCCGCGACGGCGAGGAGGCGAGGGAGCGGCTGGTCGCGCTCTATCGGGCCTGGGGCAAGCCCGAGCAGGCGGCCCGGTTCCGGGCCGCGCCGGCGGCGGCATCGCGATAAGGAAGGGATTGCCCGGCCCCTGCCCTTGGTCGAGGTGCGCGTTCCCCGGCCGGAGGGATGCCCGAGGGCCGCAACGAGGTCGGCCCTTGGGGAGTGCGCGCCCCGGTCCACTGCTCAGGCTGCTCCACGCGCTCGAAATCGGCTCCCCGAGCGCGTTCCGTCGCTGCCTAGTTGCCCTCCACTGAGCGTGATGCCCTGGGCGGGCAAAAGGAATCCCCTATCCCTCGCCGTCGCGCTCGGCGAGATCTTCGATCCTCGGATCTTCGCGGACGGTTTCGAGGCCCTGTTCGCTGTCCTCGCCCTGGTGACGTCTGTCCCCGTCTTTGCGGATGACTGGAGTTGGAGCCCTGGCTTCCCTCGGCGAGGACCAGGTCCTCGAGTCGATTTGGCTCGTTCCGATGGCACGCTCAACCGAGGAACAGGTACAGAAGGAGCTCTTCGAGTACTTCGAAGAGCACTACCCCGAGGAACTGAAGGCCGCTTCGTCCTCTTCGGGAAATCTCCACAATCCAAAGCTCGGCCCTGTCATGGCAGGGTACCGGGAGGCCGTTCGGTCGACGTCCTATGTCGCCGAGCTGGCGGAAATCCTGGCAAAGCATGACTACCGGATCGCCGGTGTCGGCTTCGAGCTATCGGCTACCATCGCGGCTGAGGGCAGGATCATGCTTCCCGAGCGGAAGGCCGGCTGAGGCGGTCCGCCGGCGAGGCCGCGGCGTGGCGGGTGCGACGGGGACAGGATGCTCGGAACGACACGGCGGAAGATCGAGGCCGCCGGGCTGGTGGCGTTCGAGACGACCCAGCCACCGGGCCTCGAGACGGCGGGCCACCACCACGACGGCGGCTCGCTGTGCCTGGTGCTGGAGGGGAGCTTCGAAGAGCTCGCTCCGGTTCAGCGACGGTTTGCACGCGGCGATCTGGCCCTCGCAGCCGCCGGGGATGCCCAGGACCTGCGCTTCGGCCCTGCCGGCGCGCGCTGTTTCGTCGCCGAATGGAGTCCGCGGTTGGCGTCCGCGGCGGGCACCGACCACCTGCGGAACCAGACGACCACCGTCGCCGAGCCCGCATTGGTCGGCCTCGCGTGGAGCGCTTCTGCAGAACTGGCCGCCAGCGAGCCCGAAGCCGTGTTCGGGGTCGAGGAAGCGGTGCTGGCACTGCTCGCCGAGCTACCAGGACCGGCCGGCCCGTTCCGTGACGACAGCGGCCCGCACTGGGTGCGGCGCGCCGTCGAGGTGATCCGTGACGGCTATCGGCGGCCGCTGAGCCTGAGCCGGATCGCGGCCGAGGTCGGCGTCCATCGGGTCACCCTCGCACGCGAGTTCCGGCGCCGGACCGGGCGCAGCGTGGGGGAGACCCTTCTCCGCCTCCGAGTCGGCTTCGCCGCCGACCTCCTGGCCGGCACCGAACTGCCCCTCGCGGAGGTGGCGCTGACCGCCGGGTTCGCGGATCAGAGCCATCTGTGTCGGGCGCTCAGACGCTCCACCGGGCGCACTCCCGGGTGGCTCCGACGAAGCTGCGCTTCAATCGTCCAAGACGGGGAGCGGCCGGACCTCGGTAGACTCGATCGCGATGAGCGCGCAGAGCGTACTGTGGGGCGCGGTCGCCGGGATCCTCCTCGCCGCCGCGGCCGAGGCGGGTAGCGAGGGCAGTGCCCTCCGCGAGGAGGAGACCCGCTTTCGCAGCGGCGAAGTCGAGCTCGCCGGTACGCTGTTGTGGCCCGCGGGAGAGGGCCCGCATCCGGCGATGGTCTTTCTCCAGGGCTCGGGCGCGCACGCCCGCGGCCCGAGCAGACCCTATGCGGAGAGGCTGGCGCGGCGCGGCCTGGCCGGTCTGATCTACGACAAGCGGGGCACCGGAGAGTCGGGTGGCGACTGGACGCGCTCGCCGCTCGAAGACCTAGCCCGCGACGCCGTGGCCGCGATCGAACACCTCCGCACGCTCCCCGGTATCGACCCGGAGCGCATCGTCCTGTGGGCACCGAGCCAGGGCGCCTGGGTGGCCACCGTGGCCGCCGGCCTCACCGACCGGATCGCCTTCGCGGTCGTGATCTCTGGAGGCGGAGTGTCCCCCCGGGAGGTCGAGATCCACGGCTACGAGCGGGCTCTCGAACGTGCGGGCGTGAGCGAACCGCAACGGACGGAGGCCCGAGCGCTGCTCGACCGCTACTTCGACTACCTCGGCTCGGGTGAGGGGCGGGAGGCACTCGAACAGCGGCTCGAGGTAGCCCGCCGTCGAGCGTGGTATCCCCTGGTTCCGCTCGACCGGGTCCTCCCCTCGCCCCGGGACCGTGAGCACTGGGAGTGGGTGGCGCGCTACGACCCCATGCCCGGCATCGCCCGGATGCGGTTTCCTATCCTGCTGCTCTTCGGCGAGCGCGACGAGCAGCAGCCCACGGCGCTCGCGCTCTCCCGCTGGCGCCAGGGGTTGTCCGCGGCGGGAAACAACGAGGTCACCGTGAAGGTCTTCCCCGGTGCCGACCACTTCCTGCGCACGGCGCCGCCCGGCCACGCCGGGGACGCCCCCCATCCGGCCGAGCCGCCACCGCCCGTCGAGGGCTTCTGGGAGACGGTCGAGGGCTGGCTGGGGTCACAGCTCGTGCTCGACGCGGACGCCCGGAGTCGCGACCAGGGCGCTGCGCCGCCGTGCCTCGGGGATCCCGCGCGTCCGAGATAAGCCGTCTCCCGGATGCGAGTGCTAGTCGAAGGACTCCAGTACCCGAACCGCCTCGGAATGCGGCACGAGATGAGATCACCCTTTCGTGCTGCCTCCGCCCCTTCCTCGACCGCCTGGACAAAGGCGGCACGGTCGGCGAGCGACTCGTACTCCTCGAGATCCAGGAGCACCGCGACCCCCCGGCCTCTCCGCGTGAGAAGCACGGGACGGCGGGAGCGGCGAGCGTGGTCCACGATCTCGGCGGCTCGGGTCTTGAGGTCGGTGATCGGCCGGACGTCCTCGGTGAATCGGGCTGCGGTCATCGGTACCTCCAGTAGGGTCCGTTGAAGTCGCCTGTAGAGCGTACCATCTCGAGGCCTTCGGCGGGACTCGAGCCAGCACCGCTCCGGGCGGTCGCCTTCGACCCGCGACTGGTGGCCGAGCAGCCAGAGCAGGAAGAAGTCGGAGCAAGTCGCCGCGCGGTGCTCTTGACCGAGTCGCCGGGCGCGTCGACGCGCCGTGAGAAACGCCGATCATGCGCCCCCAGCGCGGCGGGGCTCGCCCTGTCCTGGCGGGTCGCGCTCCTCTCTGACGACTAGGAAGGGAGAGGTAGGACCCCACAACCAGCAAGGAGGAGTTCGCAATGAAACAGCTATTCGTCATCTTGGGCCTTCTCGCCCTCGTCGCTCCCGCCGACACCGCCCGCGCCGCGGGGGGCGGCACGCTCCAGGCCGCCGCCGGCACCTTCAAGATGCAGACCCTGGGCAGCGGCTCGGTGCCGCTCTGGGGCCCGGTCATCGAGGTCGAGTACGACCGCGATCTGCGGCGCTACACGCAGGTCAAGACCAGCCAGCTCCACTTCCCGGTGGCCGTCACCATGGGCTGCGATTCCGGTTGGAACCGCACCAGCTTCACCATCGACGCCGCGGGCGTCAGGGCCGACGGTTTCATGGGCGGACTTGCCAAGACCCCGTCGGGCTGGAGCGGCACCACCTGGGCCGACCGCGCCTACAAGGCGGCGGCGGCCGTCGGCAACCCGATCGAGATCTGCAACTCGGGGCTAGATCTCTTCGTCGACCAGGGCAAGCACGGCATCGCGCAGAAGGGCTGGGCCAAGAAGTACTACAATGCCTATCCGGTCGAGGTCTCGCTGGTTTGCCGCAAGCCGGGCAAGAAGAAGGTCGGGTTCTCGGAGCCTGACACCTTCGGCGGGGACAGCGCAGACATCATGTTCGCCGCCTGGGTCCACTGCCTACCGGCCCCGGTCTTCCAGACCACGTCGGGTCCCAAGCCCTCGGTCAAGAAGGCGGGCCTGCAGTCGGCCGAGGTGTGGATCAACCCGATGTCCAACGCCGACTACAAGGGCCCTTGCCCGAAGAAGCTGACCTTCGGCGCCAAAGCCAACTTCCTCAAGGTGGGGCAAGCGCCCTACGAGCTCCACTACCGCTACCGCACCAAGGATGGCGACGCCTCGCCCATCATGAAGACCACCTTCGACAAGTCCGGCGAGCAGATCCTCAAGTCCTGGCAGAAGAACTTCGGTGCAGGAGGTCCCGCCGGGCAGACCTTCAAGGCCGCGGGCGCCCCCTCGGGGCCGCAGGTGATCTCGAGCTGGGTCAAGCTCGAGATCCTGGCCTCGAAGCCCCCCCACCAGGTGATCGCGACCCGGCAGGGCAATCATCGCCTCACCTGCGAAGCACAGCCGGATCCAGGCACTACCTTCCAGCCCGGCGGCTCGGGTCCGGGGGGTGGCAAGCCGCCCATCGCCACCGCCAAGCTCGCGGCGCCGACCGCCAAGCCCGACCTGCGCATCGTTTCCGTGGTCAAGCACGGCAGCGAGGGCAAGGCACTGTTGGCGGTCGTCACCAACGGCGGCTCCGGCGCCTCCAAGGCGACTCGCCTCAAGCTCTTCTACCATCGCAGCGGCAAGGTGGCGACGAGCCTGGCGGCCGTCCCGCCGCTCAAGGCCGGCGAGTCGCGGCGGGTGGTCATCGCCTCGGCCTCGCCCTTGAAGCACGCCAGCTCGCTCAGCCTGCGGGTCGACGACCCCAACGTCAACGCCGAGACCGACGAAGGCAACAACTCCTTCCAGGTCCAGTAGGGCGTGACCGATCGGGATCGCGAAACCCTTAGCCTCTAGCCCATCACCGCCTCGACCCGGTGGCGCACGCCGCGGTCGCGCGCGGCCCGGCGCACCCGCTGGTGGGCGTCGAGCAGCTCCTGCCCGCGCTCTTCGGCCTTGGCGGCGAGGAGCTCGATCAGGCGCCGGAACCGCCGACGATGCGGTCGCCTACTTCAGCTTCTTCTAGAGGAGCCGTCCGGGATCGCCAGTCCGTCAGGCGGTGAACGCCTCGTCCTGAGCCGCCATCCCCGGTCGAATCTCGTCTCGTATGTAGTTCATGAACGCTTCGACGCTCTGGAAATAACGGTACCCCGCGGCGTTGGCCGCGGCCAGAGCCTCACGCCCCTCGTCGAGCAGCAGCGTGACTGGCTGGCTGCGCCCCTCCTGGAGACCGTAGGGCCAGGCGAGATCGAGGATCGCCGTCGGTTCCGCCGTATCCGGGTCCTGGATCTCGAACAGGAACTCCCCCTCGGGCAGGCCCTGAGCGACCAGCCAGTCGTTGATCCTGAGGAGCTGGGCCTCCTCCTCCTCCGTCTCGATGCCGCCGGGCAGCGTCAGCGGCACCGGCTCGGGCTCCGGCGCCTCGATCAGCTCCTCGGGAACCTCACCTCGCGGCACCTCCGGAAGCGGCCGGTCGTGGAGCAAACCATCCACGATCTGATTCGCCGCACGGGCGAGCAGCAGCTTTCGCGACTCCAGGAAGTCCAGGTAGCGGTCGATCCGCCACAGCTCGCGGTCGATCGGGATCCACTGTGACGCCAGGGCCCCCGGGAAGCGCTCCTCGATCTCCGGGAGGTATTCCTCGGGGGGACGATTGCCGATGTCCAGGTTGCTCTGGCGGGTCAGGAAGGCGAAGTTGGCGACGGCGTTGACCTGAGACCGCGTGTAGCCGTGGCCGGAGCGGTACAGCAGGGACTTTGGGAAGATGTGATGGACCTCGAGCCGGTTGTGCTTCCCCAGGAGGCCCTTCTTGAGCTCCAGCCCCGTACCCCAGTCCTTGCTCTGCGTGGTCCGCGTCATCAGGTAGAGCATCGGGTAGAAGCGCGCACCGAGGCTCCAGCCTCCAAAATGATCCGGCCGGATCGCCAGCTCGCCGCGCCAGAGCTGGAGCTCTCGGAGCAGCGCCTCGACGTCGTTGCCGGCGCTCGCCAGCACCTCGAGGTCGCGGTCGATCGTGGTCTCGGTCGAGGCCGAGTAGCGCCCCCACAGAGCGCTGTGCAGGTACCAGTACAGGAGCCGATCGGACTCGGCCGCCTCCGGAAGCTTGCCGCCCTGGCGATCCAGCCACCGGGCCATGACCGGGAAGGCGAAACGCCCAAATAGGACCTGCTGGTGATCCAGCCCGAACCGGCTGGAAACCAGGTTGAGCAGGTCGTCGGCGCAGCGGACGCCGCGTCGCAGACCGTCCTCGAACCTCTCGGAGTCGACGTCGTGGAGGGCGTTGAAACGCGCCTCGCCGGTGAGCACGGTGTTGACCACCCGCAGCAGCCAGTCGAGACTGAAGTGAAATCCGAACTCCCGCCACCGTGCGAGGTGCCCCTTCATCGCGTCGCGGGCGTCCGGCCAGCCGGCGCAGATCTTGGCCAGGGCGAGATCGCCCTTCGACAGCGTCGTGCCGCCACTATTGACCTTGTTGAAGATGTCGACCACCACGTCGATGGTCTTGTCCTCCCCCGCCACTTCCTCGATGTGGAGATCGACATTTCGGATGCCCATCACCCGGTTGAGCCGGTTGACGTACTCGTTCCCGTTGGGATCACCGCTCAAGGTCTGGAAGAAGGGAGCCAGCTCGTCCTGCATCAGCCGGGTGACGCCGATCCAGAGAGGATCGTCGCGCATCTTGATCGGCGAGTAGAACGCGAACTCCTCACTGCCGAGATGGAAGTAGAGATCGGTAAACGCGGCCTCATCGCCGTCGAAGAAGCGGGGCGGCCGGCCGCGGATGATCCCGTACAACGTGGTGATCCGCTGCTGTCCGTCCAGGATCAGCTTGACCACGCCGGGCGCGATCGCACCGTCGCCTCGGTACTCGGCACCCTTGGACTCGGTCGCCCACACGAGCAGCGTGCCGACCGGGTGGCGGCGGTACAGCGAGCCCATCAAGTCACGCACCTGGTCGCGGTTCCACACGTAACCGCGCTGAAACTCCGGTAGGGCGAGGTGCCCCGCGTCGATGAAGCTGAGGATCGTAGAGACTTGCATGCTTCCCTCCCGATCAGGGCGCTCCCGCGCCCGTTCGAATCAACTCCTCCCATCGTCGGCCCAGCGGCTCGGATTCCAACGGATGGCCGGTCCCCAGAGCGACGTAGTGCGCCACTCCCCCGTCGCACCGTGCGAACCCGAACAGCTCGTCGTGCTCGCAGCGAGGGCAGTGCGTCCAGAGCAGCCAGGGAGACAGCCCGTGGAAGCGGTCGTCGCCGTCGAGCAGGCAGACGCCGCCGCGTGCCAGTTCGCGATCCACCCGCAGCGTCTGGCGCGCGAACAGCCGGCTCGCCCCGCGCAGCAGGCGCAGCTCCGCCACCCGTGCGCCGCTCACAGCGTCCAGCGAGTAGTCGTCCACCACCGCAAGGCGGGCAGTACTCAACAGGGCGAGGCCGGCCAGCAGCCGGTCGAGCGCCTCCCGCAGCTCGTCGCCGAGCCGCCGTTGCTCGCTCGGCCTTACGCGGAGCAGATGAGCGAGACGGTTCCGCTCCTCGCGCAGCGCGCGCTCGGCGTCGCTCCACGCGCCGTCGAGCCCCAGCGTCGCCAGCTCGGGCAGGGGCAAAGCGAGCGGGTTCTCGTGCCTGGCGCTCGCCGCGATCGCGTGGTCGAGGAAGCTCCGGTGCTTGCCCCAGTCGAAGGAGAAGCTGCCACCCTGGGCGTACTGGGCGAGGTGACCGGGGAACTCGTCGTCGCGGCAGATGCCGAGCGCCCGGAGCTGGGCGTAGCCGACCAGGCTCAGAACCGTGATCGCGATCTCCGCGCAGTCGAGCGTGTCGCGCACCGAGGCCTCGCCCGGCCGCGCCTGCTGGACGCTTTCGCGCCGCGCGGCGATCGGGTGCGGGTAGTAGTTGCGGATCTGGTAGTCGAGACCGCGGGAGTCCGCGCCCGCGCGCACCCGCTCGCGCTCGAGCCGCTGGAGCTCGAGCAGGCGTGGCACGGTGTCGGCGAACGACGAGCGGGCGAACAGCTCGGAGCGGGCGCTACGCGCCTCGGCCGCCCACCCGAGATAGGTCCGCTCGATCGCGGCCAGCTCCTCGAGCGCCTGGAACACTTCCGCCCTGGGCCGCGGCACTCCCAGCGCTTCGAGATGCTCGCGTCCGATCCGCGGCAGCGCTCCGCGCGCCCGCAGCCACGCCACGGCGTGCTCTGAGCCGAGGTAGCCCGCGACCAGCTCGCGGACCTGCGGTGACGCCCCCTCGCGGAAGCGTACCGCGAGCACGCCGGTCTCGAAGGTCGCCGGGAGCGCCTCACCGGCGATCTCTACCACCGCCAGGGCGCCCTCCCGCGCCTCCGGCCGCGCTCCGACCAGGAGGTCGGCGGCCGCCAGGCGGGCCGCCGAGGGGACGAGGTGTTCGGCCAGCATGTGCGCCGGCCGGCCCAGCTCGCCTCCGCTCCCGAGCGAGCGACGGCCGTAGGCCGCCACGGTCGGCTCCGCGGCGCCGGCCCGGCTCTCGCGCACGAACGCAGTCAGATCCTTCGGGCCGATGCCCTCGAGCACCTCGGCCAGCTCGCCCAGCGGCATCGACTCCCCCAGCACCGTAGCGTCCTCCCGGGCACGCTGGAACGACCCCGAGAACCGCTCGTAGGTCCAAGGCTCGGCGCCCAGCCGCTCACCCCGCACCACGATCGAGCTCTCGACCTCGCCGCCCTCCCGACGGGCGGCGCCTCGCAGCACCCGCTGCCACTCTGCCGGCGCGAGGCTCCGCAGATCGGCCAGGCGCGTCAGTCGCATCTCCTCGTCGCCGTCTCCCGACTCGACGACCACCACCGCCATCTCCAGCCCCGGCGTGCCCACCGCCTCAGCCGCCGCCGGGCCGAGGTGGAGCACCCACGACACGCGGTACCGGCCGTCGAGCCAGCCGCGAAACGGCGCGCTCGCCTCCCCCACCAGCAGCCGACGGGTGACGAACAGCGCCGCGACAGCGCCCTCCGGCAGACTGTCCAGCAGCGCCGCCACCGCCGCGGCCTCGCCGCTCAGCTCGGGAGCGCCGGGCGGCGCCAGCTCGAGATCGCGAGTGCGGCGAGGCACCGCGGGAGGCACGACCACCCACCGGGCCGTGCCCGCACCGGCGAGACCAGTCGGCGCCACGAACGCCGCGAGCTCGTCGGACGTCAGCGGCACCTCGATGCGCCGGACGCCCTCTGGCAGCGCCGGCGCCGGAGGGTGCGCGGGATGGGTGACCGGCACCAGCACGACGCCGGCGGCTCCCCCCAGCGGAACCTCGAGCGCCGCGAGCCAGTCGAGCCGTCCGCGCTTGCTCACCCCGCTACCCCCGAGTCCCGCAGCCGGCGGGCGATCGCCACGTCCGCCAGGCGCCGGACCAGCTCGCTCATCCCGGCCACCTCCACCCGCTCGCGGAAGCGCTCCGGCCCGAGCCGCGCCGCCGGCCGGCCGAGCAGCTCGTTGAGGAAGCTCGTGGACGCAATGCCGACGCCGGTGAAGTCGACCCGCACCGTCCTCCCCTCGCCGGCCAGCGCCTCGATCCGGCGCGCGGCCTCCGTCGCGCCGTCGCGCGCGCCGAGCACCGGGCACTCCTCGGCGACCCGGATCACCGCCGCGCCCGGGGTCTCGCGCTCCTCGAGCAGTTGGAGGCCGGTCACCTCTGCGATCCAGGTCTCCGCCAGGCGCACCGGTTGGCGGGTCGAGAGCTGCAGCGCCACCCCAGTGCCCGGCACCCGCGGGATCTCCTCGAACCCCTTGTCGTCGCCCCCGCGGAACGTGTACAGCGCCGTGCCGCTCCACACTGTGGCGGCGGCGCGGTTGTGGCGAGCGATCTCGAGCGTGCCGGCCAGGCCGTTGCCGCGCCCCGGCTCGTCGCTCCCCGACACCCCGCGCTCGACCGCAAGGTCGATCGCGTGGCCGTCGCTGTAGACCGGGTGGGTAGCGGCGAGCGAAGAGCGCAGGCCGCGCCCGACGTCACAGATCGCGAGATCGATCCGCCCTGCGTTCGGGTAGTGCTGCGCGCACACCGCCGCCGGGTGGGGCGTGTCGGCGTGGAGGAAGACGTTCTCCAGGATCTCGGCGACGATCCACTGCATCGCTGGCAGCAGGTCGCCGGCCTCGGACACCTGCGCGCTGAAAATCTCCGTCACCGCCGAGACCACCGGCACGATGTCCTCCAGCCGCCGCACCAGCCGCACCGGCAGGAACCGCCCCGCCTCGTCCCGCCGGTGCATCGCCGGCGGATCGGCGCCCAGGGCGGCGTGGAGGTCCATCCGCCCGAGATAGCCGTCGTCGCCCCGCAGCAGCACCCGTCCGCCCCGCTCGGTCAGCGCCGCACCCCAGGCGCCAAGGAACGCGAGCGCGCCCATCTCCACCCAGCAGCCGTCCGGCACCTTGACCAGCACCGGCTCCGCAGGCTCCAGCGCGCCCGCCTCGGCGAGCGCCGAGAAGGTCCGCGCCGGCGTGGCCGGATCGGGGAGGAGGAGGTGGCTCATGATCCGCGCTGGTCGCGGTTTTTATCATGAGCTGGGATTGGACGGTGGTCGAGTGTCGTCGTGTCAACCCTTGTGGGTACTGATTGGGCCGGGTACGATGCTCGGACGCGGAGGATATCGAGCTATGCCCGAGCCCAAGCCGGTCACCGAGATGGTGGGAGGTGAACCCTACCGGTACCACCCACTCGGAAACTATGTCGTCCGCGCTCCAGGCGTCTGCGGGGGGCGGCCCACCTTCAAGTACACACGGATCGAGATCACCGGTGCCCTGGAGAGGCTGGCGGCGGGCGAGCGCGTCGAGGACATCGTACGGGGCTACGAAGGGCGGGTCTCCGCCGAAGCCATGGCGGAGGCGGTGAAGATCGTCACCACCCAGTTCCTGGACACGCTGCCGGCGCTTTCTGTGACCGCGTGATCGTCCTCGACGAGCAGCTCCTCGGCCGGCAGATCGAGATCGAGGTCGGCAAGTGGTATCGGGGAAAGGTCTGCTTCATCACCGACCTTCGCCCTGGCACCGTCATCAAGGACGAAGCCGTCTCGGGACTGCTGCGCCAGACCCGCGGCTCCACGTTCGTGACCATACAACGTGCGCGACTTCTGGAGGCGGATTCCCGCCGATCCGCGCTACTGCGCGGTCTGCATGGCGCTGTCGGACCCACAAGCCTGGATGGTGCCTGAGCTCCTTCGTAAGGTGTTTCGAGATCCCCAGCTTCGAACGAACGCGCTCCGCTCGGGAAAGGTGCTACGAGTCAGCCGAACCGGGTTCAGCTTCTACACGCACAAGGACGCTCGAGTCCAGGCGGTTCGTTGGTAGGCTCGGTAACCGTCGCCACGCTCCGCCGCCATCGCCTCGCCTGGCGATCTTGACCTCCTCGTTGGAGAGTGCAATCATTGCAATCATCGGGAGGGAACAGGGAATGGCGAGCATCACGATCCGCCGGCTCGACGACTCGATCAAGAAGCGACTTCGGCTGCGCGCGGCGCAGCACGGGACGTCGATGGAAGACGAGGCGAGGACCATTCTCCGGGCGGCGCTGGCCGATCGGCAGACAGGGGGTCCCAACCTCGCCCGGGCGATCCGCCGCAGGTTCGAGCCGCTCGGCGGCGTCGAGCTGCGGCTCCCGCCTCGGCAGCCGATGCGGGAGCCGCCCGACCCGAGCCGATGATCGTCCTCGACACCAACGTGCTCTCCGAGCTCATGCGCCCCGAGCCGAACGCGCGCGTCCTCCGCTGGCTCGGTGAGCAGCCGGCGACCCGGGTGTTCACCACGAGCATCACCCAGGCGGAGATCCTTCACGGCATGGTCCTCCTGCCCGCCGGGAAGCGACGGGATGCCTTGGAAGCAGCGGCCAAGGCGATGTTCGAGGAGGAGTTCGAGGGACGGGTACTGGCCTTCGATAGCGCCGCCGCGCCGGCCTACGCTGCCATCGCCCGTGATCGGCGGCGCGCAGGCCGCCCGATCTCGCACTTCGACGCGCAGATCGCCGCCATCGCGACGATCCATGAAGCGGCGGTCGCCACCCGCAACGCCGCGGACTTCGACGGCTGCGGCATCGCGGTCGTCGATCCCTGGCAAGACTGACCGATCGTGGGGACCGGCACGCGCCTCCTCGGCCCGGCGGTGTATCGGCGGCCGCTCCGCTCCCAGAGCGGCGTGTAGGTCCGGGCACTTCGGGGACCGACGGGTCCGGCTACAATGACGTCGGAGGTCCAC
>Ga0302046_10001713_pt1 | contig 20558 bp, 19 predicted proteins | sample RVTome_11_FD_200261 | JGI IMG/M metagenome (GOLD analysis project Ga0302046, IMG submission 200261) | Soil microbial communities from uranium-contaminated site in the Upper Colorado River Basin, Wyoming, United States - RVT147D111 (version 2) ...
AGATCGCGACTGCGGCCGCCGCCATCCAGGCTATGGGGGTGGCGCAGGTCGCCATCTCCCTGGGCAAAGACGGGGCAATTCTCGCCGACGGGCAAGAGGCCTGGTTGGCTGCCAGCGCCCCGATCGAAGAACGTAACCCCATTGGGGCGGGAGATTCTATGGTCGCAGGCCTGGTTTGGGGCTTGAGCCAGGGTTATGCGCCGCTGGAGGCGCTGAAGTGGGGGGTAGCGTGTGGGGCGGGGACAGCGAGTCTCAGTGGCACTGAAGTGGCGTCGTATAAGCTGGTTGAATCGCTGGCAGCGCGGGTGAAGACGCGGCCTATTGCGGTTCGGACGCGGATTGACGCGGACGGACGCGGATGATTTTTTGTTAGTATTCGTTTTTGGATTTTTTCGAGGAAGGAATGGCTGAATGGTTTCAGGTTGAAGGTTGAAGATTGAAGGAGGTTGATGTGCCTTTCACGATTCGCGAGACCAAGACCTACCAGCACCCGCATCAAATTGTTTACCAGGCATCGCTGGGGGCGATCGATGGCCTGGAGGGCAAGGTGTTGAGCGAGGATGCTGAGGCGGGACAAATCCAGGCGAAATTTGACAAAAAGATCCTTGGAAAAGTACTCGGCGACCGCACCCAGATCGAACTTAAGATTGATTCCGGGTCCCTGGGAGAAAGTACGGTGTCGATTGAGGTCTATCCGCTGGATCCGGTGGGCAGAAAGTTGATGTTCGGAGCTCGCAAAGGGGTATCGCGCACAGTCGCCACCTGGTTTATCGCCCACCTGGAGCATCGCCTGCCAAAAGAGAGCCAGGCTTGACAATCTTTAGAACTGTTTTGTTGCGCGATTCGCGTAATGCCTCGACACCCGCTTTGATGCGAGATAACCCTTCTCTTAGCTCTCCCTCGCTGGCGGCAAAAGAGAGGCGTAGATAACCCTCGCCGTTTCTGCCAAAGATGCTGCCTGGGATCAGCGCCACCTTGTGCTCTCGGACCAGGTATATGGCCAAATCCCAAGAACTGAGACCCACCTCAGAAATGTTGGGAAAGGCATAGAAGGTCGCCTCCGGCAGGATGCAAAAAATGCCACCAATCTCATTCAGGCTCTTGTGCACAAGCGCCCTGCGTTTCTCGTATTCTCCCAGCATCTCCTTGACGCAATCCTGAGGGCCGGTGATGGCCGCCAGGGCGGCCCTTTGAGCCACGGCGGTCACCCCCGAGACCTGATGTTCCATCAGCTTCTCCATCTCGTCGATGATGAACTTGGGGGCTGTCACGTACCCTACGCGCCAGCCGGTCATGGCATAGGATTTGGACAGGGTGAAGGCCGAGATGGTCAAGGGCTGCATTCCGCCAAGCGATGCGATGCTGATGTGTTGCCTCCCGTCGAACAGGATGTGCTCGTAGGGTTCGTCTGAGAGGACAAATACGTGGTGCTCCCGGGCCAGGGCCGCGATTTCGCGCAACAGGAATTCGTCCAATACCGCGCCGGTGGGATTCGACGGCGAGTTGAGGATGATCAGCTTGGTCCTGGGCGAGAGAGCCGCCTTGACATCCGCCGGGTCGACCTTGAACAGGTTCCCCTCACGCGCAGGAACCCGCACAGGCACCCCGCCAAACAGCCCGATCTGGGAGTAATAATCGTATCCGGGGTCGATGACGATGACCTCATCTCCCGGCTCGACAAGGTGCAGGAGGGTATTGAAAATGACCTGCATAGCGCCGACGCTGACGAAGATCTCGGAAGCCGGATCAGCGATGATCTGGTTTTCCCTCCGCAGTTTCTCGGCGATGGCTTCTCGCAGGTCTGCAAAGCCTTTCGCAGGGGGGTAGCGCGTATAGCCTTCATCCAGAGCCTGCTTGGCCGCTTCTCTAATGAATTCAGGCGTGTCAAAATCCGGTTGGCCAATGCCGAGATTTACGACCCCGGGGATCTCGTCAGCCAACGCAAACATAACCCGAATCCCTGACCATTCCACTGCATTGCTCCGACTTGCCAGGTAATCCTCCATATCCATCTCCTTGCGCTCATCCACGAGGCATTTCAACCGGGAAACCCGTACTTACTCCGGAACCGGCAGGACGAGATCTTTGGCTCCCCTTGGTGAAGTCTTCAATTGAGGTGCGTGCTTTTCCATGATCTCCAGAACGATACTGGCGATTTTCACCTTCTGCCTGATGAAATCTTGATGCCAGGTCTCGCTGATCCAAGGTTTGTAGATCTCGCCTTCCGACGTGCCCGGTTCGAATTTGAAATAGCACGGAGATGCAACCCGGGCGATCTCAGGAGCCTCATATGCTCTGAACATCCCGCCAAATGAGTCGACGATGATCAGATAGACGTCGAGTGGAATATCGATGGCTTTACGGATGCCTCCCAATATGGGAAGAGACACGTCAGACGAAGGGTTCAGGGAGTTAACTCCCATGGACTCTACGACCTTGGCCCCGGCAGCGCTGCAATAGCCGCCGAATACCGAGAACTTGAAGATGGTCTCTTTGGGCAGGAACCCCTTTTCTCTCATCTTGTTCAGAATAAAGAGCACGCCTTCGTCGTAGACCAGAAAGCCACGGTGACCGGCTTCGACGCATCTCATCAGATCGGCTATATGGTAGGAGATGTTGTCGGATCCCCTGAGGCGGAAAGCCTGCATTGCCCCCTCAGGGTTGGAGATTTCCCTTGCCCCGGCATCCCACCCCTTGCGATGCCCGACCGTCATCACGACCTCGATCAACTCGTCATGAGCCATCTGGGCCAGGGCCTTGAGTTCTTCGAAATCAAGGAAGGTGGCGCCACCGACCGCAGCGATGGCCCGGTGTACCGTGACATTTCGCTTCCTGGCCTCGTCGATCATGGCCTCCATGGTCGAGGCCCGCTCAACGCCGGCTATCTCGATCCGGAAATTGGCTCCATCCGGGAATGATTTGGTAGAAGTTGGCAGATCGTAACTGTCGCGCCCAGGAACGCCTTGCGCTTCCATGAACTCACGAATCCTCGCTAACAGGTCGGACATTGATGCTTCACTCCTTCCTGACCAAACAGAGACATCTTTGTGAGCACGCTCGAGCGGTGGCCGGTTAACCATCCAACCGGTAGAGCCGACGCGCGTTCTCTGACAGAATTAAGCCCGCCGCCTCCTGGGCTTCGTCCGGCGTGAGCATCCCTTCGTCTACCAGATCTTGCAGCGCCTGCGCCACGGCGCGCTTGCCTAGCCTGGCCCCAACATAGTTGACCTCTGGGGCCCCAAACCCGTCGGAGCCGTATACGACCTTGGATAGGGGCGCCATTTCCAGCACTTCTGCAATAATGCGCCGGGCAGCGTTTCCGGAAAAGGGAATTCCCTCCGAAACATCACAATGCACCCTGGGGAGCACATTCGCCATGTAGCCCGCCTCGGCGTGATATGGATAGCCAGCGTGCACCAGCAGCACCCTACATGCCCGGAAGCTCGGAAAGCGCAGCAAGTCCATCAAGAGAGCGGGGCGACACAGGACGAGATTAACCTCGAAGTCACCCATTCCAGTGTGAATCTGCATGGGTACATCGTACTCCATACAAAGCTCCATCGCCCGGCACAACAGGTGGTCGCGCAACTTCTTGGTGGCCTGCCCGCCAAGACCCCGCCGGATGGCGTCCAGCGCCTGCAGCCCCTGGTCCGGGCTGCGACTGAGCGGCGAAACATCCAGGCCCGTGCGGTAGGCGATGATGGACTTGACGCCACGGTACCCTTCGTGTTCGAGGGCGTTGGCTATCGCCTGGTCATACCGCCGGCGGAACTCTTCCCAGCCATAGTCCGCTTCGAGCAGTTCGACGATCAGCGGCTCGATGCGATAGATTGGCACGATCTGCACCGGTATTTCCTTAATGAACTGAGATATCGCTACCGGCGGCTGAGGGTAACCGAAGTCGGTCACCAGCGTGGTCAGGACACAATCGCTGAAGAGACGCTTCACGTAGCCGGTGTAGTCCTCGCTGACGGCCTTGTTCCGCTCGGCCAGTACGTGATCGAGGTTGGGTGGACAATTGAAGAAGGCGGCGAGCTGATGGACCAGGTAGCGAAAGTAGAGCACATCGCGCTTGATCCGTTGTAATTCACCGATCAGGTCATCGTCCACGGTGACGCCGCCAGCAGCCACATACTCCCGCGAGCCACCTCCAAAGGAGACTGCGTTGGTGAATTGTTCAGAGCTCACCTCTCCCTTGTTGAGAAAGGGATGGCAATGGACATCAACCACTGGCAACGCCGATGTGTCGATCATCAAATCGTCTCCAGGTACAGCTTGCGCTCCCAGGGATGCACGTGCAGGTTGTATGCGGCCAATTCGCTGCGCTTTACCTTGAGGAACTCCGAGAAGATGATCGATCCCAGCGCCCGGGCGATGACGCCATTTGCCTCCAGCGCAGCAAGCGCGTCAGGCAGGTTGCTCGGCAGACGGGCGACGCCACGGGATGCGGCCTCTTCGTCAGACAGGTGGCCTACGTCGTAATCGACGGGTGCAGGCGGCTCGATCTGGTTGTGGATACCGTCCAATCCGGCAGCCAACATCGCGGTTAGATAGATAAACGGGTTGATGGCATTGTCGCCCGAGCGAAACTCGATGTGTCGCCGCCGTCCGAGGGCGGGGATGCGCACCAACGTGGCCCGATTGCCCACGCCCCAGCAGACGTGCGCTGGGGCCCAGGAACCCGGCAGCAACCGCTTGTAGGAGTTGACGGTGGGTGCGCCGATGCCCGTCAGCGAGCGAGCGTGGGCCAATAGCCCGCCGAGAAAATGTCGCCCCAACGACGACAGCGGCTCGTCGCCGGTCTCACCCATGCTCAGGTCATGGGCCCCACCCAGGTCCCAGAGGCTGATATGAAGGTGAAGGCCGTTGCCAGCCCACTCCGCGTATGGCTTGGGCATAAAGGTGGCGATCCAGCCCGCCTCTCGGGCCAGCGCGCGCACCGCCTCTTTCAACGTAAGGTAATCGTCTGCGGCCTTGATGGGTGGGGCGTGGCGAGTGGTCATCTCGTACTGGCCGGGGCCGTACTCCTTGCCATGCTGCATGACCGGCACGCCCATTGCGCCGAGAGTCTCGATGACGGTGCGCCATAAGGCAGAATGCCGGTCCAGCCCGGCTACGGTAAACATGCCGTCGTGGTCGGAGTGCACGTACTCCCCATCGCCGACCCTGGCAAACATGGTGAATTCGGCTTCAAAACCGACTTGCACGCTCAATCCCTCGGCGGCATAGGCTTCGACCATGCGTCCTAACTGTGTGCGCGGGCAACCCTCCCAGAGGCTGCCCTCCGCGTCCGCACGCATGAAGACGTGCGTGCGGGCCGTCGCCTCACGGTAAGGGATGGCGGCGTAGCTGTCAGGGTCCGGCACGGCCAGGAAATCACCCGTGTCGGCCAGGAATAGCGCCCCTGCGGCCTGGTGGTCTTCCAAGGTAAAGTCCAGGTTGGCGCGGGCAAAGACCACGCCCCGCTCGGCGACGCTGGCGAAGCGCTCCCTGGGCACAGTCTTGGCGCAGGACCGCCCGCTGTAGTCGTGATAGATCACCCACAGGTGCTCGATGCCGTCATTTTCCAGGCGTTTCAGTAATCCCGGCATGTCCATTTGCAGCTACTCCTTTTCTCTGTTGGCAATCGCCACGATGAGCCTGGCCAGCAGCGCGGTGCGTGGCACGATGCTGCTCAGCAGGATGTATTCGTCCGGGCTATGGTCCAGACCTCCAATGGGGCCAAGGCCATCGAGCACGGGCTTACCTTCCGCTGCCGCCAGACTGGCGTCTGAGGCTCCACCTGTCCAAGCTCCCCTGACATCGAAGCCCAACTCCCTGGCGGCCTGTCCCGCCAGGGTCTCCAGCACGGCGACTTCTGATGTGTAGGGCATAGGCTCATGACCGCGGCCTACCGGCGCCATTCGCACTTGAACGCCGGGTATTTTCTCTTGTTCGATTACCCGCGCCACGGCGTCTGTAACGGCCTGGAGATCGTCAGTCGTGAAGGCGCGCAGATCCACAAGAAGCCTGGCATAATCCGGAACGACGTTTGGCTCCGAACCCCCCTCGATGACGCCAAGGTTGACGGTTACGTCGGGGCGATAGCCATTGAGCTGGTCCAGGGCAATGCTGTGATGCGCCAAAGCCAGAATGGCATTGCGCCCTTTTTCCGGCTCAACCCCGGCATGTGCGGCGCGGCCAAAGGCCTCGATTGCATAAACGCGCACCCCTTTGCGCGCAATGACGATGTCGCCGTTTTCCCGGGCGGCCTCGAGGGTGAGGACCGCATCAGCCTGGCGAGCCGCGGCGCGGATCAGGTCAAGGGAATAACGCTCTCCGATCTCCTCATCGGACACACACAGGAAGGCGATGCGTCCAAAGCCCTGGAAACCCAGCTCAGACAGGGCTGCCACAGCGTAGCAACCTGCAAGCAAACCGGCTTTCATATCGCAGGCGCCAGGGCCAAGAATCTTGTCACCGGCGATCCGCAGGGGGCGTTCAGCGGCCGTCCCTCTCGGGAAGACGGTATCGCTGTGTCCTAACAGCAGGATATGGCCCGAGCCCCTGCCATCGAGCGTTGCAAGCAGGTTATCGCCAGTTTCCGTCTGGGCATACCTTTCCACCGAGAAGCCCAGCTTGGTTAAGCGGCGCTCCAGCCACTCGTTTACCCGCTCGACGCCGGCTTTATCCCGCGTCCCTGAGTCGATGCCGACCAACGTGCGCAGATCGTCCAGGTAATCATCCAGCCGGCTCTCCAGGGTCGAGAGGAGTGGATCAGCCATACGTTTACCACCCGGCATATCGAGCCACCGCTGCGTCACTCACCTTGCCCGCTTCTACATCGGACAAGGCCCGGTCGAGGATGCCGACGCCTTCGTCCACGTCTGCTTCGGTCAAGACGAGCGGGGGAGTGAGTTCCAGCACGTTGGAGAACATGCCGGCGTAGAAGACGACCAGGCCCAACTCCCAGGCGCGGAAGACGACCTTGGCCGTCTCGGCAGAGGCTGGCTCCTTTGTGTCGCGGTCTTTGACCAGTTCAACGCCCTGGATCAGGCCCAGGCCGCGCACGTCGCCAATGAGTGGGTGCCTGTCTTGCAGTGCGGCCAGCCTGTCGTGCAAATAGGCGCCCACTTTGCGTGCATTGTCCACCAGGCGATCCTGCTCGATAGCCTCGACGGTGGCCAGCCCGGCGGCGCAACTCAAGGCGTTGCCGGCGGTGGTGAACAGAGCCTGGGCGGGACCGACGTCGAGAATCTCCTTGCGGGCGACCACGGCGCTCAACGGCAGTCCGCCGCCCAGCGACTTGCCCAGGATCACCACATCCGGTGTAACTCCGCTGTGTTGAAAGGCAAACCACCGGCCGGTGCGGCCCATCCCCACTTTGACCTCGTCAACGACCAGGTAGGTGTCGTACCGGCGGCAGATATCCTCCAGCATGGGCAGGAAGTTGGGGGGCGGCACGATGTCACCACCGTCGCTTTGCACCGCTTCAACGATGATCCCGGCCACGTCCTCTGGGGGGCATATCGTCTTGAAGAGGTAGTCTTCCAGGTAGCGGATGACTTTCTCGGCGCATGCCTCCCCGCTCACGCCGTCGCCGAAGGGGCAGCGGTAGGCATGCGGGTAGGGGACTTTTGTCACGTGGCCGCCCCCGATAAACTGCGTCCAGGCGACATGTGCCGACATTGCCATCGAGGCAGCCGTCGAGCCATGATAAGCACCGATGAAGCCCACCATCCGGCGCTTGCCAGTGGCCAGGTGCAGCAGCCGCCCGGCGGCCTCACTGGCGTCCGAACCGGATAAACCGTACCATACCTTCTTGTGAAACTCACCGGGCACAAGATCCACCAGTCTCTCGGCCAAACGGACGGCAGGCTCGTGCATGCTCGACAGCAGACCGCCAAACGTGGTCCGCTCGAGTTGCTCGATCACGGCCTGCTTGACATATGGGTGGCTGTAACCGGTGTTGGCGACCGCCCAACCTGCCGAGAAATCCAGATACTCCTTGCCTCCGGTATCGCGCAGACGGGCACCCTCCCCTTCATGGGTCACATGTGGAAAAAAGCGAATTTTGAGGGCATCGGAGATCAGACCGGTGTCCATCTCAAAGAGTTGATCAATCGTGAGCTTAGCCATGGATTTACTCTCCGTAATCCGATCCACGCAGATGGGTGGGTCGAACGAGTTACGCCTTGCGGCGTCAGGCCACCGGCCCTGCCGGTCGCCGCCGGGTCCATCTGGGCAGGCGCATCTCCTGACCACCCGTGACGCCTGCGGGCCGGCGGATGAGGAGCACGATCAACGTAGCGGCCAGCAGCACCTCGGTGAAGCCGGCTAACGGGCCGGGCAGGAGGTTCGACATGTTGACGGCGTTCTCGACGGCGCGCAGCCCTTCAAAGATCGCCGTGATGAGGACAGTTCCGACCACCGCCCCGCTGACACTGCCCATCCCACCGACAATGAGCATCGTGACGATCAGGAAGGTCTGGACCAGGTAGAAGGCTATCGGTGAGAAGATGGTAATAAAGTGCGCCCAAAGCCCCCCTGCCAGGCCCGTCATAAGCGCACTGAGGATAAAGGCCACCCAGCGCACGATGATGATGTCGATACCGATGCTGGCGGCAGCCTGCGCTTCTTCACGCGAGGCGCGCAGCTTAAGACCGAGCGCCGTCTCCTTGAACCAAAGCCCGATAAGAACCGACAGAACCCCGAATACGACGGTTATCCACAAAGTCGTATGTCCCGTGATGCCGAAGATGATGCGGGGTCCGTTGGTCAGCTCGGACCAGTTGAGCAGAATCGTATGGACGATCACCAGCAGGGCAAAAGTGGAGATAACCGCGGCCGCCCCCGAAAGACGGGCCAGCGGAAAGCCAACCATGGCGGCCACAAGCGCCGCAACGGCGGCCCCTCCCAAAAGTGCCGGGATGAAAGGCAAGTGCAACCCTTCGATCAGCGGGTATCCGGAGCGGAGGGCAGCGGCCTTTGCTTCCGGGGTCATGGAGAGCAGAGCCGACGCATAGGCGCCAATGCCCATGAAGGCGATATGACCGAACGAGATCACGCCCGAGTTGCCCATAAACGTCTGCAGCGCGATCACCATTATGAGATTGATGAACAGGACAATCGTGATGCGCTGAAGCACCACCTGCCCGAGCAATTGTGCAACCATGGCGATGAGAAGAAGCGGGATGACGAGTATCGCCACGGTGGCGTATCGACGCGCAAAATCCGCAAACGCGCCCGCATTCATCAGATTCGCTCCGCTGAGTATGCTCCGCTGATCAGCCCCTGGGGCCGGAATAGCAGCACGAGAATGACCAGGGCAAACACGAAAGCCTGCCGGAATTCGAGCAAGTCCTGCGGCAGCAGGGTATTGAGCGCGATGGTCACGAAGCCCAGCATATAGCCTCCCACGACTGCCCCCGCCAGGCTCCCCATGCCCCCAATAACCGAGGCGACGAAGGCGATCAGCACCGGAGTCAGTCCGATCTGGGGGATCACTGAGCCGGATCGCCCAATCCAGAACAGCGACACGACCCCGGCCAGGCAGCCGCTGATGGCGAAGGCTGTGGCGATGACCACGTTGGCGCGGATGCCCAGCAGCCGGGTCATCACAAAATCATCGGCGGCAGCCCGCAGCGCGCTGCCCAGGATGGTGCGTCTGAGAAAGACCGTCAGCAGCCCCAGCATGGCCAGGCTGACCACCAGGGTCACGATGTTGCTTTTGGAAATCAGCAGTCCCCCTACCCTGATGTTCTCGATAAAGAAGGAGGGGATGCGGACTGCTCGGGTGCGAGGCGAAACGAAGAGTAAGGCCGCGTTCTGGAGCAAGGTGCTCACGGCAAACGAGGTGATCAGCATGGTATTTGGGGAGGCGTGGCGCACCGGACGGAAAGCCACGCGCTCCAGCAGTAAGCTGGTGACAACCGCCACGAAGATGGCCAGCGCAGCCACAATGAGCCACGGGATGTTCGCGGCCTGCCCCACCACCAGGAGTGTATATCCGCCGACCATCACAAGCTCACCATACGCAAAGTTGACAAGGCGCAAGATGCTGTAAACCAGGGCTAAGCCAAGCGCCATCAGCGCGTAGAGACCACCGAGACTCAGAGCGTTTACCAGAAACTGAAGGAATTGGATCCATGCTTCCATGTAGCTGGTCCTTTCGACAAGCAGCTAACCTGGTCCACCCAAATAAGCACTCACGAAGTCCACACGCTCGCGCAATTCCCTGGCCGCGCCCTCAAACTCGACCTCGCCCGTGTTTAGCAGGTAGGCGCGGTCTGCGATCTCGAGGGTGCGGTCCACGTTCTGCTCCACCAGTAGAACGGTGACACCGGCCTCATGCAACTGCGCCACCAACTCAAAGATCTCCTCGACGAGTTGCGGAGCCAATCCCAGCGAGGGTTCGTCCAGCATGAGCAGGGCCGGGCGGGACATCAACCCCCGCGCGATGGCAAGCTGCTGCTGCTCGCCGCCGGAGAGGGTTCCCGCCGCCTGACCGAGGCGGTCTGCCAGAACCGGAAAGCGCTCGCACATCTCCTCCAGATCTCGCTGGATTTCCGAGCGGTCAGAGCGGATCGAGGCGCCCAAGCGCAGGTTCTCTGCGACGGTCAGTCCGGGGAAAATGCGCCGCCCCTCGGGGACGAGCGCGATGCCCTTGCGGAGGATGTCCTCCGGCGGGCGGCCAAGGATAGACTGGCCTCCAAAAAGGATCCTCCCTTTGGAGGGTTGCAGAACCCCGGCGATGGTCATCAACGTGGTTGACTTTCCCGCACCGTTGACTCCAATCAGGCCCACAATCTCTCCCTGCTCAACGTGGAGTGACACGCCGCGCAAGGCCGCGATTGCGCCGTATCTGACATGTACGTCCTCAAGAACGAGCACGACGGCTCTCCTGGGCAGAGGTTCCTAAGTAGGCCCGGACAACTGCGGAATTCTTGCGAACTTCCTCTGGCTTTCCTTCGCCAAGGGTCTTGCCGTAGTTCAACACGTGCACGCGGTGACATAGGCGCATGATGAGGCGCATGTCGTGGTCGACAATCAGGATGCCACAGCCGATCTCCTGGGGGATGGAGGCCAGCGTTTGCAGCAAATCGTCGCTCTCGGCCGCGTTCAACCCGGCTGCAGGCTCATCCAGGAGCATGAAGTTGGGGTCGGTGGCGAGGGCACGCGCGATTTCTACGCGGCGTTCTGCGCCGTAGGGCAGCGCTCCGGCAGAGAGGCCAGCCAGGTGTGAAACGCCAAGCCGCTCCAGCACCTCGCAGGCGCGCTGCCTGGCTCGAGGACGCGGCAAGCCGGCGCTCACAGCCGCCACCTCAACGTTTTCGAGAACGGTGAGCCCGAGAAACAGCTTGATGGTCTGAAAGGTGCGCGCCAGGCCAAGGGGAGCAATTTTGTGAGGGGGCCAATTGGTGATGTCAACACCGTTGACTTTTATGCGGCCCGCGGTAGGCTTGAGGAAGCCGGTTAAGATGTTTATCAGGGTGGTCTTTCCCGAGCCATTCGGCCCGATCAGGCCCAGGATTTCTCCCTGTTCCAGTCTCAGGCTGACGGAGTTGAGGGCGCGGAGCCCAACGAAGTCTTTGGTCACGCCCTCGACCACAAGAGCAGCTGCCTGCGTGCGCTCGCCAGCAGATAGACCCATGGCATCCTGCTCTCTTTCAGACCATGCCCTGGAGGAAGGGATCCTTGTGAGGCAGGGACGCCCCACAAGGAACTCGCCCATTCAGCGATCTGCCCACTAGACTAGCGACCGGGTGGGCTTTCGAGGGCGATCCAGCCAATGAAGGAGGGCTGGGCGCCTTGCAGTTCCACCATGGCAACTTCCTTGTTGGGGAAGTGTCCTTCCTCCGCGGAAGACCAGTCCATATGGCCGCTGAGCAGGTCGAACTCCAGCTCCTCCATCTTCTCCGCCACAGCCGCGCCGTCGGTCGTGCCGGCTGCCTCGATGGCTTGAGCATACACCATCACCACGTCCCAGCCCATGGCTGTGAATCCGGCAACGGGCGGCTCGCCGTACTCGTCCTGGTAAAGCGCCAAGAACTCCTCCATATTCCCGCCCGCCTCCGGGCCAAGCCAGGAGTGCGTGGCGAAGTACAGGTCGTTGCCCAACTCCGGCCCGAGGGCGGCCCAAAGCTCAGCATCGTCATAGGTATCGCCGCCCATGAGGGGTGTCTCGATGCCGGCGGCGCGTACCTGGCGCAGGATGGTAGCCAGTTCGGGGTTGACGCCGGAGATGTAGATCACGTCGGGCGGTTCAGGCAGGGCCTGGATGCGCCCAATCTGGGCCGAGAAATCCTCGTCGCCGGCTGTGTAGGCGTCGGAGGAAACGACCTCACCGCCCAGAGAACCCCAAGCTTCCTTGAACAGATCCCCCAACGACTGGGTGTATTCGTAGGCCGTGTCGTTCACGACAGCAGCGGTTCGCCAGCCTTTCTCCGTGAAGGCCCATTCGGCAGCCGCGCCGGCCAGGTTGTTATTCCACACGGATGCGGTGAACTGTAGATCACCCAGCACCTCGGATCCGTAGAGGGGCGAGGAGGCGCACGTCGAGGTGCCAACCAGGCCCGATTCCTGCGCGGCCTGGCTGGCCGGCGCGCCGATGTCGAAGTCGCACGGCGCGATAATGATCTCGGCGCCCTGCTGGATCAGCTGGCGGGTGGCGGTCCCTACGACTGCGGGGTCGGTCTTGCCATCGATCTCGATCAGCTCCACCGGGCGTCCCAGGATGCCGCCCCGCTCGTTGAGCACCTTAACAGCCAGGGAGGCAGCCTGTTGCGGCGGTCCATCGTAGGCCGCCATCCAGCCTGTCTGGTTGAACACAGCACCTATGATGAGAGGCTCTCCCTCGGCCGGAGCAGCCTCTTCTTGTGTGGCGGCTTCTTCTACTGGCGCGGTCTGTTCTGCCGTGGGGGCCGCACCGCCGCAGGCGGATAGCAGTAGGGCGCTGATGACCAACAGCGCCAGTGCCGAAAGTCCGTGTATTTTAGAAAACATGGTTCTCCTCCTGATGAATCCCTTGGCTGACGATCTTGCGAGGGCGCAGTACGTGGCGATCGCCTCCACCCACGTACGGCTTTCCGTCTCAACTGATCCACACTCACTCCATAGGACCTCCTTGAATAATCCAGGCGCAGGTTCATCGACCCTGGTGGCGGAAAACTGCGCTGGTTGATCCAACAGCATGCCTCGCTACAGGCCGTGTATGTCCTCGTACATCCTGCGCGAGAGCAACCCATCGTCGCATATCCGGCAAATGGCCGCATCGAAGCTGCGGCGCCAGGCCTGCTGGTCCGGGTGGATGACAGGCAACCCATACTCGGTGGGCAGTCGCTCGAGAGTAAACGTGGTCTGCTCGTTGACCAGGGGCGTGCAGTAGGCACCGGTCTCCTGGGCGGCCTCGATCAATGCCGATTGAAGATCTGGCGGCATTCTGCGATAAGCATCGTCATTGACCGCGACAGTCAAGCCGAGGGTATAGCCATAGGCCAGCAGGGTGGCGTGTTTGGCGAATTCGTGGGGCTGTAAAGCGTTGAGATAGATCGCCGGCGTCAGGAACGTGTCTATTCGACCATCTTTGAACGCCTGGGGAGCGTCCGCCCATTCCACCACGACGGGTTCGGCGCCCAGGACGCGGCGCAAGGCAATTGCCGCGGGTGAATCGTAGGAGCGGAGTCTGCGCCCAACCAGATGCGCTGGCGTAAAGATTGGATCTGTGGAGAGCAGCATTTCAAACGAACCAGACCCCCAACTTGAGACCGGCTTGAGAAGCCGGACACCTCTCTTCAGCAGTTTCTTATAGATGTGTACTTCAAAGATTTCGCTCTGGAGAAACGCCCGGTAGTGGTCTTCATCACGAAAGAAGTAGGGCAGGCAGACCGGCCCGCAGAGTTCCGCGTAGCATTCAAAGCCCAATAACTCATCTATGTAGATGCTGATGGCGCCTTCTGCCAGACCTTCGATCTGCTGTCGGGCGGTACCCAGTTTGGAGTGATCATAAATGCGGACCTTGTGTTGCTCGCCGGTCTTCTCTTCCACGAGTTCTGCGAATCTCACGGCGGCCTGTCCCCCGATTGAGGAAATGTTGATCACCATCCCTACCGAGCGCGGCTCGTCCTCGGCTGCTTGCAGGAAGTAGACGAGGGGCCGTCCGAGGGCGTCGCCGATCTTGCGCAAGGTCGGGATAGTCGGCATGAGTGACCCACGCTCAATGTCCGAAACGTGGCTGGCCGGCAGGGCTGTCATCTCGGAGAGATCAGCCTGACGAAGTCCCATTGCTCTTCTGGCGACTCGGACGCGCTGCCCTATTTCTAGATTTTCGGTCATGCTCAGACCCGCCCACGGTCTGGGTGCTGTGGTATGCCAGTTCTATTTTGTCGCAATTCTATAAGGAATTGAAAAGGCCAGGCGGTTGAATTAATTCCAACTTCACCGATTTTTTGCCTTATGAGCGGCATCAAAGACGAGGCGAATAATATCATGGGATGGAAGCGACGTCAACCCGGATTGGCTCAGAACCCGGATTGGCTCAGAAAGTCAAAAACCACATCGTCCGGGTGCCTTTTTGCTTTAATTTGGGCGAAAAAAGACCGGAATTATAAAATTCCCGGCCAGCCGGGACAGGGCACTCATGACACGGGAAACCTTAAGGTGATAGATTGTAGGCGTACGGTGAAGCTGAAGGAGGTTTGTGATGGTGGAGACTACTTCGCAATTGGCATCCCTGAATTTCAACTGGCGAGCTTTGCTGCGCCTGGTGGCAGTTGCCTACTTAATCGTTCTGGTCGTGACAGCCATCATCCTTGATGATCTTCTGGCAGCTGTGCTGGCGGCAGTCGTCTTGCTTGGCATGGCGTTGCTACGTTTTCGCAGCGGCTGGTTCGGCGTGGCGCTGCTTGGCCTGGTCTTCGCCGAGCCCGCAATCTGGACACTCAGCGGCGCGGTGAACAATATCTTGCGAGGCGAGCGCTTGGTGGCCATCATCATCCCCTCAGCCCTGGCGACCCTTTCGCTTGCCGGGGTCATTGCCGCCGGAGCGGTGGTAATCCGCAGGCGAGATCCTTCCGCCGGGGAGAAATGGGCATCCATGACCGGTTTTGGGGCAGCCATGCTCTTTGTCCTGTTTATCGCGGCGAGTTTCTTCGTTCGCCGTGAAGGAGAACCTGTCGTTCAACCAGCAGACATCTCGTTGGAAGCGGAGAACATGGCCTTCTCAAGCGAGGAGTTAGTCGCAAACGCAGGAGAGATCACCGTCCACCTGGATAATCACGACCTGTGGTGGCATACATTTACTATCGACGCGCTGGGTGTAGACCTCCAGGTGCCTATGGGGGCCACCCAACAGATAACGTTCCATGCCCCGCCAGGCACCTATCGCTACTATTGTGACATCCCCGGTCATGAAGACATTGGTATGCATGGCAAGCTCGTCGTAAAAGAGGCCGGGCAAGGCCAATGATAGAACACAGACGGATGAGCATACGTAACGCCGCCTGGCTGGCCTGGTCGCTTGCCGGGTTGACTTTCCTGTTGATGGCCGGCACCATGTTCTTGGTTTGGCTGGGCCGTTTGTCACCTTTGAGGGCTAATGGCGAGCATTCCCTCGCGTATGTGGTTGTCGCTATACTCGGCAATGCGCTTGCGCCCGCCATCGGCGCACTGATTGCTGCCCGGCAACCGCGCAACCTCTATGGGTGGATATGGTTGGTCTCGGGCTTTGCCCTTAGTTTTCTGCAGTTTGTCGCGGTCTATGCCTTCCACGGCTTGCTGATTGCGCCCGGTACGCTGCCACTAGTTGAGTTCACGCTGTCTCTCGCAGGCCCGGCCTGGTTCCTGTATGTTGCGACGGGGCCTTTCATACTACTGCTTTTCCCCACCGGCTATATCCCATCATCCAAATGGCGCATCGTCGCCTGGGCTGTGGTTGGGGCGCTCCTGATTGGCTCGGCGACGGCCTGGGCCCTGCCGGGACCTTCACCCTTTGTGCCAGCCGTCGAGAATCCTTATGGTGTACAAGGAACAGTGGGTGACGTGGTGACGGTAGTCGTCGTCATGAGCGTGATGCTTATCTACACCGCCATCATTGCAGGCGTCGTCTCGCTCCTCCTCCGCTTTCGCCACGCCACCGGTGTAGAACGCCAGCAATTGAAGTGGTTTACCTTTGGGGCCGTACTTTTAGGGGTGGTCCTGATCAGCGACTTTTTCTACACGCTCCCCGGCATATGGGAAAGTGCCAAGGAAGCAATCGCCTTAAACATGCTGCCACCCCTGACGATTGGGATTGCCATCCTACGCTATCGCCTGTACGACATTGACATCATAATCCGCCGCACGCTGATCTACGCCGCACTGACGGGTGCGCTGGCGCTGGTCTACTTTGGCAGCGTGGCGGTGTTGGAAGCGCTCTTCCGCGCGCTCACCGGCCAGCAGCAGCCCCAACTCGTGATCGTCCTGTCCACATTGGCGATCGCCGCGCTGTTTGCGCCCCTGCGCCGCCAGATGCAGAACGCGATCGATCGCCGCTTCTACCGCCGTAAGTATGACGCCGAGAAGACGATTGCCGCCTTTAGCGCGGTCCTTCGTGAGGAGCTGGACCTTGACCAGCTGGAGACTGCTTTGCTATCCGTTGTCGAAGAAACTTTTCAGCCGGAGTCCTTATCCTTATGGAGGCCCGAAGCAGGACCGGGCGGGTCTTCACCTTGATTAGCAATGGTTCGGAGCCAGACATGGTGGCGATTTTCGAAGGTACTGTGCCTGCACAGACCCGCCCCTACGATTTGGCACTTTGATGGTCCATTACCAATCGCAAATGATTTCTTAGAATCGAGATTGATCATGACGACACCGATCACATTAGAGCAACCCGCTCCCCACTCAGCACTCAGGCGGCTGGTGGCCCGCCATCCGGTGGCGGCCTTCCTGTTCATGGCCTACACGATTACCCCCATGTTTACGGTGCCGCCAGTACGGGCGCGTATGGGCAACTTGCTGCTGGATTTCACTCTTTGGGATTCGCTTGCCACCCTCTTTGGGGTGGCGCTGCCGGCCTTCCTTGTCATGGCGGCCCTGCACGGCCGGGCGGGCCTGCGCGACCTGGCGAGACGCAGCTTCAGGTGGCGCGTCCATTCCCGCTGGTATTTCCTGGCGCTACTTGGGTTACCGGTCGGGGTGCTATTGGTCGGCAGCGTGATCTTTGGCCTGGCACCCCTGGCGGCGCTGGTGAATGGGTGGCCGCTTCTGTTCACCCTGATGCTGCCAGATCTATTGCTCCGGATCGTGCTGCTCAATCTGGCCGAGGAGATCGGCTGGACGGGATTCTTGCAGGCGAGGCTGCAAGACGGCTACGGGCCGTTAAAGGCGGTCGTCCTGGTTGAGATCCCCTTTGCGCTGTGGCATCTGCCCTTCCTGCTTGTCGACACCGGCGGGCAGTTCTCCGTCGCCCTCGCTTACCTGGGCGTTTTAGCGATCGCTCAGTTATTCGGACGGGTTGTCATCATGTGGCTGTACAACAACACCCAGCGCAGCGTGCTGCTGGTGGGGCTGTTCCACGCCGCGCATAACACAACCATCAACCGGTTTGCGGCTGAATTCATCCCCGGGCCGGCCGAGATCGGGTTCCTGATCACGGAAGGCGTCGTCGTGCTGGCTGCCGTGCTCGTGCTTGTTATCACCCGGGGCCGCCTCTCGTACACGCCGAATCAAGAGATCGATGAAAGGAGGTCCTTATAAAAGTAGAACGGTATGGCTCGTTTCCACATCGCTTAATGACAACTATCAGTACGATTCGTCTCGAATTGAACTCTATTTGTACTTGGAGGTTTACCATGAGTACTTCGCAGGTTACTACACTTCGGCGTGCGCTCGCGTTCCTTGTGGTCGTAGGCGTACTTTTATTCCCCGTGTCCAGCGCCTTTGCCGAGGGGGCTATCACCTTCACGGAAACGTTCCACAATGTCACCGAGACCTTCTCCGACGTGAATGCTTGTACAGGTGATCCCGGCACGGTCACCATCACTTACAACGGTGTCGTGCATGTCACGCTGCTACCCAATGGGACCAGTCACTTCACGATCACGCAGACCGGCGATGTCGTGTTTGTGCCGGACGATCCCAGCCTGCCCACTTACACTGGCCACTTTACAAATTGGGCCGGTTTCAATTCTAACAACAAGAATGGGGCGGGTACGTTTACTTTTACCGTTCACGTCACCGGCTCAGACGGCTCGACACTAAAATTTCACGTCACGGAGCATTTCAGTGTGAGCGCGAGCGGCATCGTGAACACTTTCTCAAAGCCAAGATGCGGGTAGCTCCGGTCAGCGCCAGCCGCACTCACGCTTACACGAACGACCGCCTCGGAATCGGGCGTGGGAAAGGATGAATCGCTTGAGCCAGGGCGAAACCCCGGAACGCGCACAGCGGAGCGGAAATGAATCAGGCCAGGAGCCTGCGGGCGTGGAACGACCAGGCTCCTGGCATGCACACCTTCCATGCGGAAAGGATGAGGCGAAACCGTGACAGCGATGAAACTTCAATACGCACTTCCAGGCTGGCGCCTCTGGCTCCAATGGGTGCTGGCCAGTGCAGTTGCCTGCGCTGTAGCACTGACCGTAACGGGGGCCATGATCAGAGCCGGTAGCCTGAATGCGGCCGTGGTCGTAGCCGTTTTTGGGGCCGTGATCGGGATTACACTTGGGATTGCGCAATGGCTCGTCCTGCGGCGCCGGATCCCGCAAGCCTACATGTGGGTGTTAGCAAGCGTGGCGGGAGGGGCCGTGCTGGCCGCCTCAGGCTTTGCCATGGGTGGGGCTGTGGGTGGACCCCTGGGTGGGGCGGTGATCGGGGCTGCGCTGGGAACAATGCAATGGCTGGTCCTGCAGCGCCGGTTCTCAGGAGCTTATCTTTACCTGGCGGCAAGCATCATAGGTTTTGCCCTGGCGCTTTCCGTGGGCGAGGCGGTTGGCTTTAGCGTGGGCGGAGCCGGCGGCTGGCTGGCAGGTGGAATCATGTTTGGGATAGTCGCCGGGACTATCACCGGGGCGGCGCTCGCCTGGCTGCTCGGCCGGCCCATTGCAGAACTCTAGCATGGGACGCCGGTCAATTGTGGGATAATTGGGGCAGAATGTAAGGCATGATCTTCAGTTCGACTTCCCCCTGCCATTCAAGCAATTCATCGCCAGGCGGCACCCGCCAATGAACCTCGCCAGCGCCTGGAGCACGATCTTGCGCGAGCGGTGGCTCAACCTCGCTCGCGCCGCCTGGCTGGCCGTGGGCGCTTTGACCGTGAGCCTGTTCATCGCCGGCATCCCGGCCGAGTTTGCCCAGCTGCAGACCGGCTGCCCGACACCTTCCTGCGCCGGCATTGAGCAGCCGGCCACGGTTGAACTGCGCTTGCTGCAGGACCTTGGCCTTTCCCCGGACTTGGGCGCGGCCTACGGCACCGCTCTTGACGTCGCCTTTGCCGCGGTGTTCGTCACGGTCGCGGCGCTGATCTTCTGGCGCAAGTCCGGTGACCGCCTGGCGCTGTTCGTCGCCCTGGCGCTGCTGCTCTTCGGGACAGCAACCCATCCCATCACCCTGGAGGCGCTGAGCGCAGCTCAGCCGCTTTGGCGGGTACCCGTCGACGTGCTCCACTTTGCAGGCTCGGCTTCCTTCAGCCTGTTCCTGTATCTCTTTCCGGATGGCCGGTTTGTGCCCCGCTGGACGCGCTGGGTGGCGCTGGTTTGGATTATCTGGTTATTGCCTCGCTACTGGTTCCCCGACTGGCCCCCTTCCGGTTCCGACACCTGGCTCGCCTGGCCCAACCTGGTCGTCTGGTTGGGCGCCTTGGGAACAGCAGTTTATGCGCAGGTCTATCGCTACCGGCGGGTATCGAGCCAGGTGCAGCGGCAGCAGATCAAGTGGGTGGTCTTCGGCATCGCCATGGCCCTCACCGGATTTCTCAGCGTCAACATGGCGGTGTCTGCCGCGGCGCCGGCGCCTACCTCGGCCGGCGCATTGGCCACGCTCATGCTCGGGGACGCGCTCATGTACCTGGCATTGCTGCTCATCCCGCTATCGATCGGGATCGCCTTGCTGCGCCATCGCCTGTTCGACGTCGACGTGCTCATCAACCGCACGCTGGTCTACGGCGCGCTCACCGCCTGCGTCGTCGGCCTCTACGTACTGGTGGTTGGGTACTTGGGCGTGTTGTTCAGGACGGGCGCCAATCTGGCAATTTCGCTCCTGGCGACGGGCCTGGTGGCTCTACTATTCCAACCTCTGCGGGATCGCCTGCAGCGCGGCGTAAACCGGCTGATGTATGGGGAACGTGATGATCCCTACGGGGTGCTCTCGCGCCTGGGCCAGCGACTCGAAGCGACGCTTGCGCCGGAGGCCGTGCTACCCACCATCGTACAAACCGTCAAAGAATCGCTCAAACTACCTTACGCAGCCATCGCGCTCAAGCAGGACGACGGGTTCGCGGTCGCCGCTGCGGCTGGCCTACCCGGTGGCGAGGCGCTGCGACTGCCCCTGCTTTATCAGAACGAGACGGTTGGCCAGTTGCTCCTGGCGCAGCGGGCCCCCGGTGA
>Ga0302046_10001715_pt1 | contig 20544 bp, 17 predicted proteins | sample RVTome_11_FD_200261 | JGI IMG/M metagenome (GOLD analysis project Ga0302046, IMG submission 200261) | Soil microbial communities from uranium-contaminated site in the Upper Colorado River Basin, Wyoming, United States - RVT147D111 (version 2) ...
ACACGGCCGTCGATCTCATCGGCCAGCCATTCGCCCGTCTCGGTCTCGAGCACATACGCCGTCGCCTGCTCGTCGCCGGCGCTGTACGTGCCGAAAGCCACGTGACGGCCGTCGGGGCTCGGCCGATGCCAGGCCAGGGCCGTGAGCCCGCTCTCGTCGAGCGTGTTGACGTTCAGTAGCTCGCGCGCCTCACCGCCGCCTGCGCGCTCCGCGTAGAGCACGGGCTGCGCCTCGTCGCCGCGCCGCCGGGTATAGAAAAGCCACTCGCCGGCCGGACGCGGCAGCCCGTAGGCCTCGAGCGACAACAGCTCGCCGAGCTCCGCCTCGATCGACGCGCGCCCCGGCAGGGTGTCGAGGACCGAGCGTGTGTAGGCGTTCTGGCGGTCGGTCCACTCGCTGACGCGCTCGTCGAGATCGGCCTCGTCGGGATTCGAGTCCGGGGCGTCGCTGCCTTCGAGCCAATGATAAGGATCCTCGAGCGTGGTGCCGTGCAGCTCGTAGCTGAAAGGCCGCCGCTCGGTCGCCGGCGGCGCGGCGCTAGCCGCCACGGTCGCCAGGGCGACGGCACCGACGAGCAGCGACAACAGATTTCTTGCAGTCATGCCTCGCTCCAAACCCGGGGTCGAACCGTGCTCGACGCCGGGCATCGCGCGCGGGAAGCTCGATCAACGCCGGTCCAGCCCCTTGCTACTGAGATATTCGGAAAGTAGATCGGCGATCTCGACATTATTCAAGTCGAGCATCGGGAAATGGGTATTGCCGTGGATGCCCAGATCCGGCAGCAGCACGTTCTCGGCGTCGCCGCCGTGGCGATTGATCGCCTCGACCATGAGGCCGGCGCGCACGACGTTGCGCCGTCTCGAGTCGAGCGTGGCGAGCGGTCCGACGTGGCTCGGGTCGAGCGCTTCGGGGATATAGTCGCCCCAGACCATCTGAATCGGGATGCGCGTGAGCTTCAGGAACTCTTCCAGCGGCACTTCCCGCCCCGGCATCTGCTCGCGCCCGTTGGCCATCGGAATCGGCGGCGGCAACTCGCCTTCGGGGTAGACGAAGTCGCCGGGCTCGTAGGACACGATCGCGGCCACGCGGTCGCTCTTCATCGCGGTGATCCAGCCGCGAATGCCGGTCGACGAGTGCGTGATCATGATCGCCGGCCCGATTTCCTCGAGCAACACCGCGAGCGCGTCGGTCTCGACCGCCTCGTTCTCGGGCGCGTCGTACTCCGGCGTCTGAATGCGGTAGAACTCGTCGAGCGCGCGCTTATCGTCGGTCGGGAACTGCACGCCCGGGTAGAAGGTCGGCTCGGCTTCCCCCGGGAGCCAGGTGCCGTAGCGCCAGCTCGTCACCGCAGTTTGAATCGACCACTGCTCGTCGGGCGAGTAGCTCGCCGGCGCGCAGCCTTGACCGGCTTGGCCGGTGCGCGGCAGATCGGTGCTGTAGACGGCGAAACCGCGGCGCAGGAAGATCGGCATGAAGCCGTCCCGCTCCCCGTCGAAGGCCGTTTCCCAGGTCTTCTTGCTCGAAGCGTGAACGAACAGCAATGGCAGCTCCCGTGGATCCGGGGGAATCTGCCAGTCGACATAGCCGTGGTCACAGGCGAACGCGCGACTCGCCGGATCGCCGACGATGACGCCGCCAAAGGGCCGGTTGCCTTGACTTGCGATGACGAGCCGCGAGGGCTCCGGCGCGCCGCCGCAGCCGACCAGCGCGGCGGCGGCCGCGAGCGCGCCCAAGCGGCCACGCGCACGCATGCCGCGCCTCGGCATCCCGCCGCAGGGTCCCTTCAGCGCAAAAGTGTTACCCATGTCTGCGCAACCAACTGTTACCTGAGTCCCCGGAATGGACCGGTGAAGTGTGGTGGGCCGTGTAGGAATCGAACCTACAACCAATGGATTAAGAGTCCACTGCTCTACCTGGTTGAGCTAACGGCCCGGTTGGAGTTTGCCTATTCTAGTTGAATGGGGTGGACGATGGGATTCGAACCCACGACGACCGGATCCACAATCCGGGGCTCTACCAACTGAGCTACGTCCACCACTGAGCGATCTACTCGCGCCAGCGCCGTTCACATGGCGCGCCCGGCAGGACTCGAACCTGCAACCCTCGGCTTAGCTTACCACTACTGTTTTCACAGCCTCTACTTAGGAGTTTGTGGTCTGGACTATCTCTTCACCATCTCAGGTGCCGCACGTATAGTCTCTACGGATCCCTGCGCCAGAGGCTTCAGGTTTCCACGGGATTACCATCAGCGCGACCTGTTAAGGCTTCCCCGTTACAGTGCAGTCCACTCTAGCGATTCCGTTTCTCGCTAGAGGCTCCTTCCAACCGCGAAGGCCGATGCTCTATCCGGTTGAGCTACGGGCGCCAGACGCCAATGCTATCAAATAATGGTCGGGGCAGACGGATTCGAACCGCCGACCCTCTGCTCCCAAAGCAGATGCGCTACCAGACTGCGCCATGCCCCGATCGAGCTCGAGCATCACGAGGGTGCTGCCGCATATTAATCGCGGCTCCGAGAAGGCGTCAAACCGGCGCTGCGCCGAAACTTGAGGTGGCCGGAAGCCGCGTGCGAGAATCCGCGTCCCTTCCGACGGAATCCGCCATGGCTGCGACGATCATTGACGGCAAAGCGATCGCCCAGCAACTCCAGGACGAAGTCGCGCAGGGCATCCGGGAACGTTCGGCGCGCGGGTTGCGGCCGCCCGGACTGGCGGTGGTGCTCGTCGGCGAAGACGGCGCATCGCAAGTCTACGTTCGCAACAAGCGCCGCTGCTGTGACGCCGTGGGCGTTCACTCCTTCGACTACGACTTCCCGGCGGACACGCCGCCCGAGAGCCTTCTCGAGCTCATCGACGAGCTCAACGCGGCCGACCATATCGACGGCATACTCGTGCAGCTGCCGCTGCCGCCGCATATCGACGAGACGCAAGTCATCGAGCGCATCGCACCGAGCAAGGACGTCGACGGTTTCCATCCGTACACCGTCGGGCGCCTGACTCAACGCATTCCTATATTGAGACCCTGCACCCCGCACGGCATCATGCTGTTGCTCGACCGCTCCGGGGTCGACGTCAAAGGGCAGCACGCCGTGATCGTCGGTGCGTCGAATCACGTCGGCCGACCACTGGCTCTGGAAATGTTGCTGGCCGGAGCGACGACGACGATTTGTCACCGCTTCACGCGCGACTTGGAGCGCTACGTCGGCATGGCCGAGGTCCTCTGCGTCGCGGTTGGGAAAGCCGGCGTGATTCCCGGAAAGTGGATCAAGCCGGGCGGCGTCGTCATCGACGTCGGGATCACGCGCCTCACCGACGGGCGTCTCGTCGGCGACGTCGAGTTCGAGCCCGCCAGAGAGCGCGCCCGGCTCATTACGCCCGTTCCGGGCGGCGTCGGCCCGATGACCGTGGCCACCCTGATGAGCAATACGCTCGAAGCGGCCAAGCGGCGTAGCGGCTAGGGGTGCTTGGGCCTGCACCTCGGTGCGAGGATTGGCTATCATCTCGTGCAAAGGAACTCGATCAGGATCGGCCCCATGCGGTTAATCAAAACCCTGTCCTGCCTGTTGCTGGCGCCGGCGCTTGCCGGCGCTCAGGATGCTCCCTCTGAAGGCGCGCCGTTGCCGCGCGTCGAAATCGTGACCAATCTCGGCAGCTTCGTGCTCGAGCTCGATCGCGAGCGGGCGCCGTTCACCGTCGGCAACTTCCTCGATTACGCCCGCGAGGGCCATTACTCCGGAACGATCTTTCACCGCGTCATTCACAGCTTCGTGGCGCAGGCCGGCGGCTACACGGCCAACATGGTCGCAAAACCCGTGGAGCGGTCCGTCGTCAATGAATCCGGCAACGGCTTGACCAACCTGCGCGGCACGATCGGTCTGGCGCGAACCGGCGAGCCGCACTCCGGCAACGCCCAGTTCTACATCAACCTCGCCGACAATCCGGATCTGAACCCCCGGCCGACGCGTTGGGGCTACACGGTCTTCGGCCGGGTCATCGAGGGCATGGACGTCGTCGACGAGATCGGCCAGAAGCAAACCGGCGCGGGGGGCGAATTCGACCGCGACGTTCCACTGGAGACGATCGTCATCGAGCGCGCCGAGATCCTGGCCGAGTGACGGCCTTGTTCATATCCGATCTGCATCTCGATGCAGATCGGCCGGCCGGCATCCGACACTTCTTACGCTTCGCCCGGCAAGAGACGCACGACGCCTCGTGCTTGTACATCCTCGGCGATCTCTTCGAGGTCTGGGTCGGCGACGACGACACGGATCCCGCGCACGCTCCCGTGATCGAGTCGCTCAAGGACCTGAAGCGCCGCGGCATCCCCTGCTTTTTCCTGCACGGCAATCGCGATTTTTTGATCGGCAAGCGCTTTGCCGCCGCCACCGGCTGCGAGCTGCTTGCGGAATGGACGATCGTCGATATGCACGGGCAGCGCCTGCTGCTGACGCACGGAGACCTGCTGTGCAGCGACGACGAGGCCTACATGGCGCTGCGGGCGATCGTTCGAGATCCTGAATGGCAGCGGGATTTTCTCGCCAAGCCGATCGAGGAACGGCGACGTATCGCCGGCGAGCTTCGCGCGCGTAGCCGTACGGAGACCGCGTCGAAGCCTGCCGAGATCATGGACGTGAACCAAGGCACGGTGGAGGCGAGGATGCGCGAGCTCGGCACCCGCGTGTTGCTTCACGGCCATACGCATCGGCCGAAAGTGCACGAGTTCTCGCTCGACGGCGAGGCGGCGACGCGCATCGTGCTCGGGGCCTGGCACGAAGGCGGCAGCGTCGTGCGCTGGGACCGCGACGGCTTCCGCCTCGAGATGCTCGAACGCTAAGCCACGGCCCGGCGCGCTCACGAAGGCGTGAAGGCGGGGTCAGTGGCCCTCTCCCGCGTCGTGCGATGACACACGGCGCTACGCGGGCTCGGCGGTCAGTGCCTCGAGGCTCTCGACGACCTCGGCGACGGACTGGAACCGCTCCTCGGGCTTCACCGCGAGCATCTTGTCGAGGACCGGTTGCCAATCCTCGAGATCGCCCTCCAAGCTCGGGCGCGGCGAGTTCGCGTGGCGATAAATCACGGCCATCGGCGAATCGGCCACGAACGGCCGCTCTCCGACGAGCATCTCGTAGATGATGCAGCCCAGGCTGTAGATGTCCGAGCGCGCATCGACCGGCGCGGCATGACCCTGCTCCGGACTCATATAATATGGCGTGCCGAAGATCTGCCCCGTGCCGGTGAACGCGGCCTGAAGCTTCATCTGCTTGGCGAGCCCGAAATCGATGAGCGCCAGCGTCGCATCGTCGCGGAACATCATATTCGCGGGCTTCAAGTCGCGGTGCAGGATTCCGGCGGCGTGAATCGCGTCCAGCGCCCTTGCGATTTGCCGGGCGTAGTCGAGGGCCTGAGAACGGCTCAAGACACTCGTCAAGCGCTCGGCGAGGCTTCCGCCCGCGAGGTATTCCATCTCGATATAGGCATGATCGTCGGCGATGCCGAGATCGAAGATCTTCACCACGTTGGGGTGATCGATCTTGGCGATGATCTCGTACTCTTGCAGGAACCTGTCGAACAGGTGGCCGCCCCCGGAATCGGGCACGTGCTTGAGCACCTTGAGCACCCGTAGCTCCGGCATTCCTTGCTCCTGGGCGAGGTAAACGCTGGAGAGGTCGCCCGAGTGCAGCTCGGCGATATAGCTGTGCTTCCGCATGCCGGCGAGCGGCGACGCCGCAGCGCCGCGGTGATCCAGCCGCCGCCCCTGCTTCGCGGCGGGCAACAGCTCATGCAGCGCGGCGACGAGGCGCTGATGGGTCAGCCGAGCCTTCGGGAAATAGTCCGCGGCACCGCTCTTGATCGCCCGCACGGCGAGAAACTCGTCACCGTCGGCGGCGAAAAAAACGACCGGCGGACAGCCGCCGCGGCTGCGCAGGCTCACGAGAGAATGCAGGTTCTCCTCCTGCCGCAGCGGATAGCCGAGCAGGACGACGTCGATATCGGCGAGCGGGAAGCCCTGAGGCAGCGGCCCCGCCGAGCTCGGCTGATATTCCTGGACCATGGCGTCGGGCCATTCGACTTCGAGATGGTAGCGAAGCACGCGCCGGTACTCGGCATCGTCGTCGATGATCAGAAATCGCATGGGCCCCCAGATGATGTCGGCCGGGAGTGCGTCCGAGTAACTTCACACACTCCTAGATGCCGCCGGCGGCTTGCATCGAATCCTCGTCGCCGCCGCCGTCACGTTCCTCGCGCAAAATGCGCGCGTCACGCTTCGCTCTCGTTGCATCAGCTCGATTGAGCTCCAGCTTCTGCAGGTAATCTTTGGTGACGTCGCCGGTGACGTACTCTCCGGAAAAACACGAAGTATCGAAGGCCTCGATCCCGGAGTTCTCGTGATGAACGGCTCTGACGAGATCGTCGAGGTCCTGATAAACCAGCCAGTCGGCGCCGATTATCCGCCGCACCTCCTCGACGCTGCGCCCGTTGGCGACCAGCTCGCTCGCCGCCGGCATGTCGATGCCGTAGACGTTCGGATAACGCACCGGCGGCGCGGCCGAGGCGAAATAGACTTTGGCCGCGCCCGCCTCCCTCGCCATATCGATGATCTGCTTGGAGGTCGTGCCCCGAACGATGGAGTCGTCCACCAGCAGCACGTTTTTTCCGGCGAACTCCAAATCGATCGCGTTGAGCTTCTGCCGTATCGACGCCGCCCTCTGCGCCTGACCGGGCATGATGAAGGTACGGCCGATGTAGCGGTTCTTCATGAAGCCTTCGCGGTACTTCAAGCCGAGCTCGTGCGCGACTTGAACGGCGGCCGTGCGCGAAGTGTCCGGTATCGGAATGACGACGTCGATGTCGTGATCGGGACGTAGCCGCAGGATCTTGGCGGCAAGAGCCTCGCCCATGCGCAGACGAGACTTGTAGACCGAGAGCTTGTCTATCACGGAGTCCGGCCGAGCGAAGTAGACGAACTCGAAGATGCAGGGTGAATAGAGCGCGCCGTTGCGTTGCTCGCGGCTGAAGAGCTCGCCGCGCTTATCGATGAATATCCCCTCTCCGGGCTTGACGTCGCGCTCCAGCTTGAAACCGAGCGCGTCCAGGGCGACGCTCTCGGACGCGACCATGCGCTCGATACCCTGCGCGGTCTCGCGTATGCCGAGCACCGCCGGACGGATCCCGTGCGGGTCCCGAAAGGCGACGATGCCGACGCCGATGATCATCGCGACGACGGCGTAACCGCCGGAACAGCGCTGATGCACCGCTTCCACGGTATCGAGAATCGCATCCGGCGTCAGGCCTCTGCCCAACGAGAGGTTGCCGAGCTCGTGGGCGAACACGTTGAGCAGAACCTCGGAGTCCGAGCCGGTATTCAAGTGCCGCCGGTCGATCTCGAACAGCAAGCGCTTGAGCTCTTCGGAGTTGATCAGATTGCCGTTGTGGCCGAGGCAAATGCCGTACGGCGAGTTCACGTAGAACGGCTGAGCCTCCGCAAGACTGGCGCTGCCCGCCGTCGGATAGCGCACGTGACCGATGCCCATGTTGCCGCGCAAGCGCAGCATGTGATGCTGCTGAAAGACGTCGCGGACCAGCCCGTTGTTCTTGCGCAGGTGCAGCTGGCCGTCCTGCTCGGTCATGATTCCGGCCGCATCCTGGCCGCGATGCTGAAGGTTGGTCATCGCATCGTAGATGGCCTGATTGACCGGCGAATGTCCGACGATTCCGACGATTCCGCACATGGCCGTCTAGGGCGCCCAGCCCGAACGAGATTCTAGACTACAACCCACGAAGACTATTCCGCGACCGATCGTTTCTCATTGCAGATACGCGCTTCCGAGCGCGGCATAGTACCGAATTCCGGCGGCGACGCGGTCGCCCGCGGGCTTGAGCTGCGCTTGCTGCCACCAGGGATCGCTGTCGAGGCCGGCGAGCTCGAGCACGATCACGGCCAGGCCCACGATCAGCGCGCCTCGGCCGAGCCCGAACAGCGAGCCGAGAACCCGATCCGTGCCGCTCAAGCCCGTCGCGCGAATCAACTCGCGCGCCAGCCACGCCAATATGCCGCCGATCATCATCACGATGATGAAAATCACCGCCCTGGCCGCCCAAACCTTGAGCTCGGGCGCGACGACCCATTCGCCGAGCAGCGGCTCGACGACCCAGGTAAAGCGCCACGCCAGCCAGATCGCGGCGAGCCAGGTCGCGACCGACATCGCCTCCTTGGCAAATCCGCGCCAGAAGCCAAATCCTGCCGAGCCCAGGCAGACCGCGACGATCAGCAAGTCGGCCCAGGACAATAGCTATCGACCCCTTCGAGCGGAACACCTCACTCGAAAACGACCTGTGCGACAAACCCGTGGGCGGACAGGGATGAGGCGATCGCTTCGGCGCGCTGCCTCGTCGCCTCCGGGCCGACGCGCACGCGGTGCAGCTCGCGCGCGCTGCCGCGAAACGTCGAGACGTCGGCGTCGAACCCGAAAGTCTCGACGCGTGCCGCCAGGCGGCTCGCGTTCTCCGCTTCGCCGAAGCTGCCGAGCTGTACGAACCATGCAGTCCCGGCGGTTTGCGCCTCCGGCTCCTCGGCGCGGTCTTCGGCAGCCGTCTCCAATGGCGGTGGCGCGGCACCGGCGCTCGTCGCCGCGGGCTCGTCTCGAGCCGCCGTCGGGGCGTTTACAATCGGCGCCGCGGGCATCGTCGAAGGCGCGAGCTCGGCCGGCCGCGCCGCCGCGTTCGGGGATTCACGCTGTTGGTCCAGGACCACCGTCTGCGACCGCATCGGCGGGCCTTCGGTGACCGGCGCCGGCAATTCGAGCGAAGTGGCTTGCGGCTGGCCGGCCGACTCGGGGCCGTCCAGCACCCACGGAATCAGCCATGCGCCGACGGCGACGAGCACCGCCGCGCCAATGAGTCGTTCCTTCAAGCCCCGGTCCATTCGGCGGATGATCAGTCCGATAGAGACGGACTGCAGTATAGCCCAAGCGCCGACATCGCGGGGCCCACGACGTAAAAAGAGCCGAAGGTCACGACGCGATCGCCGGGACGCGCATGGCGGCGTGCGAGCTCGCACGCCGCCGTCACGTCGAGGGCCTCGTGCAGGCGCTCGCAACCCAGCGATTCGAGCAAACGCGCAATGGCCGCGGAGTCGCTGGCTCTTTCGCTGTCGGCGCGCGTCACGGTCCACTCGTCGACGAGCCCGGCCATGGGCTCGAGAACACCGCCGATGTCCTTGTCGGCCATCATGCCGACGATCGCGAGCGTTCGACCTTGCACCGGCTTGGCCTCAAGCTCCGCAGCGAGCACCCGCGCTGCCGCGGGATTGTGCGCCACGTCGAAGAGCCACTCGACGCCGTCGCTCAAAATGCTCTGCAGCCGGCCCGGCAAGACGACGCCCGCGAGCGCGAGCGCGAGCGCTTCGTGCTTGTCGGCCACGCGAGGGTCCAGGGCCTCGATCGCGGCGAGACAGGCGGCAGTGTTGCCGTATTGAACTGCGCCGCGCAGCGCGGGCTTCGGCAGGCGACGCAGGTGCATCCTGGCGCCGTGATAGTCCCAGCTGCCGTCGCCGTGACGCGTCAGATCGAAATCGCGCCCGATGAGCTTGAGCTGCGCGCCGAGGCCTTGGGCGTGATCGAGAAGCGCTTGCGGCGGGCACCGGTCCGCCACCACGGCCGGTCTGCCCGCGCGCATGATGCCCGCCTTCTCGACGCCGATGGCTTCCCGCGTTTCACCGAGCCAGTGCTGATGATCGAGATCGATGCTCGCGATCAACGCGAGATCGGCATCCATTGCATTCACTGCGTCGAGTCGTCCGCCCAGGCCGACCTCGAGCACGGCGAGGTCGACGCCGCGCTCCGCGAAATAGAGGAAGGCCGCGACGGTCGTATATTCGAAGTAGGACAGCGTGGTGTCGCCGCGAGCGCGATCGATGCGCTGGAACACCGCGACGAGGTCGTCGTCGGGCGCATCAGTACCGTCGAGCCGAATGCGCTCGTTGAACCTCCACAGATGCGGCGACGTATACGCCCCCACGCGATAACCGAATTGCCGATAGATGCGCTCGAGCGTCGCGACGCAAGAGCCTTTGCCGTTGGTGCCGGCGACGCTCAGGATCCGGTAGGGCGGCGGCGAGAGCTCGAGAGCCGCGAGCACGGTCTCGACGCGATCGAGCGACATGTCGATCTTCTTGGGGTGCAGGATCTCGAGCCAACGCAGCCAATCGTCCAGCGTCGTCAGAGGCTCGCGAACGGGCTCGGGGGAACGGCTCAAGCGGGGACGGGACGATCCAGAAGCTTGGCGAGCAGCGCGGCCAGCTCGTCGCGCACGTTGCGGCGGTCGACGATCATGTCCAACGCGCCTTTCTCCAGGAGAAACTCAGCGCGCTGGAAACCGTCGGGCAGCTTTTCGCCGACGGTCTGCTCGATCACGCGCGGTCCGGCGAAGCCGATCAACGCTTTCGGCTCGGCGATATTGACGTCGCCGAGCAACGCCAGGCTAGCGGATACACCGCCGGTCGTCGGGTCCGTCATGACGGAGACATAGGGCAGCCCGGCATCGGCGAGGTGCGCCAACGCGGTGCTGGTCTTGGCCATCTGAAACAGCGAGAACAAGGCCTCTTGCATGCGGGCGCCGCCGCTGGCGGAGAAGCAAATCAAGGGACGCTTGTTCTCGATGCAGTAGTCGGCGCCGCGGACGAAACGCTCACCGACCACGGATCCCATGGAACCGGCCATGAAGCTGAACTCGAAAGCCGCTGCGACGACCGGGATGGCTTTGACGGCGCCCGCGAGCACTACCAGGGCGTCGTCCTCGCCGGTATCCTTCTGCGCTTGGCTCAGGCGGTCCCGGTAACGCTTGCTGTCGCGAAAGCGCAGCGGATCCACGGGCTTGAGATTCGCGCCGATCTCATGGCCCGAGTCCGCATCGAGAAACATCTCCAGCCTGTCCCTGGCGCCGATGCGAATGTGGTGCTCGCACTTCGGGCAGACGTAGAGGTTGCGTTTGAGCTCGGCGCGATAAAGCTGCGCGGCGCACTCGGGGCACTGGAGCCACAAGCCTTCGGGGACGGATCGCCTGCGCTGCCCGGTCTTGATCCGGGACGGCATCAACTTGTCGAACCAGTTCATACGCTGGGTGGAGCCCTCAAAGGCACTGCATCATAGCGGTAAGCCGTCCCGAAATCCCGTTCGCATGCCGAGCCGCCGAGGTGGCGGCAGCTCAGAACATCCAATCCGATGCCACCACCGGCAGCCCGAAGCGCTCGGGGTAGGCGATCTCGACAAGGGTCAAGCCCTGCGGAGGCGCGGTCACGCCGCCGGCGGTTCTATCGCCTCCGACCAGCAGCTCCGCCGCCCAGCCCGCGGGCTGCCGGCCCCGGCCGATCTCGGCCAAGGCGCCGACGAGATTCCTGACCATGTGCTGCAGAAACGCATTGGCTTTGAACTCGAGCACCACGAGCGGGCCAGAGCGCATCACGCTCACGCTCATGAGCCTGCGCAGGGGTGAGCTCGACTGACAGCCCGCAGCGCGAAACGCCGAGAAATCGTTCTCGCCCAGCCAGTACGCCGCCGCGGCCGTCATCGCGGCGCAATCCAGCGTATCTCTGACCCACCAGCAGCGCCGCCGCGCGAGCGCCGAGGGCGTCGGTTGCTGAAGCACTTGATAGCGATAGCGGCGCCATTTCGCGGACCGGCGAGCATCGAAATCCGAATCGACCGCTTTCGCCCACGAAACCGCGATGTCGTCGGCCAGCAGCGAGTTGATCCCCAAGAGCCACTGGCGCGGCTCGCGTTGCGCGCGAGTGTCGAAATGCGCCACTTGCCCGGCGGCGTGCACACCAGCGTCGGTGCGCCCCGATCCGTGCACGCCGACAGGCTCGTCGGCGACCGCCGACACGGCCGCGGCGAGCTCCTGCTGAACGCTACGCCCCTGCCGCTGCTGCTGCCACCCGACGAAATCGGTGCCGTCGTACTCCAATCCAAGGGCTATTCGCGTCATCTGCTTCGGACGCAGCGCGCATCAGGGCTCGCCGACGCGAGTGCGTCGTCGGAACTGCGTCGCTAGAGCGTGTCGATGAGGCTCTTGGCTTCCTGACGCTGGGCGTTGTCTCCCTCGTCGAGCACCTCTTCGAGAATGCTGCGAGCGCCCTCGGGGTCGCCCATGTCGATATACGCTCTGGCGAGATCGAGCTTGGTCCCCACCTCGGTCAGCGTCTGATCCGAGAGGATCTTGCCGGTCGGGGCATCCGGACCGACCGCGTCGCTGCCGACGTCCAGATCGAGGTCAATCGCGCCGTCGTCGCCGAAGACGTCGGCGTCGAAGGATTGCGACGACATGGGGTGATCGACCGTATCGCCGCCATCGAGCGCCGCCGCGAGGTCATCGAGGTCCAGATCGAGCCCCGAGCCGCCGCTCGATGGCTTCGGCCCCTTGGGTATCCTGAACGACGCCGTCCCGCCGTCGTCGTCGTCATCCGCGGGCGGCAACACCTCGGTCCTGGCGAACAGCATGTCGTCGTCATCGTCCGCCGCGGCGTCGGAGTCGCCGGCCGACAGCACTTTGGTCACGCCTGTCGCGGACAGCACGTCCGCATCGGCGCGATCCCCCGAGCCCGCAGGCTCGTCACCGAGGTCCGCAAACTCATCGACATCGAGTCCCAAGTCGTCGAGATTGATCTCTGCGGTCTGATCGCCCGCCGCGGCGGCGCTCATGTCCAGCTTGGGCTGCTCGACCGTCGGCAGCTCGGTCGAATCGTCCGTGTAGGGGCTGAGATGCGGCGACTCCATCGTCGGCGCGTCGGGCCCGATGACCGTCGGCGAATCGGGTCCGCTGAGCTCGACCGTAGGCGAATCCGGCCCGCCGATCTCGACGGTGGGGCTCTCGAGCGTGTCCGAGGTCGAGTCCGCAGCTTCCTGGGCTCTTCGAGCCTCGTCGATGTCGAGGTTCGGCGACGTTTTCTCGCTCGGATCGGACGGCCGCATGAAGAAGGCAGCCTCCAGGCCGGCGGCGGTCTTATCGCCGATTTCAAGATCTTCGCCGATGTCGAAGACATCGGTGGCGCTTGTGCGCTCACCCGTCCGCTCGAGCTCCAGCGACACGTCGTCGGAGCTCAGGTCCAGATCAACTGCAGCTTCGGCGTCGTCGTCAAAAGCCAGATCGAGCGCCGGGGAATCTCCCACCGCGAGGTCGAGGTCGACCGAGCCGGCGGCAGCGGTCGCATCGGCAAACAAGCGCTCGTCGGGACAAATCTGCTTGCCCATGATGACGACCTTGTCCCAGTCGGAGTTCGACCCCCTGCCGATCAACGCCCGCAGGGCCTGGGCGCTTTCGAGGAAGGCCTCGCGATTACCCCAGACGAAATACACCTCGAGAAGCTTCAAGCGCAACGCACGGTTGTCGGGATCCGCTTCGAGTGCCCGACTGACGAGCTCCGCGGCTTGGTCGTACAGGCCGTAAGCCATGTGGAAGTCGGCTTCCGCCATCGGATCGGCTTGATCCAGGTTGATGACCGTCGAGCTGGAGAGTGTTTCCTCTTTGGTGAAACGTCCGGATGCGCTGATCTCGCCCTTCGAAGAAGCACGGGTCTCGGCTTTGGCCGGCGCCTTCTTCGGGGACGGCTCCGGCTCGAGGTCTGAGCCCAGATCCAGATCCAGATCCAAGTCGTCCACGTCGGCGACGGGCACGAACTTCTCGGGCTTCGGCCGCCGCACCTCGGCGGTCGGCTCGTGCTGCTCATCGAACGTCGGCCCAAGGTCGATCGCGGGCTGCTCGAGCTCTTGAGTATGCTGCTCTTCGACGACGAAGGTTTCGTCTTCGGCTCTGACCTGCTTGCGCATGCGCTCGGTCGCCTCGCGCGACTCAAAGTCGTCGTCCGCGTCGAGCGCTTCCCAACGGCCGGTTTCGTCGCCTTCGGCTCGCCGCGAGCGCAGGTACCAGGCGCCCGCGCCGATAAGCGCCGCGAGGCCGGCGATCATCCACACCAACGGCGTCGTCAGCCATCCAAGCAGGCGCGACACCAAAGACGGCTGCTGCGTCGTCACCACACGCGGCGCCGGCGTCACTGCGGGCGCTTCATCCTCGGCTTCGGCTTCGACATCCGGCGCAAGCTCCGGCTCCTCGACGAGCGGCTCGTCGTCGTCGACGAAAATATCCTCGGACTCCAGATCCACTCCGGGCTCTGCGGCGGCCGGCGGCTCGACAGGCACGGCTATCGGCTGCTCGGGAACGACGGCCGCGGCCGCTTGCGCTTCGCCGAGTTGCGTTTGCAGATCGGCAAGCTCGGCGTTGCGCAGCTGCAGCAATCGCTGGGCCTCGGCGAGCTCGTTGCGCACGGCATCGAGCTCGCTCTCGAGCTCGGTGACGGCAGCCGAATCGGTGCCGCCCGCGCCCGCCGCGGCGGGACTCGATTCGAGCTCGGGCGCGACCAGACGCAGCCGCGCCTGTTGCGCGCTGCCGCCCTGCCACTCACCGGCCTGACGCAGCACTTCCTGCGTGGCATCCGCGGCCACGAGGCCGCCGAGCGTCGTGGACTCGGGGATACTCAGGGTCACGCCCTGGCGCAGCACGTTCATATTGCCGAGAAAGGCATTCGGATTGGCGCGATACATCGCGACCATCATCTGGTTCATCGTCACGCCGGCCGGAACGTGTTGTGAGGCGATACCCCAGAGCGTTTCCCCACGCTGCACCGGGCCGTAGGTTCCGCCTCCACCGGCGCCGGCGGTCGCCGGACGCACGGGCGCCGTCGATGGCGCGGCACTGGGCGCGGGGATGACCTGCGGCGCACGCTCGATGAGCGTCGCGGGCGCGGCCGGTTGCGGCACTCGCGCGCTCGGCGGCTGCACCGGCTCGACGACTGCCTGCTGCGGCAGCAACACCGGCGGATCCAACAATACGGTGTATTCGCGGAGCAGGCGGCCCTGGCTCCAGGTAGCCTCGATGAGCACGGTGACGAAGGGCTCGGTCACCGCGTCGAACGAGCTCATGCGAATCACGTTTCGCCCGGCCTCGTCGCGCGTCACGGCGAAATTGATAGCGGCGAGAAAGCCCGGGCGATCCAAGCCGTAACGGTCGAAGGTATCCGGCGTTGCGAGCCTCACCCGCAGGTTGGAAAGCTCGTCGGGCGTCGCCGTGAGCTGGATGTTCGCCTCCAAGGGCTGGTTCAGGCCGGATCGCAGCTCGATATCGCCCAGTCCCAATCCCCATGCGCTGAAGGGTGCCAGCAACAGCGAGAAAACGCCCCAACTTACGCGTCGTGCCATGAAACGTCCCCTACCCATCTCCGTCCGCGCCCGAAAATCATGGAGCTCATCCACAAAGCTAAAAACTCCTTGAATTTCCCGGACAAACGATACATTACATAACCCGATTTACCAAAATCTCCGCGATCTGGACGCTGTTGAGCGCGGCCCCCTTGCGGACGTTGTCGGCAACGACCCAAAGGTTCAATCCCCGGGGATGGCTCAGGTCTTCCCGGATGCGCCCGACGAAGACGGCATCCTTGTGGGCCCCGTCCGTCGCCGCGGTGGGATAGTCGCCCGGGTTCTTGCCGTCGATCAGCGTCACTCCAGGGGCTGAATTTAACAATTTCCGGACCTCCGGAACTGTGATTTTCGTTCGGGTTTCGAGATGCACGGCTTCGGAGTGGCCGAAGTACACCGGAACTCGGACGCAGGTCGTATTTACCATAATACTACTGTCCTCGAGGATCTTCCGAGTCTCACGAATCATCTTCATCTCCTCGGTGGTGTAGCCCGATTCTAGCAGCGAACCGATCTTGGGCACGGCGTTGAAGGCGATGGGTTTTTCCGGTCCCGGCCCGGTCAGCTTGGCCTCCGCGAGCCACTCTCGAGAGCCGTGAGTCAACGCCTCCATGTAGCTGCGTCCGGCTCCCGACACGGCCTGGTAAGTCGCGACGTTGACGCGCTCGATGCCGACCGCGTCATGGATCGGCTTGAGCGCGACCACCAGCTGGATCGTCGAGCAGTTTGGATTGGCGATGATGCGCCGCGAACCGTAGTCGGCTATCCGTGCCGCATTGCATTCGGGCACGACCAGCGGCACGTCGTCGTCGTAGCGAAACTGCGAAGTGTTGTCGATGACCACGGCGCCCGCCGCGGCCGCCTTCGGCGCGAAGATCTCCGACACCGAGGCGCCGGCCGAAAACAGCGCGAGATCGACGCCGTCGAAATCGAACTCGTCGAGCACGCCCACCTTGTGCTTCTCGCCGCGAAAGACGATCTCGCGGCCGGCGGAGCGCGCGCTCGCGAGCGGGTGCAGGCGCCCCACCGGGAAAGCCCGCTCCTCCAGGACCCGCATCATGGTCTCACCGACGAGCCCGGTCGCCCCGACGACGGCGACGTCATAAGTTTTCGTCATCACTCACACTCGGAGTAGAGGTTCTCGAGCCGCCGCGCAAACAGCTTCAAGCGTTCCGCTTGAAGCCGATGGCCGGCGTGGTCGACGCGACATCGGCGTTCTGCCCTCGATGCCGCAGATAGTGATCGATGAGCGTCAGGGCAACCATGGCCTCGGCGATGGGAGTCGCCCGCAGCCCGACGCAGGGATCGTGACGTCCCGTGGTCACGATCTCGGTTGCGCTGCCGCTTCGATCGACGGTACTTCCTGGGACTTGAATGCTCGAGGTTGGTTTCAAGGCGATACTGATGAGAATGTCTTGACCCGACGAGATGCCGCCGAGCGTCCCACCCGAGGAGTTTTTCGAGAAGCCCTCGGGCGTCAGCTCGTCGCGATGCTGGCTGCCGCGTTGCTCGACGCAGCGAAAGCCGTCGCCGAACTCGACGCCCTTGACCGCGTTGATGCTCATGAGACCGTGCGCCAGAGCGGCTTCGAGCTTGTCGAACACGGGCTCGCCGAGTCCCGGCGGAACATGGCTTGCGATCACATTGATTCTCGCCCCGATAGAATCGCCGTCCCTGCGCAGCTGAATCATGAACGCCTCGAGCTCTTCCAAGCGGTCGGGATCGGCGCAGAAGAACGGATTGTCGTCGACGATATCCAGGTTGCGCGGCTCGAGCGTCAGCGGCCCGAGTTGAGCAAGATAAGCTCGAATCGTGATGCCGAGCTGCTCGAACAGATACTTGCGCGCGATCGCTCCGGCCGCGACGCGCATGACGGTTTCGCGAGCCGAGGCGCGGCCCCCGCCGCGATAATCGCGAATGCCGTATTTCTGCTGATAGGTGTAGTCCGCGTGGCCCGGGCGAAACGTGTCCTTGATCTTGGCGTAGTCGCGCTCCCGTTGGTCGACGTTGTCGACGGAGAGCCCGATGGCGGTACCGGTCGTGACCCCCTCGAACACGCCGGAGAGGAGTTTCACCTGATCCGGCTCCCTGCGCTGCGAGACGTGCCGAGATTTTCCCGGCCGCCGGCGATCGAGGTCTTTCTGGATGTCCGCCTCGGTCAGGGCCAGGCCCGGCGGGCAGCCGTCGACGACGCAACCCATGCTCGGCCCATGGCTCTCGCCGAAGGTGGTCACCGTGAACAGTTTTCCGAAAGTATCGCCCGCCATGGGATTCCGCAGCACAACAATCCGCGCCGCGCTCCACCGCCCGCCGACGCCGTAACCCGCGATTGCAGCATGCTAGCTCGGCGAGTGTCCAGTCAATTGTTCGCGGGAAACGACCAGCACGCCTTCGCCACCGCGCTCGAACTCGAGCCAGGTGACGGGCAGCCGCGGGTAGGCCTCGATGAAGGCGCTCTCCGCCTCGCCGACCTCGAGAACCAGGACGCCGCCAGGGAGCAGGTGGTCGGCGGCCCGTGCCAGGATGCGCGACACGACCGCGAGACCGTCGGCGCCGCCGTCGAGCGCGGCCCGAGGCTCGTGACGATATTCGGGCGGCAGCTCCTCGAGACGCGCTTGCGGAACATAAGGCGGGTTGGAGACGATGAGCCGATACGCCGCTCGGGGCTCGGGGTAGAGGTTCGCCTCGAGCAACCGGACTCTCGATTGCAGCCCGTGCTTTGCGACGTTCTCGGCGGCGACGCGCAGCGCTGCCGGCGATATTTCCGTGGCGTCGACGCGGACGTCCGGGCAGTGGCAGGCAGTGGCGATCGCGAGACAGCCGCTGCCCGTGCCGATGTCGAGCACGCGATCGCCGTCGCTCAAAGAGCACCAGGGTTGAAACCCGGCCTCGATCAGCTCGGCCAGCGGCGAACGCGGGATGAGCACGTGCTCGTCGATGCGGAGCTTCAATCCCGCAAACCACGCTTCCCCCAAGAGGTAAGCCAGCGGCTTGCGTTCCTCGACCCGACGCCCCGCGAGATCCAGCAGCACAGGCACGAGAGCCTGCTCGGGAGCGGCGTCCCACGCCGACGGGCTCCATTGCTGGACGCCCCTGACCAGCCAATACGCCTCGTCGGAAGCATTGTCCGTGCCATGGCCGAACGCCAGCTGGCGCGATTCGAAATACGCCGCAAGCTGCTCGACCCAGGCCTCGCAGCTTCGAGCGTCACGCAATCCTCGATCGAGCTCGACTGTATTCATCGGCCGCGGATCATACTCCGTATGAGATAATGTGGCCCATGGTCGGCGCGATGCTTCGAGTGCTCGTTATATCTCTGCTGCTGCTCGTCGGTATCATGCTGGTCATGACGGGCGTGCGCAGACCGCTGCCCGCTCCCGAGATCGCGACCTATTTCGAGTCGCCGCTGCCGCTGCCTGAATTCAGCCTCGTCGACAAGACCGGTGAAATCTTCACCCGGGAGAGTCTGCGCGGACGCTTCAATCTGATGTTTTTCGGCTTTACGAACTGTCCGGACATCTGCCCGCTGACCTTGAGCGTCCTCGCGGACGCGAAGGCGGAGCTCGGCCGTCAACCACAGACCGTGCCGGGCGTGATCTTCGTCAGCGTCGATCCGGATCGGGACACGCCCGAGAGCATCGGCGCCTACCTCGAGCGTTTCGACGCCTCGTTCGCCGGCGTCACGGGCACCGAAGACAGCCTCCGGCCGCTGCTGAGCGCGCTGGGCGTCAGCGTGCAGCGCCTGCAGCTGCCCGGCCAGCCGAGCTACAGCGTGACCCACAACGGCACGATCTACCTGCTCGGCCCGCAGGCCGCGCTCATCGCAACGATGAGCGGCTCCCCGACCGCTGCGGAGATCGTCACAGATTTCAGGCGCGTGCGACAACTCCACATCAGACGGCGAACAGGCACCGACGCTTCTACATGAGGTCGGCATTGCTCGTCTGGGCGCAGGTATTGCTGCCTCAACGCTTGCTCGGGCGTTGCATTCATCGCCTCACACGCAGCACCCGCGCGCTCATTCGCAAGCCCCTGATCCGCTGGTTTGCGCGAACCTACGGCGTCGATCTCGCGGAAGCCGAGCGTCGCAACCTCGACGACTATGAAAGCTTCAACGATTTCTTTACCCGGGCGCTGCGGGCCGACGCCCGGCCCGTCGCCGGCGGCGATGCGATGCTGATCTCTCCGGCGGACGGCTTGGTCACCGAGTTTGGAACAGCCCGCGACGGTCAGGCGATTCAGGCCAAGGGCATGCCGTACGCGCTGGCCGAGCTCGTCGGGCCGGCCCCGCGGGGCGCGAGCTCGATGCGTCTCGGTGATTTCGTCACGATCTATCTGGCGCCGCATAACTATCATCGCGTTCATCTGCCGCTGGCCGGCAGGCTGCGAGCTACGCGCTTCGTGCCGGGTAAGCGCTTCGCCGTGAATCGACGCACGGCACAACTCATCCCCGCGCTGTTCGTGAAGAATCAGCGTGTCGTCTGCTGGTTCAACACCGCCGCCGGTCCGATGGCAGTGGTGCTCGTGGGCGCGCTCAACGTCTCGAGCATCGCCATGGCCTGGCTGGGCGAAATTCCGAGCGGCGGCGCTCGCGTCTGGGAGCCTACCGGCGAGGCGCCCGAGTATCGGCGCGGCGAGGAGATCGGCCGCTTCAATCTGGGATCCACGGTAATCGCGGTGCTGCCCGCAGGCAGCGTTTCCTGGCTCACGGAGCTTGAGGCCGGACAACCGATACGCATGGGCGCCGCGCTGGGAGCGTTGCGCGCGCCCGGCGATCGAGCATAGCGCTGCCTATGAGCTGGCAACCGACCGCTACGCTGAGCACGCTGCGGCTGCGTGCGGAGTTGCTCGCGGGCGTTCGTGCTTTCTTCGCGGCACGCGGCGTGATCGAAATGGAAACGCCGCTGTTGTCGCGCTCGGCCGTCACCGACCCCGCCATCGAGTGCCTGACGGCCGAAGCGCAGTCGCTGCATAGCCGTCCGCTGTATCTGCACAGCTCGCCGGAATACGCGATGAAACGCCTGCTGGCAGCCGGCAGCGGCGACATTTTCCAGATCTGCCGCGTGTTTCGGGACGCGGAGCTCGGGCGTTGGCATCAGCCGGAGTTCACGCTGCTCGAGTGGTATCGCGTCGGCTGGGACGAGGTCGCGCTCATGGACGAAGTGGAGTCGTTGCTGCACGACCTGCTGCACCCCCACCGCGCGGTCGGGAGCAGCGTGCGCTTGAGCTACGCGCAAGCTTTCCGAGAGACGCTCGGCGTCGATCCCCGCGGCGATCTAAGCGATATCGTGGGTGCGCTC
>Ga0302046_10001716_pt1 | contig 20544 bp, 24 predicted proteins | sample RVTome_11_FD_200261 | JGI IMG/M metagenome (GOLD analysis project Ga0302046, IMG submission 200261) | Soil microbial communities from uranium-contaminated site in the Upper Colorado River Basin, Wyoming, United States - RVT147D111 (version 2) ...
CGCTCCGGCTTCGAGTCCTTCGTCGGCGCCTTCGAGCTCCCCGTGCGCCACGGCCTGACGTTGGGCGAGCTGATGCGCCTCGAGTCGATCCGTCGCGGCTGGACCGAGGTGCCCGAGGTCGTGCCCATGATGGGCTGGAGCCGCCGCGAGTGCTGGGCCGACCTCGGGCGACCCTGGGTGCCTCCATCGCCGAACCTGCCCACCCTGGAAGCCGCGTGGATCTACCCGGGGCTCTGCCTCGTCGAGGGGACGACGCTCTCGGAGGGAAGGGGAACGGCCCTGCCGTTTCAGCTCGTCGGCGCGCCCGGGGTCGACGCCGTGGCCGTGGCGACGGCGATCCGGCACTCCGGAGTCGTCGCCGCTCCCGTCTACTTCAAGCCCCAGGCCCAGAAGCACGCGGGCGAGGTCTGCGGCGGCGTTCGACTGCACGTCGTGGCCCCGCCCGTCGTGCGCCCGGTGCGGCTGGGGGTGGAGGTTCTCGCCGCCTTCGCCGAGCACGCGCCGGACGCCTTCGGCTGGCGCCGCGAGGCCTACGAGTTCGTCACCGACCGGCCGGCGATCGACCTGCTCGCCGGGGAGGAGACGCTCCGCGGGGCGATCGATTCAAGGGCGGGCATCGCGGAGTGGATCGCCTCGTGGTCCGCCGACGAGGAGCGCTTCCTGGTCGAGCGGGCGCCGGCCCTGCTCTACGACTGAAGCCCGTCGGCGAGGGTTGAACGGCATCGGGGCCGGTGCCACAATCCCGGCGATGAGCGACGAGCGGATCCGGTTCTTCCTGCCCGGCCCCACATGGGTGCTCGCCGATGCGCGGCAAGCGATGACCGCGCCCGCCATCGGGCACCGGGGGGCGCCGTTCAAGGCGTTGTACGCCTCGCTGCAGCCGCCCCTGCGGGCGACGCTGCGCACCGCGGGGGACGTGCTGCTCGCCTCGGGCAGCGCGACCCTGGTGATGGAGAGCGCGGTGGTCTCGACGATCCGCGGCAGTATCCTGCACCTGACCGGCGGGGCGTTCGCCGAGCGCTGGCTCGCCATCAGCCGGACGCACGGGCTCGACGCCGACCAGGTCTCGGTACCGTGGGGCAAGGCGGTGGCGCCGGATCTGGTGCGCGAGGCCGTGCGGCGCAAGCGCTACGACGCGGTGGCGGTCACCCACAACGAAACCTCCACCGGCGTCCTCCAACCGCTCGGGGAGATCGCCCGCGCGGTGCGCGAGGAGAGCGACGCCCTCGTCCTGGTCGACGCCGTCTCGTCGCTCGCCGGGGTCGAGCTCGAAACCGACGCCTGGGGCCTGGACGTCGTGCTGGCGGGAACCCAGAAGGCGATCGCCGCCCCTCCCGGGCTCAGCGTCTTCACGGTCTCCGAGCGAGCTGCGGAGCGGGCCGCGGCCAAGCCGTACCGGGGCTTCTACACCGACCTGCTTCGCTATCGCGACAAGCACGCCGCGGGGGGCACGATCACCACGCCGCCGATCCCCATCGTCCACGCCCTCGGCCGCCAGCTCGAGCGCATCGCGGACGAGGGGCTTCCCGCGCGCTGGGAGCGCCACCACCGGCTGCGCGGGATGACCGGGGAATGGGCGGCGCGCCGGGGCTTCTCCTACGCCTCGGCCGAGAACGCCCACTCGCCGACGGTCAGCTGCCTGCGGCCGCCCGAGGGGGTCGCCGCCCCCGCCCTGGTGGCCCGGCTGGCCGAGGAGGGGATCGTCGTCGGCGGCGGCTACGGTGCCTGGAAGCAGGAGACCTTCCGCATCGGTCACATGGGCGAGGTGCGCGAGGCCGACCTGACGGCGCTCTTCGAGGCCATCGAGGGAGCCGTGTCCGAGCTCTCCGGGGTCGCGGCGTGAGCCGCATTCTGCTCGCCGATCCCCTGCATCCGGCCGCCCTGGCGCTCTTCGAGGGGGCGGGAGCCGAGATCCACGTCCTCGCCGACGAGGAGCGCGAGCGCCTGCCGGATCTGATCGCGGACTTCGACGCCCTGGTGGTGCGCAGCCGCACCAGGGTCACCGCCGACCTGCTGCGCGCGGGCCGGCGGCTCAAGGTCGTTGGCCGCGCGGGCATCGGCGTCGACAACGTCGACATCGCGTCGGCGACCGAGCTCGGCGTCCTGGTGGTGAACGCTCCGACCGCCAATCTGATCTCCGCCTGCGAGCACACCTTCGCCCTCCTGCTGTCGCTCGCCCGGCGGGTTCCGGCGGCCCACGCGTCGCTGGTCGAGGGACGGTGGGACCGCAAGGGCTTCCTGGGAGTCGAGCTGCAGGGGAAGGTCCTCGGCGTCGTGGGCTTCGGGCGGATCGGCCAGAGCGTCGCGCAGCGGGCCAGGGCCTTCGAGATGGAGGTGGTCGCGCACGATCCCTTTCTCGATCCGGCCGTGGCCCGACGCCTCGACGCGGAGCTTCTGGAGCTCGACGAGCTGCTCGCCCGCGCCGACGTGGTCACCCTGCACACGCCGTTGACCGAGCAGACCCGTCACCTGCTCGACGCCGGGCGCCTCGGCCGCATGAAGAAGGGTGCCCTGCTGGTCAACTGCGGCCGGGGCGGGGTCGTCGACGAGACGGCGCTGCTCGCGGCGCTCGAGGAGGGCCCCCTGGGGGGCGCGGCGCTGGACGTCTTCGCTCAGGAGCCGCCGACCGACTGGTCGCTGGTTCGCCACCCGAAGGTGGTCGCCACACCGCACATCGGGGCGCAGACCGCGGAGGCCCAGGAGCGGGTGGCGACCGATACGGCCCGCATGGTGCTGGCCGCCCTCGAGGGCTCGCTGGCGGTGACCGCGGTGAACCTCCCGTTCCGCGCCGCGGGCGCCAAGGGGGAGTCCTGGCTGCGGCTGACCGACCAGCTCGGCCGGCTGGCCGGATCCCTCCTCGGCGGCGGCGCGCGCAGCCTGCAGGTCGACCTCTGGGGAATCGAGGAATCGCTGCGCTCGCCGATGACCATCGCCGCCGTCAAGGGAGCGCTGACCCCCTTCCTGGGCGAAGGGGTGAACTACGTCAACGCCGAGCGCATGGCGGAGAGCCGCGGCATCCGTGTGGTCCGCTCGACCCACCAGAGCCCGAGCGAGTATGCCCACCTGGTCGGCATCACGCTCGAAGGCGCCGGCGGTCGGGTGGAGCTGGCGGGCACGCTCTTCGGCGAGGACGAGGGGCGGGTCGTCCGCTTCCGCGGCTACCCGCTGGAGTTCCGTCCCGAAGGACGTCTGCTGGTGCTCACCAACCGCGACGTGCCGGGCGTGGTCGGCAGGCTGGGCACGCTGCTCGGGCAGGCCGGGGTCAACATCGCGGAGATCCACCTGGCCCGCCATGGAGGCGAGGACGCGGCCGCCGTCCTCCGCGTCGACCAGGAGCCCGGGCCGCGGTGCCTGGAGGAGCTGGCGGCGCTGCCCGAGGTGCACGAGGTGCGGCTCGTCGACCTGTCGAGGGTGGGCTGAGGTGGCCGGGTCGAAGGTCGCCCTCGTCTTCGGGGGACGCAGCGTCGAGCACCGGGTGTCGATCCGCTCGGCGCGGACGGTGGCCGGAGCCCTGGTCGCCGCCGGCCACGACGTCATCCCCTGCGGCATCGCCCTCGACGGCACCTGGGTGGAACGCTCCGCGGCCGAGGCGGCCCTGGCCGGCGCCGGAGAGACCCTGGGGCCGGGGGCGGCCGGCTCGCCGATCGATCGCCTGGCGGGCGCCGAGGTCGCCTTTCCCCTCGTCCACGGCACCTGGGGAGAGGACGGGACCTTGCAGGGGTTCTTCGAGATCCTCGACCTGCCCTACGTCGGGGCGGGGGTGACGGCCAGCGCGGTGGCGATGGACAAGGGGCTGGCCAAGAGCGTGATGATGGCGAGCGGCGTGCCGGTGGTGGACTGGGAGCTGGTCACTCGCGAGGATCTCGCCTCCGATCCGGAGGCGTGCGTGGAGCGTCTCGAGCGCCTGGGCTATCCGCTCTTCGCCAAGCCCTCGGTCGGCGGCTCGTCGGTCGGCGTGCGCAAGGTCCCGGACCCGTCGTGCGTCCGAACCTCGCTCGAGTTCGCGTTGCGCTTCGACGAACGGGTGGTCGTGGAGCGCGCCGTGCCCGGTCGCGAGCTCGAGTGCTCGGTGCTCGGCCACCGCCGGCTCGAGGCCTCGGTCGTCGGCGAGATCGTCCCCGGCCACGAGTTCTACGACTACGCCGACAAGTACCTCGAGGAGACGGCCCGTCTCGACGTGCCGGCCCGGCTGCCGGAAGCTCTGTCCGACCGCCTACGCGAGCTGGCAGTTCGAGCCTTCGCCTCGATCGGCGGGCACGGCATGGCGCGCGTCGATTTCCTGCTCGACGGGGAAACGCCGTACGTCAACGAGATCAACACCCTGCCCGGCTTCACCTCGATCTCGATGTACCCCAAGCTCTGGGAGGCCTCGGGCCTCCCCATCGACCGCCTGGTCGACCGTCTGGTGGGGATCGCCGTCGAGCGCCACGGGGAGCGCCGCCGGCTGAACGAAGGGATCCTCGAGTGGGTGGGGTCGCTGGGGGCGGGATGACCACGGGACCGACCCGCGCCCGCGTCAACTGGACGCTCGGGTGACGGAGAGCTCCGGCCGCACCAGGGCGGAGTAGCCGTCCCGGCGCAGGCGACGGGCGCGGTCCTCGGCCTTACGTTCCTTCTCGAAGGGGCCCACCAGCACCCGGTGCCAGAGCCCGTCGCCGGCCACCGCCGCCGGGCCGTGCCCGCGGCGTCGCAGCTCCTCGGCGAGGCGGTCGGCGGTGAACGGGTCGTGGAAGGCGGCGACCTGGACCACCCAGCGGGCCGGCCGGGCGGGCCGGGAGACCGTCACGGCGGGCCGGGCGCGGTCGACGACCCGCACGACGACGCGGGCGGTGCCCATGCCGACCATGCCGATGGCCTCGGCGGCCGCCCTCGAGAGGTCGATGACCCTGCCGTGCGCGAACGGCCCGCGGTCGTTGATGCGCACCTCGACCCGACGGCCGTTGTCGCGGTTGGTGACCTCGACGATGGTGCCGAAGGGAAGGCGCTTGTGGGCCGCGGTCATCGCCCACATGTCGTAGACCTCGCCACTGGCCGTCCGCCGGCCGTCGAACCCCGGGCCGTACCAGGAAGCGACGCCCCGCTCGCTCCATCCCGCGCCCACCTCCAGGGGCGGCCGCGGACCGCGGCAGCCGGTGACGGCGAGCGTCAGCAGCAGGCCGGCGGCGAGGGCGATCCCGCGGATCCGAGGCATGGCCTCAGACCCGGGGCTCCTCGACGACGGTCCGCTCGACGCCTTGCACGGCGGGACCGACCACGGCGTCCAAAAACTCGTCGACCTGCCGCGGGGCGCGGCCGACGAAGCGCACGGGATCCAGCAGGGCCCTCCCCTCCTCCGCGGTGAAGCCGAAGGCCGGGTCGGCGGCGATGCGCTCGACCAGGGGGTTCGGCTCGCCGCGCGCGACCAGGTCCCAGGCTTCCAGGCTGTAGCGGCGGATCCGCTCGTGGAGCTCCTGGCGGTCGCCGCCGCGCACCGCGCCCTCCATCAGGAAGGTCTCGGTGGCCATGAACGGCAGCTCCCTCGCGACGCGGGCGGCGATGGTCTCCTCGTGTGCCTCGAGACGCCCCGCGATGCCGGCGGCCAGGCCGAGGATCGCGTCGGCCGTGAGGAAGGAGTCGCCCATCACCAGACGCCGGTTGGCGGAGTCGTCGAGGCTGCGCTCGAGCCATTGGGTGGCCGCCGTCAGGGGGCCGTTGAGGCTGTCGGTAATCAGCCTCCGGGCCAGGCTGCACATCCGTTCGGCCCGCATCGGGTTGCGCTTGTAGGGCATGGCCGACGAGCCGACCTGCGAGGCGTCGAAGGGCTCGGCGAGCTCGCCCACGCCCTGCAGCAGGCGCAGATCCGTTCCCAGCTTGTGGCAGGACTCCGCGACGCCCGCGAGGACGTTGAGGATCCGCGTGTCCTGCTTGCGGGGGTAGGTCTGACCGGTCACCGCAAACGGGGCCGCGAAGCCGAGCCGCTCGGCCACCAGGGCATCGAGCCGACGGACCTTCTCGTGGTCGCCGTCGAACAGCGTCAGGTAGCTCGCCTGGGTTCCCGTCGTCCCCTTGGCGCCGCGGCAGCGCAGCTCCGCCACCGTCCGTCGCAGCGCCTCGAGGTCGAGCACCAGGTCCTGGATCCAGAGGCAGGCTCGCTTGCCGACCGTGGTCAGCTGAGCCGGCTGGAAGTGGGTGTAGCCGAGGCAGGCGACGTCGCGCGTCCGGCGGGCGAAGTCGGCCAGGGCGAGGATGGCCGAGGCCAGCCGTCGCTCGACGAGCTCCAGAGCCTCGCGGGCGAGCAGCAGATCGGTGTTGTCGGTGACGAAGGCGCTGGTGGCGCCGAGGTGGAGGATGCCGCCCGCGTCGCCGGCCAGCTCGGCGAAGTGGCGCAGATGGGCCACGACGTCGTGACGGGTCTCGGCCTCGATCTCGGCGACGCGCTGGAAGTCGATCGTGTCCGCCACCGCCCTCAGGGCGGCGATCTGTTCGTCGGTGATCGGGAGCCCGAGCTCGCGCTGGCATTCGGCCAGGGTCAGCCAGAGGCGCCGCCAGATGCGGTAGCGATGATCGCGACCGAAGATCGCGGCCATCTCCTCGGAGGCGTACCGCTCGTGCAGCGGATTCTGGGGCGGCGACTGCGGCACGGCGGAAGCGTACCACCGCGCCGTGGACGCCTTGCTAGACTCCGCCGGCCATGCCGCTCACCGTCTTCAACGAGATCGGCCGCCTCAACCGGGTGCTCATCCACCGCCCCGGTCCGGAGATCGATCTCATGGTGCCGGAGATGATGGAGTTCCTGCTCTTCGACGACATCCTCGACGGCGAGCGGGCGCGCGCCGAGCACGATGCCTTCCGCTCGGTGCTCGTCGGGGCCGGGGTCGAGACTCTGGAGGCGCAGGAGCTGCTCGCCGAGGTGCTCGAGGAGGGCGAGGTCCGGCGTGCCCTGACCGATCGGGTGGCTCGCCGGTACGGTCTCGCCCGCGACGTCGTCGCTCGCCTCGAGGCCGCCGCTCCCCCCGCGCTCGCGGCCACGCTGATCGCGGGAGTGCGAACCGGCAGCCTCGTGGACGAGCGCCAACGCCACTTCTTCGACCTGGCGCCGGTGCCCAACTACTTCTTCCAGCGCGACCCGCAGTTCGTGCTCGGCGACCGGGTGGTGATCTCGTCGATGGCCACCGAGGCACGGGAGCGGGAGCCGGCGCTGGCGCGGCTCCTCTTCCAGCACCACCCGGCGCTCGCCGGCGGCGGCGTGGTGGCGCTCTCGCGGCCGCCGTTCGGCGGTCCGGACCACGACCCCGAGACGATCGACTCGACGGTCGAGGGCGGCGACGTGCTGGTCGCCTCGCCCGAGGTGTTGCTGGTCGGGCTCTCCGAGCGCACCAACCGGCGCGGGGTCGAGGCCCTCGGCGAAGAGCTGCGCTCCCGACGAACCACGTTCCGCTCGTTGATCGTGGTGGAGCTCCCCGCCAAGCGGTCGTTCATGCACCTGGACACGGTCTTCACCTTCATCGACCGCGACCTCTGCCTGGCCCATCTGCCGGTCGTGGAGCCCGACCGCCAGCAGTCGGCCCACGCCTATCTCGTCGACCTCGACTCCGAGGCCCTGACCTTCCGGCTCTGCTCCTCTCTGACGGCGGCCCTGGCCGAGGTCGGGATCGAGCCCGAGATCGTCCCCTGCGGCGGCGAGGACCGGATCCACCAGGAGCGGGAGCAGTGGACCGACGGCGCCAACGCCTTCGCGATCGAGCCCGGCGTGATCGTCCTCTACCAGCGCAACCGGAGGACGCTCGAAGAGCTGGCGCGGCGCGGTTGGCGGGTGATCACCGCCGAGGACGCGCTCGGCGGCGAGTCCGTCTGCGGCCGCGGCCCCACCGTCGTGACGTTCACCGGACACGAGCTGTCGCGGGCCCGCGGCGGACCGCGATGCATGACCATGCCGCTCGAGCGCGACGCCCTCTGAGGGCGGCCGGCGGCTCCGGGAGACCCTGACGATGGAGAAGCGAGATTTCCTGTCCGTCCACGACCTGTCCGCCGGCGAGGTGGAGGGTCTCTTCCGTCTGACCGCCGAGGTCAAGGCGCACCCGCAGCGCTACGCCGACCGCCTCGCCGGCAAGTCGCTGGCGATGATCTTCCAGAAGTCGTCCACCCGGACTCGCGTGAGCTTCGAGGTGGGCGCCTGGCAGCTCGGCGGGCAGGCGCTCTTCCTGTCCGCGCGCGACATCCAGATCGGCCGCGGCGAGACGATCTCGGACACCGCCAACGTCCTGTCGCGCTACGTCCACGGGATCATGGCTCGCACCTTCGCCCACCAGGACGTCGTCGACCTCGCCCGTTTCGGCGCCGTCCCCGTGATCAACGGCCTGACCGACGACCTCCACCCCTGCCAGGCGATGGCCGACTACTTCACGCTGCGCGAGGTCTTCGCCGACCTCTCCGGCCGCAAGCTCGCCTACGTCGGGGACGGCAACAACGTCGCCCACTCCCTGCTCTTCGCCGCCGCCAAGACCGGCATGGACATCGCGATCGCCTCGCCGGCGGGCTACCAGGTGAGCCCGGGCTACCTCGAGCTGGCGCGCCAGGACGCCGAGCAGGCGGGCACCTCGATCGAGATCACGAGCGACCCGCACGAGGCGGTGGCGGGCGCCTCCGCCGTCTACACCGACGTCTGGGCCTCGATGGGCCAGGAGGCCGAGGCGATGGAGCGCCAGGCCGCCTTCGCGGGCTACACGGTCGACGAGGCGCTGATGCGCCGCGCCCTCCCGGATGCCGTCTTCCTCCACTGCCTGCCGGCCCACCGCGGCGAGGAGGTCGCCGCCGAGGTCGCCGACGGCCCCCAGAGCCGCATCTTCGACGAGGCCGAGAACCGCCTCCACGTCCAGAAGGCGATCCTGCTCTGGCTGATGGGCGGGGTGGAGCTCGAGGTCTGAGGGGTCGGGAAGCCCGGGATCGTCCCGGAGCCGGAGCTCTACGGGCCGGCGTCTCCCGGCCCGGCCCGGTCGAAGATCCGGGCGAGGGCGTCGAGCAGGACCTCGGTGACTCGCTCCGGCTGCTCCAGGTTGGCGAGGTGCCCGGCCTCGGGGACGATCGTCAAGGAGGCCCCGGGGATGCCGTCCGCGATCCGTCGCGCCGTGGACACCGGAAGGGTGCGGTCCTCCGCGCCGACGACGACCGCCGTCGGCACCTGGATGGCGTCGAGGCGGTCGGCGACGGAGTCTCGTCGGTTGAGCGCCGTCAGAGTGCGGGAGATCGCGACCGGGTCCATGGCGGTGAAGCGCTCGCCCCAGTCGGAGACCAGCTCGCGCTGGGTGTCGAGGGTCGACCGGCCGAAGAAGAGAGGCAGGACCACGGGCAGGAACGGCCTCACCCCGAGGAGGCGGGCGCCGATCGCGAGCGCCCGATGCTTCGCACGTTCGTACCGGCGCTCGGCGCCTGCGTCGGTGTCCAGGAGCACGAGCCCGGCGACCCGCTCCGGCGCGGCGAGCGCCGCCCGCAGAGCCACCATGCCGCCGATCGACAACCCCACCCAGGCGGCGCGCCCGATCGAGAGCTCGTCGAGGACGGCCAGGACGTCGTCGACGAGGTCGTAGAGGTCGAACGGCCGGTCCGGGCGGGAGGATCGACCGTGCCCCCGGTAGTCCACGTTCACCACCCGGTAGCTCGCGGTCAGCGCCGGCAGCTGCGGCGCCCACATCTCCCCCGAGCAGAGGAAGCTGTGTCCCAGGACCACGGGCGGTCCCGTGCCTTCATCCGTGAAGGAGATCCGGGCTTCCTGACGTTCGAGGCTCGGCATCGGCAGGAGTGGGCGAGTCGCAGCGGCCGACGGGACCTCGATCAGTCCCTGCCGGGGCCTCGCACTTGGACCATGCCGCCCTCGACTCGCACTGGGAAGGTGTCGACGTCCTCGTAGGCCGGCGGCGCGCGGACCTCACCCGTCCGGATGCAGAAGCGGGCGCCGTGACGTGGACAGATCACCTCGTCGTTCTCGACCTCGCCGCTGGCCAGCTCACCACCGTCGTGGGTGCATAGGTCAGCGATGGCGTAATAGTCGCCGCCGATGTGGAAGACGGCGATAGGCGCGTCATCCACGACGACGACGCGGCAACCGCCCTCCTCGATCTCACCGGTCCTGGCGACGTCGGCCCAACCGGTCATCGGGTCCCCGGTCGAAGGTGAGTGCCAGAGTCGGTCGTGCTTCGTGCCATGGCCTCATCGTACAGGGAGTCGGATCCGGGCCTCGGGCTCGCCGGCGCTCAGTAGTGGTACCTGGCCTGTAGGAATCGGACGACATTCTCCGCGACCTCGTACACGACCCGGTGCTCCTGGGTGAGGCGGCGGGACCAGAGGCCGCCGAGGGGGCCCTTCAGGCGCTCGGGCTTGCCGAGACCCGCGAAGGGGTCGCGGACGGTCTCGCGGAGGATGCGGAAGAGGCGCAGGGCGACTTTGCGATCCGCGCGGACCCAGTGCTCGAGATCCTCGAGGCAGTGAGTGGAGAAGAGCGCGATGCGCTCACCCATCGACGCCGAGCGTCTCGCGGATCCGACCGACCGCCAGGCGGGTGCCGCCTCCGGTGCGGGTTTCGACCATGGACTCGAGCAGGCGCTGGAGGTTCCGCGGCGAGCGGATGAGGTGGGCGGTCTCCTCGAGCGCAGCCAGCTCGTCCAGGCTCACCAGGGCCACGTCGGCGCCTCCTCGGCGCTTGATGATCATCGGCTCGCCCCCCTCGGCCACCTCGTCGCAGTAGGCCTTGAGATGGCTGCGGGCATCGGTGTAGGTGGTGACTCGGGGCATGAGGCTGCTGTACAGGAAACAGTACAGTTCCTCCAAGAGGCAGCGTCGACCGCGTGGCTCACCAGCGCGCCACGAGGTCGCGCCAGGCGCGGCCGCGGTGGCTGACGGCGTCCTTCGCCTCACCCTCGAGCTCGCCGAAGGTGCGCGTCTCGTCGTCGGGCTGGAAGACGGGGTCCCAGCCGAAGCCGCGGTCGCCTCGCGCCGGCAGCACCATGGTGCCGGTGGTGACGCCCTCACCCACGATCCGCCGCTCGCCGTCGGTGTAGAGGAGGAGGCAGCGGGCCGTGGCGCGCGGGTCGCCGAGGGCGAGGGCCGTGCGGGCGAGGCCTTCGGGGCCGGCGGCGTCCAGCATCCACTTGACCAGGGGGCCGGGAAAGCCGTCGAGGGCGGCCAGCTCGAGACCGGCTTCCTCGACCACCAGCGGCCGGCCGACGCGGCGCCAGGCCTCGTCGGCCTTGGCGTCGAGGACCGCGCGCAGGTCGAGGGACTGGATCTCCGGCAGGTCGAGGTCGAGGGAGTCGACGGGCGCGCCCAGGATGCGGCCGGCTTCGGCCAGCTTGCCGGGGTTGCCCGTCACGAGGACGAACGGCGGCCTCACGGGGCGTCTCCGGCACGTCGCATCTCCAGGGATCGACCGCGGCCGCCGGCGGCGAGGCTCGAAGCCGGCTTCATCCGTCGGTCTCGGCGTGGCGGCGCAGCTCCTTCAGGAGCTCGGTCGTGCGCCGTCGCAGCTGCTCGAGCGACCCGTCGTTCTCGACGACGATGTCGGCCACCGCCCGGCGCAAATCACTGCTTCCCTGCGCCGCCATGCGGGCGCCGGCCTCGGCCGCCGAGAGGCCGCGCTCGACGGCGCGGGCCAGGCGGACGTCCTCGGGCGCCTCGACCGTCACGACCACGTCGAAGTCCCCCGTCAGGCCCGACTCGGCGAGGAGGGTGGCCTCGAGGACGGCGATCGGCTCCGGCGCCCGGCGCACCCGCGAGCGGAAGGCTTTGCCGACCAGCGGATGGATCGCGACCTCGATCCTCTTGCGCAGCTCGGCGTGGTCGAAGAGACGGGCCGCCAGCTCCCGTTTGTCGACTCCGCCCTCCGCGGTCAGCACGCCGGGGCCGGCGAGGCGGGCGACCAGCCGAGTCCCCTCGGCTCCCGGCGCGTAGAGCTCGGCCACCAGGCGGTCGGCGTCGACGACGAAGCAGCCGTCCTCGGCCAGCCACCGTGCCACGGTCGACTTGCCGGAGGCGAGGCCGCCGATCAGGCCCACGGTGAGCCGGCTCACGCGCGTCCCTGGCGGCGGCGCGAGGATTCCAGGGTGTTGGCCAGCAGCATGGCGACGGTCAGCGGTCCGACGCCTCCCGGCACCGGCGTGATCAGGGAGGCGCGGGGGCCGACCCGCGCATGGTCGACATCGCCCACCAGGACCGCGCCGCGCCGCTCGAGGGTGGCCAGCCGCTGCTCGTCGCCCGGGAAGAGGCGCTCGACCTCGGCCCGGTCGCCGACGCGGTTGATGCCGACGTCGACGACGACCGCCCCCTCCCGAACGTGCTCGGGCCCGAGCAGGCCCGGCCGGCCGACCGCCGCGATCAGGACGTCCGCCCGACGGCAGACGGCGGGAAGGTCCCGGGTGCGCGAGTGACAGATCGTCACCGTGCAGTGCTCGCGCAGCAGCAACGCCGCCATCGGCTTGCCGACCAGCCGGCTGCGGCCGACGATGACGGCGTGGGCGCCCTTCAACGGCACTTCGTAGCGGCGCAGCAGCTCGAGCACGCCGCCGGGGGTGCAGGGGACGAAGCCCTGCATGTCGCTCCACAGGCGTCCCGCGTTCAAGGGATGCAGGCCGTCGACGTCCTTGCCGGGGTCGATGGAGAGCAGCATCTCCTCCTCCGGCAGGCCCTCGGGCAAGGGCAGCTGGAGGAGGATGCCGTCGATGGCGTCGTCGGCGTTGAGCTCGCGGATGCGCTCGCGGAGCTCGCCGGCGCCGGTCGAGACCGGCAGCACGATCGAGCCGCCGGCGAAGCCCGCCTCCTCGGCCGAGCGCGTCTTGCTGGCGACGTAGACCTCCGAGGCCGGATCGTCGCCCACCCGGATGACGGCGAGGCCAGGCGCCCGCCCGCCGCCGGCCACCAGCTGCCGCGTCCCCTCGGCGACCTCGGCGCGGATGGCCGCCGCCACCCTCCTCCCGTCCAGGATCTCGGTCACGCTCGCTCCTCCTTGGCGGCGGTGTAGAGCACCACGATGCCGCCGGTCAGGTCCCGCCAGCGACCGCCTTCGAGCCCTGCGCTCGCCATCCGCACGAGCAGCGCGTTCCGCTGGGGGAAGGCGACGGCCGACTGCGGCAGGTAACGGTAGGCGGAGCCGCGGTTCGAGACCCGGGCACCGATCCACGGCAGCACGCGGGTGAAGTAGAGCAGGTAGGCGGCCCGCAGGGGTCGCGAACGCGGCAGGGCGAACTCCAGGAACGCGACGTGGCCTCCGGGCCGGAGGCAGCGAGCGATCTCCGCCAGCCCGTCGTCGAGATCGGCCAGGTTGCGCAGACCGAAGGAGACGGTGGCGCCGTCGAAGCCGCCGTCGGCGAACGGCAGCTGGAGTGTGTCGGCCGCCAGACCGCGGGGCCGGCGGGCCCCGGCGGACGCGTACTTGGGCTCCGCCCGGGTCAGCATCGGCAGGCAGAAGTCCCCGGCCGTCACCCGGTAACCGGCCGCTGCGAGGGTGAGGGCCTGGTCCCCCGTACCGCAGCAGAGGTCGAGGACGCGCGCGCCCGGCCCCAGACCCAGATCCCGGACGGCCGCCCGCCGCCAGGCCACGTCCCGGCGCGCCGAGAGCAACCGGTTGAGCAGGTCGTAGCGCGGCGCGACCCCGGCGAACATCTCGCGGATCGCGTCGCCGCTCTTGTCGAGGGAGTTTCCCGAACGGCCCTCGCTCACGCCCATGGGCTCGGAGTGTAACGGGAGGAGGCAGGCGATCAACACCGGCCCGACGCGCGTCGGACGACGGCTGCTGGACGAGGGCGCCTTGTGTATGACATGATGTCTAACATGAAGACGGTGACCGTGCGCCACGTACAGCACAACCTCGCGGCGGTTCTCGATGCCGTGCGCAGGGGCCAGGAGTTCACCATCACGAGGCGGGGCGAGGTCGTCGCCCGCATCGTCCCGGCGCGCGAGGCGAAAGGAGCGGTCCGGTGGCCCGACTCGGCGGCTCGGATGGAGAGCCTGGGCCCGGACGCCGCCGCGGGAGCTCCCGCGAGCCGGATCATCGCCGAGATGCGCGGGGAACGGTTCTGAGCGCCTACTTCGATACTGGCGTCATCACGAAGTGGTACCTGCCCGAGCCGGACAGCCCGTCGGCGTTGCGCCTGCGCGCGCGCTTCGATCCCCCGGCGGTTCTCACCCACCTGCATCGCGTCGAGCTCAGCGCCGCCTGGCACCTGAAGGTCTTCCGCGGTGAGCTCGACCGTGCCACCGTGGCGCGCGCTCTGGACGATCTGGAGAGCGACGTCGAGGCCGGCGTCTGGGTGCCTCCGGAGTACGATCTGGCAGAGGTTCACCTTCGAGCCGAGGGCCTCGCCCGGGACCACGCTCCCACGCTGGGAACCCGGACGCTGGACATCCTGCACGTGGCGGCAGCCGTCCTACTCCGCGCCCCCCAGTTCGTGACCGGCGACCGCCGCCAGGCCGCCCTGGCCCGGGCCGCCGGGCTCGAGGTTACCCACTACCGACCCCGGACCTAGCTGTGAACCGCGAGGTTGCCCTCGGATCGCCGCGCTGGTAGACAGGGCTCACTTGGCCCGACCACCCGGATGGTCTTCCGGAGAGAAGGAGACCCGATGCTCACGATTCGTTGCCGGCGAGCGTTCGCTGTCGCCCTGGTTGCGGCCCTTGCCCCCCCCAACTCGTAGCTGAGGAGTACCCCTGGAAGGAGCGCCACGAGTTCTTTCCGACCACACCGGCGCCAACCTCCGGTGAACGCCTGGCGTCGGCGGTCGGCCTCAACGTCTCGAACTGCGCCCTCTCGCCGGGGCCCGGCACCGACTACACGCTGACGGTTATGGCTCGGGACACGGTCGCGGGCCTGGGCAACCCGGCCGTGTGCAGCAATCCGCCGAACCCCGATCCTTGGCTCTGTCCGCAGGACCCGTTCCACGGCCAGCCCACGCCGGGCGGCGCCTGCACGGCCTTCCTCGTCGACCGCGACAAGGTCCTGACGGCTGGCCACTGCAGCCCGTCCGAGGGTGCGAGCTGCTCGCACCTCTACGTGGTCTTCGACTGGGCGATCCTGGATCCGATGAATCCGCCGCCCCCGTCCGGCAACGTCGTCATCCTGGGGCAGCTCGTCGCCCGGTGCCTCCAGGTCTTGACCAACACGCACCACGGCCCGCAAACGGACACCCTTCCGGAGATCCCCGAGAGCAACGACTGGGCGCTCTGGCTCGTCGAGGCGCTGCCGACCAGTCGGCTCCCACTCGCGGTCGATCGCAGCGAGGCCACCGAGGTCGGCGAGCGGGTGGCGATGCTGGGCCATCCCGCGCGGATCCTCCTCAAGGCCGAGGAAGGGAACGTCACCGATAGCAGCGGGCTCGGCAAGGCCGATGTGCACCCTGTCGGCGGCAGCTCGGGGAGCCCGGTCGTCAGCCTCGAGACGGGCAAGGTGATCGGACTCGCTACCAGTGGATTCATGGACTTCGACGAGCTGGTGGGATGTCTCGGCCCCACTGAAATGGGGTTCATCTCCGACTATGCGGGGCCGCACAACGTCACCTTCCAGCGGATGTCGACCCTCTCGTCGATCGTTCCCCAGGTCGGGCTGAGCGTGAGCCCTCCCGTCAAGGAAGTGGACTACTACGGCAAGCCCGGCGATCCGGGCTCGTTCGGGACGGCCACGTTCGAGCTCTCGGTGCCGAACACCACCACGAGCCAGCTGGCGGTCAACTGGTACCGCGTCCAGGAGGGGAGTCTCTTCGAGGTCACCGAGATCCTGCAGGGGCCGGGCAGCGGGACCCTCTCGCCAGGCCAGCAGGAGACCCTGGTGATCGGCCCGAGCCAGGGCGCTACCACGTGGCCCGGGCTCCTCGAGGTCACGGTGCCCTTCTACGACACGACGTACGGCACTCCCTCCCCCGTGGTGCACCGGGTCCACAGCGGGGTCCGGAGGACGTGCCCCTGCTCGTCAGCTGCGCCTGAGCCACGACGCCATGCAGACGCTCGAGGTGACGATCAGCCGCTTCGAGATCCGCCTCCACGTCGACCCGTCGAGCCCGTGCGTCTGAACCGAGAGGAGTGGAGGCAATGAGGATCATCCTGACGACGCTGGCGATCGCCGGGCTCGGATTTCCGGTGGCAGGCGCTTCAGAACCACCGGGCGATCCGGTGAGTCTCATCCTGGACGACGGGTCGCGGGAGGATCGCTACGGCGTCCTGACCGACTTCTTCATCTTCAACCGGTTCTCGCCCGTTGAGTTCCCGCTCGAGCTCCATGAGGTGCAGGTGTTGATGCCACCACCGCAGGATCCTGACCCGGGAGATCCGCCGATCACCTTTCGGCCCTTCCTCTGGGAGGACGAGGACGGGGATCCGCTGACGGGGGCCACGCTTCGGTGGGAGGGGCCGGACCGGCTGGCGGATCCGCCGGATGTCTTCCTGACGATTGCGGTGGATCCGCCGGTGCTCTTCGAGGGACCGGGGGACATCCTGGTGGGCATCGCCAAGACGGGTGGCAGCCCCGGGGAGCTCAACTGGGCGGGCACCGACGAGACGAGCCCGCAGGGTCGTTCCTGGGGGTGCTTCGTCACGGCGCCGCCGTTCGTTCCGTGCCAGGCGACGGCCGTGATTCCGGTGAACTGGTTGGTGCGGGCGTTCGGGACGGTGGCGGTGCCGGTGGAGCTCGAGAGCTTCACCGTGGAGTGAGGGGACCGGGCCGCGGGAAGGCCCGTCGTCCTTGACAGCACTGGGGTCCGCCCGTATCATCTGCGTCCTTTGCGCCCGCCCGGGCGCCGGAAGAAGGTTCGTCAAATCCGACAGTCTGGCGGTCCGGCGGTTGCGGCGGGTCGATGGACGCAGAGCAGACGGAGAGCGGGCAGCCATGAACGTGCGGACGTACAGCCCGAAGAAGGGCGAGATCGAGCGGCGGTGGTACGTGGTCGACGCGGCCGGCGTGCCGCTGGGCCGGCTCTCGACCCAGATCGCGCGGGTGCTGACCGGCAAGAACAAGCCGCAGTACGCGCCCCACGTGGACACCGGCGACTTCGTCATCGTGATCAACGCCGAGCAGACCGTGCTCACCGGGCGCAAGGAGACGGACAAGATCTACTACCGGGTCAGCACCCACCCCGGCGGCCTCAAGCAGCGCACCGCCGCGGAGCAACGCGCCAAGCACCCGACGCGGGTGGTCGAGCAGGCGGTGTGGGGAATGCTGCCCAAGAACAAGCTGGGCCGGCGGCAGATTCGCAAGCTCAAGGTCTACGCCGGGCCGGCCCATCCGCATCAGGCGCAACAGCCGGAGACCCTGGCCCTCGGCCGGTGAGGAGGAAGCGGTGAGCGACGTGCAGTACTACGCGACCGGCCGACGCAAGTCCTCGGTGGCGCGTGTCTTCGTGAGGCCGGGCAGCGGCGGGTTGGAGGTCAACGGCAAAACGCTGGAGGGCTACTTCCCGAACCGGGTGCTCCGGATGGTCGTGCGGCAGCCGTTGCTGCTGACCGAGACCGACGACAAGTTCGACATCACCGTGACCGTCGAGGGCGGCGGCTCGGCGGGTCAGGCGGGAGCCGTGCGTCACGGCATCTCGCGGGCCCTGCTTGAGTTCAACGGCGAGCTCCGGGAGCGCCTCAAGGCGGCCGGGCTCCTGACGCGTGATCCGCGCGTCAAGGAGCGCAAGAAGTACGGCCAGAAGGGCGCTCGGGCACGCTTCCAGTTCAGCAAGCGGTAAAGGAGGAAAGCGTGTCAGTGGAGGCGAGGATGCGGGAAATGCTGGAGGCCGGAGTCCACTTCGGCCACCAGACGCGGCGCTGGAACCCGAAGATGAAGCGGTACATCTTCGGCAAGCGCAACGGCATCTACATCATCGATCTGCAGAAGACGATGGTGCTGCTCGAGGAGGCGCGGAGTTTCATGTACGACCTCGGCCGTGCCGGACGCCGGGTGCTGTTCGTCGGCACCAAGCGCCAGGCCCAGGACGTGATCGCCGAGGAGGCGCAGCGCTGCGGCCAGTTCTTCGTCACCCACCGTTGGCTCGGCGGCACGCTCACCAACTTCGTCACCATCCGCGGTTCGATCGACCGGCTGCAGGACATCGAGGACCGCCTCGCCGACCAGGACAGTGCGCTGACCAAGAAGGAGCGCCTGCGCCTTTCCCGCGAGCGGGAGCGCCTCGAGCGCAACCTCGCGGGCATTCGCGAGATGGAAGAGCTGCCGGACGCGATCTTCGTCGTCGACCCCAAGCGCGAGCACATCGCGGTGGCCGAGGCCAACAAGCTGGAAGTCCCGGTGATCGCGATCGTCGACACCAACTGCGACCCGGAGCTGGTCGACTACGCGATCCCCGGCAACGACGACGCGATCCGCACCATCCGCCTGGTCGCCGCGCAGGTGGCGGACAGCTACCTGGAGGGTGCCGGGGAGCTGCGCCGGGAGGTCGAGCAGCGCGCCAAGGAGGCCGCCGAGGCGGCCCGCAAGGCGCAGGAGGCCAAGAAGGCGCGCGACGCGGCCGCCCAGGCGGAGAAGGAGGCTGCCGAGGCCGCCGCGGCGGCGGAGGTCGCCGACGAGCCGGCGGAGGCCGCGGAGGCGGGCGAGGACGTCGCGGCCTCGGTCGCCGAGGCCGAAGACGACTAGCCGGCGGTCCACCGTCGGCTACCCACCCGAACGTGAGGACCCCACGCCCGGCCGCCGCCGGTGCGCGGGGCGCTGGGCGACCCCAGGGGGTCGCGGAGGAAAGGTCGAAACATGGAGATCAACGCCCAGATGGTTCGTGAGCTGCGCGAGCGCACCGGCGCAGGCATGATGGACTGCAAGAAGGCCCTGGTGGAGACGGAGGGCGACGCCGAGCGGGCGATCGAGGTCCTGCGCAAGCGCGGCCTGGCCGCGGCGGCCAAGAAGGCCGGCCGGGCCACGGCGGAGGGCGTGGTCGGCTCCTACATCCACATGGGGGGCAAGATCGGCGTCCTCGTGGAGATCAACTGCGAGACCGACTTCGTCGCTCGCACCGACGAGTTCCAGGAGCTGGTCAAGGACGTCGCCATGCACATCGCGGCGGCCGATCCGCGCTTCGTCCAGCGCGACGAGGTGACCGACCAGGTGCTCGAGCAGGAGCGTGCGATCTACCGAGAGCAGGCGCTGGCCTCCGGCAAGCCGGAGAACGTCGTCGCCCGCATCGTCGACGGCAAGATGGAGAAGTTCTACGCCGAGCACGTGCTGCTCGAGCAGCCGTTCGTGAAGGACGCGGACGTGACCATCCAGCAGCTGGTGGCCTCCAAAGTCGCTAAACTGGGCGAGAACATCCAGGTCGCTCGCTTCGCTCGCTTCAAGCTGGGTGAAGGGACGCGCGAGGGCTAGCGCCCGATCCGAGGAGCCGGGAGGAGAACGATGAGTCAGGGCCCCGCCTATCGCCGCGTTCTCCTCAAGCTCTCCGGCGAAGCCCTGATGGGCGACCAGCCGTACGGCATCGACGAGAAGGTGGTCGCCTTCATCGCCGACGAGGTGCGGTCCGTTCACGCCCTCGGGGTCGAGCTCGCGGTGGTCATCGGCGGCGGCAACATCATCCGCGGTCTGGCCGCCTCCCACCGCGGAATCGACCGGGTGGCGGGCGACTACATGGGCATGCTGGCGACGGTGATCAACGCCCTGGCCCTCCAGGACGCCCTGGAGAAGCGGGGCGTGACGACCCGCGTGCAGACCGCCATCGACATCCGCGAGGTGGCCGAGCCGTTCATCCGCCGCCGGGCCATGCGCCATCTCGAGAAGGGACGGGTGGTGATCTTCGCCGCCGGCACCGGCAACCCGTTCTTCACCACCGACAGCGCTGCGGCCCTGCGCGCCAACGAGATCCATGCCGAGGTCCTGCTCAAGGGGACGTCGGTGGACGGCGTCTACACCGCGGACCCCCACCTCGACAGGGAGGCCCAACGCCTGCCCGCGGTGACCTACCAGCAGGTCCTCGAGCGGGGCCTGGCTGTCATGGACGCGGCGGCCATCAGCCTCTGTCGAGAGAACGAGGTCCCGATCATCGTCTTCCAGCTGTCGACTCCGGGGAACATCCGCAGGGTGGTCTGCGGTGAGCGCATCGGGTCCCTGGTCACCGAGACCCTGTCCGAAGAGGAGGCATCATGAAGGAGCTGTTCATCGAGGTCGAGCAGAAGATGAAGCATGCCATGGACCACTTCCACGACGAGCTCAAGAAGCTCCGCACCGGTCGTGCCTCGCTGGGCGTCCTGGACGGGGTCACCGTCGACTACTACGGGTCCCCGACTCCGATGAACCAGGTGGCGAACCTCTCGGTGCCCGATGCCACCCTGATCGTGGCACAACCCTACGACCCGTCGATGATCGCGGCCATCGAGCGGGCCATCCAGACCTCCGATCTCGGCCTCAATCCCTCCAACGACGGCAAGGTGGTGCGCATCCCGATTCCGCCGCTCAACGAGGAGCGCCGCAAGGAGCTGGTCAAGCGTGCCCACGACATGGCCGAGGCGACCCGGAACTCGGTCCGCCAGGCGCGGCGCGACGGCAACGACCGGCTCAAGGCGATGGAGAAGGACAAGGAGATCGGGCAGGACGAGGAGCACCGCGGCCTGGAC
>Ga0302046_10001717_pt1 | contig 20539 bp, 18 predicted proteins | sample RVTome_11_FD_200261 | JGI IMG/M metagenome (GOLD analysis project Ga0302046, IMG submission 200261) | Soil microbial communities from uranium-contaminated site in the Upper Colorado River Basin, Wyoming, United States - RVT147D111 (version 2) ...
GCGGACGGTGGCTGCGTGGCCCGCGCTCGCCAGGCTGGCGGTGGCGCCCGCTGCGGATTCTTGGGCGTGGAGCATTTCCATCAGCATCACGGCCTCCTGCTCCATGCCCACCACCAGCTCGTCAACCCGACCACGGAAGTAGCGGTAGAACATGAGGCTGGGAATGGCTACGGTGAGTCCGGCGGCGGTCGTGATCAGCGCTTCGGAAATGCCGCCGGCCAGCACCGTCGGGTCGCCGACACCTTGCAGGGTGATGACATTGAAGACCCGAATCATGCCGATCACCGTGCCGAGCAGGCCGAGCAGCGGAGTGATCTGGGAGATTGTGCCCAAGCTGTTCAGATAGCGCTCGAGCTCGTGCACCACGTGGCGGCCGGCGTCCTCCACGGCCTCACGGATGATCTGACGCCCGCGGTTGCGGTTCACCAGCCCGGCGCCCACCACCCGGCCGTAGGGGGAGCTCTCGACCAGCGCTTCCATGTTTTGTAACGGCACTCTGCCAGTGCGCTCCCACTGGCGCACCTGCTCCATCAGCGCCGGCGGTAGCACCCGCGAGCGGCGCAGCGACCACAACCGTTCCATGACGATGGCCAGCGCCGCGACCGAGCAGGCCAAGATCGGCCACATGACCCAACCGCCAGCCTTGATGAGCTCGTACACGTCGCCGCCGTTCCCGGCCCCCGAAACAAGAGCCGGGATCATACTGGATTTCCTGGTGCCGTCGAAGGCCGCCCCGGCTCAGGGTGGGTGCCACAGTCGCCGCCGCCGAGCCTCCCAGCTCTGCACTTGCAGGCTACCGTCGGCGCCGGCGCGCAGCGTGAGATCACCGAGGGCGTCGGTCTGTAGAGCATCGACTTCGGCGGCCACGGGGCCGGGCTCCCGACCGGCGATGAGGAGGATTGGCTTGGCTGCCCCCAGGTGGCGGCGGACTTCCGGCAGCGCCTCCGGCGTGGTGAGGACGGCACGAAGCCGCGCGCTGTCCACCGCGTCTAGCTCGGACCAGCCGTCGGGCGCGATAGCCACCAGTCCGGCGTTCGCCGTGGGGATGAGCACCAGACAACGGCTCGGATGGTCGCGGCGGGCGCGCAGCTGGATTGCCGCCAGCGCGTCGCCACTAGTGTGGGAGCCGCTGGCGCAGCTTGTGGCGCCGGCCACCGGGGTGAGCAAGGGATCACCGACCACTACCCGCCCGACCACCACCTGCTCGAGCAGCGAGCGGGCGCCGCCGGCGCGGCTCCCGAGCGGACCGGACAGCACCAGCGTGTCCACGCGCGGCAGCTGCTCGCTCAGCAGGTATGCCGGCAACTGTCTCTGGCCCGGGTCCATGGCGCCTCGCCGGCGCCCGGTGCCGAAGATCAGCGACCATTGCGCATCGTGGGCTACCGCCACGAAGCTGTCGGGCCCGGAATCCAACAGGCTGACGGTGAGGCGGGCCGGCGTGGGAGCGTTTGGCAGCAGTGGGACCGCCAGCAAGACCAACCCCGCCGCTCTTCCCGGTAGGCCCCTGGGGCCGAGCAGCAAGGCAGCCCCCAGCAGCGCCGCAGCGAGGGCAGTGAGCGACGGCGGCGGTCGCGACAGCATGGCCGCCGCCCGATCCAGGTGCGGGAGAAAATCCATCAGCAAGGCCAGGGCCGCTGCGGCCAGCGACCACAGCGGCGCCCCGGCACCTTCCCGGACGAGCTCCAGCGCCACGCCCAGCAAGGTCAAGGGCACCGCCACCATGCTCACCCAGGGGACGGCCACCAGGTTGGCAGCGCCTGCCAACACACTGGCGCTGCCGAAGAGCGCCAGGCTCGCGGGGATCATGACCGCCGGCAGCAGCCACTGTGCTCGCCACCATGCTGCCATGGCGGTGGGGCGGCCGAGCCGCCCCACGAATATGAGCCCGATGGCTGCCACGGCACCGAACGACAACCAGAAGTCCGCGCCCAGCGGGGCCAGCGGGTCCACCCAGGTGGTCGCCAGGAGCGCCAGGGCCAGCACCCGGCTCAGGGAGACCTCGCGGGCAAGCAGGAGCGCCGCCAGGGCGGCGGCGGTCATGGCCAGCGCCCGCTGGGTGGGTAGCGACAGCCCCGCCAGGCCAGCGTACGAGACAGCGGCCAGGAGGCCCGCCACGGCGCCCGCCCTGGGTGCCGGCCAGCGCCCGCATAGGCCCGGAAGCCGCGCCCAGAGCGCCCGTGCCGCGAAGAAGCCAAAGGCTGCCACCAGCCCGATGTGCAGCCCGGAGATGGCGAGCAAGTGCATGGTGCCAGTGCGCACCAGCAGATCGCGGGCGGCGCTCGGCAATGCCTGGCGATCACCCACCGCCAGCGCCGTGATCAGCGCCGCGGGCACCGGCTCGGCCACCGCCGACTGAATTGCCAGCGCGATGCGCTGGCGCATACCGTCCAGGGCCGCCCGCAGTGACCGGGACGCCGGCTGACGAAGCCGCGAGCCGGCCAGTACCTGACCGACTGCGGCAATCCGCTGGCGAAACAGCCAGGCTTCGTAGTCCGGGCCGTGCAGATTGCGCGCACCGCGGGGCGACCGCAGCCGAAGTTCCAGACGCCAGCGCTCACCGCCCCTGGGCAGCTCCGGCGCCTGGTACCAGCTCAGCTGCAACCGGGTCCGAGGCTGGTCGGGGCGGAAGTAGAACTGCACCCGGCGGCCGTTCCGGTGCGGCAGGCCCTCGACCACGCCCTCCACTGTCACTGTTGCGGCTCCGGCAGCCAGCAGCTCGGAGCGAGCGCCGAGGACGTCGTGGGCCTGGTAGCCGGCCCAGGCGAAGCCGCACAGGCAGGCCCCGAGCACTAGCAGTGACGGCCGACGCCAGACGGCGATCAGCAGGCCTGCCGCCAGCAGCCAGCCCCAGCGAAACTGCGGCAGCTGCTCCAGGCGCAACAGTGCCAGCAGCCCGAGCAGCCAGGCGATCGTCCCTGAGCGCACTGTCGAATCGTTGGCTCTAAGCTTGAATGTGGTAGCCAGGCAACTGCGTGCCGGCCGCTTCGCCGTCGGTCAGTCGCGACGCATATCGAATGCCAAGAAAATTTCTTCGGCGACTACTCCCGCATCCTCACGTGGTCGTCGGCCATCGATCGCTCCAGTTCCTGGGGCAAAGGCTGCACGATCCCAATTTGTGGCATCTGACCCGGCATTCCGTGGCCGGTGCCATTGCTCTCGGGCTGTTCGTGGCCTTCTTGCCGGTGCCGATGCAAATGGCGATTGCGGCAGCAGCGGCGGTGGCGGTGAGGGTCAATGTGTTGATTGCCGCCGTGTGCGTTTGGGTCACCAATCCGCTGACCATGACGCCCATGTTCTATTTCGCCTACCGTGTGGGTGCCGCGCTCACCGGGGTGCATCCTCGTCTCAGGCAGGAAAGTCTGACCCCCGGCGGGCTATTGCGCGCCGTGGAGGACATCTGGCTACCGTTGCTGGCGGGCTCCCTGGTCACCGGGGTGCTCGCGGGACTCCTGGGCTATGGTCTCACCCGGTTGCTGTGGCGGCTCGCAGTCATGCGTCGCTGGCACAAGCGCCAGATCAAGCTTCCACAGCGGCCGCCGCCACCGGGGTGAGAGCGCCGTCCACCAGCCGAAGCACTCGGTCCATGCGGGCCGCCACGTTTTGATCATGGGTGACGATCACCAAGCTGGTGCCCTGATCCCGGTTCAGCTCCAGCATGGTGGCCAACAGCTGATCCGCAGTCCGCCGATCCAGGTTGCCGGTGGGCTCGTCCGCCAATACGCAAGCGGGCCGGGTAATCAGAGCCCGGGCAACGGCCGCTCGCTGCCGCTCGCCGCCGGAAAGCTGGCCTGGACGGTGGTGCAGCCGCTGTCCGAGCCCCACCCGCTCCAGTAAGGCGGTGGCGGCAGCAGCGGCCTCGGCCGCCCGCTGACCACGCACCAGCAGTGGCAGGCTCACGTTCTCCAGGGCGCTGAACTCGGCCAGCAGGTGATGGAACTGGTAGACGAAGCCCAGTAGGCGATTTCGCAACTGACCGCGGGCCTTATCGCCGAGCCGGGTCAGGTCCTCACCATCCACCCACACCTCACCGCTGTCCGGCAGATCCAGCCCGCCCAGCAGATGCAGGAGGGTGCTCTTGCCGGCCCCGGAGCTGCCCACGATGGCGATGCGCTCTCCCGGCTCGACGCGAAGCGAGACGCCCCGCAGGACCGGCAGCAGGCTATCGCCCTGCCGATAGCTGCGGGATAGCGCCTGGCAGCGCAGTACCGGTTTGGTCATGAGGAAAACTACTCGTAGCTCAGCGCTTCGGCGGGGCGAGTCCGAGCGGCGCGCCAGGAGGGATAGAGTGTCGCGAGCGTTGCCAGCAGAAAAGCCACCAGGGCGACGCCGAGCACGTCCCCCCCCTTCACCTGGGAGGGCAGATCGCTGATGTAGTAGACGTCTGGGGCCAAAAACTTGATGCCGACGATACCCTCGATGAAGGGCACCACCACTTCCACGTTGCTGGCCAGTGCTACGCCGGCAACGATGCCGAGGAGGGTGCCGAACAGGCCGATTGCGACCCCTTGTACCATGAATACCAGCATGACGGTGCCGGGGGAGGCGCCGATCGTGCGCAGGATGGCGATGTCACTCTGCTTGTCAGTGACCACCATCACCAGGGTGGAGACGATGTTGAAGGCGGCGACCGCCACGATCAGGGTCAGGATCACGAACATCGCCGTCTTCTCGATCTGCACGGCGCGGAAGAAGTTGGCATGCTCACGGGTCCAGTCGCTGACCAGGTAGATGCCACCGAGGCTGGCGGCCACCTCACGTACCAGCCGCGGTGCAGCGAACATGTCCCTCAGCCGCAGACGTACGCCGTCGACACCCGCGTCCAGGCGAAACAAGCGCTGGGCATCGGCCAAGTGGAGAAAGGCGAGCCCGCGATCGTACTCGTACATGCCGACCTCGAAGATCCCGACGACCTCGAAACGGCGCAGTCGGGGGGTCACGCCCGCCGGTGTCACGTTGGTCTCCGGGGTGACTACGGTGACCTTGTCGCCGACGTCGACTCCCAAGGTGCGGGCCAGCTCGCGCCCCAGCACCAAACCGTAGCCGCCGGGCTGAAGCGCCTCGAAGCTTCCCGCCACCGCATGCCGATCCAGGTCGGCGACGCGCCGCTCGTAGTCGGGCAGCACACCCCGCAGCACGGTGCCGCTGACCCGGCCGGCATGGCTGAGCATGGCCTCGCTGCGCACGAAGGGGGCGGCGGCCAGGACGCCGGAATGGGACTGGGCGGCGGCGACCACGGTCGCCCAATCCTGCAGACTTCCCTCGAAAGCGGATACCGAAGCGTGTGCGGTCATGCCGAGTATTCGCTCCCGCAGCTCGCGCTCGAAGCCGTTCATGACCGACATCACGGTGATCAGCGCGGTGATCCCCAGCGCGATCCCGGCAACGGAGACGAAGGAGATGAAGGAGATGAAATGGTTTCGGCGCTTGGCGCGGGTATAGCGCAGACCGACGAACAGGGGCAGTGGCCGGTACATGGGCCTCGCAGTCCTGGGGAGAGGACTACCTTCGACCGCGGCGATGGTAGCGCGGCGCAGTATAGACGAAACCGGCCGCCCAGCGGCGGCCGGTTTCGCGCGCCTTCGGAGAGACTGGGCTACTCGGCCTGGCTCGGCGCCACCGTGATGCGCTCCCGGTTGAGCTCCAGGGTGCGCTCACCGATACCCTTCACCTGTGCCAACTGCTCTACGCTGGCAAAGGGCCCGTTGCTCTCACGAAAGGCAACGATGGCCTCGGCCTTGGCCGGTCCGACCCCTACCAACACCTCGGCGAGGGCATCGGCATTTGCGGTGTTGATATCCAGGGGAGCTTCGGCGTGACTCAGCAATGACACGGCGAGCAGACACGCTGCCGACATCAGACGGAATAACTTCTTGTTCATCAATGCCTCCAGTTCCGTTTCCATGGCAATTCCCCGACTTCTCGGGAACCGCACCATCCAAGATGCGGACTTCAGGCTAAGGAATCCCCGGGAGGCTGGGAATGGGACATCTCCGAAAGAATGGCGCGAATTACGCCTGCCGGGTCGGCTGCGCGGATGACCGGGCGTCCGACTACCAGATAGTCCGCCCCGGCCGCCAGTGCCTCGCCGGGGGTCGCGATGCGCTTCTGGTCGCCATCCGCCGTGCCCCGGGGCCGGACACCCGGCGTGATCCGAATCAGCCGACTACCGTGCCAGGCGCGCACCATTGCCACTTCGTTGGGAGAGCACACGATTCCGTCCAAGCCCGTTTCCACCGCCAGCGCGCTCCACCGCTGCACCCAGGTCGTGGGCTCGCCGCCGAGCCCTAACTCGGCGAGCGACTCCCGGTCCAAGCTGGTGAGCACCGTGACCCCAACGAGCAAGGGCGGACTGCTCGATGCTGCCACTGCCTCCCGCGCTGCCTCCAGCATTGCCCGCCCGCCGCAGACGTGCACCGTCAGCATCCATGCGCCGAGGGCCGCCGCAGCCCGGCAGGCGCCGGCCACGGTACTAGGGATGTCGTGAAACTTGAGGTCGAGGAAGACCTCGAAACCCCGATCCAGCAGCTGCCGGACCAAGTCCGGTCCGGCCGCGACAAACAGCTCCTTACCGACTTTCAGGCGGCAGCTGCCAGGCTGCAACGAGGCAACCAGCTGCAGCGCGGCCTCGGCTTGGGGGAAATCCAATGCGACGATGAGCCGCCGCCGATCTGCGCTCATGCAGTCAGCCGAGTCGCCCGCAAGGCCCACGCCTGCCGGTACCGCAGTCGGCATCCTCCCGCGGGCGCATCACATTCCAGCCCTGACAACCCGGACAGCGCCAATGCAGCGAGCGGCCCTCGAAGCCGCATTGACCGCAGCGATAGCGTGAGCTGGCGTCCAGGAGCGGTCTGCTCACCTCAAACAGGGTTGCCAACTGGGCGCGGGCGTCGCCGTCCCCCTGACGCAGCTTTAGATCCACCAACTGCCGCAGTCCCGCCACCGAAGGCGAGCGGCGCAGCGCCTCCACCAGGAAGGCCTCCGCAGCGTCGGGCCCCTCCCGCGCCTCCCGCAGCTCGGCGAGCGCCGCCGTGAGATGACCGGAAGGACGCCGGCGCACGGCACCGTCCAGGTACTCGATCAGTTGATCGCGCTCCCCTAGGGCTTCGTGGCAGGCGCGCATCATGGTCAGCGCCACCGGCAACAGGGCCGCGTCCTGGGACTCTACGCGGCGCAGGTGAGTAATGGCCGCCCGGTGGTCCTCACGAGTCGCGGCAAGCTCGGCGGCAATCAGGCTTGCCCGCACGCATCCGGGATCCACTGCCAGCGCCCTACCCACCCGGTCCTGGGCCTCCTGAAGCGCCCCGTCGTGCCGGCTCGCCTCTGCCAGCTCACACCAGAACTGGGAAATTTCTCGCCGATGGGGCTCCCCGGTGACCGCCTGCAGGCGCTCGGCGCAGTCGATCGCCGCCCGCCAGTCCTTCTCCTGCTGGTAGATGACGATCAGGTGGCACAAGGCGTGAGCGGTGAACCCGGGCACCTCGGCCAGCTGGCGGAAAAGGGCCTCGGCGCGGTCGAACACGCCCGCCTTCATGTAGTCCTCGCCCAGCTCCAGGAGGCCCCGCGAGCGTTGGCTGCGGCTCAGGCCGCGGCGCTTCACCAGACTCTGATGAATGTGGATGGCACGGTCGACTTCGCCGCGGCGGCGGAACAGGCTCCCCAGCGCCAGGTGCGTCTCAACGGTCTCGGGATGCACCTCGACCATGCGGGTGAAGACCTCGATCGCCTCGTCGGGACGGTCGTCGAGTAGCAAGCCCAGGCCGCGAAAATAGTCGCTGCCGGGCTCGCCAGTCCTCCTTGGGCGGGTGCTGGCGCTGCGCCGAGCCGCTACCCAACCGGAGGCGGCCGCCACCGGCAACAGCAGCCATAGCAGCTCGAGCATGGCGTCTAGGCGGTGGACTTTTCGGGAAGATTGCGAGCTTGCTCGAGCTCGGCGCTCTTGCGCGCCACTTCCCGGCGCAGCTGGGCGAGCTGCCAGCGTTGGCTGAGGCCCCGTAGCAGCAGAACCAGAAAGGCGCAGATCACCCCGAGCCCGAAGGCGCTGACCATCACCACCGACAGCGGTAGCTGGACCGTGCCGATGTAATAGTTCACGGCCACCGGCCCAGAGTTCAGTGAGGAAAAGCTCACGCCCACAATCAGAACCAGAAAAAACAGCAGGATACCGATTATCTTGGACATGGCCTTCAGCATCCTTCCTCAGTCAGACTCGCCCCCGGCAGGCAGCGGCCAGGGCCCGTTGCCATCAATTGCGCCCGTCGTCGACCCGCTCCCGCAACTCCTTGCCCGGCTTGAAGTGCGGCACGTACTTGCCGGGTAAGGCCACCGCGTCACCGGTCTTGGGATTGCGACCGATGCGCGGCGGCCGATAGTGCAAGGAGAAGCTGCCGAATCCACGGATCTCGATGCGGTCGCCCGCGGCCAGTGTGTGACTCATGTGCTCCAACATGGTCTTTACCGACATCTCTACGTCGCGGTAGGCAAGATGAGTCTGCTTGCGGGCTATGGCTTCGATGAGCTCGGATTTGGTCATGTATGAGTCAATCTTTGGCTGCGGTGAGAGAAGCGGGGCCGCGCCGAGCCTGTGCCTCCGGTGCTGTCCCGCCTCTCAGATCGTGGGCTAGATCGCCTCTGCTCAGTCTTCCTTGTTGGCGTCGAGCTGGGCGCGCAACGCATCGCCAAGCGAGGTGCTGATGCTGCCCTTGCCGCTGTACTCCTGCACCGCCTCGGCTTCCTCGGCGACTTCCTTGGCCTTGATCGACAGCGTGATCGTGCGGTTCTTGCGATCGACGCCGGTGAACTTGGCCTCGACCTGCTCTCCGACCTTGAGCAGGCTGCGGGCGTCCTCCACCCGGTCCCGGGAGATGTCCGAAGCACGGATGATTCCCTCCACGCCTTCACCCAGGTCCACCACGGCGCCCTTGGCATCGACCTCGCGGATGCTGCCACGGACCACCGAGCCCTTAGGATGCATGGCCACGAAGGAGGAAAAGGGGTCCTGCTCCAGCTGCTTGATGCCCAGCGAGATGCGCTCTCTTTCCGGGTCCACGGCCAGCACCACCGCCTCGATCTCCTGGCCCTTGCGGTAGTTGCGAATGGCTTCCTCCGCCGGCTCGTTCCAGGCGATGTCGGACAGGTGCACCAAGCCGTCGATGCCACCGTCGAGGCCGACGAATATGCCGAAGTCGGTGATCGACTTGATGGTGCCGACGACGCGCTCGCCCTTGTTGAAGTTGGAGGCGAACTCGTCCCAAGGGTTGGCCAGGCACTGCTTGAGGCCGAGGGAGATGCGCCGACGGTCCTCGTCGATATCGAGCACCATGACCTCCACTTCGTCGCCAATGGCGACCACCTTGTGAGGATTGACGTTCTTGTTGGTCCAGTCCATCTCGGAGACGTGCACCAAGCCCTCCACGCCTTCTTCGATCTCGACGAAGCAGCCGTAGTCGGTGATGTTGGTGACTTTGCCGAACAGCCGGGTGCCGACCGGATAGCGACGGGCAATGGCATCCCAGGGGTCCTCGCCGAGCTGCTTCAAGCCCAGCGACACGCGTTGCCGCTCGCGGTCGAATTTGAGGACCTTGACGTCGATCTCATCGCCCACATTGACGACCTCGGAGGGGTGCTTCACCCGCTTCCAGGCCATGTCGGTAATGTGCAGCAGGCCATCCAAGCCGCCCAGGTCGAGGAAGGCGCCATACTCGGTCAGGTTCTTGACCACGCCCTTGATCACCTGGCCTTCCTGCAGGTTGTTCAGCAGCGTCTCACGCTCGGCGCTGTATTCCTCCTCCACCACGGCGCGGCGCGAGACCACTACGTTGTTGCGCCGTTGGTCGAGCTTGATGACCTTGAACTCGAGCTCCTTGCCCTCCAGGTAGCCGGCGTCGCGGACTGGACGCACGTCCACCAGGGAGCCCGGCAGGAACGCGCGAATCTCGCCGAGATCGACCGTGAACCCGCCCTTCACCTTGCCGCTGATAATGCCCCTGACGACCTTGTCGTCGTCGTGGGCGCGCTGCAGCTCGGTCCACGCCCGCTGCCGCTTCGCCTTCTCCCGCGATAAGCGGGTCTCACCGAAGCCGTCTTCGACGGCATCCAGCGCCACCTCAACCTGATCACCCACCTGCACCGCGGGTCTGCCATGGTCGTCCAGGAACTGGTCGATGGGGATCACGCCCTCGGACTTGAGACCAGCGTGGACCACGACCACATCGGGGCGCACCTCGATGACCGTGCCGGTGATGATGGCGCCGGGCCGCATCTCGGTGCCGACCAGGCTCTTCTCGAACAACTCTGCGAAGGTTTCGGACATGTGATTGGTTACTGATTCAGCTAGTTGAGAACTGTAGCTCAAGTGCTCTCGTAGCTCTGGTTGAGGCTGATATTGCCCTCGGCGTCGATGGCCGCGCTCAGCCTGTGCTGAGCTTCCGGCGCACGATCTCCAGCGCCTGCCAGGTCACCGCATCGACGTCGAGGCCCGTGGTGTCGAGAAGCTCGGCATCGTCGGCCACTCGTAGGGGCGCCACCGATCTGTTGGCATCCCGCTGGTCACGCTGGGCGATCTCCTCGACGAGGGCCGGAAGGCTAACACTGACACCTTGTTCCATCAACTGTTTATGCCGCCGCAAGGCCCGTTCCCGGGGGCTTGCGGTGAGGTAGATCTTGACCTCGGCGTCGGGAAACACGACGGTTCCCATGTCCCGCCCGTCGGCAACCAGTCCCGGCGGCCGGCGGAAGGCACGCTGGCGCCCGAGCAGTGCCGCGCGCACCGCGGGCAGCGCCGCCACCCGGGAGGCGGCGTCGCCGGTGCGCTCGGTGCGCAGCTCCCGGGTCACCTCCCGCTCATCCAGGAGCACCCTCCCGGCAGCCGCCGGCTCATCGGCTTCGAAGCGCACTTTGAGGTTGCGTGCGAGCTCGGCGACCGCCTCAGCATCGTCCAGGTCCGTGTCCCGGGCGATGGCGGCCAAGGCGGTGAGCCGGTAGAGGGCGCCGCTGTCCAGCAGGTGGAAGCCGAGGCGGCGGGCCAGCAAGCGGCCGACGGTGCCCTTGCCCGAGCCACTCGGCCCGTCCACGGCAATCACCGGTGCGGCCGCGCTCACGGCAGCTCCTTGTGGGCCTCGACCAGACTCAGGCCGCAGCCACGGGCCAGCGCCGCGAAGCCCGGGAAGGAGGTCTCCACGTTGGCGCAGTCGCGGACGCAGAGGGGGCCGCCGGCCACCAGGCCGGCCATGGCGAAGCTCATGGCAATGCGATGATCGCCGCGGGCTTCCACCTCGCCGCCACCGACGGCACCGCCGCGGATGATGATGCCGTCCGGCAACGGCGCGGCGGCCACCCCCAGTGCCTGTAGCCCCTCGGCCATGACCTGGATGCGGTCGCTCTCCTTGACTCGCAGCTCTTCGGCACCGGCCAGCACCGTCTCCCCCCGGGCACAGGCCGCGGCTATGAACAGGGCCGGAAACTCGTCGATGGCGAGCGGTACCAGCGCTCGCGGAATCTCGATCCCGTGCAGGGTTGCGCTGCGTACCCGCAGATCTGCCACCGGCTCGCCGCCCACTTCCCTGGCCGCCAGGATCTCGATGTTCGCGCCCATCAGTCGCAGGATCTCGACTACACCGCTGCGGGTCGCGTTCAGGCCCACGTGCTCCAGCAGCAGGTCGGAGCCGGGCGCGATGCTGGCCCCCACCAGAAAGAAGGCCACCGAGGAGATGTCCGCCGGCACTTCGATGCCGGCCGGGCGCAGCCGTTGCCCGCCCTGGACACAGATCCAGCCGTCCTCGACTTGCACCTGGCAGCCGAAGCCGCGGAGCATCCGCTCCGTGTGATCGCGGGTCGGCGCCGGCTCTCGCACACAGGTCCGGCCTTCCGCATAGAGGCCGGCCAGCAGCAGGCAGGACTTGACCTGGGCGCTCGCCACCGGCATCGAGTAGCGCAGCCCCTGCAGCGCGCGGCCGTGAATGCGCAGCGGCGGCGTGCCCTCGGCGCTGCAGTGGATGTCCGCCCCCATCCGGGTCAGCGGATCGGTCACTCGACGCATGGGCCGGCGCGACAGGGAGCTGTCGCCGATGAGCTCACTGGAAAAGCTCTGGCCGGCCAGAAGCCCCGCCAGCAGCCGCATGGAGGTGCCGGAGTTGCCCAGGTCCAGAGGCCCCTCCGGGGCTTGCAGGCCGCGCAGGCCCACGCCTCGCACCCGCACCCGACCGGCATCGGGACCGTCGATGGTCACACCCATGCGGCGAAATGCCGAGAGGGTGGCGAGACAGTCCTCGCCCTCCAGAAAGCCGGTGATCTCGGAGATCCCGTCGGCCAAGGCCGCCAACATGATCGAGCGGTGGGAGATGGACTTGTCGCCGGGTACGCGGGCACGGCCCCGCAGCTGCCCGCCGGGGGCCACCTGGAAGTCGAGGCGGCGTCTGCTCACGGCTCAGCCCCGGTAGAGGTTGTCGCGGGCGTTCTTGGCATGGCGGAAAACCGCCAGCAGCGTGCCGCCGTCACCCTGCTCCAGGGCCGTGGCCAGCCGCCCCAGATCGCGGTTGAACTCGGCCAAGGTGGCGAGCAACGGCTCCCGGTTGGCGAGGCAGATGTCTCGCCACATGCTCGGCTCGCTGGAGGCAATGCGGCTGAAGTCGCGAAAGCCACCGGCGGCGAAGCGGAAAATCTCGGCACGATCGTCCAGCTTGGCCAGGGTGTCCACCAAGGAGTATGCCAGCAGGTGCGGCAGGTGGCTGGTTGCCGCCAGCACCTGGTCATGGTGCGCCACGCCCATCTCCACCACCTCGGCGCCGGTCGCCTGCCACATGGCGCTCACCCGCGCCGTGGCCCGATAGTCGGTCTCGGCCAGCGGCGTCAGAATTACCTTGCGGCCGCGGAACAGCTCCGGGAAAGAGGCTTCGACGCCGCTGCGCTCGGTGCCGGCTATCGGGTGGCCGGGGACGAAATTGGGCGGCACTTGGCCGAAGGCGGCACGGGCATCGGCGACCACGCTGCCCTTGGCACTGCCGGCGTCGGTGATCACCGTCCCTGCCTCGACGGCGGGCCGTAGGTGGCTGAAAATGCTGCGCATGGCCCCCAGCGGCACGGCCACCACCACCAGGTCGGCACCGGCGGCAGCGGCGGCGGGCTCTTGATGGTAGCGGTCGATGACACCCAGATCGCAGGCGCGCCGCAAGCTCTCTACGCTGCGGCCGCAGCCGACGATCTCCGCGCAAGCGCCGGCGGCCTTGAGGGCCCGGGCGAGGGAGCCGCCAATCAGGCCGACCCCGATCACGCAGAGGCGATCGAGGCCGATTGCGGAAGGGGTCCCGGTGACGCTGCTCACGCCAGTAGATCCCGCAAAGCTGCCAGGAAGAAGTCGTTCTCTTCCGCCGTGCCGACGGTCACCCGTAGGTGCTGCGGTAGTCCGTAGTTGGCCACCGGGCGGACGATGACACCCCGCTGCAGCAGTGCCTGAAACAGCGGCGCTGCGGGCCGGGCGAAGTCCACGCAAAGGAAGTTTGCTACCGACGGAATGAGGCCGAGCCCCAGATCGGCGATGGCGCCGGTGAGGCGCCGACGCTCGGCGCTGTTGCGGGCGCGGCTGCGGGCCAGGTGCTCATCATCGGCGAGCGCCGCCTGGGCGGCAGCCTGAGCCGCAAGATTGACGTTGAAGGGCTGGCGCACCCGGTTGAGGAGCTCGGCGACCCGTGGATGGGACAGCGCGTAGCCGACGCGCAGTCCTGCCAGCCCGTGCGCCTTGGAGAAAGTCCGGGTCACCACCAGGTTCGGCAGCCGCTCCAGCCAGCGGCTGGCATCCGGATAATCGGGCTGGTCGACGTACTCGAAGTAGGCCTCGTCCACCACGGCGATGACCTGGGGCGGTAGCTCCCGCAGGAAGCCCTCGAGCTCGCCGCGGGCTAGCCAGGTGCCGGTGGGGTTGTTCGGGTTGGCGACGAATGCCACGCGGGTGTTGGCATCCATGAGCCGCGCCATCGCTGCCAAGTCGTGGCCGTAGGCTTGCGGGTGCTCTGGGCCGTGCGCCGCCGCCTCGCGACCTTCGGCACCCACCGCCTGGCTCACCAGCGGGTAAACGGCGAAGCCGTGGCGCGAGTACACCACCGAGCGGCCCGGTCCGGCGAATGCCCGGCACACCAGCTCGAGCACGTCGTTCGAGCCGTTGCCGAGAGTCAGGTGCTCGGCACCGCAGCCGAGGCTGACGGCCAGCGCACGCTTCAGCTCGAAGGCATTGCCGTCCGGGTATCGGTGGCAGTCGGCCAGGCACTCCGCCGCTGCCGCCAGGGCCTTCGGGCTCGGACCCAGAGGATTCTCGTTGGAGGCCAGCTTGACGATCCGATCGAGGCCGTATTCTCGCCGCAGCTCGCTTTCCGGCTTGCCCGGCTGGTAGGGACTCAGCCCGCGCACCCCAGGAACGGCAAGCTCGAGGGCATCACAGTCGGGAGGCAGCGAAAGCTCGGGCATCGGATCGATCCGCTCGGATAGGCTCAAAGCACGGCCTTGGGATAAGAGCCGAGCACCTTGAATAGCGTGGCCTCGCTTTCCAGCTCGCTCAAGGCCTTGGCCACGTTGGCCGAGCTCAGGTGGCCGTCCACGTCGATGAAGAACACGTAGTCCCACATGCCGCGGCGAGAGGGTCGTGACTCGATACGAGTCATGCTGAGGCCGTTGCGCGAGATCGGCTCCAGCAAGCGGTGCAGCGAGCCCACCCGGTTTTGTGAGGAGAGCAGCAAGGAGGTCTTGTCGTCGCCGGATGGCCGGGCCGCCTGCCTGCCGATCACCAGAAAGCGCGTGGTGTTGTTGGGATCGTCCTCGATGTTGCCGACCAGGATCGGCAATTGGTAGATCTCGGCGGCACACTCGCCGGCGATGGCGGCAGCCTCCGGGTCGTCCAGCACCAGCCGGGCGGCCTCGCCGTTGCTGCTGACCGAGCGTTGCTCGATCCTCGGCAGGTGCAAGTCCAGCCATTCCCGGCATTGGGCCAGGGACTGCTGGTGAGAATAGACCCGCTTGATGCCCTCCAGGGATGGTTGGCGGGTGATCAGGTGCTGATGGATGCGCAACTCCACCTCGCCGCAGATCTTCAGCGGTGACAGCAGAAACATGTCCAGGGTGTGGTTGACCACTCCCTCGGTGGAGTTCTCCACCGGCACCACCCCGTAGTCGGCGCTGCCGGACTCCACCTCACGGAACACCTCGTCGATGGCGCGCAGGGGGATGGCCTCGATGGAGCGCCCGAAGTGCTTGCTGGCGGCGGCCTGGGTGTAAGTGCCCTGCGGCCCAAGGAAGGCCACTTTCAAGGGCTCCTCGAGGGCTAGGCAGGCGGACATGATCTCGCGGAACAGGCGGGCGATCTCCTCGTTTCTGAGCGGCCCCTGGTTGCGCTGTTGCACGCTGCGCAGCACCTGGGCCTCCCGCTCCGGCCGGTAGAAATCCGAGTGCAGGCCGAGCGCCTGCTTGATCGCAGCCACTTCCTGAGCACAGCTCGCCCGCTCGGAGATCAGCCGCTGCAGCTCCTGGTCAATCCGGTCGATGCGTCGGCGCAGGCCCGCCAGTCGCTCGTCCTCGCTGCTCGATACCATCGCCGCGCCGCCCCGCTCAGCCGTAGCGCCGCTCGAAGTCGGCCATGAAGTCGACCAGGGCAGCCACCCCCTCTTCCGGCATGGCATTGTAGATGCTGGCGCGCATGCCGCCGACCGAGCGGTGACCCTTCAGATCGAGCAAACCGCTGCGCGCCGATTCGGCCAGGAAGGTGGCATCCAAGGTCGGGTCGGCCAGGGTGAAGGGCACGTTCATCCAGGAACGGCAGTCCGCCGCCACCGGGTTGCTGTAGAAGCTCGAGCCGTCAATGGCGGCGTACAGCGCCTCGGCCTTGCGGCAGTTGACCTGGCCCATGGCGGCGAGCCCGCCCCGTTCCTTGAGCCAGGCGAACACCAGCCCCGCCACGTACCAGGCGAAAGTGCAAGGCGTGTTGTACATGGAGTCGGCCTCGGCCTGCAGTCGGTAGTCCAGCACCGAGGGGCAGGTCGGCGAAGCCCGCCCGAGCAGCTCGTCGCGGGCGATCACCAGGGTCAGTCCAGCGGGGCCCACGTTCTTCTGCGCCCCGGCGTAGATCAGGCCGAAGGCGCGGACGTCCAGCGGCCGCGACAAAATGGTGGAGGACATGTCCGCAACCAGCGGTACCTCGCCGACGTCGGGCAGCCAGTGGTACTCGACCCCGCCGATGGTCTCGTTGGGCGTGTAGTGCAGGTAGGCGGCGGCCGGGTCGAGCTCCCAGCTCGCGCGAGGTGGAATGGCGGTGAAGCCGGTGGTCTCCGAGCTGGCCGCGCAGCGCGCCAGGCCGAGCCGCCGTGCCTCCCCGAAAGCCTTCTTGGACCAGGCGCCGGTGAGCAGGTAGTCGGCGCTCTGCCCCGGCGCCAGCAGATTCAGCGGCACGGCGCCGAACTGCAGGGTGGCACCGCCCTGCAGGAACAGCACCCGGTAGTCGTCGGGCACCGCCAGCAGGCTCCGCAGATCCGCCTCCGCCTGCTCGGCGATGCGCGCGAAGTGCTTGCCGCGGTGGGTCATCTCCATGACCGACATGCCGCTGCCGCGCCAGTCCAACAGTTCTTCGCGCGCCCGGCGCAGCACCGGCTCCGGCAACGCGCCGGGCCCGGCGCTGAAGTTGTAGGGTCGACTCATGCAGCCCTCTCGCTGGCCGCGAATACCACGGGGTGATGACAGCCGACGGGGCGCCGAGTCATCGCTCACTCCAGCCTGGGGGCATCGTCGCCCTCGTCTTCCTGGGCCTCGGCCATGGCTTCGATGCGGTCGATGCCGATGACCCGCTCGCCTTCGCTGACGTCGATCAGCTTTACGCCCTGGGTGCTGCGGCCGAGCACCGAGATCTCCGCCACCCGGATGCGCACCAGGGTGCCACCGTTGGTGATCAGCATGACCTCGTCATCGTCGGCCACCTGCACCGCGCCCACCACTGCGCCATTGCGCTCGCTGCAGGTGATCGAGATGACCCCCTGGCCGCCGCGCCCGTGCACCGGATAGGCATCGACATCGCTGCGCTTGCCGTAGCCGTTCTCGGTGACCGTGAGAATGCGGCCTTCCTCCTGCACCACCACCAGGGCGATGACCTTTTGACCCTCGCCCAGGCGGATGCCGCGCACGCCCGCGGCGGTGCGGCCCATGGGCCGCATCTCGCTCTCGTCGAAGCACACCGCCTTGCCGGCATCGCTGAAGAGCATTACCCGGCGCTGGCCATCGGTGATGGCGACGTTCACCAGCTGGTCGCCGGGGCGCAGCTCCACGGCGATGATGCCCGCGGTCCGGGGCCGAGAAAATGCCGCCAGCGGCGTCTTCTTCACCACCCCGCTGGCGGTTGCGAAGAGCAGGTAGCGGTCCTCCGGGTAGTCGCGCACCGGCAGCACCGCGTTGATGCGCTCGCCCTCTTCCAGCGGCAGCAGGTTGACGATCGGCTTGCCGCGGGCATTGCGCCCCGCCTGGGGTAGCTCGTAGACCTTCTTCCAGTACACCCGGCCGCGGTTGGAGAAGCAGAGGATGGTGTCGTGGGTGTTGGCGATGAACAGCCGATCGATGAAGTCCTCTACCTTGGTGGCGGCGGCGATCCGGCCTCGCCCGCCGCGCCGCTGGGCGCGGTAATCGGTCAGCGGCTGGGACTTGGCATAGCCCGCGTGGGACAGGGTGACCACCACGTCTTCCTCGCTGATCAGGTCCTCGAGGGTGAGGTTCTCCTCGGTCTCGACGATCTCGGTGCGGCGCCGGTCCTGGTAGCGTTCTTTGATCTCCACAAGCTCCTGGCGGATCACCGCCATCAGCTCCTCCGGCTCGGTGAGGATGCGCAGCAGCTTGGCGATCTCGTCCAGCACCACGGCGTAGTCGCCGATGATCTTCTCCTGCTCCAGCGCGGTCAGCCGATGCAGGCGCAGATCCAGGATCGCCTGGGCCTGGGCTTCGGACAGCCGGTAACCAGCCTCGACCCGACCCTGGTCGCGAGGCAGACCCTCTGGCCGCGAGGCCTCCGCGCCAGCGCGCTCCAGCATGCTCTCCACGGCATCCCCGGGGACCCAGAGCCGCTCCATCAAGGCGCTGCGGGCCTCCGCCGGCCCAGAGGAGCGGCGGATCAGACTGATGACCTCATCCAGGTTCGCCAGGGCCACACCTAGGCCTTCCAGGGTGTGGGCCCGCTCCCTCGCCTTGCGCAGCTCGTAGAGGGTGCGCCGGGTGACCACCTCCCGCCGGTGGCGGAGGAAGGCCTCCAGCATCTGCTTCAGGTTCAACAGCCGCGGCTGCCCGTCCACCAGCGCCACGCAGTTGATCCCGAACACACTCTGCATGGCGGTGTGCTTGTAGAGGTTGTTCAGCACAACCTCGGCGATCTCGCCGCGGCGGAGCTCGATCACCATGCGCATGCCGTCCTTGTCGGATTCGTCCCGCAGCTCGGAGATACCCTCCAGCCGCCGCTCCTTGACCAGCTCGGCGATCTTTTCCAGCAGCCGCGCCTTGTTCACCTGGTAGGGCAGTTCGTAGACCACGATGGTCTGGTGGCCGCTGGACTTGTCGGTGTCGATGCGGGCGCGTGCCCGCATCACCGCCCGGCCGCGCCCGGTGAGGTAGGCCTCGCGGATGCCGGCGGCGCCGTTGACGATGCCGCCGGTGGGAAAATCCGGGCCGGTCACGTGGCACATCAGCTCGACAACGCCCAGCGAGGGGTCGTCCACCAGCGCCACACAGGCGTCGATCACCTCCCCCAGATTGTGCGGGGGAATGTTGGTGGCCATGCCCACTGCGATCCCGGCGGAGCCATTGGCCAGAAGGTTGGGGAAGCGGGTGGGCAACACCGAGGGCTCTTGCTCGGCGCCGTCGTAGTTGGGGACGAAATCCACCGTTTCCTTGTCGAGATCAGCCAACATTTCGTGGGCAATGCGGGCCATGCGCACTTCCGTATAACGCATGGCGGCCGGCGGATCGCCGTCCACCGACCCGAAGTTGCCCTGGCCGTCCACCAGCACGGCACGCATGGAAAAAGGCTGCGCCATGCGCACGATCGTGTCGTAGACCGCCGTATCGCCGTGCGGGTGGTACTTACCGATGACGTCACCGACCACTCGCGCCGACTTCTTGTAGGCCTTGTTCCAATCGTTGCCGAGCTCGCGCATGGCGTAGAGCACCCGCCTGTGCACCGGCTTCAAGCCGTCGCGCACATCGGGCAGGGCCCGTCCCACGATCACGCTCATGGCGTAATCCAGGTAGGACTGGCGCATTTCGTCTTCGAGATTGACTGGAAGAACTTCCCTGGCAAACTCGGCCATGGTCGCTGCGCTCTGGCTGGGCCTTGCGGGAGCTGGGGGCAGGGCCGGTGGGCCACCGGCGGCCGAATGCTACCACATCGTCGCGGCGGCGCGGGACGGCCTCAGCCCGGGCGCTGGGCGATCCGCGCCAGGCTTTGGGCGGTGACCGGCGAGGCAACGCCCTGCTCGGTGACGATGGCGTCCACCAGCGCCGCGGGGGTCACATCGAAGGCCGGGTTCCAGGCCTGCGCTCCCGTGGCCGCCACCGGCACACCTGCCAGGCTGAGCAGCTCTTCGGAACCACGCTCCTCGATGGGAATGTCTTCGCCGCGGGCGACCCGCAGATCGACGGTGCTGGTCGGCGCCACCACCATAAAGCGCAGGCCGTGGTGGCGCGCGGCAATGGCGAGCGCATAGGTGCCGATCTTGTTGGCGCAGTCGCCGTTGGCGGCGATGCGGTCGGCGCCCGTGATGACCCAGCTGACGCGGCCGCTGCGCATCAGCCAGGGCGCCGCGCCGTCGGCGAGCAGGGTCACCGGAATCCCATCCTGGGTCAGCTCCCAGGCGGTGAGCCGCGAGCCCTGCAGCCAGGGACGGGTCTCGTCGGCGAAGACCGAGTGAATCCGACCCGAGCGGTAGCCGCTACGCACCACGCCGAGCGCCGTGCCGTAGCCGCCAGTGGCGAGCGAGCCGGTGTTGCAGTGGGTGAGCACGCCGCAGGGCTCCTGCAACAGTGCCGCGCCCAGGCTGCCCATGCGGCGGTTGCCGGCCAGGTCTTCGGCGTGGATGCGCTGCGCCAGCGCCAGCAGCGCCGACTCCGGGTCGTCGCCACCCAGCCCGGCCAGGCACTGGCGCACCCGAGCGAGCGCCCAGCCCAGGTTGACGGCGGTGGGGCGCGCCGCCGCCAGTCGCTCCAGCGCGGCCTCCATGGGGCTCCGCCAGCCGCTAGCGGCGCTTCGGCGCGCCTCACGCGCGGCCAGCACCGCCGCGTAGGCCGCGGTGATGCCTATGGCCGGAGCGCCGCGCACCACCATGTCGCGAATGGCTGCGGCGGCCTCGTCAGCCCGACCGATGCTCAGCCAACGCAGCTGCTGCGGCAGCGCCCGCTGATCCAGCAGCAGCACCCGCCCCGCCTCCCAGGCGACGGCCCGGACCCGGTCGAATTCATCGTGCATGTCCCTGCCGCCTCACCTGCTCCAAACGGTAGCCATGCTGGTAAACGGCCTGCAGCTGCCAGCCGTTCTCGGGCT
>Ga0302046_10001719_pt1 | contig 20506 bp, 10 predicted proteins | sample RVTome_11_FD_200261 | JGI IMG/M metagenome (GOLD analysis project Ga0302046, IMG submission 200261) | Soil microbial communities from uranium-contaminated site in the Upper Colorado River Basin, Wyoming, United States - RVT147D111 (version 2) ...
GAAGCGGCACTGGTCGCCTCGTTCGAGGCACTCGGCGGCAGCACATCCAGCACGCAGGCGCCAGCGCCGGTGCGTGCCGTGGCGGCCCGCCTCGTCGAACTGTACGATGCATGGAACCGGCCGGAGCGCGCAGCCGCCTATCGTGCTGTCGCCGCCGACAGCGCGGGCACATCGTGACGCGGGTGTTCGCAGCCGACCGCTATCACGTTGGTCCGGCCGGCCGCTGGAGCATTGATCTTCCTTCTCGTGTCCGGTGAACCGGTCGCCCGCATGCGTCCGGCACGTGCGCTGGCCTGGGGAACCCTCACCTCGGGGTCCGTCGCACGACGCTTCACCTGCGTCGGGCCGGCTGCTTCGTTCGTGCGACAGCCGCCATGGTTGCGCCATCCTGCTGCCTGGTTGTGCTCGACAGGGCGAGCAGGCCGGCGATCGGAACACGGACCCAGTCCGGCCGGTTGCCCAGCTCGTAACGCACTTCGTAGAGCGCTTTCTCGATCGTGAAGAAGCGGATCAGCCGGTGGGCATCGGCCGGCGGCGGAAATGTCGGTTCATCGGCCATGACCTGCATGTACGTGTCGACGAAGGCATCCTCCATGCGCCGCTGCCACGTCCTGACGCGAGCGCGTACGCGCTCGGTGTCCTGCGCCTCGCGCTCGAGCACGCGGTCGAGACCTGCGTGTGATGCGTACTCGAAGGAACGCAGCATGCCGGCGACGTCGCGCAGCGGTGAGTGCTTCGCGCGACGTTCATCGAGTGGACGGGCCGGCTCGCCCTCGAAGTCCACGATCACGTAGTCGTTGTTCTTGAGCAGCACCTGGCCCAGGTGAAAGTCGCCGTGGTAGCGGGTGCACGCGCCATCGACATGGGCGGGCATGAGCTTGCCAGCGGCCTCCAGCAATCCGCGCCGGCGACCCAGCAGCCGCTGTGCCAGTGCCTGCGTCGCCGGCGTGAGATCCGATAGCCGGGCGTGCAGCATGGCGAACGTCTCGTTCATCTCGCGAACCAGCGCGTCCCGCCATTCCATCAGCTGATCGATTGCAATGGGTTCGGGATCGAATGCCGGATCACCGGTGGGCCGGGACAGCGCACGATGCAGCTCGGCGGTCCGGCGGCCGAGCAGGCGAGCCCGCTCGACCGCGTCCTCGTCCACCGCATCTTCGGCCGTCAGCTCGGCGTTCGACGTCAACAGACGAAATCGATCCAGCATGCGGACAACGGACTCAACGGTATGCGTCCACGCATCGCCCTGATTCTCGACGTAAGCCTGCAGGATGGCGACGGCGACGCGGGTACCGTTGCCGGTCTCGTATTCGACCGAGCCCGCAACGGGGACCACCCGATCATGGCCGGCGACATCCGTGAGGAAGCGACCGATCTCGACCTCCGGATGCATGCCGGATCCCAGCCGGCGGTATGCCTTGAGGAAGAGTCGCTCGTCCAGAATGACCGCGGTGTTCGACCCCTCGACCGGCGGCCGCCGCATGGCTGGCGGGGCGCCATCTTCACCGACCAGATCCTGGAACGCGCGTGTTCGCGACAGATGGATCGAGCCGGTGCCGAACCGGAGTCGCCCGTCCGCCCGCATTTCGTCGATCATGGCCCGGCAGAAGTGGGGATCGGCGAATGCGTCGTAGAGGATACCGACACGAGCGCGGTGTCGGACTTTCGCAATGGCCACGGGCAGCAGCCGGTGCCACCATTCCTCGTCTTCGCCCCAGGCGAGCGCCAGCGGCAGGAAATAGCGTTCGGTCGAGTCATCGTCGAACTCGACTTCGACAAGTGTGAGCAGCCAGCGTTCCGCATGACGCAGCCACTCCTCGACGATGGGCAGGCGGACTGCACGGATCGTGCGCTGCCGCACGCCGAACCAGCGTTGCACGGGCAGATGTGCGGGCAGGATCTCCCGCTCGAGCTGGGCGCGGACTTTCTGCGCCGTGCGGCGGTTCGCAGCGATGCGTTCGGGGAAGAACGAGTCCCACGCATCGGCCAGGACGAGGACCGGCAGCTCGATCGGTCGCAGCCGCTCTTCGTGCCACTGCGGCACATCCGCCGTCAGCGCCAGGCGGAACCAGTAGACGCCGTGACCCGGCAGGGTCAGCAGGTAGGGCAGGCCGCCGATGGGCGGGAACAGCGTGTGGCCCATCATCTCGATGGGCACCTGCCCGCGGAACCGGTCGAGATCCAGCTCGACCGGCTGTGCCGAGCGCGCCAGATTCGCGACGCACAGGATGGTCTCGTCCTCGTAACGGCGCAGGTAGGCGAGCACCTTGCGATTGCCCGGCTGCAGGAACTCGATGCTGCCCCGGCCGAATGCGCGGTGCGCCCGCCGTACGCCGATAATGCGACGCATCCAGTTCAGCAGCGACGATGGATCCCTCGCCTGGGACTCCACGTTCACCGCTTCGTAGCCATAGACCGGATCCATGATCGGTGGCAGGTACAGCCGCTGCGGATCCGTCGTCGAAAAGCCCGCATTGCGATCCGGGCTCCATTGCATCGGCGTGCGTACGCCGTTGCGATCACCCAAAAAGATGTTGTCACCCATGCCGATCTCGTCGCCGTAGTAGACGATGGGCGATCCCGGCATGGACAGCAGCAGCGAATTCATCAGGCGGATGCGATCGATGTCGTTCTCCATGAGTGGCGCGAGCCGGCGCCGGATGCCGACGTTCACCCGCATACGCGGGTCCTTCCCGTACTGCGCGTACATGTAATCGCGTTCGCGATCGGTGACCATCTCGAGCGTCAGTTCGTCATGATTGCGCAGGAAGATCGCCCACTGGCAGGACGGCGGTATCTCCGGCGTCTGTCTCATGATCTCGACGATGGGGTGACGGTCCTCGAGCGCGACCGCCATGTACATGCGCGGCATGAGCGGAAAGTTGTATGCCATGTGACACTCGTCGCCATCGCCGAAGTACTCACGCACGTCTTCCGGCCACTGATTGGCCTCGGCGAGGAACATGCGGTCCTGGTAGTGTTCATCGACGACGCGCCGCATGCGACGGATGACCTCGTGTGTTTCCGGCAGGTTCTCGTTGCTGGTACCGTCCCGCTCGACCAGGTAGGGAATCGCGTCCAGACGCACGCCGTCCACACCCTGTTCGAACCAGCGCTGCATGACGCGGATGATACCGGCCAGCACCTGTGGATTGTCGAAGTTGAGGTCCGGCTGGTGCGAGAAGAAGCGATGCCAGTAGTAGGCGCGGGCTACGGGGTCCCAGGCCCAGTTGGACGTCTCCGTGTCCGTGAAGATGATGCGGGTCTGCGGCCACTTCTTGTCCGAATCACTCCAGACGTACCAGTTGCGACGGGCCGAGCCGGGCTTGGCGGCCCTGGCCGCCCGGAACCAGCCGTGCTGATCGGACGTGTGATTGATGACCAGCTCCGTAATGATGCGGAGGCCGCGGCGGTGCGCTTCGCGCACGAAACGGCGGAAGTCGCCGCGCGTGCCGTAGTCCGGATGCACGGTGCGGTAGTCGGCAATGTCGTAGCCATCATCGCGCATGGGCGACGGATAGAACGGCAGCAGCCAGATGGCATTGACACCCAGGTCGCGGATGTAGTCGAGCTTGCCGGTAAGGCCGGCGAAGTCGCCGATGCCGTCGCCGTTGGCATCGTGGAAAGCCTTCACGTGAAGCTGGTAGATGATGGCGTCCTTGTACCACAACGGATCGCCGTGCAGCTCGACAGGATCGGCTCGCTTCGCCATGGCCGTCGCCGCTACATGAAGTAGTCGAAATCGCGCTCGGTGCGCACGCGACGGCGCACGCGAAACACGTGGGCGGGTGCGGCCGCCGGATCGAGCGCGACGTAATTGAGGCGACCGTGCCAGAGATAATGCGCGTTGCTCAGCAGATCGTGCATCTGGTACGGCCGGTGCTCATCAATGCCCAGCTCATCGAGCGGCACATCGATCCAGCCCGTCTGCACGTGGTGCGGATCCAGATTCACGACCATGACCAGCACGTTGGAGAGGTCGGCGGTCGCTTTGGCATAGGCGAACAGCTGTGGATTGTCGATCGGCACCATACGCAGGTTCCAGTCGTGATGCAGCGCCGGGTTGTCGCGGCGGATCCGGTTGACGCCGGCCATGTAGTCGCGCAGGCTGTCGGGCCGCTCGATCGGCCAGTCGCGCAGCTGATACTTCTCGGAATCGAGATACTCCTCCGAGCCCGGCTCGCGCGGGCGATGTTCGAGCAACTCGTAGGCCGGACCGTAGATGCCGTAGCTCGCACCGAGCGTGGCCGCCAGCGTGAAGCGGATCATGAACGCCGCGCGCCCGCCGTATTGCAGATATTCCGTGAGAATGTCGGGCGTATTGGGCCAGAAATTGGGGCGCATGTACTCGCGGCCGGCGCCGCGGGTCAGCTCCGTGAGATAATCCGTCAGCTCCTCTTTCGTGTTGCGCCACGCGAAGTACGTGTACGACTGGTTGAATCCGAGCTTGGCCAGACGGTGCATGATGCGCGGCCGCGTGAAGGCCTCCGACAGGAGGATCAGGTCGGGGTACGTTTCGGTGAGCGATGCAATGGCCCATTCCCAGAAGCGGAATGGCTTGGTGTGCGGATTGTCGACGCGGAAGACGCGCACGCCTTCATCGGCCCAGAAGCGCATGACACCTTCCAACTCGCGCCAGAGCGATTGCCAGTCGTCCGTCTCGAAGTCGAACGCGTAGATGTCCTGATACTTCTTGGGCGGATTCTCTGCGTACTGGATGGTGCCATCCGGCCGCTGCCGGAACCAGTCCGGATGCTGCTTCACGTAGGGGTGGTCGGGCGCGCACTGGAAGGCGATGTCGAGGGCCAGCTCCATGCCGTGCTCGCGTACGCGATCGTGGAACCAGCGGAAGTCGGCCAGCGTGCCCAGCCCGGGGTGCAGCGCGCGATGACCGCCCTCAGCGGCGCCGATCGCCCACGGACTGCCGGGATCGTCCGGTCCCGCGATCAGTGTGTTGTTGGGCCCTTTGCGCTGTTCCCGTCCGATCGGGTGGATGGGCGGCAGGTAGACAATGTCGAAGCCGAGCCGCGCGATGTCGGCGAGTCGATCTTCGCAGTCACGGAATCCGCCCGGCCGGCCAGCCGGTCCGCACGAGCGCGGAAAGAACTCGTACCATGCGCCGACGCGCGCGCGCGGGCGATCGACGATGACGCCGAACTCGCGCTCGTATTCCGTGACGAATCTGCGTTCGGCGTGCCGGTCGAGGAGCCGGCCCAGCTCCGGGTCGAGTCCGACGTCACGGCGCGCGGCAACCGCAGCATCGCTCGTCATCAGCCGGGCGAAGTGCTGCAGTCGTTTCGCATCATCGCCAGCTGCGCGCGCTGCCGCCTCCGTCACCAGGACGTGACCGGCGCGCAGCGCGAGTACGATGTCATCCTCCTCGACGCGTCGTTCGAAATCGCGCCGCCACGACAGGAAGGGATCGATCCACGCAGCGAGCGTATAGCGCCAGCGGCCGAGCGTGGTGACACGGAACGTGCCGCGCCAGCGGTCGTTGACGAGCGGCGTCATGCGCTCTTCGCGCCAGTCGCTCTCGTCGTCGCGACGGAACCGCAGCACGGCCGCGAGCGCGTCGTGGCCGTCGGCGAACATGTCTGCCTCGACGATCACGTCTTCGCCGACCACGCGTTTGATGGGGTAGCGCCCGCAATCGATCTGCGGGGCGACGCCTTCGATCACGACGCGGCGCCGGCCACCGGCCGGCAGCCCGACGGCGGGTGCGGGCGACGCCTCCGTTGTGGCGCGTCGTGTCGTGCGCGGCCGGGTGGCCATGGTCAGTCCGGTTCGCGCTTCAGGAAGAGAACAGCGCAGGGAGGCAGCGTGAGGGTGAGTGAATGGTAGTGCCCGTGTGAGGGAACGGGCACCGCATCGACACCGCCCATGTTGCCCTGACCACTGCCGCCGTAGATCGCCGCATCGGAGTTCAGCAGTTCCTGCCATTTCCCGCCCGCCGGCACGCCGACGCGGTAGTTGTGGCGTGGTACCGGTGTGAAGTTGCAGACCACGAGGATCGTATCATCGTCGGCCTGGCCCCTGCGCAGGAACGCTATGGCACTTTCCTCCCAATCGTGCACGACGATCCACTCGAAGCCGCCCGCATCGAAGTCGCGCGCGTGCAGTGCGGACTCCCGACGGTACGTCGTATTGAGATCGACGACCCAGCGGGAGAGCGATGCGTGCGCAGGCTCCTCCAGCAGGTGCCAGTCCAGGCTGGCCTCGTGGTTCCACTCGTTCCACTGGCCGAACTCGCCGCCCATGAAGAGCAGCTTCTTGCCCGGGTGCGCCCACATGTAGCCGAAGAGCGAACGCAGGTTGGCGAACTTCTGCCAGTGGTCGCCCGGCATGCGGCCGAGCAGCGAGCGCTTGCCGTAGACCACCTCATCATGTGAGAGCGGCAGCAGGAAGTTCTCGGCGAATGCGTACCAGATGCTGAATGTCAGCTGGTCATGGTGGTAGCGGCGAAACAGTGGATCGCGCGACATGTAGGCGAGCGTGTCATGCATCCAGCCCATGTTCCATTTCATGCCGAACCCCAGACCACCGAGGTAGACCGGGCGCGAAACCATCGGCCACGCCGTGGATTCCTCGGCGATCGTCTGCGTATCCGGATGATCGCGGAACACGGCCTCGTTCAGCGAGCGCAGGAACGAGATTGCCTCCAGATTCTCCCGGCCGCCGTGCTGGTTGGGGATCCACTCGCCGGCGCCGCGCGAGTAGTCGAGGTACAGCATCGAAGCGACCGCATCCACGCGCAGCCCGTCGATGTGGAAACGATCCAGCCAGAAAAGCGCGCTGCTGCCCAGGAAGGAACGGACTTCGTTGCGGCCGTAGTTGAAGATGTAGCTGCTCCACTCCGGGTGGAACCCCTTCTTCGGATCCTGATGCTCGAAGAGGTACGAGCCGTCGAAGAACGCGAGGCCGTGCTCGTCACCCGGAAAGTGGCTGGGCACCCAGTCGAGGATGACGCCGATCCCGCGCTGGTGCAGATGATCGACGAAGTACATGAAATCCTGGGGCGTGCCGTAGCGCGATGTGGGTGCGAAGTAGCCGATCGTCTGATAGCCCCAGGAACCGTAGAACGGGTGCTCCGTCACCGGCAGCAGCTCGACGTGCGTGAAGCCCATGGCGACCACGTGATCGGCGAGCTGGTGGGCCAGCTCGCGGTACGTCAGTGGCTGGCTGGCCGATTCCGGCTTGCGCCGCCACGACCCGAGGTGCACCTCATAGACGGAGAACGGCGCATTCAGTGCGTTGTTCGCGCCGCGCGTAGACATCCAGCCGTCGTCTTTCCATGGGTACCCGAGGTCCCACACCACGGAAGCCGTACCGGGTGGTGTCTCCCAGCGGAACGCGAACGGATCGCCCTTCGCGACGCGGTAGCCGCGGTGGCGTGATTCGATGAAGTACTTGTAGCGTGCGCCCGGCTCGAGATCTTCGACCAGGCCCTCCCAGATGCCCGACGTGTCGCCACGCGCGCGCAGTGGATGGCGGCCGGCTGTCCAGGAGTTGAAATCGCCGATGACGGAGACACGACGAGCGTCCGGCGCCCACACGCCGAACCGGACACCGCGGCCTTCGGATGACGCAACAGGATGGGCACCGAGCTTCTCGTACAGCCGGAAGTGCGTGCCTTCCTTGAACAGATACGCGTCGTGGTCGGTGAGCAGACTGGCTTCGTCAATGACGGCGTGGTGCGATCCCTGATTCATGTTCTCCGTCGGCTGCCCATCCCGATGCGTTCGCAGCGTCTCCGGCGGCGCGCGCGGTAGCTGTCCGCGATCATGGTACACTCACGCGTTCGATGCAAGTCGTGGACCTCGCCGGCGTGCACCCGCCACGTCGGCCGCGCCGGCGAGGGTCGTGCCTACGCACACGGGCGTACACGCCAGCGGCTGCTACGGCTGTCGGTCCGATGGATGCTTACGGCTGTCTGCCGGACGGATGGCTCTGTGCTGTATCGGCGAGTTCCCTGCGGATCGTCTCGGCCCGTGCGCTGTCACCGAGCGCGACATACGCCTGCAGGAGTGTGTTGCGGGCCAGACGAGTGGTCGGTGCGAGCGGGCCCAGGGCCGGATCGAGCACTTCGAGACCGGCCGTCGTGACTTCGACGGCCTCGGCGTACTCACGGTTTGCGGCGAGCGATTCACCCAGCTTGATCCGGGTTGCAGCGACGATGCGATGCGATTCGCCCCATGCCTCGACCGCACCGTCCACGAGACTGCGCAGTATGGCGATGGAGGAGTCCGGATGACCGGCGCGCAGGACTTCGGTCGCGAGATTGGCCGCGACCGTGATTGTGTTCGGATTCTGGTCGCCGAGTGTCGCGCGCAGTCCTTCGAGTGCGCGCTCGTTTTCGGCCACGGCTTCGTCGTGATTGCCCTGGCCGGAGAGAGCGATGGCGAGCGTGCTGCGTGTGATGCTCGTTTCGGCCGACGCGGGGCCCAGTTCCGGCGCGCGCGAGAAGACCTCAATGGTCGAACGCAGGAGGGGTATCGCCTCGTCGAACCGCTCCAGCCGGATCAGAGTCTGCGCCAGGACCTGTTGGATGGAAGCCGTGAGATAGTGATTGTCTCCGTACCACGCGGCGAGGATGTCGACTCCCTCGCGTTGCCACGCTTCGGCCTCATCGAGATGGCCGCGGATCGATGCCGTATGACCCAGGTTGGCGAGCAGGAACGCGACATCGGGGTGACGCGGACCGAACCGTTGACGGACGAGCGGAAGTGCGGTGCGGAAGAGGGAGTCGGCACGCTCGTAATCGCCGACGCCGGCGACTGCAATGCCCAGCTCGCGCACGGCGTCGGCGTACTCACGCGAAGACGGATCGTGCTGGCGCCGCTGTTCGACTGCGCGGCCGAGCCATTCGATCGCTTCCTCGTTCTGTGCCCGCGTGCGCAGCAGCGTGCCGAGCGCGGCACTGACTTCGGCGACCACCGGATGGCCAGTCGCAGTATGACGACGTGCCCGGACCTCCAACTCGCGCAGCTGCTGGTCGGCCGAATCCGGCTGGTTCCGCTGGATCAGCAGTCGTGAGCGGCGAACCCGCGTACGCAGCGTTTCCGGGTGATCGTCACCGTGAAGCTGCGCCGCGCCGGCGCTCGCCAGCAGGTAGAGGCTGTCGGCGCGTGCGAAGTTGCCCAGTCGCTCACTCATGATGCCCAGCGTGCCCAGCAGGTCGACCTGCATGGCGGGGTCAGTGGAAAGCGCGCGGGCTTCACGGATCCCGTTCTCGACCAGCGTTGCGGCGCGGATGCTGTCGGGCGTGCCGGTCTGCGCGCCGCCCTGGAACAGATCCTCGAGGTAACGACGAATGCGGTTCGTGCGCGCTGCCTCGGCAATGGCGACGTCGCGCGCAGCCGCGAGCGCGCGATTGTGCATCAGGAGGCCGGCGGCCGCAGCGATCACGAGTGCCGCAGCGGCAGCGACTTCGCGCCAGCGCCGGCGCACGAACTTGCGCGCGTGGTACGACCAGCCGGCCTTGCGCGCGAGCAGCGGCTGCTGGTGCAGGAACCGGTGCATGTCGGCGCGCAGCGCCTCCACGCTGCCGTAGCGGTCTCCCACATCAGGCGCCATGGCCGCGCCGAGCAGTGCATCGAGATCGCGAATCTCGGCCGCGCTCGGGCGCACAGCCACCGGAGTCACCCGTGGTGACGCATGCGTCGTTTCGCTGGCGCCGCCCTCCTCGTCGGTCGAAGCCGGGCGTGCGTTCGTTGCCGCCGTCGCGCGCAGCGCACGGGCCAGGTGCGGCGGGTATGCTTCACGGATGACCTTTTCGTAGTCCGCGATCGGGACGTTCGTGACATCGTACGGCCGGCGGCCGACCAGAAGCTCGAAGAGGATGACGCCCAGCGCATACACATCGGCGGCCACGCTCGCGACTTCACCGCGGAACTGCTCCGGTGCGGCATAGGCGGCCGTCATCTGGTAGGTCGTCGTGCGGGACGGCAGATCGGGCCCGGTCCGTTCGCGGAACCGCTTGGCAATACCGAAGTCGAGCAGCTTCACGCTGCCATCTGCGGTCACCAGAACGTTGGATGGTTTCAGGTCGCGATGGATGACCGGATGCCGGTGCGCGTGCTGCACGGCAGCGCAGAGACCATCGAAGAGCCGAAGCGTTTCACGCAGTGGCAGTCGCCGCTGCCACACCCAGTGTGTGATGGGCTCGCCCTCGACGTACTCCATGGCGAACCACGGCGTACCGTTGGGCAGCTGATCGGCATGCAACAGGCGCGCGATCGAGGGATGCGACAGCGTCGCCAGTGTCTGCGTCTCGGCCACGAACAGCTCGCGCCGGGCCGGGTCGATCCATGCGTCCGCCAGGATCTTGATCGCGACGGGCGCATCGATCTCGTCGTGATGGGCAAGCAGGACGACACCCATTCCGCCCCGGCCCAGCTCGCGGATGATACGATACGGTCCGAACCGTTGGGGTGGCGGTTCGGGCGCATCGTCGAACAGCACATCCTCGACGAGCCGGCCGACGCCTTCGTCGAGAAGGGAAGATGCCGCGGCATCCACTTCGAGCATGGCGCGCACGTGCGTGGCGATGGATGCCTCGCTGGCGGCGAGACCGGCGAGCGTCTCCTGCTGCGCGGCAGGCGGACGATCGGCCAGGACAAAGAAAAGCTCCTGGACGCGCGCCCATTCCTCGGCCGTGAGCGGAGGCAGCGGTCGGTTCATACGACCCTTGCAGTCATGGTTTTGTGGACGGCGGTCATGTGCCCACTGTCCATTGCGCGAAACCGGTCCCGTTTCAGTCGCACGCCGCGTGCGGCCCGCGCGATGTGCCGGATCGGTCAGTCCCGGCCCGACTCACGGACGATGGACTCGCAGTCGGCCCGGAACCCACAGGGGCGGCACCGTCGTGTGCGGCCATCGAGAAACTCGGACCTGCCGAAGCAGCCGGGTCGACGAACGTCTTCCGGCTGCTGCGCTCCGGTCGGCAGCAGGCGGGCGGCGAAGCCCTGGAACCACAGTCCCGACTGCGACAGCGTGGCGGCAAACCTGGCGAGCGACTGTCCCGATGCGTCGAGTAGCCTCCCGAGCTGAACGGCCAGGATGGGCGCGGCACTGGCAACGCCGGCGACGGTCACGACGAACTCCAGAATCAGCGACCCACGCAGCACACCGGCTGCCGAGATGCGCAACGTCGCGCCGGCGGGTAACGACAGCGAGCCGAGGCGGGATTCCAATGCCTGCCCGAAATCCGCAGTGCAGGCCGCCACCTCGTCATCATTGAACGACGCATGTCCAGCTTTCCGGAAGAACGCCGACACAATGGCAACGTCGATTGCCGATTGATCCGCATCCGTTGCCACGGGCTCCTGCAATCTGGCCAGCAGCTGGCTGCGGGCCGCCTTCCAGTGACGGCGCACGCCGGATTCGGAGATCCCCAGGTCGGCGGCGATTTCGGCAAAGCTCAGCTCGGCGAAGAAGCGGGCTTCCACGATACGGGCCTTGAGTGCGTCCAGCTCCTCGAGGTGGCGAAGCACGTCGTCGATGGCGAGAATCCGGTCGACGGGATCGGCGGGCAGCGGAATCGATTCGTCGGCCGTCACCATGATGCCCGCACGCTTGCCGGCGCGCCGCCGGCGGGCCGAGTCCACGAGGATCTGCCGCATCTTGCGGATCACGATGTTGCGCAGGTGCGCGCGGCTTTCGAACCTGAACTCCGGCGATGCGGCGAGCCGGATCCAGGCTTCATGGACCAGTGTCTTCGTCGAGATCACTGCGTACGGATCGCCCCGCCGGATCGCCGCGGCCACGCTCTTCAGCTCGTCGTACGCCACGCGGTACAACTCGTCGACCGCCGCGCGCGCGTCATCCCCGCTCCTCGCCTCAGCCGACGCCTGCTCCGGTCCGGCTGGCTCACGCTCAACGCAATCGTCCGGCTCCGGCCGAATGCTGCCCGGTTCGTTGTCGCCTGTCGTTGTCATGAGCTGTTCGCGCAGAGCATGCGCTGCATCGGTGTGCGGGCCGACTGGCCGTACGTGACCGGCCGCGGAAAGGCGCACCAGTATCGGGCCGCTATCCCGTGGACGCAAGGCGGACGCACGCCACGCGACCGTCACGTCGCCGTGCCCGCCCGGGCCCGTTTCAGACCGTGAAGCCGCGCACTGCGTGAGGACGGTACGGCGCTTCGAGTGCGGCGCGCTCGTCTTCGGAAAGCTCGAGTTCGACGGCACGCACGGCCGCTTCGAGATGGCCCGGCTTCGATGCGCCGGCGATGGCGGCTGCCACACCCGGCTGTGCCAGCAGCCAGGCCAGCGCAATCTCTGCCATGGCGACGCCGCGCGCGGCCGCCACCTGCTCGACGGCGGCGACCACGTCCCAGTCGGAGGGCTCGTCATAGAGCCGGGGCGAATAGTCATCGGCTGCGGCGCGTGCCGTGCCTGCCGCACGGACATCGCGTTCGGCCGGCCGCGGCCTCGCCAGCATGCCCCGCGCGAGCGGACTCCACGGGATCATGCCGATGCCACGCTCGGTGCAGAGCGGCAGCATTTCCCGCTCTTCCTCGCGGTACACCAGGTTGTAGTGGTTCTGCATGGAAACGAACTTCGCCCAGCCGCAGCGCTCGGACACGGCGAGTGCGGTCGCCATGCGCCATGCCGGTCCGGAGCTGGCGCCGATGTAACGCACCTTGCCGGCGCGCACGAGGTCGTTCAGCGCTTCGAGCGTTTCCTCGATCGGCACCTCCGCATCGAAGCGGTGGATCTGGTACAGATCGATGGCGTCGATGCCCAGCCGGCGCAGACTCGCGTCGCACGACTGCAGGATGTTCTTGCGTGACAGCCCGCCCATGTTGGGGCCGCTGCCCATGGGGAAGAAGACCTTCGTCGAGATCACGATTTCGTCGCGCTGCCCGTAGCGGCGCAGGGCCCGGCCCGTGATCTCCTCGCTCACGCCCCGCGAGTACATGTTTGCCGTGTCGAAGAAGTTGATGCCCGCTTCGACGGCGGCGCGGAAGAACGGCTGCGCCGCCTCCTCATCGAGGATCCACGGACGCCAGCGCGGGTCACCGTAGGTCATGCAGCCGAGCCCAATGCGCGAGACCCGCAGTCCGGTCATGCCGAGTCGTGCGTATTCCATCGGAGCGCGCCTGATCCGGATCCCGTGTGATGATTCAGGAAGCGCCGGTTTCGACACCGGCGACCCAGCGCTCGATGGCCGTGCGCAGCATGGGCAGGGACACGGCGCCATCGGCGAGCACCCGGTCGTGAAACGCCTTGATGTTGAAGCGATCGCCCAACCGTTCCTCCGCCATGCGCCGCAGCCGCTGGATCTCGAGGCTGCCCGTCAGGTACGCCGTCGCCTGGCCGGGCACGGCGATGTAGCGATCCACTTCGTACGTGACCGCTGCCTCCGACTCCGCTGTATGCTCGAGCATGTAGCGGATCGCCTGCTCGCGCGTCCAGCCCAGCGCGTGCATGCCGGGGTCCACGACCAGCCGCGCCGCGCGCAGCGCCTCGTTCGACAACATGCCGAGCCGGTCCACGTCCGACGAGTAGAGTCCCATCTCATCCGCCAGCCGCTCGCAATACAGGCCCCAGCCTTCGGCCGTGCCGGCAACGTAGATGTAGCGCAATACGGGATGCACGCCGCTGCCGAAGAGTGCCACCGACATCTGCAGGTGATGGCCCGGATACGCCTCGTGGAACGCCGTCGCCTCCATGCCGGCGCGGCTGATGCGCTCCGGCATGTACGTGCCCAGCTCGTACGTGCCCGGCCGCGTACCATCTTCCGAGCCGGACGAGTAGAATCCGCCTCCCGACGCTTTCTGATAGGCCGGGAACGGCCGCACAATGACTTCCGCATCCGGAACGAAGCCGAACCAGTCATTCACTTCGGCCCTGCCGCGGTCGACGGCCGCGCGCGCGTATGCGAGCACTTCGTCTTCCGTGCGGAACGTGTACTGCGGGTCTGTGCGCAGCCGCTCGAGCAGCGCCGGCACATCGCGTGTAGCAAAGCTGCTCTCTGCGATCTCCAGCAGCGCGGCCTGAATGCGCTGCATCTCGCGCAGGCCCGACTGGTGAATCGAATCCGCTTCCAGCGGCAGCGACGTATGGAATCGCACGGACGCGCGGTAACACGCATCGCCCTGCGGGTTGGCTGACACGCCGACCACCGTTCTCGCCTGCGCGCGGTAGGTATCGGCGAGGTATGCGCGGTAGCGCTGAATCGCCGGCCTGACGTCGTCGACAACAATGGCGCGCAGCGTTGTCCGGAATGCGGAATCCTCCGTACGCAGCGCCGGTTCGTAGAACGGTGAGTCCTCCGGTCCGCCCTCGAGCAGTCCGTCCATCAGACGGATGACGGCATCGACGTTGCTCTGCGGCGCCGTGAAGCCCAGCGCGACACCCGCGCGCAGGTTCGCCGTTTCCGTGTCGATGTACGGCGCAATGGCGCGCGCCCGTTCGAGCGCCGCTGCACGTTCCGGATCGTTGCTCACGGGCTGCTGTGCGAACGTCGACGAGAGCATGCTCTGCCAGCCGGTCCAGGTCGGGCTCACGTTCCACAGCTCCATGCGACAGACGCGGCGCGCCGCCGCAGCCCCGAGCCGGTCCAGCGCGAACCCGTACGGTACTGCGGCAGCCGTGCCCTCGAGCTGTGCGGCGTCGAGCGAACGCAGCGTGTCGAGCCAGCCATCCTCGCGCGCCTGCCACGCCGCCAGCGCGGCCGCACTGCGATCGCCCAATCGGTCCAGCGGCGTCTCCGGATAGCCGACCTCGTACGCTTCTTCCGGGAACTGATGGTAGTAGCCGTCGACGAAGTGCTGCGCGATCATCATGGCAGTGGGTGCAGCGTCGCTGGCTCCTTCCGTGCCGCGCTCGACCGCGCATGCAGCCAGAGCTGCGGTCGTCAGGGCGACGAAGATCCGCGGCGGTCTGATCATTCTGTCCTTCCGGTCAACTCGCCGTCCCGGCGAACAGCGCCTCGTCAGGTGCCGGGAGTCATGGTTGCCTGCGCGTCAGCGTCAGGGTAGCGGATCAGCCTGCACCCGAGGGCCCCCGTCGGTCGGGACCCTCGCCGCGCTCGACCTCGTGTCAGCGGCCCATCATGTGGCGGCCTTGCGGCGGAACTTCGCGAGCCAGAGGCCCGAGTTCAGGTCCGAGGTGATGATGTTGCCCTTGAACGGCTGCGCGCCCCACGTCATCGACCAGTTCGGCGTAATGGCATCCGGGCTGGATGTACTGAGCACGCCCATCTCGCGGCCCTGGCCGTAGAGGTCGCCGCGCAGCTCACCGGAAATGTCGAGCACGCGCAGGCCCGCCTGGTAGTAACCGACGTAGAGCACGTCATCCTCGACCCAGAAGTTGTGCGCGCCCGCCTCCGGCACCTCATAACGCGCCACCTCGACGGGCGCTTCCGGATTCGCGTAGTCGACCACGTGCACGTAGCCGCGCGCCTCGATCGGGCGATCCGCGTTCCAGTCCGAGGGAAAGATCTCGTCGCCCACGAACAGGTACCGGCCGTGCCGGAACGCCGTGTGGGTCTGGCCGCCGGGATACTGGAAGCGACTGACGAAGGTGGGTTGCTGCGGCGAGCCGCCGTGTGTGCCCGCACCGACGTCGAGCATGATCAGGCCGTCGTTCCAATAGGAGAGATAGGCGTAGCCGTTCTGCACGATGACGTCGTGCAGACTGCGGTCCTCATTGGGCAGGCCCCAGCGTCCGACCTCGCGTGGCGCGCGTGCATCGCTGATGTCGATGATGCGCAGGTCGCGCGTACCGTTGTGGCACGCGTAGACCAGGTCGTGGTCGCCATCGATCCACACGTTGTGCACGCCGCCCGTCACCGTCTCCGTGTACTCCGAAAGAATCTTCGGATGCGCCGGTGTGCTCAGGTCGAGCACGACGATGCCGTTGCGCCGCGACGACGCGCCTTCCCGCGTGAGGATGCCGACACGGTTGTTCGGGTGGATCTTCACGTCATTGATGCGGCGCGCATCCAGCTGCACGGAATCCGTGAGCACCGGACTCGCGGGATCCGTGATGTCGAAGACCTTCGCCCAGTCGTGCATGAACGTACCGATGATCGCGTAGTCGCGGCCATCCACGCCTTCGAACGCCCACGTGTCGCCCGCATGATGTCCGACCGTGAGTCCGTGCCCGACGCGTGTGAACTCGACATCGTGCACACGCGGCGTCACCTCGATGACGGTGCGCTCGGCCCGGTCCGGGCCGAGGTACGCGGTCACCGTGTGGCGGCCCGCGCGATTCGCCACGAACACACCCTCTTCGCCTTCTGCGATGATGTCCGCACCGGGTCCCTGCACCGACCAGGCTGCCATGAAGGGTCGCACCTCGTGGCCGGCTGCATCACGACCGCTCACACGAAAGCGAACGACGTCGCCCGTACGCGGCCGCTCCAGCGATGCCGTCAGGTTGTATTCCGTCGCCGGATTGGCGACGACGTGAACCGGTGCATCCGCGCGTGCCGTTCCTGCGATCGCGCGAACACGTGTGTTGCCGGCCGCGTGCGCCAGCAGCCGACCGGTCGCATCCACCGTCGCGATGCGTGGCGCGTCCGTCTCGTAGCGGATCACAACGTCGTCGAGCACCGAGCCCTGGCGGTCCTTCACGACGACCTCGAGCGGTGCGCCCGTACCGGCGGGGATCTGCTCCGCGCCGACCCGCACCGCGATGCTGGCGGGCGGCAGCGCCGGCACGACAATCACGGACTCCGCCGTACGCTCGCCCACGATGGCCAGGATGCGGGCGGTACCGGGACGGAGTGCACGCACTCTGCCGGTCTCGTCGACGCTCACGATCGCGGGGTCGCGTGAGACCCAGCGCACGGTAGCCGCAGCCGCGACGCCGGCCGGCCGCAGCTCGAGCCTGCGCGTCCCATCGACTTCCAGTCGGAACCGGGTCGGCTCGACCGTCAGCGCCGGCTGCTGCCCGGTCTGCTGCGGCAGTGCGGCGAACGTGAGGGCGGCAATGAACGGCAGCGGGCCCATGGTGAAGCTCCGGAGCTGCGAGGTGGCCGGTGATCGAGCCGTCAGGATAGGCCAGCGTCGCCCGGCGTCGCAAGCGGCCGCTTACGGAACCGACGCTGCCCGTGATCCGCAGCGCAGCGCAACAAAGACGGTGTCACGGCAGGCCGGCCCGGCGCGTTGTCCTGTATTACGAATTCGAGCGGACAGAACCGCGAGCACGATGATACGAATCTGCACTCGCACCCCCATGTGGATCCCTGAAACGGCCGTAACGGCGTTCGCACGCCGGAGCGGGCCGATTCCGGGCATCGGTGGGCGTACTGCGTCCATCGACTTCCGTCGCCGGCGTCGAAGAACCTAGAAGACCACTTGTCGTGCACGTGATCGGCCTTCCGGGTGCTCCGCCAGAGTCACCCGGAAGGCCTTTTCATCATTCACCGGCAATGGCGCCAGCAGGGCGTTGTTGCGACCCGGCAGCTTCGGGTTATCTTCGGGATCACGCGCATGAAGACCATGGATCAGATGGACGCCCGGATCATCGAACGGTACGCTGGCCAGCCGGCCATGCTGCCAGCCGATCTGCGGCGGCAGATCGAGCAGGAGTGGGGCGGCGAGGTCGTGCGGCTCTACGCTCTCGCCGATCTGGACGAAAACCTCCGCATCGTGCACACCTGGATGGCACTGGGCGCGACGCAGGTTGCCGTAGCGCGTGGCGATGCGCAGGGACATGTGCGCATCCGCAGGTTCGAGCGCGCACGCATCCGTGCCGTGCACGAAGCGCCCGGTCTGAGCGCCACCGTACTCACGCTGGTGGGCGAGGAAGCCGAGCCGCCGCTGGCGACGTTGCGCTACTCGAACCGACAGCGGGCGGCGTTCGAGAACGTGCGCTTCGTTCTCGAAGAGAGGCTGGAAGGCCGTGACACCGAGACGGGTGATGCGGATCATGCGTACGCGCAGGCGGTCGCGCGTCCGATCCGCGACACGCAGGCGCTGGTGTCCGGGCGTCGTGGAACCGTGCTGTTCCGGCTGCTCGGACTGCTGCGCCCGTACCGGCGCGAGATGGCGCTCGGCATGACGGCTGCGGCGGTCATCACGCTGGTGAGCATCGCGCCGCCCTGGATCGCCGGTCAGCTGATCGATCGTGTGATCCGGCCTGCGCAGGAAGGCACGCTGGCGCTCGAGCGCGCGGGTCTGATCGCCTGGATCGCCGTGGCCGCCATGGCGCTCGTGCACGTGATCCGGCAGGTCGCGGCGATCGTGCGCCTGCGTCTCATGTCGATCCTCGGTGAGTGGGTCGCGCGCGACCTGCGCGGCGACCTCTACGAGCACCTGCAGCGGCTGTCGCTCTCGTTCTTCGCACGCAAGAAGACGGGCGGTCTCATCACGCGCGTCGCCGCGGACACGGACCGGCTGTGGGAGTTCCTCGCGTTCGGTGTCGTCGATGTTTCGTTGTCGCTCGTGATGCTGATCGGTCTCGCGGCCGTCCTGCTCTCGCTCGACTGGCGGCTCGGTCTCGCCATGACCGTGCCCGTGCCGGCCTTCTGCTGGCTGATCTATCGCCACGGCGAAACGATCAATCCGCTGTTCCTGCGCACGTGGCGCAAGTGGTCGCGGGTGACCGACATCCTGTCGGACACGATACCGGGCGTGCGCGTGGTGAAGGCGTTCAACCAGGAGGATCGCGAGGTGCGGCGCTTCGCGGAGCGCAACGATGATGTGACCGGCGAGGCGAATCGGATCCATCGGATGTGGACGACGTTCTGGCCGCTGCTCATGCTCGCGGTCCACGGTGCGACGATCGCCGTCTGGATCCTCGCCGTGCCCCGGCTGCTGGGTGCATCGCCGGAGCTGTCGACCGGTACGTTCGTGTCGTTTCTGCTGTACGCGACGATGTTCATTGCGCCCATCGAAGTGATCGGTCAGATGGCGCGTACGATGAACCGCGCGACGACATCAGCGCACCGCGTGTTCGAGGTGCTGGACACGCAGCCGGACATACGCGATGTCGCGGATCCGGTGCGCCTCGAACCGGTGCAGGGCAGGGTGACGTTCGAGAACGTCAGCTTCGCGTACGACGGTGTCCGCCAGGTGCTGCGCGGCGTCAACTTCGACGTGCAGCCGGGCGAGCTGATCGGACTGGTCGGTCCATCGGGCGGCGGCAAGTCGACGATCGTCAGTCTGATCGCGCGCTTCTACGACGTGACCGGCGGTCAGGTGTGTGTCGATGGTGTCGACGTGCGCACCCTGGATGCCGGCCATTTCCGCCGCCAGATCGGCATGGTGTTGCAGGATCCGTATCTGTTCCATGCCACGGTGCTGGAGAACATCCGGTACGGTCTGCCGGATGCGTCGCTGGGCAACGTCGTGGCGGCCGCGCGTTCGGCCAATGCGCACGACTTCATCTGCAAACTGGGGCACGGCTACGACACGGTCGTGGGCGAGCGCGGCCAGACATTGTCGGGTGGTGAAAGACAACGGCTCTCGATCGCGCGCGCGATTCTGCATGACCCGCGCATCCTCATCCTGGATGAGGCGACCAGCAGTGTGGACACGGAGACCGAGCGGCAGATCCAGGAAGCGCTCGAACGGCTCATTGCGGGGCGCACGGTGTTCGCCATCGCGCACCGGCTCTCCACACTGCGCCGCGCGTCCCGGCTCTTCGTCATTGCCGACGGCCGGCTCGATGAAGCCGGCACGCACCGCGAGCTGATGCAGAAACCGGACGGACGGTATCGCAGGCTGTACGAGCTGCAACTCGAACTGCAGTGAGGAGGAGAACGTGAACAGAACCCTGGCTCGACCCGTGGAGCGCAAGCCGGCTCACGCCGCAGCGCACCGGGCCCTCGAGCTGGAACGGCTGGCCGATGGTCGGCTGCGGGCGACGCGTGACGGTGCGCACAGCATTGTGCACGTGCGGCGCTGCTTCCCGTGGTCGCAGGCGGATCAGTTCATTTCACTGCGCGACAACGAGGGCGACGAATTCGCGCTGGTCGCCGATCCGCACGATCTGTCTCCGGCGTCGCGTCAGGTGCTCGAGACGGCACTGGCCGAAGCCGGCTTCGTGTTCGACGTGACGGCGGTCGAGGAGATCGAGGAGGAAGTGGAGCTGCGCCACTGGCGCGTGCGCACGCAGCAGGGTCCGCGCACGTTTCAGACTCGCCTCGACGACTGGCCTCGCCGGTTGCCCGATGGCAGCCTGCTCATCCGCGATGTGTCCGGCGACTTCCATCGCGTCGCGGATCCGGAACGGCTCGACCGGAAGAGCCGGGCGCTCCTCTGGGCCTTTGTGGATTGAGAACGGCTGCGTGCGGCTCTGGACGCACAAGGTGGTGTCACCCGAAGGCTGTCGGGTGACACCAGCATCATTTCACGCGGAGTACGCGGGGGAGCGGAGGGCGCCGAGGAGCTTCGTCCAGTCTGTTCACGATGCGTTTGATGCCATGCTTCAGGAGACTTTCGTTGAAATTGATCAGGAGGCCGACGCGGCAGTCCGTGAGCCGCAGGTACGTTTGCAGCTGTTTCTCGAATACGGGTGCAAGCCTGTCCACCGACTTGACCTCGACCACC
>Ga0302046_10001720_pt1 | contig 20498 bp, 19 predicted proteins | sample RVTome_11_FD_200261 | JGI IMG/M metagenome (GOLD analysis project Ga0302046, IMG submission 200261) | Soil microbial communities from uranium-contaminated site in the Upper Colorado River Basin, Wyoming, United States - RVT147D111 (version 2) ...
GATGAGCTGAACAAGTACGCTCCTGCGGACGGCCAGGAGACGTACGTGCGGAAGATGCTCCTCGACATCTCCGAGCGCGGCCGGTATTTGGGTCTCGTGCTCTTCAGTGCGCAACAGTTCCGCTCGCAGGTCCATCGGCGCGTCGTGGGGAATGCGGGCACCACGATCTACGGTCGTATGGATATGGATGAGCTGTCCACGCCGGGGTATCAGGTGATGTCACCGGCCACGAAGATCAAGTTGGCCACGCTCCCCAAGGGGGAGTTGATGGTTCGCCACCCGCACTTCACGCAACCCGTGTTCGTGCGGTTTCCGCGCCCCGCCGTGCTCAACGGGCCCGCCGGTTTGGCGGCGTTTCCACCGGCGACGGTCGTGCCCTTCGCCGACGCCGTTGTGCGTCATCTGCGGGCCATCGACGCTTCGCTCTCGGTCGACAAGGTGAAGGAAGCGATTGCCGATCGCGAGGAAGAAGATGTGCGCCGGGCGTTGCTGGCGACGCGCCGTACGCGTCCGGACGACACGTTGCGATATTTCCGTGCGGCGCTGGGACCGCGCGTTCGCCGGGACCGTGTCGAGACCGTTGCCGAGCATCCGGCGCCGATCGGGTCACTGGAGGATCCCTATGGTTCGTAGCCTCTCGCTGGCGTGGAGCGCCGCCGCCCTCGTGCTACCCGCCGCCGTCGCCGCGCAGAGCTTTTCCTTTGCCTATCAGCCGCAAGTCGGGACTTTCAGCTCGCTGGTGCATGAGGTCCGGGGGACGGTGCATTACATGGGCATTCCGAGTCTTCCCGACAGCGTCACGGCGGAATACGAGGCCCAGGTCGGAGAGACGAGGCGGTTCGTGGAACAGCTGGCCGGCGCGTGGATCGCGCATCAGACCTTCGATTCCGTGCGCGCGCGGTATCGCGTTCAGGAGCGGCAGTGGAGGTCGATCGCCTCTCGAACGACGGCCCTTCAGCCAATCCGCATGCTGGTGGACGACCGGGGCGTCGGAAGCCCGATGGGGGAGACACCCGTCGAAGAGGCGGCCATTGCGCGAGGCGTCAGCTCCGGGTTGCAGCTGCAGCTTCCGGATGCTCCCGTGAGCCCGGGTGACAGCTGGTCGGCGGCCCTGCGTGTGCCGGTGATCATGCCCGTTGCCGGAGACTCCGCCCGAATCATCGCGGTCAACCTGGATGGGGCCGGAGAGGCCACGCTCGATAGTCTCGTGGCTCGCACGAGTGACACGCTGGCCTACGTTTCCGTGCGCGGCCGCCTGCAACCGGTAGTCGTAAACACGGTCCATCCGTTGAACGGAACACCGGCCACCATCGAGATCTGGGGGTCGACGCTGAGTTCCATGATCTGGTCCACCGGCTGGGGGAGCTGGGTGAGCGGCGGCAGTTCACTGCTGATTCGCGGGCGGTTGGAGATGCCCTCCGGGCCGGCCGACGGCCATATCCTCGCGGACCTCACGTCGAGGTTCCAGATTCGGCCCTGACCGTGAAGCTCGCCCACCTCGCCGATCTACATCTCGGATTTCGGCAGTACACGCGCCTCACCCCACAGGGGATCAACCAGCGCGAGGCTGACGTGGCTCGCGCGTTTCGCTCCGCCCTCGACGGCGTAATCGAAGCGAAGCCGGACGTCATCGTGCTCGCCGGCGACGTGTTCGATTCCGTGCGTCCTCCCAACCCCGCGATTCTGGATGCGTTCAATCAGTTCCGGCGGCTGCGGGGCGCGTTGCCCCAGGTCCCGGTGATCATCCTGGCGGGCGATCACGATACGCCGCGATCGATCGAGACCGGGACGATCCTCAAGCTCTTCGAAGCCATTCCCAACACGCACGTCATGTCGCGGGAGGTGCAGACGCTCGAGTTCGAGGCGTTGGAGCTTGCCGTCACTGGCGTGCCTGCTGCCGCGTTGCTCGCGACCGGTGGCGGAGTGCGGGTTGCGCCGGTCAAGCACGTTCGGTGGAACGTTCGCGTTCAGCACAGCCGCATCGCGGGCATGCTCCCGGGAGACGACGTGGTCGCCGAGCACGGCGGCGTGCTCGTCGAGCCCGGTGACCTGCAAGCGGAGCGTTGGAACTACATCGCGCTGGGTCACTATCACGTAGCCCAGGCCGTTCGTCCCAACGCGTGGTTCTCGGGCGCCCTCGAGTATGTAACGCGCAATCCCTGGCGGGAGATCGCTGAAGGCGATCGCACCCGGCGCGGTCACAAGGGCTGGCTGCTGGTTGACCTCCAAAAAGATGGCGTTGACGTTGCCTTTCATGCCGTGCCGTTGGCGCGAAAGCACATGGATCTGGAGCCGATTCATGCCCAGGGCCTGGAGGCCGAAGACATCGACCGGTTGATTGCCAAGCGCGTCGATGGGGTGAAAGGCGGGATCGATGAGCAGGTGGTCCGACAGCTGGTGTACGACGTGCCGCGCCACATACTCCGCGATCTCAACCACGCGAAGATCCGCGAGTACAAGACGCGGGCCCTTCATTTCCGCTTCGATCCGAGGCGTCCGGAGCCGGTGCGGCAGGTCGGCATTGGCGTTCCGGGGCGCCGGCAAACACTGCCCGAGCTTTTGGACGAGTACCTTGCCAACCGTCCGCTTCCGGCGGACGTTGACCGTGATGCCCTGATTTCGCTCGGTCGCAAATACTTGAACGAGGTCGAGTCCGACATCGCGGAGACGTAGTGCAGCTTCACCGTTTACATCTGGTCAACTTCCGGTTACATGCGGATACCGAGCTGGTGCTGGGTCCGGGGATCACGGCTATTGTCGGGCCGAACGGTGCCGGGAAGAGCACGTTGCTCGAGGGCATCGCGTGGGCGTTCTACGGAACCAACGCCGCGCGTGGCAGCCGCGACACCATCCGCCGATTGGGGGCTCCGCCCCGCGCGCCCGTGCGTGTGGAGGTGGATTTCACCCTGGGACCTCACGAGTATCGCGTGGTTCGCGGGCTCTACAGCGCCGAGTTGTATCAGGACGGATCGACGGCGCCCGTCGCGAATAGCCAGCAGGCCGTCACGAACGCGATGGGTCGCCTGCTGGGTATGTCCCATTCGGAGTTCTTCAACACCTATTTCACCGGCCAGAAAGAACTGACGGTGATGGCGGCCATGGGGCCGTCCGACCGCGCCAAGTTCCTTTCCCGCCTGATGGGATATGAGCGACTGCGCCTGGCGCAGCGGGCGATTCGTAATAAGCGGTCCGAACTGAAGGCGGAAATCGCCGGGTTGGAAACCGGCTTGGAGAGCGAGGAAGCGCTCCGGAAGGATCACGAGCATACCCAGGAACGTGTGAAGGCGGCCCGAAAGCGCGCGCGGGAGGCCGCGCGTGAACTCGAGAAGACCCGGACCACCTGGCACGACGTCGAGCCGCGGTGGAAGGCCGTGACCGAGCTGCGTGAGTCCGTCCGCTCTTTACAGAGCGAACGAGCGATCGCGGAACAGCGGGTGATCGAGGCGCGCCGGGAGTTCGAGCGGCTCGACAAAGACCTGGCCGAAGCCCTTCACGCTCGATCGCAGCTGTCTGGCATGAAGGAGGATCTCCATCGTGCGGAGTCGCTCCAGGCGGAACTGGCTCGGCTCGACCGCGAGGCGGCGGCGGCGGGACGCCGCCGCACGCTGGCGACGCAACGCGCGGAGGTCCGTGCCCGCGTTGAGACGATCACGAAGGCCATGGCGGATCTTGGCGATGTCGAGGCCGCGCTCCGAACCGCGCGCACCAGCGTCACCGATGGCCAGCGGGCCCTGAACGACGCGCGGCACGGTGAGGAGCAGGTCCGGACCAAATGGGCGCGGGAGAAAGCGCATGCCGAATCCAAGCGCAACACGCTTCTCGACCAGTACCGGGATCTGCAGGATCACCGGAAGAGCGTCGTCGAGGCGGGGGCGGAGGGGGAGTGCCCGACCTGCAAGCGTCCGCTGGGGACCGAGTACGAGGTGGTGCTGGCGACCCTGGTGCGTCAGTTGGATGACGTCGAATCCCAAGGCAAATTCTACAAACAGCGATTGAAACAGCTGGATCTCGAGCCCGAAGAGGTCAAGCATGTCCGGGAAGCTCGCGAACAGGCGTCGAGGGGGGTCGATGAGGCGGTGCGCGTCGCTGCTGCTGCTGAGGCGCAGTCGCGGCGGGTAGTGGAGTATCAGGAGGAGCTGACGCGACTCGGCGACCGAACGGCACAGATCGAACGTGAGATGAGCGAGCTTCCCGATTCCTATGATCCGGAGCGGCACGATACGGTGCGGGAGGCGCTCCGGGAGTTGGGGGACGTCATCAGGCGGGGTGCGACGTTGCAGGTGCGGGCCGAGCGCGCGGAAGCGCTCGTTAAAGAGGCGGAGACGGCCGAGCGCGAGTTGTCGGATCGTGAGGCGCGCGTCACGAAACTGACGGAAACAATTACGTCCTCCGGCTTCAGCATGGAGACGTTCGAGCAGGTCAAGGGCGAGTTCGAACGAGCGGACGCCGGACAGCGCACGGCGGAACTCGCAGCCGCCTCGGCGCACGGCGACCTCAAGGCGGCCGAGACGGCGTTGGAGGCGGTTGACCGGCGCAGGAAGGAACGTGCCGAGCGGGTCAAGAAGGTCGTGACGCTCAGACGGGACGTAACGCTGCACGACGAGTTGGATACGGCGCTCGAAGCACTGCGAGCGGAGTTGAACGCGCGTCTGCGCCCGGATCTCTCGGAGATCGCGTCAGCGCTCTTGGCGGAGCTGACCGAAGGGCGGTATCACGAACTCGAACTCGACGAGAATTATCAGCTATCCGTCATCGAGGACGGTCTCCCCAAACCGGTGATCTCCGGCGGTGAGGAGGATATCTGCAACCTCGTGCTGCGCCTGGCCGTCAGTCAGATGGTGGCCGAGCGGGCGGGACAGCCCTTGTCCATGTTGGTACTCGACGAAATCTTCGGAAGTCTCGACGAGTTCCGACGCCGCGGCATCGTCGAGTTGCTGCGCGGCTTGGCGGATCGATTCCCGCAAGTTGTCTTGATAACGCACATCGAGGGCATAAAGGCAGACCGTGTACTGAGGGTCGCGGTGGACGTGAAGGCGAGATTGGCGACAATTGCTGAAGACGAAGAACCCATTGCACACGAAGATGCGGCGTGAGCCGCAGCCGCGAGGCCCGCGTCCGGCAACGCCTGAGGACATTCCGGCGTTGAACCGGATGTTTGCCGACGCCTTCACGGATCGCTACCGGCGAGACGGGATGGTCGGCGTTCGCGTGCCGCGACTGAATCCCAACATCTGGCAGTACGCGCTCACGGGCGCGGGACCCGGGGCGATGCTGTGGATGGACGATGACGACGAAATCGTCGCGTTCAACATCGCGCACGTCTCCGGTACGGAAGGGTGGATGGGGCCGCTCGCGGTGCGAACCGATCGGCAGGGGGAGGGCCTTGGACAAGCGATCGTCGCGTCCGCCGTCGAATGGCTCCAGCGCCATCGCGTGCAAACGATCGGCCTGGAGACCATGCCGCGCACCGTGGACAACATTGGTTTCTACTCGCAGATGGGATTCCTACCGGGTCACATTACGGTGACCATGGTGGGAGAGGGGATCTCCCGCAGCCGGTCCTACCCGTTCATTCGCGCTTCACAGCTCACCGAGGACCAGCGCGAGGCCTATTACGTCCGTTGTTGCCAGCTGCTCGCCGAGCATGAAATCAAGTCGGACTACTCGCGTGAGATGCGCCTCACCCATGAACTGGGTGTCGGTGATACGATCCTCATCGAAGAGGACGATGCCGTCCGCGGATTCGCCGTGTGGCACTCGGCGCCGCTCGTTGAGAACCGCCCGGCCGAAGAGCTACGTCTGCTCAAGCTCTTCGCCGATGGCCTGGATGTGTTCGACAAGCTGTTGAACGGACTGGAATGCTGTGCGGCAGGCCGGGGGCTGGATCGTCTGGCAGTTCGCTGCCAGACGGAGTTCTCAGGCGCGTACGTCGAACTCGTACGACGCGGTTATCGTGTGAGATGGACGGACCTCCGGATGACGCTGGAAGGGTTTCCGAGCGGGGGCGTGCAGGCGGATCAGGTGCTTTTCTCCAACTGGGAGATCTGACGAGGCGGTCGGCCGGACAGTGGTGGGTTCAGAAGATGCTCGGCTGCGCGAGTACCATCGACCCGCCATCCTGGACTATTTCGACTGACCCTGCTGTGACGCACCCCGGTCCGCCTTTCCGCCGGTCTGACTGTCCGCCTGTTTTGGTGGAGAGAGAACGATCCCTCGTGCAATCATGACGCTCGCGGCAGCAAGAAAAAGGTGCACCCACCCCGCCGGCACCGCGATCACGAATGCCAATACGATCCAGATAACGAGGAAGACGGCTCCCGCAATGAATGCAATGACCATGGTCGAACACCTCGCTTGACGCGTTCCCAGCCCAGTACGTATATTCGGCCTCCTTGGGGCGTCGAGCCACATTATTGAGCCAACAAGTCCGATTTCGCTCCCGGTTTTCCGACGAATGCCACGCCCCTAGGGGGAAGGCAGCAGTCGTATCGAGGGCGCGGTACGTATGGAGTCGGGCTTCAATAATCCTCGCGTCCCAATGGGTCGCCGATGCAACCATAGTGTGCATCGGCGACCTTTTGTTTTGCAGCCGAACGGCGCACAATCTAACACCGGGACGCCCCCTCCTGCCTGCTTGACGCGCTCACGGCCCTCGCCTAGCCTTCAGCCTTCACCCTCCTCTACGGAGCATGTCGTGGACAAACCGGTCGCGGAGTGGTCACACGCCGCCCAGCCGGCTCCTGATGGCGCGCCCGATCGATTGGCCGAGTTCGAGCAGATCGTTCGTCGCATGCTTGAGCTGATTGGCGAAGATCCCGGCCGAGAAGGCCTCACGCGCACGCCGGAGCGTGTGGCCCGGTCCCTGCGCTGGTTGACGCGCGGCTATCGAGAATCCGTCGACGATGCGGTGGGTGGAGCGGTGTTCGAAGAGCGGCACGAGAGCATGGTGCTGGTCAGAGATATCGAGATCTACTCGCTCTGCGAGCATCACATGCTGCCGTTCTTCGGCAAAGCGCACGTCGCGTACTATCCCAACGGCCGCATCGTGGGTCTGTCAAAGGTCCCGCGCGTCGTGGACGTGTTCGCGCGGCGCCTGCAGGTGCAAGAGCGGCTAACCGATCAGATCGCGGATGCGCTGATGGAGGTGCTCGAACCCCGGGGCGTGGGCGTCGTGGTCGAGGCCCATCACCTGTGCATGATGATGCGTGGCGTCGAAAAGCAGAACTCAAAAACCGTGACCAGCGCATTACGGGGAATCTTTCTGGAAGACGGAAAGTCGCGCGATGAGTTCTTACGTCTGGCTCACGGCGGACGATGGCTGGATTGATGCCGCTAGACGGACGCGTGGCAGTGGTGACGGGAGCGAGTCGAGGGATCGGGCGCGCCGTGGCGGATAGCCTGGAGCGCGCGGGCGCGGACGTGATCGGTCTCGCGCGTTCGCTGACTCCCGCACGGTCGCAACGCCGCCACGATATTCCCTGCGATCACTCGGACGAGACCAGCGTCGAGCGCGCACTGTCCGAAGCGCTCGACGTTCATGGTGCCCCATCGATCCTCGTCAATAATGCCGGCAGCTTTCTGTTGCGCGAGCTGGCCGGCACGACGGTCGGGGATTTCCGGACGCAGCTCGATGCCAACCTCCTCGGGCCCTTCGTGGTGCTGCGCAAGATCCTTCCGGTCCTCGTCGAGTCGCGCGGACACGTCGTGACCATCGGCAGCATCGCCGACTATCAAGCGTTTCCGGGCAACGCCGCCTACGGTGCTGCGAAGACCGGGCTGCGAGCGCTCCACGACGTGCTGGCCGCCGAGTATCAGGGACGGGTCCGCACGACGCTGGTGTCGCCGGGCCCCACGGACACCGCGGCCTGGAATGACGTCGATCCGGATTCGCGGGATGACCTCCCCGACCGGTCGCAGATGATGCGCGCGGAAGACGTCGCGGACGCGGTGCTGTTTGCGGTGACCAGGCCCATCCGTGTAAACGTGCAGCTGATTCGCGTTTCCCCGTCCGGGATGTCATGACCGCCGTCATCGATCTTCTCCGCGACATCCGTCGCATCACGAGTACTGAGCGCGGCTCGACCCGACTGGCGTACACCCACTACGAGGACGCGGCGCACGATCTCCTGTGGCAACACCTGGGTGCCCTCTCGGGGCTTTCCCGCGTCGAAGACGCCGCCGGCAATCTCTTCATCGTCCCGACCAACGCGCTCGGCGATTCACCGGATCCGGTCGTGTTGATTGGCAGTCATCTCGATACCGTGATCGAAGGTGGTTGGCTGGATGGGGCGCTCGGCGTGGCCGTCGGTGCCCACGTCGTGGCGCGACTCGCGAAGAACCGCCGTGCGCATCGCCGGGTCGGCATCGTCGTTTTTCGTGACGAGGAAGGGGTGCGATTCAGCACCGGGCTCTTTGGGTCTCGTGTGTTCGGCGGTTTGTGTTCAGCTCGCGATCTCGATGCGCGGGATGGTGAGGGCGTTCGTGTTCGCGACGTGGTGCCCAACCCCGAAGGGTGTATCGCGTACCGGCCTCCGGTCCGGTCCTCCGCATTCCTGGAGTGCCACATCGAGCAGGGACTGCGACTCGTCGACGCCAATGAGCGGGTCGGCGTCGTGACGGGCGTGGTCGGTATTCGGCGGTACACGCTCCAGGGCTTGGGCGAAGCGAATCACGCCGGCACCACGGAGATGCGCCGGCGGCGAGATGCGCTAGTCCCGGTGGCGCGGGTGATTGCCGAACTGCCCGGAGCGGTGGAGGATCTCGACGACGCGGTCGTCACGTGCGGAAGGATCGTCGTGCGTCCCGGCGCCCCCAACATCGTGCCCGGCCGAGTCGAGGCGGTGGTAGAGATCCGGGCTCAGGATACCAAGACGATGGACCTCATCGAACAACGCGTCCGCGACCTGGTTGCCGCGAGCGGTCGCACCGCGCCGGGCAAACGCGCCGCCTCGCTCGACCTCCAGCCCATTGTGGCGGTGGATCCGGTCGCGACCGACGCCGGCCTCAGGCACGGACTCGTGGACCTGCTGCGCGAGAAGGACGTGCGCCACTGCGCGCTCCCGTCGATGGCGGGCCACGACACCCAGCATGCGGCCTACCGTTGTCCCAGTGGAATGTTTTTTATTCCGAGTATAGGTGGCGTGAGCCACAACCCTGACGAGAACTCCACCGAGGAAGACATCGCGCTGGCGGGAGAAGTAATGACCGCGTGGGTCGAGCACGCGCTGGCGCGCGCCGAATCGTAGAACTTTCCAACCGCTTCCCCCCTAACACACCTATGTTCGTCGAATTGGCAGAGTATCTGCTATGTGCCGGCGATCACGAAGAGACCTATCTCGTGATGACGCCGGATGCGGTAGAGAATCGCGCGGTGGTCGAAGGTACCGTCGGGTGCCCGCGATGCCGGCGGGAGTTTCCTATCCACCGCGGACTCGTGGATTTTGCCCCAGAGGTTCCGTTCACGCCCCCGCCGGATGCGACGGGTGTGACGGCGGAGACCATCCGAGCGCTGATAGGCCTTACGGGCCCGGGGGGGTATGCCGTGCTCATCGGATCGGCAGGGTCCCTGGCTCCCGCGCTGGCGGGGTTGATCGACGGCGTACATCTCGTTGTCGTCAATCCCCCCGCGTCGCTGGATACGGCTTCCGGCGTGAGCAGGCTGCGCGGGCAAGGTCGCATCCCGTTGCGGGCCTCGACGGCGCGGGCCGTAGTCGTGGGCGCCGAACATGCACAGAAACCGTGGCTCGACGATGCGTGCCGGGTGTTGCTGCGTGGATTGCGTCTCGTGGTACTAACCGAGGATCCCGGACCCGTGGGAGCCAAAGTGCTGGCGGCCGGGGACGGAATGTGGGTCGGTCAAAAAGCGTGAGCGCTGATCATCCCGAACCGTCTGCGGATTCGTTTGGCGCCGCGTCACCGGGAGGCTCGTCGACAAACGCGCTCTCGATGAGATCGCCGTAGTGCTCTTCCACTACGCGGCGCTTCACTTTGAGCGTTGGCGTCAACTCTCCCCGTTCCTCCGTGAAGTCCTCTTCCACCACCAGGACTTTCTTGGGCATCTCGAACCGCGCGAGATCACGCAGATGCACCATCACTTCCCGTTCGAGCTTGGCGACCACCTCCGGCAGCTTTAAGAACTTATCGGCACTGTCCATGTCGAGATTCCGTTTGCCGGCCCATTGTTCGAGCGCGTCTCGATTGGGGACCACCAGGATGATGGCGAATTTGCGCTTGTCCCCGATCATCACGGCATTCTGCACAAATTCGCTGGTCTTGACCCGATTCTCGATGGGCTGCGGCGCGATCTTCTTGCCACCCGCCGTGACGATCAGATCCTTCTTCCGGTCGGTGATGCGCAGGTAGCCGTCTTCGTCCAATTCCCCGATGTCACCGGTGTGAAACCACCCATCTCCGTCGATGGCCTCGGCAGTCGCGTCGGGCTTATTGAAGTAGCCCTTCATGATGCCGGGACCGCGCGCAAGGATCTCTCCATCCTCGGCGATGCGAACCTCCACCCCGGGCAGTGCCGGACCCACCGTGCCGATCTTGAGGCGTTCGTAGGGATTTACCGCGATGACCGGTGAGGTCTCGGTGAGTCCGTATCCCTCGAGAATGCGAAGACCGGCCGCCGCAAAAAACTTCGAGATCTCCGGGACCAGCGGCGCGCCGCCCGACACGAAGAAGCGCATGCGACCACCAGTTCTGGCCCGAAGCTTCTTGAATACCAGTCGATCTGCCAGCCGCCGCTGAACGGCGAGACCGCCGGGAACGGGTTTCCCCAAGAGGGCGAGATCTGCCCACCGCTCACCGACCCGACGTGCCCAGTAGAAGATGCGCTTTTTGATGGAGCCGCCGGAATGCGCCGCGTCCACGACCCGTGCGTAGATCTTCTCGTAGAGCCGCGGGACGGACAACATCACGGTCGGGCGGACTTCCAACATGTTGCGTGCTACGTCCTCGATGCTCTCCGCGTAGTTGATCGTCGCACCCGCGTGCAACATCACGTAGTGTCCGGCTGTGCGCTCGAAACTGTGCGACAGCGGCAGCAGGGACAGACACGCGTCATCGGACCCGAGTGAGAAGACCTGCAACGCGGCGAGGACGTTACTCGTGAAGTTGCCGTGGGTCAGCATCACGCCCTTGGGCGGACCCGTGGTACCGGACGTGTAGATCAGTGTGGCGAGCGTATCCGGCGTAATCGCCAATGCCTCTTCGTGATAGTCGGCGTATTTGGATTCGGCTGCCGCTCCGTGCCGGGCCAGCGCCGCCATCGACAGTGCCGGGACATCCGGACCCAAATCGTCAAACGAGATGATGTGCTGGAGCTTTGGCGCCTCCGGTGCGATTTTCGCTACCAGCTTATACATATCGAGATCGGAGACGAAGATGCCCACGCTGCCCGAGTCCTGCAGGAGATAGGCGATCTGATTGGCGGGAAGGGTTGGATAGATGGCGACGTCCACGCAGCCGATGGACAGGCATGCGTAGTCCGCGATGGCCCAGTCGGGTCGGTTCTCCGACAGGATCGCGATGCGGTCTCCGGCGCCCATGCCCAGTTCGCGAATACCCAATGCGACGTGCTGGACCCGACGGGCGAGATCCTGGTGCGTGATGTCGCGCCATGCGCCGTCGACCTTGTGGCGGAGCGCCGCGCGCTTGGTGCCGAAGCGTTCAACGGCCGTAAAAAAGAGCTGTGGGAGTGTCGTCGGTTGATCCACGGGCGTCCTTGGGCTCCGGAGCTTACGGATTCGGTTCGAACACTACGGTGAATCGTATCGGGGAGCCAGTCACGGCCTCTCCGAGCGCGGTTGTGGCTGTCGCGTCGATCGACACGCTGTCCGGCCGGACGGCCGTCAATCGCACGATCGCGGTCGCTCCTCCGTCCGCACCGGTCAGCACCAGGGCGTGCTGCGGATCATCCGTGGCCACGGTATCGGCCGTCACCAGTTCTACTCCCTGGGATTCCGCGCCGCCGGGAGCAGGGTCCACGACGCGGAACGTGATGATCTTCCCCGGTAGGGGCGTGGGCTGGCCGGGTTCCGTGATGTTTTCGAATAGCGTGACCGAGAGGTTGCCGGACGCGTTCTCTCCCGGTGCGACCGTTGTGCGTCGTTCCGTGACCGCCGCGATGCTGTCCGGAGGGGCAGTGACGGTGATGCCGATCGGATCCGAGCGCAGCTCATCGAGCCGCGCCTGGACGCGTTGCATGCCGGGAAAGCCTCCAACGGCTATCCCGCCGGGATCGACCTCCAACACCGTCGGGCCCGAATCTACATCGAGAACCGCCCACACGATTGCAGCATCCGGGGCTTCCGCACCCGATGCGGTCAGGGCGCGGGCGGTGAACGTGATCGTGTCACCCACCTCGACGGCACGCTCGAAGTTGCCGATTTCCAGAACGATAACCCGGTCGAGATCGCCGGTGATCTGCTTGCAGCCGAAGGCGATGAGGAAGACTCCGGCCGCAGCGAGCAGTCGCCTCAGGACGATTCTCCGGCGCCCTGCAGTTCGTCGAGTGTTCGCCGGGCGTGCTCTACCCATTTCTCGCCCTCCGGCCCCTTGGGCGGGCGCGCGAGGAACTCACTCAAGTGGGTGATCGCGGCGTCGATCTCGCCGCGTTTCAAGAGGAGAAAGGCCAGGCCGTAGTGCGCGCCACCCAGGTTGTTGTCTATCTCGAGTGCCTTCCGATAATACCGAATCGCCTCCTCGTATTGCTGTGTCTTGGAATAGGCAATGGCGATGTTCTGGAGGACGCGGAGATCGGTGGGGTCGTCACGCAACGCGAGCCGATAGGACGTGAGCGCCGCGTTGTAGTCACCCTGGCGCTCCAACGCGAGGCCCTCGTTCAGGTAGTCGAGCCGTTGCGGCCGCAACTCCCGGTTGGGATCGCGCCCAAAGAGGCGTTTCCAAAAGCCCATATGCTGCGGCAAGATACGAAGTGCCGGAATCCTTGGCAACGCGAGGGTTCGGCCTCGTGCAGCCGTGTGTTGAGGTGAACCGACCGACGGGGTGAAGGAACGGCCGATACGGGTGCCGGTTATCCCGCGTGGGTGGCGGTCAGTAGGCTCTGGTAGTCCGAGCCCTCCGTCATGCCGTCGAAAACGATCTGCAGCGTTTCGGGAGAGCCCACGAGGAAGCGGCATACGGTGCGGTCCTGCGTGCGGGGCTCGACTTCCATGACGGCCACCACGCTTCCCGCGATACGACCGAGAACCGCGGCCAGAAGCCCCGTCGTGAAGTGGCAGACCGGTTCCGACTCGGGCTCGGAGGGATTTCGGACGTTCTCGACCCAATCGGCGGCATCGAGCGCGAGTGCCGCGGCGCCGAGCGGCTCGATGGCCAGGGTCCCCCATCCGGACTGGGCAAAGAAGTCAGACAGAGTCTCGCCGAGGAACGCGGCGTCGAGATCCTCGGGCTGCGTGACGCCGGTCTTGTCCAGGAGCCACTCTCGGAACGCCTCGTATGCGGCGTCACCGCACGCAAACCCTGCTTCCTGGAGTACCTGCGCGCCCTGATCCCCCAGCGCGTTGTGCAGCGTTTGTCGCAACGCGGGCAAGAAGGTGGCGGGGACGCCAACGAGATGACGGTGCTGATCGCTAGTCATGAGGGATAACGCGAAGCAACTTAGGTGGCAGACTCGGCGAGGCGCAAGAGTTTCGCCTCATCGATCACGTCGACGCCCAACGCCCGGGCGCGATCTAACTTGCTTCCCGCGGAATCCCCCGCCACGACGGCCGTGGTCTGCTTCGAGACCGACGACGTCACCCGTCCGCCCGCTCGCTCGATCAGTTCGGTCGCTTCGGTGCGGGAGAGATTCGGCAGGGTGCCCGTGATGACGAAGGTCTGACCGCTGAGCGGTCCGTCGGCGGAGACGTCGACGGGCTCCTCGAGGGTGAGACCGAGTATCCGGAGACGCTCGATGAGTTCGCGGTTCCGCTGCTCATCGAGGAACTGGACGACGGCCGACGCGATGGTCTCTCCCACCCCCTCCACGGCCGCGATTGCGTCCCGATCAGCGTTCATGAGCGCGTCGATGTTGCCAAATCGCTGCGCCAAGAGTTTGGCGACGGACTGGCCGACGTGCCGGATGCCGATCGCGAACAGCAGCACCGATAAGGGCTGCCGCTTGGATGCCTCGATGGCCCGGGTCAGCTGTTTGGCGGCTTTCTCGCCAAAACCCTCGAGGGCCAGAAGCTGGTCGGTCGCGATCTCGTAGAGATCGGCGACGTTTTTGACCAGGCCTTCGTTACGCAGCTGCGTCACGCGCTGTTCGCCCAGGCCGCGAATGTCCATGGCGGATGTGGACGCGAAGTGGATCAGGCTCTCGAGCACCCGGCCCGAACATGCGGCGTTCGGGCAGTAGTGCATGACTTCGCCCTCGAGACGTTCGATCTTCGTTCCGCACTCGGGGCATTCGGTCGGCGGTTCGTATCGAGGTGGGGGGTGGTCCTTGGATCGCTCCTCGATCACGGGTCCTAAGATCTGCGGAATCACCTCACCGGCGCGGGTGACCTCGACGAGATCGCCTACGCGAATGTCCTTTGCCGCAATCAGGTCGAAATTGTGCAGCGTGGCGTTGGACACCGTGACTCCAGAGACCTCGACCGGCTCGAGCTTGGCATAGGGATTGAGCGCGCCCGTGCGTCCAACGTTGACCCTGATGTCGAGCAGCCACGTGCGTGCGATCTCCGGCGCAAACTTGCGCGCGATCGCCCAGCGCGGCTCGCGTCCTCCCACGACGCCCAAACGCTCGTGCAGGTCGCGGCGATCGACTTTGACGACCACGCCGTCGGACTGAAACTGCTGCTTGGGGATGAGGCCTTCCATCGTGGCGATCGCCGCCGCCGCTTCATCCATATTCGCTACGTAGCTGCGATGCGGGGCCACGCGGAAGCCCCACTCCTCCAGGGCGTCCAGCAGCTCGTGTTGAGTCTCGTGGTCGACGGCATCTCGAGGCTCGATCTGGAACGCGAAGAAACGCAACCCACGCTTGGCGGTGATCTTGGAGTCCAGCATCCGGAGACTTCCCGCGGCGGAGTTGCGCGGATTGGCGAAGAGCGGCTGTCCTCCCTTTTCGCGCTCGGCGTTGATCCGCGTGAACTCGGCAAGAGGGAAATACACTTCGCCGCGCACCTCCATGAAGTCCGGCCAGCCTTTGCCGCGCAAGCGCAGGGGAATGTCGCGCACGGTACGCAGATTGGACGTCACATCTTCACCGATCGTCCCGTTGCCGCGCGTGGCACCCAGTCTGAAGACGCCGTCCTCGTACGTGAGGCACACTGCCGCTCCATCGATTTTGAGCTCCAGCTGATAGCCGGACGTCGTGACATCGGGTTCCAGGCGCGCGATTCGCTTCTCCCAGGCCCGAAGCTCGTCGTCATCGAAGGCGTTGGAGAGCGACAACATCGGAAACCGATGCCGGTGTTTGGGGAGCGATGACACCGGCTCGGCCCCAATTCGCTGCGTGGGGGAATCCCCCGTCAGGATATCGGGATGGTCGTCCTCGATTGCCTGGAGTTCGCGAAACAGGCGATCGTACTCCGCGTCGGACATGATGGGATCGTCCAGCACGTAGTACGCGTGATTGGCGGTGTGGAGGAGACGTCGCAGTTCTTCGGCGCGTGCCGCGACGTTGGTGCTCACCCTCGTCCCCATGCTTCCCAACCCCTCATCGACCCTTGCCTTCTTCTCGCAGGACCGTTATGGCCACCTCCGCGAGTCGATCCAATTCCTCTCCCGCGCTCTCAGACAGCAACCCTTCGTCCCACTCCTCGTCCTGCCGACCGAACGCGAGGAGCAAACGATTGAGGAATCCAACGAGCGCAACGCGCTCCAGATTGGCGCGGCGGGCCTGTTCGCTGGTTTCGGCCTGACGCATGACGAGTCGTTCGTACCGGTAGGCGTTCCGCAACACCTTCGCGGTGAGACTGCCGATGACGCGAAAGAACCGGATGTCCGAATCCGAGAAGGGGGACCCCTCTCGAAACGTGCGAAAGAAGAGCGCGCCGATCACCACCCCGCGCCATGCGATTGGCACGACCGTGATGGTCTTGGCTCCGCGCCTCTCCAGCACGTTGCGAATGTGCTTGAGTTCGGGATCGGTCTGCCCGTCCGGGATGAACACGACCTCCCCGGACTGGAGCGCCCGTTTCAGCTCCGGATACCGGTCCAGATCCACCATGTAGTTGCGAATGGCCGGGTTCTCGTAGGACGCGACCAGCCGCGCGGTAGTGCCGCGCCGCTCCGCCAGAAAGATCGAGCATCGATCCAGCCCGTACAGCTCTCCGAGTTTCTGCGTGATGGCCTGGAGGATGTCGACAAAATGCAGCGTCCCCGAAATCTCTTCGAGGATGTCGATGATGGCGAGAAGGTGCCGCCGCTCCTGCTCGAGTTCGGCGATCCGCGCATACGGATCCGCGCCGGTCGTCAGATTCGGGACGGGTTGCGCTTCGGGCATCCAGGCGCTCCTAGAGGAAGGGAGATCGAGCGTGAGAGAAGTTGCTCCGACCATCTGACGAGAGTCAAGTCATCGAGGCAGAGTTTCGCGAGGCGGGACCGCCCGTGTACATTTCCGGTGACCGGACGAGTGGTCAACGGAGCAATAGACGAGGAGTGCCCATGAAACGCAATGAAGATCTCGACCCTGATCCGAACGAAGACGAGGAACTCGACGAGGATGAGTTCGAGTACATTGAAGATGGTAGTTCGCGCATCGGCATGCTCGCCGTGGGGCTCCTCGTCGGTGCCCTCATCGGGGCCAGCGTCGTGCTGTTGACCGCCCCGGAACGCGGCGAAACCACGCGCCGTCGTCTTGGGCGGCGGATTCGGCACATTTCTCATGATGCAAAAGACCAGCTCGCGGACTGGGGCGAAGAGGCAGGCCAGGAGTTCGACAAACAGCGGCGGCGGATCCGGAGAAGACTGAAGCGGCTGAGATAGCGGGACCGCCGGACCATGAGGTGGGCGTCCGAAAGACATGTGCTCTGGTGGTAGGCGGACAGGGGCGGGCAGAGTCGGCCAGCGGCGGACAAGGACGGCCCTCCGCGGTCACTTATTACGGGACGCTCGACCCAACCACCCGATTTTCACCTCTTCAGCAACCTGCTCGTTCTGTTCCTCCCCGAGCATGATCGTCCCGCACCTTATCGCCAGAAAGCGTGACGGCGGTTCCCTGACGCCGGATGAATGGTCCGGCGTCATCGCGGCGTATACCAGAGATCAGATTCCGGACTACCAGATGTCCGCGTTGCTGATGGCCGCTTTCCTCCGCGGCATCGACGACGTGGAGCTGGAGGCCATTGCGGACGCGATGCTGGAGTCGGGCGAGCGCCTCACGTGGCCGGAGGGCGGCGTGTATGTTGATAAACACTCAACCGGCGGGGTGGGCGACAAGATTTCGCTGATCTTGGCTCCGCTCGTCGCCTCGTGCGGCGTTGCGGTGCCCATGATGTCCGGCCGATCGCTCGGCCATACCGGCGGAACGCTCGACAAGCTCGAGGCGATTCCGGGCTTTCGCACCGCGCTCAGTCTGGAGGAAGTACGCGAGCAGATTTCGCACATTGGCTGCGCGATGTTCGGCCAGACACGCGAGATTGCCCCCGCAGATCGCAAACTGTACGCGCTGCGTGATGCGACCGGTACCGTGGAGTCGATTCCCCTCATCGCCGCCTCGATCATGTCCAAAAAGCTGGCCGAAGGGCTGACGGGACTCGTGCTGGATGTGAAGTGGGGATCGGGGGCGTTTCTTCCCGAGCCGGAGCGTGGGATGGAGCTGGCCCGTACGATGATGGCCCTGGGGGCCCGTCGCGGCTGCCCCACCGTCGCCCTCCTCACCGCGATGGATCGTCCCCTGGGTCGAGCGATTGGGAATGCGCTGGAGACCGAAGAGGCCATCATGACGCTGCGTGGCGAAGGTCCGTCCGACGTGCTCGAAGTGACCTATGCCTTGGGTGTGGAGATGCTCGTCCTGGCCGGAATCAGTGTCGGCCGTGAGGATGCGCGCCGCGTATTGCGCGAGGCGTTGGAGAGCGGACGAGCCCTCGAAGCGTTTCGCCAAGTCATTGAGGCACAGGGCGGAAACCCGGCGATCGTGGACGATCCGGCCGCATTGCCCCAAGCCGCTCATCAGGTGGTCGTACGGGCGGAGGTTCCTGGCATCGTGCAAACGGTTGAGCCGAGAACGTTGGGGAGAGCTGTCGTCTCGATGGGAGGCGGCCGGCAACACGTCGACGACGCACCGGATCCCTCGGTAGGATTCACGGTATCCGTGCAGCCCGGGCACCGGGTGACGGAGGGCGAGCCCCTGGCCACCGTATGGGCAGCCGACGACGCGGGCGCGGAAGACGGCCGGCGTGCCGTGAGAGCGGCGATTCGGATTGGGGAGGAACCGATCGAGCTAGCACCGCTCGTGTCGCACCGGGTAACCGCGCGCGGTGCGGCAAATAGGTAGGGTCGCTTCGCGAAGCGACCCGAACGAACCCGCGCTACGATCTTACCGCGGTGTACCGGGCCCCCAATCACGCAACTCTTCGTCCGCATCGTCGGGCGACGTAAACGTGTCCAGATCCTGGACTTCCTCTTCGGCTTCACGCAGCTGTTCGTAATCGATGTCATCCACGCGGTTGTCCGGCGGTGAATCGTTCAGGTCGCGAGGCGCCCTCAGGATCCAGGCCAGCAACGCGCTCATGGCCACCAACATCAAGGCGATCGCGATACCGGAACTCATAACGTGAATACTCCTTCAGCGGCTGATACGATACATCCGCCTATTCCCTATCGATTCGAAGATCGTCGGGAATCGGATCCTCGGAACCGGCTCCCTGCGAACGGACGACGACCAGGATGGCTGCCTGCGGCACCACCAGGTATCTCTGCTCTTCAAAGGTGATCTCAACCGCCGCCTTGCGAAAGAACAGGGCATAGTCGCCGACCTCCGCCTGGAGCGGTAGGTACTTGGGTGCCACCCCGGACGCTGTGAGTCGCCAGGGTTCGTCGTCGAGCGCGGTGGGTTCGGCCAAGGGTGTTCCCGGCCCCGTGGCAACGATCTTTCCACCCTGCACCGCCTGCCGATCGATCGCCGTGGGCGGCAGATACAGGCCCACGGACGTGCGCTCTTCCCCGCTTTCGGGAACGACGAGCACGCGGTCGCCCATTACCACGAGTCGCTTGTGGCTCTCTCCAAGGGGATGATCTGTCATGCGTTGAAACTGTGGCGGTCGAGTGACGGTCGCTAGGGTGGTGCGTTAACCCATCTCGGTATTCCAGCGAGCCCGAGCTGGCAGTGGCAGGAGAGACAGAAGAGGCAGAAGAGGCAGAAGAGGCAGTAGAAGCGGGAAAGAAAGTTCAGTTTCCTGCCTCCCCTGCCCCTACTGCCTCTACTGCCTCTACTGCCTCTACTAATCAGCAAACTACATCGGGGCCCTCAATCCTCACCGCCCGGATACGACGGTCTCCGCAGGCGTCTTGTACCGCTCGAACCAGCTCAAGAGATACAGTTGCGTCCGCAAATAATTCGACGGATTGCTGCTCGTGCCGTGCCATTCGTCGTTGAAGCGGATCATGGCGGTTGGCACCTTGAGCACTTTGAGCGCCTGATAAAACTCTTCGGTCTGCGGCATGGGCGTGCGCAGGTCGTTGACTCCAGTCATGAGCATGGTCGGCGTCTTGACGTTCCCGACATACATTAGCGGAGAACGCCGCAGGTGCTCCGATGGGTCTTCCCATGGATAGTTGTCGAAGTTGCGATACCAGCTGGAGCCATCGGTCGTGCCGACGAATGAGAGCCAGTTGGTGACGGGGCAGTTGGCGGATGCCGCTGCGAAGCGATCCGTGTGACCGACGATCCACGACGTCAACACGCCACCGCCGCTGCAGCCGTACACGAACATGTTTTCGTCGTCGACGTACCCGCGATTGATCAGCGAGTCGACGCCCGTCATCAGGTCATTGAAGTCCTTCCCGGGATAGGCGCGCTTGATCGCGTTGCCGAACGTGCTGCCGTAGCCCGAGCTGCCGCGCGGATTGGTATACAGGACGACGTATCCCTGCGCAGCTTGATACTGCCACCCGTGGTTGAAGCCCACGCCGTACATCCCGTGGGGCCCGCCGTGAATGGCGAGGATCAGGGGATACTCTTGGCTGGGATCGAAGTCTGGCGGCTTCACGATCCACCCCTGGATGCGCACGCCTTCCAGCGAGTTGTACCAGATCTCTTCGACATCACCGAGGGTGCGACCGGCCAGGACGTCCGCGTTGACGTTCGTGAGCTTAGTGATCGTGTCCGGGCTGTTGAGATTCAGGGTGACGACATCCCCCGGCTCGTGGTAGCTGCTGAGCGTGCCCACCACGCGAAGGTCGTCCGTCATGCTCGACAGCTGCAGGAGGTGGTTGCCGTTTGTGACCTTCCGTATGCCGCCGCTCAACGATGCCAGGTAGATATTGGATGTGCCGCTGTCGTCGGCTTCGAAATAGACCCCGCTGTTATCGGGTGCCCACATGAG